>ERZ827101.383-NODE-383-length-70858-cov-4.396946_pt1 | contig 70858 bp, 52 predicted proteins | sample MGYA00519869_ERZ827101 | MGnify/ENA primary metagenome ERZ827101 (study PRJEB31778, sample SAMEA3449256) | human gut metagenome | biome: human gut; feature: human-associated habitat; material: faeces | place: United Kingdom | collected 2010/2012 ...
CGGTATGCACGCCCGCCACGGTGCCGCCGCGGACAGCGTGGACACCGATTTCACCGGCTGTGCGGGGTGCGAATCCTTCGCGGCCGAAGACCGTCGGATGGGTGCCGTCGGGGTTGACAGCTGAAAGAAGGAGCTTCGCCGTGCCGCTCGGCGCATCCTTTTTCATGCGGTGGTGGGTTTCGATGATCTCAATGTCGAAGTCCGGCAGCAGGGCGGCAGCCTCTGCGGCGAGGTGCTTTAAGACCGCAACGCCGATGGAGAAGTTGGCGCTCACCGCTACGGGCGCGTAGTTGCCCAACGCATTGACGCGGGCAGCTTCTTCGTCGCAATAGCCGGTGGTGCCGGAAACGAGCGGCGTTCCGGTGCGCTGCACATAGGCCGCGAGTGCCGGCAGCGACGCCGGAGCGGAAAAATCAATGACGGCATCCATACGGTCGCACTGGGCGAGCTGAGCGATCGTTGCCGTATTGAATTCGGCCGCAACTTCGATGCCGCGGTCTGCGGCGCAGTCTCGGATCATGCGGCCCATGCGGCCCATACCGATGAGAGCGATTCTCATAGCGAAGAGTTCCTTACTTCAGAAAGCCCGCGGCAGCGAGCGACGAACGCAGCGTTTCGCGGTGGGCTTGAGTCATTTGCGTGAGCGGGAGGCGGTATCCGCCGACATCCATGCCGAGGAGATTCATAGCCTCCTTGACAGGAACCGGATTCACTTCAATGAAGAGATCGTTGATCACATCGAGAAGTTCAATCTGTGCGCGTCGTGCGTCGTCCGTGCGGCCTTCAAGATAATCGAAAACCATCTGATGCGTCTCCTTCGGAGCGATGTTGGCCAGCACCGAAATGACGCCCGATGCACCGATGGAAAGGAGCGGCACAATCATGTCGTCGTTGCCCGAATACATGGCGAAATCGTCCGAGAGGTACTTTGCGACCTTGGCGGCATAAGACATATTGCCGCTCGCTTCCTTGATGCCCACAATGTTGGGGTGCTGCGAGAGGCGTGCGACATTCGCCACGGAAATGGAGCAGCCCGTGCGGCCGGGCACGTTGTAAAGAATGCAGGGAATCTTCACGGCGTCGGCGACGGTCTTGAAGTGAAGGTACATCCCTTCTTCGTTAGTCTTGTTGTAATAGGGCGTAATGAGGAGCAGACCGTCAGCGCCCAGACGTTCATAGGAGAGCGACTTTTCGAGCATCGTCTGCGTAGAGTTGGAGCCCGATCCGGCAATAACGGGAATGCGGCCCGCAACGCGCTTGACGGTATATTCGCAGACAGCGTTGTCTTCTTCGTGAGACATCGTTGAAGATTCGCCCGTTGTGCCGAGGATTACCAGAGCATCGGTGCTGTTGGCCAGATGAAAGTCAATGAGTTGGCCGAGCTTGTCGAAATTGACGGAACCGTCTTCATTGAAAGGTGTGATAAGTGCGACCAGTGAGCCGCGAATTGTCGGATGAGACATGCTGAATACCGTGCGTAGTTGGGGTTGCAGGGTGGAATTGTAGGGGCGAAGCGGTGCGGTCACGCCTGAGATCCGCGGGCGCTTGAAACGGATTGAAAAATCGCAGTATCGATCTCAAGAGCAGGCAACCTGTCCTGCTGCACGTTCAGCGCTCCTCACGGGCAGCCTCAAATTCATAAAAGAAGCGCCAGCAAAGAGCGTTATCTCTGCTGGCGCAAAAAACAACGTGCCGGCAGAGTGCACGCTGCTTTGACCGGTCAAGATAGCGCAACTGCTCACAAATTCACGAAAACCAATCACTTTCGTCAATTTTGCAGGCAGACAGTCCGGCGGGTATCTCCCGCAGGTCCATCCGCCGTCCCCCAGGCTGAGGATGCCGGCGAATTCGGCGGATCTGCCTCCCCTCGGGGTCGCTGCCGGCCTGCCGGCTCGCCCGAGGCTCCTCGCGTCCGCGCCTCTATCGTTCGATGTTTTACAAGTTAACAGAAAAACCTGCGGCCAAAATACGGCAAATGGGAGAAACGGCGTATTTCAGTCAATCGGGCGCAAGCGACGGACAATTGATGCCGTCATCGACAGGTTATCGGTCTGTTTATAAATGTTGACCGGCGCTTCGATTGTGTATACGATGCGCCGGTCTTTGAGTGCGGTCCGAAAATCAGCGGCGGCTCTTGAGGAGCGCCTCAACTTCCCGTTCTACTTTTTCCAGATCAGGGTCTGTAAGAACCGGAAGCACCTTGATGAGATCGTCGGGCTTGAAATCCCACCATTTGAGCTCAAGGAGCATGGCCGTCAGGCGGTCGTTGAAGCGGCGGCGGATAAATTCAGCCGGGTTGCCGCCTACGACCGTGTAGGGCGGAACGTCTTTCGTCACCACCGCAGATACGGCAATGATGGCGCCGTCGCCAATCTTCACGCCCGGCATAATGACTGCCCGGCGGCCGATCCAGACGTCGTTGCCGATGATGGTGTTGCCTTTATGCGGCGTCAGGTCGTAAGTGGACCGGGCCGCTTTTGCCCATTTGCCGCCAAAGAGACTAAAGGGATAGGTCGACACCGTCGATACGCTGTGATTCGCTGCGCCCATGATGAACTTGGTGTTCGCGCCGATCGCGCAGAACTTGCCGATGATGAGCTTGTCGCCGAATTCCGGACGGTTGTAGAGAACGTTTTTGCGGTCGAACTCCGTGGGATTCTCGTCGTCTTCGTAATAGGTGTATTCGCCCACTTCAACGTTGGGCGTTGTAACAACATTCTTGATAAAACAGACGGCCGTATCGTCAATCGGGAAAATATCAAAGGGATCCGGCAGATCCGTATTGTGCGGCCCCATGATGCTGAAGGTGCTCATTGAAATAGCTCCGAGGGTGAGTGCGTATCCATTTAGAAATACGATATTGATCATACGATCTTAAGGGCGCTGTCGTATGCCGCTGGCGCAATGGTCAAGCGAATTTTGCTCTGCGGCAAAACAAAGCGAGACGATTTCAAGAGCTCTAAAGAAAACAAAAGAGCCCGAAGCTGCGGCAGCTTTGGGCTCTCATCCGAACGGAACGCTGTCTCCGGCGCAGACCGCAGAGACAGCGTTCGGGGGACATCAATACTTGAAAAGGTGACCCATGCGGTCGGCTTTAGTCTTCAGATAGAAGAGGTCGTAGGCAGTGGCATCCATCTGGATGGGCACACGCTCAGTAATGACGATGCCGAATTCTTCGAGCTGATAGACCTTGTCGGGATTGTTCGTCAGGAGACGCATGCTCTTGACGCCCAAGTCACGCAGAATCTGCGCGCCGGTAAAGTACTCTCGTTCGTCGCCCTTAAAGCCGAGCGCAAGGTTCGCTTCGAGCGTATCGAGCCCCTTTTCCTGCAGCTCGTAGGCACGAAGCTTATTGATGAGACCAATGCCGCGGCCTTCCTGGCGCATATAGAGCAGGATGCCCCGGCCTTCCTTCTCAATCTGGGTCATTGCGGCGGCGAACTGCTGACCGCAGTCGCAGCGCAGCGACCCAAAGCAGTCGCCCGTTAAGCATTCGGAATGCACGCGGACGAGAAGATCCTTGCCGTCGCCGATCTCGCCCTTGACGAGCGCAACGTGGTGCTCGCCGTTCAAGCGGTTCACGTAGCCGTAGGCGCGGAATTCACCGTACTTCGTCGGCATCTTCACGACGGCCACGCGGTCGACGAGCTTCTCGTAAATTTTGCGGTAGGCCTGAAGATCCTTGATGGTAATGAACTTCAGGTTGTACTCTTTAGCAAGCTCAATCAATTCGGGCGTGCGCATCATCGTGCCGTCGTCGCGCATGATTTCGCAGCACAGCCCCACTTCCTTGAGGCCGGCAAGGCGGCAGAGATCCACCGTTGCTTCGGTGTGGCCGTTGCGCTCAAGCACGCCGTTTTTCTTCGCGAGCAGCGGGAACATATGACCGGGACGACGGAAGTCTTCGGGACGAGCGTCGTCGGCCGCGCACTTCATCGCAGTCACAGAGCGCTCGTAGGCAGAAATCCCGGTCGTCGTGTCGATATGGTCAATGGAGACCGTGAACGCAGTCGAATGATTGTCCGTATTGTTCTCGACCATCTGGTGCAGGTCGAGTTTCTTGGCATATTCAGCCGACATGGGCATGCAGATGAGCCCTTTGCCGTGCGTAGCCATGAAGTTGACATTTTCAGGGGTGGCGAATTCCGCCGCGCAGATGAAGTCGCCTTCGTTCTCGCGATCCGGGTCGTCGGTGACGAGAATGATCTTGCCGTTCTTGAGATCTTCAAGAGCTTCCTGCACCGTGTTGAATTGGGCCATCGTCCGTTCTTTCCTTGAAGGGAGGCGCACCGCATTGCTCCTGAAGGTGCAGCTCCCGGATGTAGTTGGGTTCATGCTCCCGGACTTCACGGCTATCAGGATTTCACGGCCGTTTGGGCCGTGAAGAGTCTGCGCACTTTCGAGCAGCGGACGTCGGCGAAGGCGAGGAGCAGGTGCCGGGCGCGGCGGCATGCCGGCCGCACCCGATTTTGCAATAGCGGGCAAGTATAGCCGATGCGCTGAGGCGCAAATGTGAGCAAACGGTTATTCCATATTGCTCGGTGCCGTGAAGCCTTGAAATCCTGCAGTTTCTTAGGATGGGCAGGCGCACAGCATGAATTCGGAATTGGCTTGGATTTTTTCCCGTATCCCGCTAGAAAAAGGATCTGGAGACTAGGTGAGGAGCGGCAGACACGACAGCTTCAATCTCGAATTCGGCCGCATCATCGATGAGCGTGGGGTCTTGATCGAGCTGTCTTTTAATATCGATGGGCTCCACGTTTCTAAGCATTTGCGGATTGGCCAGCCGGTTGCGCCGCACGGCATAGCTCCAGTCGTCGCGCAGAAACTTCAGCGCAAGTCTGGGCAGGCGGGGACGCTCAGAGAGCGCAATGTTGATTTCCGGATCCTGAAGCTCGGCAGCGCTGTTGAGTATCGGATCAAAATGAGTGTCTTTAGGCAGTATTCGTATCAGTGCGGCGATTTCGGAGCAGGTGAGGGGCAGTACGGCTGCGTCGAGGAGCATTTTCTGAAGAGTCTCCGTCAGCTCTCCGTTTTGGAAGAAGCTCGTCAGAAATGCCATGCGGTCAATGAGACCGAAAGCAATCGGCGAGAGCAGCCTTTCCTTTGTCTCGTTTGTTTCATTTGTCTCGTTTTTCTGGTTTGCCGCCTCGCCCTTGGATTTGAGCGGATGGGGGTCTTTGCCTGCTGTCAAGGCGTTGGATGCTTGAGCAAAGGCCGCTTCGAGCGCAAGATCACGCTCAACGTCATCGTCGAGCGTAAAGGAGCTGCTGACCCAGGGACCTTTAGAGAGGAGGCGCTTGAGCTGGAGACGAAATATCTTGTTGCCCGAGAGATCCACTTCAGTCATGAGCTTTTCCATATGCCGAGGCTCGCAGCCGTTCGCCGCAAGACTTTTCAGCAGCATCTGCGTAGCCGTGATATCGCCTTTGACAGCAGCGGCGAGCGACCGGATTGAAAGAACGTTCACAGCACGGGGATCGTGAAGAACAGCAAAACGAGTGCGGTAGTCAATATCTTGAGCAAGACTCGCCCAAATCGCGGGCGTAAGGGAGCCGGCAAAGGCCGCCCGACGGCGCAGACCGGGGTTTTCGCTTGAAGCAGCGACAAAGCGAAAACGTTTGTGAATGGCATCCTCGCCTTTAAAGTCGAGGATTTTCAAAAGGCGAAGACCGAGGTCGCCCTCAAGCCTCACGATTTTCCTTTGGATATCGCCAAAGAAATGAGCCGCAAGCGTCTGTGCGTTTATTTCAGCGGCCGATTCGGCCTGCGGGACGGGGCGGGAGATGAGGACAATGGTATGAGGGATTGTGAGCTGCATAAGGGATTCCTCGGGAGCGGAATTTGAAGCGGCAGACGGTGTCTGCAGTATTTGGACTTAGAGTGCGGCGCAACGCCCGAAACCTGAGTCGCGCGCTTATTCATTGCCCTAAGCCTACCGAGGGATGCGTCGCTCCCTGACCGATTGAAGCATTCGCCGCCCGCGGCTGACCCGTCGCCGACAGGAAGCGCCACGGCGAACTATGACCACAAAGGCGGCGGCGCTCAGTGCACGGGCCGCCTTCGAAGCCATTAGAGCGAACTCGATTCAGCTTTTTTCAGTCAAGCAAGCGGCTCATTCGACGTTCCGCCCGGAGTTGGCAGAGGTTGGCCGAATCGTCGGCAAGAAGCTGCGAGATTCCGGCATCACGAAGGAAGAGGCGTCTGGGCTTCAGGCGATCTATCAGGCCGCGGTGGCGACGATGTCCCGGAGGACCGGCATGAGCCCGAAGCAGATATGGACGCAGTTCGGGCCGCGCATCCTCGGAGAACCCGACATCACACGAAACGAGGCGGGAGAGATCTCTATCCCCGGCGGCATTATGGAGCGAATCGAGGAGAGCTTCCACCAGGCACGAGGGGATCAAGCAAAGGCGAGAATGCAAGGGCTTGACCCCCTCGCCGCGTTTGGTCCGTTACACCCGGAATTGAGCAACAACCCGAAGGAAGCGCTAGCAAGACTTCGCGCAGACAGGACCGGTGCGGTTCCAGATCTCTTCCATTTCCCAGAAGTTGGGAAGATCGGTATTGCTTGGGGTAAGGCAGGCAATCCGTACAAAGATTATGCAGGCGGCTACGGGTTGGCACACATCGATGCCAAGCACCCGGGGGCCGCAGATATGTTGCAGGATTTTTTTAAGCGGGCGAGGATCACAAAATGGTTGCCAGATAAGGTAATCCTTGAGGATCCGAACAGTCTCACTGTAGTGGGCCTGAACTGGCACGGCACTAAAAGTCAGTGGATTGTAACTGCGTACGAAATTGATCCGAACTATCGGGCGAGTTCCGGGTCGAAGGACCAAATTGCCATTCCTTCTATTGCTGCGACGTATGGCACTGCTGGAGCCGCCGCACCCATCACTGGCCAAGTTAAGCATAGCAGTGATGTGCTACCCGACTGGAAAAAAGACTTGAGCAAGCTCAAAGGGAAGTTTTCTCAAGGCTCCAAGGGTGACTTCTTCCCCGAACAACTGATCGTCCGCTGGAAGAACGCCGACCGCTCGACGCTTCTCCACGAATCTGGGCATGCCTTCCTCTCCATGGAGATGGGCGTTGCAGCGGAGCTTGCCAAGCTCAGCGAACGCTGACGGCAAAGGCGGCCGTGCTCAGTGCGCGAACCGCCTTCAAAGGCCTTAGGCCAAGCTCGATTCAGCCGTTGGCAGAACTCTGTTTATTCACATCCAGCTTTCATTTTGAGCCGCTGTGCGGCCCGCAATGCGGCCGTAGACCAAGCAGTCTGTGACGGCGCAGGAGCCGAGGCGAACAGCACCGTGCACGCCGCCCGTCGCTTCGCCGGCAGCGAAAAGGCCAGGGATCGGTTCATCGGTCGAGATATCGAGCGCCCGCGCCTGCATATCCGTATAGATCCCGCCCATGCAGTGATGAACCTTAGGCACCATTGTCGAAACGTACCAAGGTCCGGTTCCCATTGGCTGGGCCTTCTTATTGACATAGCGTTTGAAATTCGCATCTGTGCCGCTCTTAACGGCGCTGTTCCATTCCTCGACACTCTTTCGAAGACCAGCAATATTGATCTTTTCACCGGCGGCGAGCGCTTCGAGCGTTTCATACTGCTTCACGCAGCCTCGTTCGAGCATTTTCTGCAGCAGGCCGGGGCGAGAAATGCCCATCGGTTCGACGCCTTTGGCATCCGCTACCGCGTAGCAGTGAATGCCTTCATTGAGGAGCGTCATGATGGCGTCGGCTCGAACTTTCCGGTTGGCAAGTTCATCAACGAAACGTTCTCCGGTCTTATCCTGCACCCACACGCCGAACATGGCCGCAGCGCCCTGAGCAAAGAAAAGCGCAATGCCCATCCCTTTTTCGACGGGCGAGGTCCAAGGCGCACACTGTACCCAGTCCGTTTGAATCAATTGGCAGCCGATGCGGGCAGCCTCGCGCCAGGCTTCAGAGGTAGCGCCCGGCTGGCAAGTGGTGCCGAGTTTTTCCGTGAGCTTCGGATCCTGAATGGAGCGATATTTGATATCAGCTCCGAAGCCGCCGTGGCAGAGCACAACGGCTCTGCGGGCGGCGATGAACTTCACCTTCCCCGAATCGGCCTTCGGGAAGCTGTAGCCCTCACGAACTTGAACGCCTTTTACTCGGCCGTCGGCATCACGAATGATGCGCTCCAAATAAGTGCGGGTGCGCGGTTTGACGCCAAGTGCTTCAAGCTTGGCTGCTTCCTTGAGGACAATGCCGGAACCGGAGCCGTTTTTAACAATCGCACAGCGCGGCACGGAATGACCGCCTTCCTGCGCCACGCGCTCCTCGACCCATTCAACGCCGAGCGTTTGGATGGTCCACTCCCAGGTCGGGAGCGCCTCTTCGCAGAGGTGCTGCACTTTTTCGGGCTGGTTGAGTCCGCCCCCTTCGGTCATCATGTCTTTGGCCATGAGTTCCGGCGAGTCTTCGAGGCCTTCTTTTTTCTGCATGGGTGTTCCCGGAACGCCCATGATGCCGCCGTTGATGATGGAATTGCCCCCGATGACGCGCATCTTCTCCAATACGCAGACCGAAGCGCCGGCCAGCCGAGCTTCAATAGCGGCGGCAAGACCGGCAAACCCGGAACCGATGACGACAACATCAAAGGTTTCATCCCACTTTTCGGGCATCGGATCAAATGCTTTGGCAGATGCGGATGAAGCGCCGGCAAAGAGTGTTGTGGTGAGCGCCGCGGTTTTAAGCCACTTGCGCCGAGAGAGGTTCTTCGGCATGTCATTCTCCTTTTGAATGGCCCCAGGCAGTAGGGAGCCTGCATCTGTTCATTTTCGGCACAGACGGTGAAGGATGCGTGTATCCGTTTGCGGTCTGCGCGTTTTTCCTAAGCTCATTTTGTAGTTTGTGCTACAGACGAAATTTGTCTTGCTGATCAACACTCTTCCCTTGAAAAAGAAACCGCGTCTCTAGGGACGCCCGCTGATTCAAAGGAGAGCAAGAATGAAACAATTCGCGATGACGGCAGCTGCCGCGACAGCAGTCATGATGATGAATCCTGCATTTTCTGCGGATGCGGCTTATGAAGCCGACCTCTGCGTGATCGGCGCGGGTGCGTCCGGCACCGCAGCTGCCTGGGCAGCCGCCGAAAAAGGCATGAAGGTCATCACGCTTGAAAAGTCTGGTCTTCCGGGCGGCACCGGCAAATATTCCGAAGGCATCTTTGCCGTTGAGAGCGCTATGCAGCGCAGCTGGAACTACGGTCTCACCAAAGACGAAGCCTTCATGAAAATCATGAATTACGGTCACTGGCGCGGCAATGCGCGCATGGTCCGGGCCTTCGTTGACCGCTCCGCCGACACGATTGACTGGATGATCAAGAACGGCGTGAAGTTCGAAAAGCTCTTTTCCAACTATCCCAACGGTCTGTACACCTGGCACATTTACGAGGGCCGCGGTGCGGGCTGGATCAACCTCTTTATCGACAAGTATAAGAAAGCCGGGCAGACGCTTCTGACGAACACTTGGGGACAAAAGCTCATTACCGAAAACGGCCGCGTGGTCGGCGTTGAAGCGACGAACAAAGCGGGCGACAAGATCACCATCCGTTCCAAGGCGACCATCATTGCGACGGGCGGCTTCTTTGACAACAAGACCATGCGTGAGAAATATCTCCGCTTTGCCGATGCGGACGGCCTCGCGCAGACGGGCAAGACCGGCGACGGCATCCAGATGGCCTGGGCCGTTGGCGGCGGGAAGGAAGGCACGGAGGTGCAGGCCTCTTATCGTCCGGGTCCTCGAGGCGTTTCCACGACCAATCAGGTGAGCGCTACCGCCAAGCAGCCGCATCTCTGGCTGTCGCCCAAGGGCGAACGGTTCTGCAACGAAGAAATCATGCTCGAATGGCCGTTTGCCGGCAACGCTCTGGAACGCATCGGCGGAACGATGTTCGTCGTCTATGACCAGAAGACGCTTGACCATATGGAAAAGGACCAGGGCATTGACCTCGGCGTCGGCGTAATGGTGCCGGTCGGCACTAAGCTAACCGAGTTCCAGAAGGACTGGGATGGTGCGGTGCAGGCTGGCTGGGCGTTTAAGGCAGATACGCTTGAGGGTCTTGCGAAAGCAACCGGCATGAATGCCGATAAGCTCAAGAAGACAGTGGCGGAATACAACGGCTACTGTGACGTTCGTCACGATGCGGAATTTGCCAAGGATCCGAAATATCTGCGCGAAGTGAAAACCGGTCCTTTCTATGCCATCAAGTCCGTGGCGAGCTCTCTTGGGACCTTGGGCGGCATTAAGGCCAATGAACGCTTTGAAGTCGTCACGCCCGAAGAGGACCCAATTCCGGGGCTGTACGCGGCCGGTAACGATGTGGGCGGCATGTACGGCGACTCGTATGATCTTTTGATGGCGGGATCGACGGTAGGCTTCGCCGTTAATTCGGGGCGCATCGCAGTGGATTCTGCGGCAGAGTACATCCGCACTCTGAACTAACGTCATTCCAGTCAGATCGAAGCCATTCGATCTTCATTGGGCTAAGCTCAAACGGCTTCTTGGTCTCATGACCTCGGAGCCGTTTGCCGTTTAGGCCGGCAGCGGGCATTTCGGCACGGGATTCTCAATCCAGTCGTCAACGGCGGCAAAGAGCTGGTCGGAAAAAAGCAGTTTTCGCCCGTCTCGGCGAACAAGATCTGCTTTCATCCAGGAGGACAGCTGTCGGGCAACGCTCACGCGGTTGAGGTTGACAATCTCGCCGATGCGCTCGGCAGAAATCGTGAGCGGCAGTCTGTGCCAGCCGCTGCTGGGTGACACATTTTCTGCTCGGCAGAGGGCCTTGGCACAGATCACAATCCGTTCGGCGGGCGGTCGAATGAAGTTCGCCGTCATGCCTTCCAGAATGGATTCCTCTTTGGCAATGACGGAGCGGATTTCAAGCTGAGCGAGCGCCGGATCCTTCATCAGTGCGGCGGTGAGCACCGCGGGCGGCACGACGCGCACGACGCTTTTTTCAAGCGCGCGGGTAAATACATTGCAGCGTGTGCCCACGCTGGCTGTTAGGTCACCCATCGCGCGGCCGGGGAGCAAAACAGAGAGGATCGTCGGACGGTGATTTTCCGCTTGGGCAGCGTAATAAGCACAAAGACCCGACTCCAAAAAGAAAAGACGCTGGGATTCTCCGCCGCGTTTGAGGAGTTCGCCTTTAGCAACCTCGCGGCGAATGCCTTCGGTGAGGAAAAGCCGTGCGAAAGGAGCGGGCTCGGCGGGCAGAAAATAGGGAAGCTGCTCAAAGATGCGTCGCATGCGGCGGCTCGGTCCAATTAGAGTGAGGAACTGACTCCACTATAGAGCCAGAATGTTCAATGATGACGTCAGCGTTATTAGGATAGAAATGAAAGACAATTCCTGATAGTTTTTGTTTAACAATGGTTTGTCCCTGAGTGTTTCTTATCGGAAGGTTTCCCTTGAAATATGGCATTGATCCTCGCAATGACGCTCTATTTGTAAACCATCCTCGGGAAAGCGAGCACAAAAGAGGTGTGCGGCGACATGAAAACCCGATCATTGGATTCCGCCAAAAAGGGCACTGGGCCGTTATGATCCGTGCAGCTTTTGAGCAGCCCGCTTTGCCTGCAGAGAGGCGGCTGACATTTATTTTTTGAATTCATCAGCTTAAGACACCAAGTGGAGTTGAATATATGGCAATTACTGAAACCGCTGCAGCCTCATCCGCAGCAGCAGAAGCGGCCGATGCTGCTGTGCATGGGCCTGATTTGTCGATGGGTACGGAACACCTCACTGACGCCATTGCCGATACGACCAATTACTTTGTCGTTTTCTTTGAAAAGCTTTTGGAAGGCCTCACTTGGGGCAATGTCCTTTTCCAGCTCTGCGTTATCGTCGTTGCCGTATTGGCCGGCCTGGTGTGTTCAAAGCTTGTGCGCAGCGTCGTTGCCCGACATATGCCGCCCCATGAGCTTAAAGAGCGGTTTACGCAGCGCATGAAGCGTCTTGCGCTCAGCGTGGTCAATGCCATTGCTTTCGGACTTGCGGCCGGTTCCGTAACGGCGTGCTGTGCCTACGGCGCAGTGATGATGGGGTATCAGGCATCCAGTCTGGTGCTCTTAAAGATCGCCTACAGCTTCTTTTATGCCTACTCACTGCTTGCAATCGTCTTGGGACTGCTGCAGGCAATGGTGGGTTCGAGCATCATTTCGCCCCGCATTACGAAGTCGATCGTCGTCACGTTCTGGATTTTGGCGGTTCTGCAGTTTTTCGGGGTCCTCACGCACCTTGTTGATGTGCTTGACGCGACGGCCATTCCAATCGGTTCGGGCAACATGACCGTATGGAAGCTCTTTATGGCAGTCTGCTCGGTCCTGCTCACCGTTGCGGCGGCTAACTGGATCAGCGAGATGATCGAACAGACGATCAGCGATGCGAAGAGTCTGACGGGCAACATCAAGGTTGTGCTCGGCCGCGTTGTTCGAATTTTCCTGATGGTGATCGCGGTCATCATCGGCTTGGGAACGGTCGGCATTGATCTCACCATTCTCTCGGTCTTCGGCGGTGCGCTTGGCGTGGGCTTAGGCTTCGGACTCCAGAAAATTGCTTCGAATTACGTCTCGGGCTTCATCATCCTGCTCGACAAGTCGGTGAAGATCGGCGACCTCGTAACGGTCGGCGGCTTCACCGGCAAGGTGACGGAAATCAACACGCGCTTTACGGTCGTGCGGAGTGCGGGCGGCGTTGAAAGCATCGTTCCGAATGAGTCGTTCGTTACTTCGCAGGTTCAGAACCTTTCCTATTCGGATTCGCCGACGCTTCAGACGGTTGAGATTTCAGTGGCTTACAACGCCGACGTGAAAAAAGCGCTTGAACTGATGCTCGACGAAGCCGGCAGGGATCGCCCTCGCATTCTGAAGGACCGCAAGCCCTGGGCTTCCGTTTCGCGGTTTGCAAGTTCTGGGATTGATCTCAATGTCAATTTCTGGGTTGAGGATCCGGTAAACGGAACGGCGGGCATTAAGACCGACATCATGATGAATCTGCTTCGTCGCTTTGAAGAGGCCGGCATCGAGATTCCGTATAACCGCCTCGAGATTGATATTCTCAACAATAAAAATAAGGCACTGGAAAATCAATAAAGAAGCCTTCTCACGGATTCCCCAAGCACTCGGCATCAGAGGAAAACAGCCGGTTCTGCACCCCCGGCAGGGTTGCTCTTGACTCCTGATATGACCGCGCTTGACGCCCTGACCGCCGGATAACGGATCCGTCCGTGAGCGGAGTGTTTTTTGGGCGGCCCTTTCAGTCCAAGCAGCGCGAGCCTCTCGCGCTGCTTTTTTTTTTCACTGAAGCACCGTCCATCCATGGGACCTTTTGGCATTTTCAAAGCCGCAGTCTTTTGAGTCTGAGCACGATCCATCATCATGAGCCTCACAGAGGCCGCTCCCCGCGGAAGCAAAGACGGCGCTTCTTCGCTGAGGTCTGACGACCGCGACCGCCCCGTTTTGCGCTGCCTGAAACTCAGTTCACTTTAGACACAAATGTATTCATGGAACAATATTTCATCCGTCAATAGAATTGAGACTCAATTTCGCCTTGCTGCCAATGCACAGGCCAAGCAGGCGGGCCGATGAGGACAACATGACTAACTACAGCAACGAAAAAATGCGGGAGAACCTCGGCAAATCCATTGACGAGAAGAAGCTCCAGGCGATGATGGAATTGAAGCGCGCGTACAACGCGGGCGAAATCACTCTCGAAGAGGGCCGCAGGAGAGCCAAGGCAGAATTGGGCACCTTGGAGCCCTATGAGTTTGCCGTGGCCGAACAGGGGCAGCAATCGCTCGATCCCGATGAATGCCGCAAGGAAGACATTCAGGCGATGATTGATCTCTTCTGCGACGTGCTCTCCACGAAACGCCCGGAGCTCCCGGCCGATCATCCGCTCGCGCACTATTACCAAGAAAACGATGCGCTGCGGGGGATCCTGAAGGAGATCGAGGATCTGGTGCAGTACCCGCTGATTAAGAACCAGTGGCTTGAGCTCTACGATCGCCTGGAAAAGTACAAGATCCACTTCAGCCGCAAGCAGAATCAGCTCTATTCGGCCTTGGAGCGTCACGGCTTTGATCGCCCGACCGACACCATGTGGCTCTTGGATGACTTCATCCGCGATGAAATCAATAAGGCTCGTTCGCTCCTCGATGCCGACAAGGACGATGAATTCATCGCCATGCAGCAGACCATTGTCGATGATCTGCGCGACTTGATGGCCAAGGAAGAAACGATTCTCTATCCCACCTCCTTAGCGCTCATTCCGGCTGCGGAATTCGAGCAGATGAAGGCGGGGGATCGGGAAATCGGCTATGCCTGGGGACAGACCGCGCAGCAAGCCGAGCCTGTCAAGGCAGCGCCGGAAGCGAAGGCCGCCGATGGTGATTTGGCTGCCGACTTGGCTGCCCTGCTTGCAAAATACGGGCACAAGACAGCTTCGCCTCAGCAGACATTTGATGTCAGCACCGGAAACCTCACGCTCGATCAGATCAATCTCATCTATCGGCACTTGCCCGTTGACATCACCTATGTCGATGAAAACGAGATTGTCCGTTTCTACAGCGACACCAAACACCGCGTTTTCCCGCGCAGCAAGAATGTAATCGGGCGACAGGTGCAGAACTGCCATCCGCGCACGAGCGTGTTTGTCGTCATGGAGATCATCGAGAAGTTCCGCTCCGGCGAACAAAGCAAAGCAGAGTTCTGGATCAATAAGCCCGGTCAATTCATCTACATCATCTATGTCGCGGTGCGCGATGCAGAGGGCAAATTCCGCGGTGTGCTGGAAATGATGCAGGACTGCACCAAGATCCGCGAGATGCAGGGCTCCCGCACGCTTTTAAATTGGGAAAACAGCGTCGAGCGTCTGCACCAGATCCAGGAGCCCGAAGCGCCGGCGGCGCAAAGCAGCGCCCCTGCTACCCCATCAGAGGGAGCGAAAACCGTTCCGGAAATCACCGCCGAGACTTATTTAAAGGACCTCATCAAGGATTTCCCGCCGCTCAAGGAGCGTATGGCGCGCATTTCGCCCAAATTTAAGCTTCTGCAGACGCCGCTCGCCCGCGTCATGCTGCCTCACGTGAAGATTGCCGACATCAGTGCCCGCAGCGGCATGGAAGTGAGCACCCTCATTGCTGCCATTAAAGAGCAGATCGAGGGAATCATCGCCGGGAAGCCCTAGTGTGGTTGGCTGCCTCCTGATTTCACTGACGAAAGCGAAATCATCCCGCTGGTACAGTCCCAGCGGGAGGAGCGAGGAAACATGAGGTTTTGTTTCTGCCGTGAATGACGGGAGGCTTGCTCACTAAAAAGGGGAAGTCCGCCGATATTTTTATTCATCCCATGAAATTTAAAAATATATCCGGATTTCCCTGACACCCTCGGGCCGCCCCTCAAGGATGAGGGGGGCCTGTCAGCATCAAGCGATCTTGGATGTCGGCCTGACGCGGGCAGGATTCTGCTCTCGGAGGTGCGGTTTTCCGTGCTGCTCCTACGTTGTGGCCGTCAACAACATAGGCGCGGGGCGCGCCTAAGAGCCTATCCGGAGCAGCGGTCTGCTGCTCCTCAAGCGAACCGGCCTTCTTGCAAGAGATGTGCAGGTCAGCAGCAGGAACCCATTCGAAGAGATCCCCAAGCACCAAAAAAACGCGTAAGGGCTCCGGAGGGAATTATCGTCCTTCAGAGCGGAAAGGCTCTTAAACGGTGATTGGCGGCCAGCGTTCAGACGATTTTATCTTTGCGTATCTGTATGACGGCGCAGTTAAGGGCTTCATTGCACTTTTCGAAGTTCTTCACGCCATGAGGAATGCCGGTTTTAAACGCGAGAAAATTCCTCTCATCAATCGAAAATATTCGAGCTTGAAGAATATCCAGAGAATGATAAATCTGGATCTTTAATATCTTCAAAGCCTAATTAACGATATTATTATAGTTTCTAAATATTAATCTATCGTAATAATTTGTTTTTTCAGTTGAATTTCTTTGTCATTGTTGTTATTTCGCTAATTTGTGATTGAGTTTTTATTTAGGGTTTACGCTGATTTTTTATCAAAAAATGGAAGATTTTGTCTGTTAGATTGAAAAATGCGCAGGGTGAAAATGGACGTCTTCAATGTAAATATGAATGTCATTTTCATTTTTGTCCTGTTGTGCCTACGGCTCTGTGCTTTGAAGCAAAGGCCTTTTGGCAGAGCTGATGAATTTTCAACCTAAGGATGATTTATGAAAAAGGGAAATCTTTCATCTGTAACACTGGCGGTCAGCCTAGTGTTCGGTAGTAATACTATTGCGGCAAACCCGTGCATTGAGAAAAGTACGGAATTTAAGGAAAGCAAAAATTATTCTGCTGAGTATGCCAATACGGTTCGTTCGAAACGAGCAGATCAATTGGTGCGGATAAAAATAGATCCCGAGGAAACGCTGACTTTACAAAATACGAATAATCGCAGTAAATCAAGTGTTGTTAAATCCGAAACGGAGGCCGGTATTGCATTTTTCGGCGGCAATTTGATTCTGCAAAAATCTGATGATTCAACAGATTACGGCAACAGCGACTTCTATAACAGACACTTCATACGTGTTTCTGAGGGCGCTTTGCTTAACGTCGATACACAAAGGACTTTGATGGAAGGGTCTGTAGCTCGCGGAGTCGTGCTGTCCGGAGCGGGAACTTTCACTAGGGGTTTTACGATGAACGTTGATCGATCCACAATCGCTGTGAGTCCGCAGCGAACTTTTGGAGCGGACGTTCGGCCTTACGGATCCATGAATACGAAATTCGCCGACATAACGATGACTGCGGGAGTCCAAGATCCAAAAATGAATGCCATCAGGGTCTGGCACGGCGGCAGGTTCTCTGCCGAATCGCTCAGTCTGCAGTTAAATGGCAGCGGTTCGAAAAATCTGGAATTTATTGATGCTTTGTACGTGGGACAGGGTGATGAATCCAAGTATAAAAATCCTGCCGAGCAAATTTCGGTTTCTGGTCCAATACGCATTTCTATTCAGGATGCTCCTAATGCAAGAGGCTGCGCGCTAGCGCTCCTTTCGAATCGCGACTATTCCATTGCAGGCAAAACTGACATTTCAGTCAGTAAAACCAAGACCGCCTATGGGCTGTATGCTTTTCATAGGGTTAACGTTTTGGATGAGCTGACGATGGATTTTCGTGACAATACTGAAGCGATCGGCATTCGTGCTGCGAGCGAAGCAGATGTCACGGCGAAAGCGGCCAATATTCAAATGTCCGGAGGCATTACACAAGCTGTGTATTTGAAGAATGCGGCTAAGGTGACGGTGACGGATTCACTGACAACCAATGCCTCCCAAGCTTTGGTAGGCATCGACAATTCCGCAGCGGATATTCAAAAAGATTTTGTTACGCTGAGTCAGTCTGAGATATCTGCAGAAAACGATGCCCGCATTTACATCAACAGTACAAAAAAGGGACTGGTGCAGTTTTCGGGGAATACTCGCATAAGCGACAACGGTACGATTGCTATGCATGTCGGTTCTGGTACTGCGGATAAAAACGCATACTGGAATATTACCGATCGGTCTCAGCTCACTGAACTCTCTGCAGCACCCAGTGCTAGTTTGAACTTTCTGCTGACCCCAGCGCTCTTGTCTTCTCTCGGTCCAGACGAGGCGGTTGTTTCTGTGAAGGGTTCATCCCCTGTTTTGCTTCATTCCGATGCCGGTAAGTCCAGCTGCATCACGCTTTCCGGGACTGCATTGAATTTGAAGGCGGGCGATGAAATTCGGTTGATCAATAGCTCCAACGGCATTGCTTTAAATGATTTGACCAATCGTCTGGCAGCGGGGACTTCCGTCAGTGAACTCAAACGGGATCTCAATGTGGAATCCGTTAAGTCTTTAGCCCGCGTCGAAAAGAGTGAACTCACCCAAGACGATTACGATCTTTTGATGAAAACAGAGCAAATGCTTATTGCGAAGATCAAGAATCGGCGGCCGAGCAAAGACAAAGTGAACGACCAAACCAATGTTTTGATGCTGTCAAGTCTTTCCTCGGCAGCGGCGCTTTTTGCTGCGGATGAACTTCTCATTGATTCAACGCTCAAGTCTCGGAAAGGAACTCGGCAGCCTGGTCCCTTCGCCGCGGCACGGGTAGGCGGCTACGAGTTGGATGTTCGCGGCGATCTCGATGAGACCATTGTGTCCGGATTGCTGGGATACGCCTTCAAACTGCAGCAGTCAGAGGTCGGTGCCTTCTTGGAAATGGGGCGCGGCACATATGATGCGCGTTCTCCTACGACTTCACCGAAAGGACATGTCAATGGAGACGGCAAGAATAACTATGTCGGCGTCGGTATTTACGGCAACTGTGCCGCGGCAGTTGATTGGCTGCACTTCACGGGTTACGTGAAGGGCGGGATGATTCGGAGCGAATTCGATGTGCCAATTGCTGGAGTGAAGGCTGAATTTGACCGCACCAGTGCTTATTGGGGGGCTCATGCGGGCGCCTACGGCGAATTTCAGCTGACCAAAAAACTGAAGAACCGCACCTTCCTGAATTACTTCTATGATGGCCGTGAAGGCGAGTCATACAAGGCTGCCGGCTCGTCGGGGGTTTCAGGCGCGACTTTCCACTTTAATTCGCTTAACGCTCATCGAGGACAGTTAGGCACTCTGATGGAGTATCAGTATGACCGAAGGATGCATCCGTATGCGGCGCTCACCTATGAGTACGCCTTCAAGGCCGATGCCAAAGGACATGCTCAGGATCGTTACGGAACATTGGTCTTGAATGAAGCTGATTTGGAAGGCAGTACGGGTATTGCGTCTCTTGGATGGACGTATCAGAACTACGCCAACACCTTTGACCTCTCCATTGGTCTCAATGCCTACACTGGTGTCCGCAAAGGCTATAACACACAAGCCCACGCGAGTTGGAAGTTCTAAAAAATCCGTCCGTACAGACTGCTGATACGGACGGTTAAGGAGTTGTTTGAAGAGCCGGACGGACGCTTCATCCGTCCGGCAAATAAAGAAGGAAGAGGAATTAGTTGAATGCCTTCTTCAGGTCAACCGGCATGGCCTGATAGCCCGAAGTATTCTTAAACTGAATTTCAACGGCCGGTTCCTTTTCACCCCACTTGAATTCATCAAGGAAGGGGTTCGGAGCGGATTCAAACGCGCCGGTCTTGAAGTTGAACTGAGCGCCGGCCGTGGCGGAATAGACGAAGACAGAATTCTTGTCCTGATAGTACTCAGTAAGCGACGTCACCGGGCTGTACCAAGCGTGGCCGCGTTCCTTGCCGTATTCCCAGATCTGTTCGACCGTCATCTTCTTCTGATCGATCTTGTAGACGACCGCACGCGAATACTTCATTTCCGGAAGAGCGGGCTGTTCCATGCCGCGGGCATCGCCGTTGTCGAAAACGGAGAGGTAGAAGACATCCTTATCGGACTTAGAGTCGACGCGCCAGCCGGTGTGCTGCGTCCAGGTCCAGTCAAAGTCGCCTTCGCACTTAGAACCTTCGCACTTAATGGGCTTGCCGTCCTTGTCGACGGGCTTAAGCACCTTGTCAGCGAACTTCGGACCCCAGCCTTCGGGCGAACCCATGATCCACTTCACCTGCTTGTCGCGGCCGATCTTAATGAGCGCGGACTGATGACGGGAGCTGATGATGATGGAGTCGTCGGTCGGGTCGTAGTCGACGGAGTTAATGTGCGCCCAGTTGCGGCCTGCGCCTGCGCCGACAATGTCGCCGAAGTTGTCGGTCTTATCGAGTTCGGCAAGCTGTTCGGCAGTAATCGTCTGACCGGCCTTCGTCGCATCAATGTTGAGGCAGACTGCGCCTTGGTCGAGCGCTTTCAGTACATTGTTGCGGTAGGGATCAAGGATGTCCCAGAGCGCCCATTCGTCAACCACCGTGCCGTTCTGATCGACCTCGATGATCACGTCGCGAACCGTGCGGACATGCTTGCCGTCGGGACGAGCATGGTCGGCAGAGGCAACGCGCACGAGGTAATTGCCGTTCTGCATCGGATCCATGGCGTGCGAGAAGTCGGCATAGCCGTCGGGCAGCTGACGGTTGAAGATTTCACGTCCCATCAGATCGTACTTGACGTAGCGCTGGCCGTAGCCCCAGGTGAACGCGCCGTCATTGTTCTGACGGAAGCCCATCATGATGCCGGCCATATAGATATTGTTCGGGTCGTAGATCTTCGATGGCTCCATGTACCAGCGGATCTCACCCTTCGTGTCGTAGATGGCGTTCTGCGGATAACGGTTCCATTCGAGCGCGCCGCCCATCGGGTTGTTCCAGACCGCGCGGGTCGTGTTCGGCGTCGCCGCGATCATGTTGTTGATGAGATAGAGGCGGTCGCTGAATGCGGGATCAACCTTTTTGACTTCAGCCACCGGGAAGACTGAAGTCACGCCGGCGTAGCCGGCAGTAGCAATATTGGCAGGGCCGGCATAAATTCGGTAAACCTCTTTTTCAACCCGTTCGCTCTTGCCTTCGGTGGTCTTGGTGTAGGAAACCTCAACCGTATTGCGGTAGCCGGCATAGAGACCGAAGATCGGAATGCCGCCGTGCGTGCGGGCTTTGGCATCGCTCACCGTATAAGTGATTTCCTGACCGCCGTCCTTCGGGACGATGCGCACCGAGATGTCGGAGAGGGAGTAGCCGCCGTTGCGAATCACGGCCGTCAGCGGTGCAATGCCGTACGGATTCATCATGACGGCGCCGATCTTGCCCGTCGTCGGATAGTTGACGTGCGCGCCGGAAGCGCCGCCCATGGCATAAGCGCCGGCAGAGAGACTCATGATGCCCGCGAGAACGCTGGCCGCAATGACGGTAGACTTGAACTTCATTACTGTTTCCTTTTTGTGTGGCTTGGGGGAAAGGCCGGCGGCGGATTGGTCGAAATCCTTGCGCGCCGCTTATTTCCCCATAAGACGAAGAGCAGTTTACGAAACTGCTCATTTCGACGAAATGCCGATTTTCCGAGATCAATTTGCAGATGCTGAGCAATGGTTCTTTCGCTAATCCCAAATGGACTGAGCTTTCCTTGGGCGACTTGATGTTCTTCCTGCGGCTAGTGGAGGAAAAGAGCCTCACGGAAGCGGCGAAGGCTCAAGGCATCAGTCTTTCGACGGCATCCCGCGTGCTGAAGATGCTCCGCGATGTGTTTGACGATCCGCTTTTTCTGCGGTCATCTCCGCAGCTGATCCCGACGCAACGAGCTTTTGAACTCGAACCCGAAGTGCGTGCACTGCTTGGCGCTGCGGGAGCGCTTGTGAAGCCCGAGGTCTTTCGTCCTGCAGATCTCGAGCGTTCATTTCGAATTGGAGTTGTCGACAATGCGGTATACGCTGTGATGCGGGGATTCGTGAAGCGATTTTTGGAAGCTGCGCCGTGTGCCGGTTTGGAATTCGTCCAAATCGATGATCACCTCTTTGAAAAATTAGAAACAGGGGAAATTGACGCTGCCATCTATCCTTCGAGCCGCAAGCTTCCCGCAGGGATGCATGAGCTCAAACTCATTCGGATGGGCTATGCGCTTTGTACGCGGCCGAACCATCCGATTGCGCTGAAATGGCGCGAAACCGGCCGGATCCCTTGGAAGGATGTGAACCGCTACCGCAAGATTCAGGTATCCAATCGCGGCAGCAGCCAGTATGAGATTTATTCGATGGACGAAAAAACGGTCGTGGGCGAGGAGCTTCTCGACCGGGCGATTGCAGTTCCATTCTTCTTGGTAGTGCCCGGCATTTTGGAAGAAACCGACTGTGTAGCGGTTCTGCCGCTCCTTACTGCGCGGCTTTTCGAGTCTGAAGGCCGGATTGCGGTCATGCCGCTTCATCCGCAAACGGAGCTTGGCCGCGGACGGGAGACCTTCTGGGCGCGGCTCATTTGGCACGAACGCGTTGACCGTGATCCTGCAATGGCTTGGCTGAGGGGACTTATCAAGGCGAATGCCGAAAGAATCGGCGATTGCCTTGATGCAGGCGCTGACGATGCTGAGGAGCAGTAAAGGACGTTGGACTGCAGACTTCGCTGCTCAAAACAAGATGGAGAAGTGCTCTGCGCATCGAAGGAAATATTCGATTGAGTATAACTAACTAAAGTTAAGCGGCTGGTCAAGCGGGAACTGCTGCCGGCCGCGCGAAGAATTTGATTCGTGATGCCTTCAGCGGCAGCCGCTGCGGCCATTTTTTAATATGCCGCGCCGGTCATCACACTGCCCGCAGTGCTGCATAAGCGCCAATCGAATTGGCCGCATCCAAGTTCATCAGCGGCTGCTTACGCATGGAGGCAATAGCCTGCACTTGGAGCGCGCGGATCAGTTCAGGGTCTGCGAGCAAGAGCGGAAGCTGCTCGAGCGCGCAGGTCACAAGGTAGGGAGCAGATCGTGCGGCGAGCGTCACCTCTCGGTCGAGATCCGCCGCACGTTTTTCTGCGCTGGCGTATTCCCAGCCTTTGATGGGAGAGAAATCCGCTTGGGCCGGTTGCGGGCGCGAAGTGCCCGTTACCGTCCAGGATGCCCATTGGTGGCGTTTGGGCATGATGACTCCGCGTGCATCCTTGGCCGCAGCGATGAATCCCGCAAGTTCAAGCGTGCAGAAAACCGCATCCGGGCAGCGATGCGTGGCTTTGCATTCAAAAATTGTGCGCATGCCGCAGTAAACAGAAAGAAGCTGCAGACGGCTGTTCTTCTCGGTCGGGCGCCCAAAAGCGAGCATCCAATAGAGATTAAGAAAAGATTCCGGCTCAGGAATCGCGGCGTGGATCACAGTTCCTGCCGCTCGAAGCATTTCGGCGGCTTTATGCAAACCGCTGAACCATTCCCAACCGTCACGATGAGCGGGGGGCGCAGCAGATTCCACGGCTTGAAGCCGTTCCGCTCGCGTCGTGCCGTGGCGCTGACCTTGAGCAATAAAAGCATCCTGATCTTCCGGCGGGAAAAGATGATCAAAAGTTTCGTCGGGATGACGCGGAACGCTCCATGCCGCATGCTGACGATTGACGAGCGGAAACCCGGCATGAATGGCACGCTGAATTTTTTCATGTTCGGCTTCCGTCAGCCGTTTGAGCGGTACGGGCTGAAAAGCAAGCCAGTCAATCTCAATGCCTGAAGCGGTGTAGTCGTACTGACGCTGAAGGAGATTTCGGGTCTGACCGATGTAAAACCCGCCGCTTTTTCGAATCTGCAGGTAGACGCCGCAAAGCGATTTGAGGGGGTTCTGCGGGTGTCTGACCACAGCGGCAAGGCTGATGCCGTCAGAAAGTCCAATGAAATAGGGGAATCCCAATGAAGCGGCAGCTTTGCGCGCCGCGTCTTCAGTCAGTCGCTCCATGGTCGTGTCTGCGTCCTTAACTGGTAGTTCATAGAGAGGGAGACTCATGCTCAAAGCATCTGTCCGAGTTTCAAGCCGAGCATTTCGATTTCCTTTGGAGCTTCGGCGGCCGAACCTTTTTCGCCCACTGCTTTTAAAAGCGATTTGGTTTCAGGATCGGCCTGCGCGGCTGCCTGAAGCCGTCCATACACATCTTGGGGCGACCTATAGAAGATCCCGTTTGCGAGTGCGGTGCTGAAGACAGATTCCGCCGTGCTGTGGCGCTCCTCCCAAAGCGCGGCTGCGGCGGCAGCCGCCCCGCGGGAAACGGCTAGTTCTTCTCGTTTCAAGGCGGATGCTTCACCCTTAAGGTCAATCGGCTGGGTAAAGCTCATGCCTTGACTGCTCACGCTTTCAACCGAGCGGTTGCCGAAATTTTCTGCCGCAATGCGGCTGGAAGATCCTTCACGCGCATGCTCGAGCGCAGCGGCCTCGACAGAGGCCTGCCCGTTTCCGAAGGTTTGAACCATACGGGCTGCGGAAACGGCTGCTGCTTCTGGGGCGCTGCTCGGACCGCTGCGCATGGGCCGAACGGCCTCCTCGGTGCCCGAGAGTGCATCGCGCGCGAATGCGGCGCGCGTCGCAGGGTCGCGGAGCGCTTCCAGAGCTTCTTCGGGAGAGCCGAAGGAGCGAACTGCTGCCTGCGCGAGGTAGGTATCCATCCGCGCTCCGGCCGCTCGCGAAAGACCTGAATTGGACTCCGCGCGCTGGAGGATTTGAGAAGCTTCCGCAAAGTGCGAGGACGTTGTCCGAGAGCTTTCTCCGGCAGAACCGGATGCTGCAGAGCGAACGCTCATCGAACTGGCCTGACTCCCGGTTTGCATGCGAGATTCCGTTCCCTGCTGACTGCGGGATTCATAAACGAGGCTTTCTTGATCCGCCTGAGTTTGCCCGGCGGTAAGCCCGTTTGCGGCGGAATGAGCGTGCTGAGCCTGTGTGTTGACGCGAAGCTGGCTGCCGGCATGAAACCCTGCGTCAAAGGAGTGCCGGCCTCGCAGGTGCATATCACTTTGCGGTCCTGAGGGCTGGCCCGCTGTATTCCCGCCGGGATTCACGAGACCCGATGCTCGGCTGAGTTCATCTGCGCCGCCCAATCCGCCGGAGGCGGCGCTCGGCCCGGCATTGGCTTTCTGCCGCGGCATGCCTGAGAGCAGCGCAGAGGGCGGATTCGACATGAGCGTGCCGGCCAGATTGTCGTTCATGGTTTTCTCCGCACTTTCAGATCCGCCTACAGCAAATCTGCCGCCGAGCCCCGAGTCAATGCCAAATGATTCGGTCATAGCGCTTTGTTCGGTGAGGGTTGAGGTTCTCCGTGCGTCTGCCGTGGAGGAGCTTGACTGCCCGGCTGCCAGTGTTTCGCCCGCTGCCGTGAGGCGGCTTGAGGCAGTGCCCGCGGTCTGTGAAAGTGATCCTGAGGCGCCCGATTCGCTGCGGAAATAGGCCGAAGTGCCTGATGCTGCGCCGATATCGGACGTGACGGAGGAGGAAGCCGCGGACGAGGACGAGCTCATCCGGCCTTCGGTCAACGTACTCGAAGCGGAGACGCCAAGGTCGCTCGAAACTGCAGAAATGGAGGTGACGGCTCCTGTAGCGGCGTCGCGAACGACCGTACCCGCAGCCGATGTGGTCTTGGTGATGGTGCCGGCAGCAAAACTCGTAGAAATGTCGGATTTGTTGGCCGAAGCGTTGTTGGCAGAAACATTCCCGAGCGATGCATTCCCTGAAGCAATATTGCCCATTGAGATCTGCGCGCTTTGCGACTGTGCGGCCGACGATGCGGGCGACATCACTGAGGCTGCCAGGCTGGCGGCGCCCATGTCGGATGCTTTGGCGATCAGGTAGGAAATGAGCGGCACGAGGAGCATGAGATAGCCTGCCATGGCCTGCGAAGTCGCTCCTTGATTGCGGATTAAGTCCGCAGCTTCAAGTGTGAGTCCCCCGTAAAGATCCGTGAGGCGGTTCATTGGGTTGGCATCAATGTGTATTAGGAGCCAGTTGATGACGGCAGCGATTGGAGCCCAGAGCGCAAGCCAGAAGAAAAGCGTCAGGTACATCCTCGCAACGGTGCTTCCGGCCGTTCCGCTTGCCGCGAGCATACCCATGACCAGCGGAAAAGCTGCAATGAGGATGAATTCAAGCAGATTGCGCAGTTTCGGCAGAAAGGCTGCGGCGAGCTCACTCATCGTGCGAAATGAGATTTCACTCGCCAGATTGCCCTGTGCCTTGGCAAGCGCGACGGCTCCAGCAATAGGCATCTCCATTGAAGCTGCGGCGCGCTGTGCGCCGGCAGGGATTTCTGAAAGGAGGAGCGCGTGCGACAGTGATTCCGACAGGCTCTTCGAGACGCCGAGCATGGCCGCGGCAGCTTCCGGAACCGCTTTTTTCACGGCGGCTTCCAGAACGGCAGATTCTTGTGAGCCGAGCGAACCGGTGCCGCCTTGCTGAGTGAGCTTGGCGACGAGGAGTTTTTCCTGAGCCGGAATCTCTACTCGGCGGATGACCTGCAGCAGTTCTGCACCGGCTTGCGTGCAGGAGAGCGGCGCGTTGTCGATCATGATAAAACGCGCCGGATTGGTCCAGCCGACCGCAAAAACCGTTTCGATGAGGTCCGCAGAGGTCAAAAGTTCCGTCATTTTGGCGTCGCTTTCGAGGAGCTCTGGTATGACGCACCGCTCGATCCACGGATCGAGCAGCTGACGGGTTTCCGGTCGGATGGGCCCTGCGGCGGCAATTGCAGCCGCGGCGCGTTCAGGGAAGACGGCTCCGAAACTCGTGAACTTTTGGGCATCGACGTCCGTCATGGCCGTTTCAAAGAGCTCTGCCGCCCAGTGGCCGATTTGTGAGGAAAGCGCCGCGGTGAAGCCGACTCCCAGCGGCAGTCCTTCAACAGTCTGTGCGGAGGCGGTCCGCGGGTCCTGCACCGTAACGTTTACTTTGGGAACGAAGAGTGTGAAGTAAAAGAGAATGACGGCCGCAAACCAGAAAACCATATCGACGCCCCGGCTCTTGACGGCAGAGGCCGCAGTCACGCAGAGAAAGCCTAAGAGTGCTGAGCAGGCGAGAAAAAGGCCGTAGCCCTTGGACGACGTGATGCCGACGACCGCTCGGAGCAGCGCAGCGACTTGATCCGCATTCCAATAGGCATAAAAGTCCATCGTGAACATTCGCGTTTTGCTCCTCTTTAGAAACCTGAGGCGCTTGATCCGTTCGCGGCGAATGCTTTGCCGGGCAGTGCCGAAGCACGTTCGACCGCAGATCTGCCCCAGACAGAACGTTCGATGTGACGCGCCTGTGCGGCATAACTCTGAGCACGGGCCATGGCTTCGTAGAGGCGGCTCGAACGGGCGTGGAGGTCAGCTAGAATGAGCTGCAGACGGTCTTCAAGATGCCTGGCGTTTTCCATGGTCACGGCATTGGCGTCTCGTCCCGAAGAGCCGGCAATCACTCGCCGGATGTCGTCGGCGAGACTCATCAGGGCGGTGGTGATAGCTTCATGGGCGGCAGCTTCCGCAAAAAGGGCTGTCATGGAATGCCCCGCTGCCGGAATCCTCGCGGAGGCGGAGGCCTCAATCAGAGAAAGGAGCGGAATCGAGGAGATGTTGGCGAGCAGCACAATTTCGCTTTCGTCGACTTCGGCCGGATTGCGTGAAACGAGCGACTGCCGATAATGATGCGCAGCAAGCCATATGCGCCGCACGAGGTTGACCGGTTTGACGGCGTTCTCTTTAGGATTGAGACACTTTTGGGGTTCGTCGCAGACGAGCCGCACGGCGCTTTTGGGAGAGTCTTCATCAACCGACCCCATGAGATCCCACAATATGTCTCGGCCGCCAATGCCGCGGGTACGGACCGTGGCAGATTCACCGGACCCCGTGCGTGAGTAAATGGCGGTGCCGAGCATCGTCATCATGGTTTCGAGCGTCTCTTGGTCGAGGCTGCTGCCCAGTTTCCCGCCCTTTAAGAGCGACCAGGTGAGGTTCATTTCCGAGGATTCCACGACTTCGCCGCCGCTGTCAGTGCGGTCCGGGGCATTGTCGAGCACCTTCGACCCGTTGGTGCGCGTGAGCCGGTCGGCGTCGGAGGCGTCAGATGCTTCGCCCGAGGCACGGAGCGCATTCACTGAGCGGTGCTGCATCGTCGACATCCACCCTGCAGCAGAGGCTGTTTTGTCGACGGCCCACTGTGCGGCTTTACAGGAATCGGAGAAGTTCCCGGTGAGCTCCATAATCATGTCGCGGAATTCAGTGATTTGTTCATTGAGGTCGGGCGACATGCTCTGAAGCGCCAGATGGAAGGCCAGTCCGGGAATGGCTGTGCCGATTGAACGGGCAAACGAGACGAACTCCTCGCGGCTCGGCACGGAAAAAGCGCCGAGAAAGAAGTCGATGCCGCCGCAGCCGCTTTTGAGCGACGGAGCGTCAAGCGTAAAAGGCGTAAAGGTTTTGCGCGGCGCTTTGAGCACAAAGGAGCCGCCGGTTGCCAGCCGGAGGTTTTGTGACTCGTAGACGCCCGCACGGGTAACGGAGGTTTGCGCTCCCGCTTGATCGTAGAAGTCTTCAAGAAAGCCCGCTGAAACGGAAAGCGAAGCCAAGGCGAGACTGAGCGCAATGGCAGCAGGAAAGTGTCGCGGCAATTTAGTAAGGGTGGTGCTTCTGGAAAGTGGGCAGTCGCGGCGAGAGAGGCTGAACGGCATGATGAGAGTTCGGAATAGACAAAAGGTTGAGCAGGAATGACCCCGGATGAACGGCTCAAGGGCTTATTGAGTCTTCAGACGGGTTCGACGGCAATGCGGTTTTTGCAAAGCGCTTTCGCAGTGACTCCAGCGCCTCGGGTGACCACGCGTCGCCGACAGCCATCGATTCCGCGCGGCGATTGGTGAGAAGCGCGGAATTCCCGGCTTCAATCGCGGGGGCAAAAAGGGCCGCAAGACGTTTTTGGAGTTCGGACATGCTCGGAACGCCTGCGGCGACAAGAAGCGTTCCGCGTCCTTCAGAGAGCGCCGCTAGTGCGGGATGTTTGGCGTCGGGTTTGGGAACCAGGGTGACGGTAGGGAGTGTCAGGAGTTCTTCAGTAAGGCTGAGTTTTTGCGTGATGCCGTTATCGACCCTCACATCGTCGCCCGGCACGGGTGCGCCGGCAGCCACAACGAGGAGTTCAAATCCAGTCTGACGGGCAAAAGCACGCACCGGACCGATGGCAAGGCTGTTGAGCTGCGCGTCTGACGAACCCACAAAGACGAGTCCGGACTCTTGCGCGAGGCGCTTCATGAAGGCGTCCATGCCTCGGTCTGCAGCCGCAGAGAGTTCAATGGCCGCGAAATTCGCCGACGGATGCGCTGCCGTCCAGTCGAATTTGGGCTCCTCAATGCGCATGCGGTCGAAGGCCTGTGAAAACTGATGAGATTTTCCAAGCATCCAAGTCTGCACGGCATGGAGTGCTCGGAGATGGTCGTCAGTGGGATTGAGCACGGCGGCGTCAAGCCGCCGCTGATATTCCGCTCGAACCTCGGCAAGCGACTGAAAATCAGGGAGCTTCTCCGGGTCTGCGGCCGCCTTTTTCACTGGCGCCGGAGAGGTCTGCGGCTTTTGTGCTTCGACGCCGTAATAGAGAAACGGCCGAAGGGGATCATTCCAAACATCGTCAGTCCACCAGTTTTCTGCGGCTCGATGGTCTGAGTGGTTTTCAAAGCGGTTTTGAGCCGAAGCAGTCAGCTCGCGGGCGTCCTGATCAGCATCGAACGCGCAGACCGCGTCGGAACCTAAGAGCAGTGCGCAGGCCGTGAAGAGCCAGCTGCGGCATCGGAAGCGTGGCGCTTTGCGCGAGCAGGCGTGTCGAAAGAGAGAGTGCATAGATGAGTAGCGAAAGAGGGTGTTCAAAAACAGAAACGGGCTCAGGCATCAGGGCGTTCGGGTAGCTCCCGTCGGACCGGCCGGAGCGGCGAGGTTCCCGAGCTTTCCGGCGAGCATTTCTTCAACACGGCTCTGCGCGCGCTCGAGCGCTTTGCCGCTTGCGTCTTCGGCCGATTTGAGCGACTGAGAGACGATGTCAGCGACAAATTCGGAGAGATCCATTTGGGAAAAGTCGAGTGCGGCGAGCTCTTCGGGTGTGAACCCGTCGGCATCCGGAAACTGTGCAGTCCCCCAGCCGCGGCCAAGCTGCCGGCGGCCTTCCTGATTGAGGATTCGCGCGAGCCGGGAGTTGAAGCACACGTAGCGTTCTTCGCGTTCAGTGCAGCCGAGCCCAGGCGTATGTTTGGAGCACTGCGTGCCGATGTAGACGCAGAGGCGCTCCCCCTTGGCCATGGCAAGGCGATGGTCTTCAGCGGTGCAGGCGGCCCATCCGTCATAAAAGTGCAGAGCGGCCGCGAGCGCGAAGCTCGAGGGAGAAAAGTCGAACTGCCATCCGCCGGACTGAGTCCACGACAGTGACGTTCCCCAAAAGGAAAAGGTCGGCTCATATACGCCGTTAGGCGCATTGCCGTAAATCGCATTCAAAATGCCCTTGGTGCTGTCGGAATAAGCGAGGACGTCGTAGACGTAGGGCGAGCCCAAATACTTGATGGTTTCAACAGCGGCGGAAACGCCGAAATTAAGGTAGAGCGCAAACGCAGTATTGGATGTCTGCGGTGCGGGTTCGCTGCGGCAGCACGATGACGCCCCCTTGCGGTCTCGGCAGGAGAGCACTGTGCCGCTGAAGAATCTGCCGCCTACGGCATCGCCGTAGAGGCCTGCCTGGCGGCCAATCTCAAGCTCTGCAATGGTCTGTCCGAAGCTTTCATCGGCAGCGTCGTCTGTCGGAGCGCAAACACCGTTAATGCAGGCTTCGCCGGAGCAGACGGTCCCCATGGCCGTACTGGAACCGGGCGTTGTGCATCGATAGACCCGGGTGGGCCGAGGACAGTCCGTTTCGCCTTCCGGACAGCTTTCAGAGACGAGCGTACAGCGCTTGTCGTTCTCCAGATGCGCGCATTCATCGAGCTCAGAGAGGCGGCAGGTCCACTCTCGGGACCATGCCCAGCAGTCACGATAGACCGGTTTGCCGTCAACCAACTTGATGGCGGGGCCGTCTATACAGGTTTTGCCGGTTTCAATGCAGTTGCTGTCGGATTCGATCTGTCCGCATTCATTGAAGGCCGTCTGCGTGGTTTCTTTGATTTCTCCGAGAAACTCAGCATCATCGGGCGTCAGACTGCCCAGATCACCGCATTTGTAGACGGATTTTTTGCGGATGCAGACGGTTTCACCGCTGACGGTGTCGGATGCGAGGCATTCGGGTTCTTCTTCGAGCCGGCAGGTTCCAGATTCAGCCAGTGCATCCAGTGTTTGGCAGCCGTTTTTGCCTTCAGCAGTACAGCTGTAGGATGCGGTCCAGGCACGGCATGATTCTGCGGACGACACATCGGTAGCCGGATCGGTGCAGGTGCGTAAAATTTCGGCGCAGGCGAATCCATCAGCTGCAAGCTTCTGAGCTTCCGCGCGGCAAGCGGAATCGTCCTCAATCGCTGGACCGTCAGGCACTTCAGCAGACCCATCCAGAACGAGATCACCGTTTTCGTCTTCACTCAGATCCACGCCCTTGCAGACGTAAGCGGCTGACCAAATCAAGCACGTGCCGTCTTCGGCTCGTCGTTCACAGACGCGCTCGGAATCCGCTTCAGGCGTGCATCCCGCAGCTTCGAGCTTTTGGCAGCTTGCGGCGGCAGAAGCCGAAGGACAAGCTATCGTCAGGCGCTCCTTCCAGCAGCTTGGCGCAGCTTCAGCGGTTTCGCCGGAAAGGTTTTCGACCGGAATCATTCTGGGCTCAGCGTCAAGGCACGATCGTTCAACGATTTCGCAGCCCTCGGCAAGTGACGGAGATGCTTCTGCCGTGAGTGTCCGCGCTGCTTGGCTTTGAGCAGAGGTTTCAGTCGTGCTGAAGGCAATTTGAATGATCGGATCTTTTGCCGTAATGCCTGGTCCCGAAGGCTCTGCCGTACAAAGGAGGTCCTTTTCCACTTCAAGGCACCCCGCATCGGCATCTGAAGAACTGCAGGCTTCATCGACGATGGCGCAGGTCTGCGGAAGTTCCGTCGATTCGCAGCGGTCCTTTTCAGGCGAATCCTCCGTGCAGGCGTAGGTCATCTCCCAGCGCCAGCAGTCGCGGTGAACGGTCGTGCCGTTGATGGTTCGGTCGTCCGAGTCGGTGCAGACCTTCGCAGACTCTACGCACCCGGCCTGAACGGAGAGAGAAAGCACCCAGAGAAGAATCGGCAGGCCAAACCAATGCGGGCAGGATTTCATTGCGCGGGATGAGCCCGATGACGGCTGCGGATCCCGGGGCGGCCGAGAGAAGACTTCAATCGTCATTGCGGCTCTCCGGTGAGCCCCGCACAGCCGTCCGTCCAGGTGTCGGTGAGCGCGGCTCCGCGTTTCCATCCCTGATAAGCGATTGTGCCGGCGATGTCGCCGGAATGGAGACTCCCGGCATAAATGCGTGCCCGCACACGGGCCGTACAAGCTGTTTTGTCGGTTCCTGTGCAGCTGTGCTCGAGCACTTGTACGGCGGCGCTGCAGGCGCCTGCTGACATGGAGACAGATTTGAGACCTCGTATCTTCGCGTTGCCGAATCCGTTGAGCGAAACATAAAGCACGCGCGAAGAGTCATTGGATTCTCCGGCGGCACACTGATGGGTGATGGTGAGCGTATCGCCGCCCGTACAGCTGTCCGTGCCCAGCTGAGCGTCGCCGCGGGCAGTAACCGTCGTTTCACTCCCGATGAGGCAGCTTCCGTCTGTCGTCACGCTGAGTGTTTTGGAGCATTTGTGCAGAACGACGGTTTTTTGCGGCGCACGGCAGACTGCAGGAAAGACGGCTGTGGCTTTAGCCGATGTGACGAGATAGGACTGATATTGCTCGGCGAGCGCTTCGGAATTAAAGAGGCATCGCCAGTGGGATTCGAGAATGGCTGAAGGTGATGAGCTGATTGAACAGGCAAAATGCGCAGTTCGTGAAGATTCGATCAGGCAGGCCCAGAGACTCGCCGTGCCTGAAACCGTTTCCGCCCATCCCGTGCGGCAGGAGCGGTCCGCGAAAGGACCGCCGACACTGCAGACGGATTCACTGGTGACGCCTGGCACTTCAATCATAAAGTCACGGCAGGACTGAGAACCTGAACCGCTGCCGCCGGATTCAGTACTCCCGACAATCTCGTCACGTCCGGAGAGAAGCGAGTCGGGAACGGCAGGGCGTTCGGGAAACCCGCGGTCAAGCACTTGAACGGCCAGACACTCGGGGTCAGAAGCTTGACGGCAGCCGACGGTACGCGTGAGCGCCGGTGCGTAAAGATTCCCCTGACCGTTCTGCCAATGGGACTTTTCACTTTCAACGAGCGAGAGGCTTCCGCCGCCCACGCTCCCGACAATGCTGCTGGGGTTCTTCAAAGTCTGATGCCAGTCGGGAAGCTCAACGGCATGCGCGTCGTGAACCGCCTGAACGGGGTCGCCCGCGGCGCTGGGCTCAGCTGCCGCCAGAGGCGGGCAAAAAAGGATTGCGGCGGCAGCCGAAAGGACGGAAGACCGATGTTTGATAAAGGCGGGACAAGCTGTCAAAGGGGGTGAGAACTTCATAACGCGCTGGAAGTGAAGAGAATGGAAGGGCTGAGATCAACGCGGTTTTGCGCCGATACGGCCGGGCGGCTGCTGCAGTCGAAGCGTCAGGGTTTTAAAAAACGGGCTTCGTCCGTCAGCCGGGCCTCAGCGATTCTTCTTCGTGCGGCTTCCCGCACATCTTCGTTGGCGGCATGGTCTGCCGCCCAGGCGAGCGTCCAGAGCGGCCGGACGCTGCCTGGGAAGACTTCAATGGCAGTGCGTCCAAAGATCACGAGAGCCGGCACCTGAGGTTCATGGTCAATTTGATCTCGCACAGCATGCCAAACCTCGGAACTGACGGCTGCAGAAGCCCCGAGCCGTTCGGCCAGTGCGCCCAGACGGGCGGCTTCCTGACGGTCGATAACAAAGGGAGACAGAGGCTTATTGGCCGCGCCGGCAGGATGTGCTTGTGACGCCGCAGGCTCCGGCTGCTTCTGAAGGGTTTCGAGGCTGCGGTGGATAACCGGCAGCCCGGAGAGCACAAAGGGAATGCCGAGCCGGACAGCATCCCGCGCGAGCATTTGATCGTCAGCGAACGGAAGGTTCATGCTCCAGAGGAGCACAATCGCGCCTGGATCGGTCGAAACATCCGCTTTCGGTGCGGACGCTTCATCTGCAGCCGTTTGACCTTTTCGCACCGTCCCCGCTGAGAGCGATGCGGTTTCGGCGTTTAATGCCGCTTCCTGAGCTTCCATGATTTCGGAGCGAAGCGGTTCAATTTCAACTGCTGAATCAGCTGAACCGGCATTCGCAGCGTTGGAACTCAGCAGCGTAAGACCGGCGGCGGCCGTTCCGCCGATCAGGCTCAGCGTGACGAGAACGCTCGTCGGCAGGCGGCAGGAAAATGGACGGAGTATTGCGAAAAACTTGGACATAAGCAGAGATCTCATTCAGCGTGAAGGTTGGTTTCCGGCAGGCTATAGGGGGAATGCGTTTCTTAGGGGTGTTGCGCTGGAGACGGCGAAGGAAGCGCTTTTTCTTCCACAAGGAGACCGTCAGCGGAGAGTTCGGCCTTCGCGGGAAGTGCAGTGACGCCGAATCTCCTGCGCAGGGATCCGCCTTGATCAAACCAAAGCCTCAGCTGCGGGAGCGCTTCGGCAGCTTCGGCGAGGTCACCTTGAACGAGCACTGTGCGGAGCGCCTCCGTTTTTTTCGAGTTGCTCGGTATGAGTTCTGAGCTTGTTTGACCCGACAAAAGCACGTTTTCGGCTTCTTTGGCGGCCCAGCGCCGCTGCTCAGGATCGCTGCCGTCAATCAGAAGGAATTTGCGGTGAAATGCACTCAAACCGCCAAAGCGGCTGACTGGGGCGCTCGAAACAGCCGAGCTAGCGTGAGGGGCGTCCTGAAATCCCTCTAAAGCACGGCGAAGTTCAGCGGGAAATATTTCTCGGTGCACGCGGTCAGCTTCGGCTCGCGGCAGTGCTGATGCGGGTTTTGGATGCTGCGCCCAGGCAGTCAGCCGATCTTTGGCAGCCTGCTGCCGGCGCTTAAATTCGCCGTTCGCTCTGAAATGCTCAATGGTGAGTGAAAGAATTTCCGCCCAATCCGGCATCTGGTTGGGATGGAGTTCTCCGAAAGCTTCATGGACGACAACGGGCCGATGCGTTTCGGTCGGCGCACAGGTGCTGCAGACCTCACTGAGCGGCAGCATGGGCGCGCCGGGCATGGCCCAAACATTGGCTGCCGAACCGGCTGAGAGGGTCAGGAGAGCTGACGTGAGACGGCGGACCGGCAAATTGACAAGGTAATTCATAATGATGTTTTATTTTTTTCAGAGCGGCATTGGGCAGCCCTTCTTCCAAAAAGACAGAGAGAAAGACGGCGAATTCAGTCGCTGTAATGTCTGATGCGGTTTTCGGTTTGATCGGAGAGTTTTGATGCGCGGGCCCGCATGATGCCTTCGGCGACGCTGCTGATGTTTCCGGAACGGATTGCGGCGGTAGAAGATGCGAGATCATTGACGCCGCTCGTCATGCAGCAGTCACGGCGGCGCCACAGGAGAATTGCGCCGTCTTCGCCCGCATAGGGAAAAGTCTTCCCTGCGCCCCATAGCGCGGTGGATCGTCCGATCGGCTGGCAGCCGCCCGAGCTCGCGGAAGTGGAGCGCGAGGGAAACATCAGCTGGGTGCGCCAGACATCTTTTTCAAAGAGAGGCTGTACGTAGCCGCCGCACTGACCGGCACTGCCGTGCGCGTACCAGAGCACGCCTTCGCGAGAGAGTTTCATGGCAAAGCGGTGCGCCATTAAATGCCAGGCCTGAAGCGGGCTTACCTGACCGGCCATCCAGCCTGAGAGCGGGAAGACGGACCCCTGACAGCCTGAGCACCAGTAGAGCGTTTTTTCGGCGAGCCCTACAGAGGCGGCGGCACAATCCGCCGCGCACGCTCCAAAGGCTGCGCCGGCGGTAAAGAGCGCGGCGTCTGGGGAAAGCAGAAAGCTCGAAACAGAGTCATCCCAAAGGGGATCGAGCTCAGAGAGATAGGCAAGATCCCAAGGCGACTGCTCAAGACAGCTGTTGTCTAAGAGCGCTTCCATGACAAAAAGCCACGGGCTTTGATACCAATGCACCTGCCAGAAGGCTGTCCGCCGGGTTTCGCGAAAACCTCTCGGCGTACGGGCATGGTCGGCGGCGCGGATGCCGGAAAGATCCAGCTTCACGCCCCCTAAAGAGGGAAAGCATCCGCTGTGCCGCACAATTTCAGCCGTGCGCAGCGGTTCCCAAAAACCAAGGTTGATGCCGGCACGCGTATTGAGACCGGATCCGCAGGCGCAGAGTTCGCGGGCATCGGTCTTCACATCGGGGAGCGAGCCGCTCCCTGATACCGAAGCTGTTCCGGCGATCGTGATGGGGGCGGTGCACGACCAGCAGACATCAGTAAGCGGATTGGGAATGCGCCCGGGGCAGGTGCCTGCGGAAGAACCGGCGGCAAATGCAATCCTGAATGCCAGACCGAAGAGGCGCAGCAGAGCATTGGGCTTCATTGAGAAGATGCTCCGTCGGCTGCGGCCGTCTCTCGCTTTGTGCGCTCGGCGGCGTACATGGCTCGGCTGGCGCGCAGCTGTGCTTCGGCCTTTTCTTCTTCCTTTCCAATCAGAATGAGGAGCTGCTCGCGCCGGCGCAAAAAGAGCTGCCGAACGGTCAAAATGCGTTCCGCTGCGCCCAAGTTTTCCGGCTTGGGCGGCACACAGATCGGCACACGGATGAGTTCGCGATAAGCCTGCAGATATTTGAGGCGCTTTCCGGCTGGAAGATTGGCGATGCCTTGGGTGTATTCCGTTTCATTCCAGCGCGACAAATGCGCCATTTCTGCGAGCGTTCGTTTCCAGACAGGAACGGCAAGCCCGTTTTTCTTCATTGCCTCGGCCGGCAGTTGGTCAAGACCAAGAATGCCGGTGGCCGAAGTGGCTGTAAAGCCGCCGATGCGCGGTTCAATGACCGTGGGGAATCGGTCAAGCCCGAAGCAGGCGGCAATGAGCCCCGCCGGATCCGATACGAAAGGAATTTTGAGTCTGGCGGCCGGATTTTCCTTCACGCGCGGATCCATGCAGATAAAACCGATGGAAGGATCGGTAAGCCATAGATCGTGAAGGAGTTTTTCGGCGTGAATAGTAAAGCTCGAAATGAAGAGGAGCGGACGGCGGTCAGCCCAAAGCAGGGAAGCTTCGCGGAGCTCAGGACCCTGCAGGCCGGCAGTGCGTGCACACGCCTCAATGGCGCGGGTGATGCGGTCAGAACGCTCCCGCAGAAGCGTGCGGGCCCAGCGGATAATGCCGAGCGCCCAGGCCGATGAGCGGCGGACAATGTGCCCGTCATTTTTGGCATCCCAAGGCGTCGGGGCCGGACGGCGGAAGATTTCTGCCGAGACTGGCGGCAGTTCAGCACGAAGCCATCGGTTCATGGAAGGGACAGTTGCTGTATTCATGGACTGACGCTTGATCTGACGTGCGCGAAGGGCGGCGAGCTCTTCGGTTTCGTGCAGAAGCTTCCAGACGCGCTTCGGCGTCAGCGCTTCGGCGCTTGCGAGCTGCGCGTCGGTTTCGGGATCGATAAGACTGGCGCGAGCCAGAAGGAGCTCAAGCATCGCTTCGCTGGTGACGTCCGGACCGATTTCATGCCAGGCCGAGACGGCGCGGGCAAGGAAAGCCGTGTCTTCAGTGCCGGGCGGCTCGAGGCGGCGGTTTTCCAGACGCGCATGAAAGGCATGCTTAAAGCATTGCCCGTCAATTTGGATGGGTTTGACGGCTTCCGGGAAAGCCTGAAGCGGATCGTGAGGTTCTTTGGGATCGCTTTGAGCAGGAGTGCTCTTCAGCGTGCGGATGTCGTTATGCATGGTTACGGGTGTTTGGGATGCAGGATTGGGTTGGAATGGGTTTGAGCAGTGACCAGAAAAAAGGGAGCTACGGCTTGGCGAGAAAACGCTCCCAAGCACGCCGCCTCGCATCAAACTGCGGATCATCGTTTGGCAGGGACTCGAACTCCGCGGGAATATCTGACGGCTCGGCCGATGCTTTGTCAGCCTTGAGGCCGCCGCGTTTGGGCGAGATGCCGCTTGTCCCCATCCAGCCGCGTGCTGCGGCATCCTCGAGGACGCGCTGATCAACGGCATCAATGCCCAGCCGCGTCAGCACGAGGGGCGTTAAGTCAAGCACTCGCTTGGCGTCTTTGCGGTCTGTTCCGGGGGGAAACATCAATTCGGCGCTGGAAAGCACGGGAAGCCCTGCTGCGTGCTCACGAAGGGTGTCCCGCACCGCTTGATCAATGGCAAAACGGTCGAGGCGTGCGAGTTCCGGGCGTTCTGGTTTCCCAGGTTCGGCATAGGCCATGCGCAGGAGTGCCGTGCGCGTCTCAACAGCTTCGCGGTCAATCAATGCGAAGACCGGTGACGGATGAAAGTGTGTCCATCCCCAGAATCCCGCGATCAGCGTGCAGACGGCGGTGAGCAGTCCGGCCGCGCGGAATCGTCCGCTTGGGTACGGACGGCAGGTCCTGCGGCGGGGATTCCAGACCTGAGGTTCCCTTGGGGGCAGGACAACGCCGTTAAGCCCTTGAGACTGGCGCTCCAGTGCGGTCAGCACAGCTTCCGTCGGCGTTTGCGGCATGGGCGTTTCCGCGCCTGACGGCGTCTGCGGGTGTGATCCGAAGGCGGATACGCCGTTTCTTTTCAGTTGTTCAGCCTCCGCCCCTAAAACGCGGCGTTCCTGCTCGAGGTCTTCGAGACCCGAAGCTGTGAGCGAGATCATCTTTTCACAAAGATTCGGCAGCCGCGGGTCAAACGGGTCGGCGTTGTAGAGCCTTTCCGCCTCAGGCCGCAGTCTGCGGCGTTCGATTTCACGGCTTAATGCTGAAACGCGTTCCGGTGCATCCGGGAAGAGTTCCCAAAGGATCGCGGTGCCGCTGCCGAGCGCAGTATCGCCATCGAGATCGCTGCTCCACTTCTGAGCTGCGGCTAACTGCGCTTTTGCTGCCGGGGTTTCAAGCTCAGCGGCTTGGCGCATGTCGCCGAGCAGGACGCCGGTTTCTTCACGGCGGCGTGCATCGCGGGCGGCTTCTTCGACGAGCGTTCTGTTCACTGCTTCAAATTCAGCTTGAGCTTTTGCCAGCGCATCGCTGCTTTCGCCGCTGAGTCTTTGACGAACCAGTTCTTCAACCTGAGGATCGAGCAGTTTTTCCATGGGCTTGGGTTCCGGTTCGGCTTTTTTCTTAAAGCGGGCGGACGACCGTGAAACGCTCGGCAGTTTTTCGAAGGTCAGCTGCGCAGAGCGGGGTTGTGCGGCCTTTTCATCTGCGTTTGCCGGCGCACCTAGGGGAGTCCCATCACTCTCCGGCGCAGTTTTGATTTCAGACTCAACTGCCTTCGAAGCCGTGTTTTCCGGAGCTTCCGTCGTCATGGACGGAGACGCCAGCAAGTCGAAAATCTGCGGAAAGTCGGCAGGCAGAGACGCTTCAAAAGATGCGGGCTCACTTTCGGCACTCTGCGCATCCAAGCGGCGTTTCTCTGCATCCTCAGTCTCAGAAGGCGCGGCTGGAGAAAGCGCGCTGACAACGGCCTCTGCGGGTTCATTTATTTTTCTCTTTTCTAAAGGCGGATTGGTGCTGACCGGCTCCGCTGACTGAGCCCTAGCATTCGTCTCGGCCCCTTCAGGCATTTCGCTCATCGCGGAGCGCAGCGTGTCGAGCGAATCGAGGTTTCTGGCAAGCTGATTGGCCCGACGGTGCTTGAAGCCGTTAATCGGTTCGCCCATTGGAGTCAATTCCGCAGGCGCTGAGGTCTTTACGGCTTTGCTGCACTTTGCCGGTTTCGCGGATTCTGCGCGTTTGCCTGACGACGGCGCTTTTGCGCTTTTGGATGCAGTTTTGCCCTTGGCTGTCTTCCCGGACGGAGAAGCTTTAGAGGGCTTGGCGAGCTTGGCGGCTTTGACGGCTCCCGAAGCGGGCTTGTCCGAAGGATTCGATGGGGTGAGGTCAGAGGGTTGGGCCGCAGACTGAGTTGTTTTTTGTGTTTTGGACGGTTCTTTGATTTTTTTAGCAGCGGTCATGGGGAAAAGAAAGATGAAGAGGGAGGAAATCAGGTCTTAGGATGGGCAGAGCTCGCCGCTCACTTTGGGTTCAGGCGGGAGCCGCCCCTGCGCGGTGTATTCAATGGCCTGCGCGAGCGGTGCTCCGGCTGCCTGCCAGCGGCTGACGCTTTCCACTTCGGCCGGCAGCGTCGAATAAACGACTCTGGAGTAGGGGTCGAGGAGCAGTCGGCCGACAGCGGCAGGGTCGTCTCCCACTTTGACTACCATTTCGCTCCAAGCGCCCGCTACAGTCGTAAGCGATGCGATTGCTTCGGAAAGCCACGGGTCGTGAACCATGCGGCCGTCGTGCTCGAGCGCCTTGATGTTGTCGGCGTCTTGACGCAGAAAAATGCGTGTATCGGCGCACCGCCATGCAGCCTGTGCGGTTTCGGACATGTGAAAGTCAGCTATCGACTGCGTTGCGGTGACGAATGCGCCGTTGAGCTTTCTCGCCCGGCGGTAGCCTGTTTCAATAAATCGTCCTGATGCGCCTTCACCCATCAAGTCCCAGGCTTCATCAATCAAAACGAGTTTGGCTTCGGATTTCGGACTTTGGCGCATTGCGCGGTCGATGGAGAGCATGAGCGTCATCAGAACGCCGGCGCGAAGCCGCTTGTGAGCGGAAAGACCGTCGAGCTCCAGCACGCAGAAACGTGCTGAGGAGAAGTCAATGGAACGCCCGGAACCGTCGAACCAGCGTTCAAAAGCGCCGCCTTCGGCATAGGGTTCAAGCATCGCCGCCATTTTGAGAGCAGTGCGCTCAACAGCTTGATCGTCGCCCGGCAGGCGGTAGCCCAGAAGGCTGCGCCGCAGGCGCTCCATTGAATTGCCTGCAGGGAGTCCTTCGAGACGGCAGCGCGCAATCGCGCTTGCGGTTTCCAATACGCATCGCGTCAGAATGGATTCGCTGTAATCGTCCAGGCCTTTGGCGGTCATAAGTTCGCTCACGACCTTGACCACCATCTCGAGCATTTCGGCTGAGTCGTCTGTGTCCTCTGCTTTGCTCCCGTTTTTCAAGTCGGGAAGCATGTATTGGAAAGGATCCAGGTTCCAGACGGCGTTTTCGCCGAACTCGTAGAAAGATCCGCCGAGCACGCCGCATAGTTTTTGGTACGAGTAGCCCGCATCGATCACCCAGACGCGGCCGCCGGTCATTAATGTCGACGCAGCAAGTTCATTCATCACCACGGATTTGCCGCTGCCGGGCTTTCCGACCACGGTTGCTGAGTAAGAGCCGTGCGCATTGGCGAACGGATCGATGAAAAAGAGCTGTCCTTTGCGCCCGACAAGCATGAGAAGCGGCGTGCGTGTGCTGCGCCCGGGACGAGGACCCGTACCGCGGTATTCCGTCATTACCGGCATGCCGCAGACCGCCGCGGCGGCTGTGCGGCGCGTGAGCCGCCTCATCACTTCAAGGTCTTTCATCATGGCCGGACCGGCGCCGCAGGGCAGTACTGTCATGAAAGCCTGAGCATGAAGCGCCGTGTTTTCCTGCAGATCAATGGAAGCTTTTCTCCCCAAGGCCTGAGCAGCCTGAACGGCCTCAGCAGCTCGGTCAGACGGGGCCAGCACCACCATTTGATGGAGCATCCGTGCGACGCCGCCCATGCCGTCAAAGCTTCTTGAGGCGGCGGAAAAATTTTTATAGGCTTCTTGGTAGTGCGAAACGATGCTGCCGATGGGGGTGTTCATCATCTGGCGCGTGCGAAGCGTCATGGCGTTGACACGCGCTTTCTCGGCTGCTGCATCCGGGATTTCCAAGAGCGACGTGAAGAGAAAGGGGCACGGAATCTGTGCTCCCGACCGCCCGGGTTCTCCGAGGAGCAAAGAAATATGAGCGAGACTGAGCCGCTGCGGATAATTTTCTGCCGAGAGGCCAACCGCGCAAATCTCGCTTTGATCTCTGTCCGGCGGCAGTCCATTCGGAGGGGTTTTTGCCTGAGCGGAGTGACCGCCGCCCGCAAACCGAAGCGATTTCTTTTCGACGGTCAGTTCGGTGTCGCGATCTACGAGCTGCCAGCGCATTTCAGTAAAAGGCGAGAGAAATTTCGGCCTGAGCGTGCCGCTGCGGGCTTTTTGCGGATTGAGAAGCTCTCGAAGGACGTCGGCATAATCGGCGGCAGTCCAGAGTCCGCCGTAAAGATGATTCTGCGCGAGGACCGCCTCCATTGAGCTCGCAGCTCGGCGGGCTGTCTCAATGGTCTTCAAATCGTAGGGATTTTTGGTTTTAAGGACGACTGAAAGCCAAACGCGGAAGTGCCGCACCTCTACAGGTGCAGACGGCAGAATTTGTTCGCGGGAAGCGCGTTCAAGCAGGGCCGTACGGCCGAGAACGGAACGGCGAGCGACGGCCGCGGCGGATTCAGAGAGGAGGCTGAGACCGGCTTCGTGGGAATGCTTCCAAGCTTCAAGGAGACCTTCAACGGCGGGTGACGCGTAGACGGTCACTGCAATGGTGGAGCCGACAGCAAGCGGCGTCTGAATGAGCGTGAGAAGCGTCTTTTCCATTTCCGGCGTCACGCCCGTCTGCGGCGTTATTTCAATGGTGAAGCCAAGCCCTTCAGGTCCCGCAGGGTCGGCTGCGGACAGCGCAACAAAGTGATTGTCAATGACTTCGTCATAAGGAAGATATTTGCCAAAACTTTCAATATCCGGGAGATCGTTTTCAAAACCGGTGCCGGAGAGTTCCGACGAGACTTTCACACGAGGACGGCTGCCCATCGGGATCAGACGGCGAAGCAGTTTCGCGGCGGCAGACTGATATGCACTCGCTGCCGCAAGTTTTGAGAGAGGTGACTGACGATGGGTCATGGCTGCAGGGCGGAAGTCTCGGAACGGGAGTTGTCGGCTGAAGGCGTTTTCGCAAGGTTCTGAGTGCTGGAATCACGCTCATGGAGCGCTTTGAGCTGTTCGGCGAATTCGCCGCGCAGCTTTCGGAGTTCCTCAGACGGGTCTTTGACAGGGGCATCGGGCGAATCAACGGCCGCATGGTCACGGTCGGCATCCTCGGCAGGAGGAAGCAGAAGAGCGGCGGGAGCATCACTGCGGCTGCCCTTTAATGGCGCGGCAGTGAGCGCAGGTTCCTCGGTAACCGCTGCGCGCGTATTGGACCACGAGGCTCCGGCCAGACGGATATGCATTTGATGTCCTTCATGGAGATCACCCTCGGCGTCAGTCCAAGGCGCGACATAGAGCGTGAGGATGCGTTCCGGGCGACGCTGCGGCTGGGAGACTGACGCAGTGCTCGACAATTTTTCAAAGGCCTTAATCTGTTCGTCCATTCGAGCAAGGAGCGCTTGGACTTCGTCTGCTGCGGCGCTGGAGGCTGCCGCGTCTTTAGACACACCGCTGGATGTCTGTGCCTGCAGATTGGTGGTGCCGCTTTCGGCTGCAACAGGACGAAAAGCACTCTCTGAATGAGGCGCTTTCAAAGGAACGGGCCGCGCGGCTGGTTCTTGTGCAAGTTGGGGTTCCATCCAGTCCTCAGAGGCTTGAGCACGGTTTCTTTCTGCAATTTGATGCGGCAATTGGCCGGCTTCATGAGCTTCGATCGTGGTCGACAAACTTGAGCACGGCATGCCGTCATCTGTGCGGGGACAAGAAAAGTCGTCTGCAGCATCAACGAGCCCTGTAAGGCTGCTGCATCCCGAGAGCAGTGAAGTCATGATGGCAGCCTTCACAATATTTTCAGCTGTGCCGCAGCGAAAGAGTCCGCGCAGCAGACCGATCGGCTCGTGGCTGCCTACTCTAGTAAGCGGTCCGTAAGAACGTTCAATGATGCGGGAGGCCGTGCGGGCGCCTTCGAGCGTACGCAGACGAACATTCTTTGATTTTTGAGGTGCGTGCCGGAGTTCATGCGCAACAAAGTATTTGTAGAGCCCGGGCTGCAGGAGTGACTTCTGACTGAAGACGGCAGCAAAAATCCTGCGGAGTGTGCCGCTGCAGGCGGCCGTTTGCTTAGTGTCCAGTCTTATATTTTCTTTAACGCCAAATGCTGAGAGAAAAAGCTGTGCGGCATCGACAGCCGCTTCAAGCACGCAAGGCTCTTTGGCTCTGGGCAAGTGCTTGAATGCGGCCCAGTGCTCTTCAGGGAGCGCGGGAAGTGAAATGAGTTCAATCGATTCGCTCTTTTCCGTCTGAGGTTTGCGCTGGTCAGTCAGAACAAGCGTGAGCGGACGGCCGTTGATGCGGTGTTCTTGGATGCACTTCAGGGCTGTTTTCAAATCCCTTCGGTTCTGTTGGGCTTCTTGCCGGCTGCATTCACAGGTGAAAGGGGTTTTAGGCTGCTCAAAGTGGAGCTTATTGAAGATTTCGAGACGCTCAAGGATCTCCGTGGTGCTGATGCGCCGAGGATATTGAACGATGATGTATTCGGCCGCTTTCGGCACCGTCGGATGTCCAATGACCGCAATGAGTGAAACACCGCAGTCTCGGGCAGCTTCGCGCGGCCGGTGAAAGGTTGCCCGACGTTCAAGTCCTTCTATGAGAGCGTCAAGATCAATGCCGGGGGCGGCTTCGTTGTAGCGGTGCTCGAGCGCTTCAGGTCCGGCTGTGACTTCAACCGGACGCACGTTCGTCATGAGCAGAATGGAAAACTTGATGCCGATGTCCCAGAGGCTGGATTTGATATGCGCGACGCTGCCGCACTTGACAGGGCTGGCATGGGGGTTGAGTTTGAAGATGACGAGCTGCGGGAAAATATCTGTCATGGTGAGAGAGCTTTTAATTGTTGGAATTGGACAGCGCAGTGCCCTGACTGAAGACAATGTCGGCAGATGTGCCGGCGTCGACCTCGAGCACCGGGAGGATCTTGTCGGCGAGCTTGAGGTAGTAATCGACCAAGCGGCTCATGGCATCAGCAGCCCCTTGTTCCATGCCGGCCTTCCAGGCGCTGCTGTAGTCGACGGTCTGCGTGCCGGTGAGGGTTGAAGTGGAGATCTGCTGACTCGAAAGTGATATGGCCTTGCCGGCTCCGGAGAGAATTGAAAGACTTACCGCGTTGGCGAGAGCCTGACCGGACTTTGTGATAAGCCGGCCGCGCAGTCCCGTTTTGCCGTCTCCGCCTACCACGTAGCCCGAAGCTTTGATGTCGAGCGTTTCACCGGACTGGGAAACACAGGACAGACGATCAAGGCGTATGAGCACGCGTTCGGATGAAAGATCGCCCGTGGCGGCGCCGGTGACGTGACAAGCCTGAACTTTGGATTTCCATTGGTTGGGCAGAATGGCCGGACGGTCAATGCGCATCAGCACAGGCATAGGCTGAGAGCTCGCGGCTCCTCCCGTTGAGGCATAAACGCCGGTAAGGAGCGTGACTTTGGCAAACGCACCGGCAGGGAGCCATGCTTGAGCGCTTTTGCCTGAGGAACGGTTGACGGCGACCGGTTCGTCCAGTTTGAGGAGCGGTTTGGGCTGATGTTCGGTCTGGGGAGGCCGGCGATCGTCATGCAGGGCATCCATGACCGCAATCGTGAGCCGGCTGGCAGGCGCAGGAGCAGATCCGGCGGAGGAGCTCTCCGGCTCGCCGCTCAAACCGCCGCTTCGGGCACGGGCTTCACTGATGCGGCTGTCGAGTAATGTCGGGTCATAGTCGTCGCCGGGAGGCATTGAATTGGGGGCATTCATATCCCTCTTCTCGGAACGCTTTATTTCGGCATCCCGCCAATCCATCAGCACCTTTCGGTCGCGCTCTATGGCTGAGAACACCGCATTTTGGGATTTAAGTTCCGCGGTGAGCGCGGCAAGATCGGTGCGCAGGCCGGCGGTTGTCTTCTCCATGCGGCTTAAGCGCAGATCCAGTTCATCCATGCGCGATTCGGTCTGCAGCACATAGGATTCACGCTGAGCACGCTCGGGATGGAGCGTGAGGTCATTGAGTTCAGCTTCCCGCGCGGAGGACCGCGGCGTTTCGGGCGTCGTCCAAAAAGCCGCGCAGCCAAGACCCACGATGCCGGCGGCGGCAGCTGCGCCGAATAACTGCTGCCTGCGCCTGAGGGGCGCATTGGAGAGCGTTTTCGAATCGCCGACAAGCCGCCCCCACCAAGATGACTGAGCGGAACTATCGTCCGTCATGGGCGGTCTCCAAGAAGTAGATCGTGGCGGATCGTCCAAAAGGCAGCTCCGTTTTTTCTGAGCCGACAGCAAGGATTGTCGGACCGGCCAGCGGCTGAAGGTGCAGGGTCATCGAGCCGAGCCGCGAATTTTTGACGCGCACCGCTGAAGCCTGCAGCGTCAGACTGCTCCAGCAGCCGATGAGTTTAGGATTGAGCACTCCCAAACGGTCGAGTGCTGTCCGAAGCGATACGGAGGGCTGGGGACAGGCTGCGCGCTTCATCACGTCCGCGGATTCCTGACCCAGTGCAGCATGGCGCACGAGGCGCTTCAGAGCAGATTCATAGTCAGCAGCCGGCATGGGTGAGAGCGCGGCTGCAGAGCGTGTGTCGGTGCCGTAAGGCGCAGATCCGGATGCACGGCGAAGGGTGATGCTCTGCGGATCTTCTTTGGGGTCCGATTCGAGTGTGACCGCAACTGTTGCTCCGCTTTCCGTTGAGAGATAAATCGCGGCTGGAGTGTCTGCAAGCGGACGCACAAAGATCTGGCCTTGACGGGAGTCGGTGCGCAGATCCAATTCGTATTTATCGTATACGGCCGAAAGTATGCGGTCGCCTTCAAAGGCGATGCGGGACGTTTTTCCCGGAGGCACTCGGAAGACAAGCGGTTCAGAAACGTCTGCAGCACGCACGTAGGCTGAGGTTTGCTGAGGGGCATCGGCCCATGCCGGAGGACTAAAAAAGGAAACAGTGAGAAATGCAAGCGTGCAGGATGCCGCGCCCGCACTCCTCAAGGAGTGTGGGTGAAAGACTGTCATGACGAAGGGGCCTTTAAGTCAGGCCCTAGTGTTAGTGGGGTGGAGCGGTAGGCTGAGCAGGCTTAAATGCTTAGGCAGGAAAAAGGCGAGCCGCTTCTTCGGCAGGAACTTCGGCCAGACTGGTGAGATGCAGGCGGCCTGCGTCATATCGGGCACGAACTCTCAAAACAACCTTCTGAACGCTTGTCACCTTGGAACCGATGAGCAGACGGCGTTCGCCTTCAATGTCCACTGTCAGGCGTTCAGCATCCACACGGGTGCGGCTTGGATAAAAAACGCTCGCTACCCGGTCAGCTTTGAGACTTTCTATTTCCCGCATTAACCGGCGCTCAAGTTCTCCGTGAACTTCCGGAGCAGTGTGTTCAAGCAGGCGGCGAATGTTTGCTTCCATCGTTGTCGGACTCATCGTTGCGACGAGTGCTGTAAGCGACAGCGCCCATTTTTCGAGGTATTTGGAATGAACCCCTTTTTCAGTGAAGATCCATCCTGCTTCGGCGCTGGCAGCTTCGGGCGGGATGACGATGGTGAGGACGGGAGAAGGTTTGACGAGCAGAACGCCCGACAAAAGCACATTGGCTGCGAGACTGAACAGCAGTGCCGTCACGACCTGGCGCTTAAGACCGAGGCGGATCGCGGTGGATTCGGAAAAGATGGCTGCGGACATGAGGTCGGGTGGTAAGGATCGGTCGGGACCGTAGATTCGAGCATCGCGGGAACCGTCGCAGAGGGTTCCCGCGTCATGGTTTGAAATGCGGATCAGGCCGCGCATCAGCCGACGAAGCGTCTGCTGCTCGAAGGCGGTGTGCGCGACAGCCGGAAAGTGCCGAAGAGCCAGTAGGCGGCATGGATCGCAAATCCCCGCACATTGGCGGTAGAAGCGCGATGCCAGAGTGCAGCTGCGATGACGCCGAGAATGATCCCGATCAGCACGTGATCGAGCATTCCGCCGGTAATTGCAAAGCAGGCTGCGAGGAACACCACTTCCGCATCAAGTCCGAGGAGCTTAGGTCGAATGTCGAGCGGCTGGCTCACAAAAGCTCCCTGCATGGATCAAACCGTGAAGATAGCGTTGATGATGGAGGGAAGCGTTACGAGTGCAAGCGCGGCGCCGGCAGCGGTAACAGCAGACGAGAGATTCCCGCGCAAAAGACCGACGGCAAGGCCCACCAAAAGGAATGCGAGAGCCAATGCTTTGCCTAAACTCCCGGTTGCCCAGGCATGAAGACGTTCATAGACGGTCGAGAAATCTGTAGCGCCGTCAGCGGCAAACGCCATATCCGAGAAGGTCAGTGTGAGAGCCGCAGCAATACCGACAGCTGCCAAAGTCCGTACGGCAGGTGAGAGAGGTTTTTGTAGAGCCAGTTTCATCATGTCGAAACATTAGGTTGAAGTTTCAATTACCGACTGTATTACGGTCGGAACGGAATGGCTGTCGGATCCGGTGCAGCGCCGGACGATTCTGCATACGGTTTATTAATTCGTCAAATTGTATGTTTTCAACCTTGATGAAGAACGTTAAAACGTATTTCTGTCAAAAATGACGGAACATTTGTCCGTAAATGATGGATCGGCCTGCGTGAGACTGGTCAATAAATCTGTATCACCATTGACTTTGCTGAAAATTTGTGGTTGTTAATATAATTATTACCAAGGGAAAACAATGACAAAGGTCGTTTAACAGGCAGCAATGAGGCGCATGGCATCCTATGCAGAAATAAGCAGAACGCCCTAGGATAAACATCTTATATACGGTCCCATTAGGCATACCTTGTTGTAAACGAACAACAGTTTGATCCGTGTGCAGATGTGTGCTGCATGCAAAAAATGGTGTGTGCTGGGATGTATTTGCATATATTTAGCTGGGTGTAATTATGGACGTTAAAGGAGGAAATACACGTACGGTCAGTTTTGGGACTGTTTTATTGGAAAAATATGACTGGTGTAACGTTACGTATCGTTATCGGTTTCTAAAAAGTTAACACTGAGTGCTGCCTTTTAGGTAATTTGTTCGCATTTTGTGCCGATTTTGATAACGTAAAGATAATTGATGCTAACTAGCGGTGACCCATATAAGTCCCAGACGGTCAAGGAAGCGCATGAGGATCTTGACCAAGCGAGCTTTGGTTAAAATTCATCAGTCAGCATCTACCAGAGCCAAGGGGGCCGCGTTATGTCCTATCAAGCAGATTCTCAATCCACGATCAACGAAGTGCTCCTCCTGATTGCAGTTCTGCAGCGCATTCCGAAGAATCGCTGGGTGTCGTCGACTGAGATTCGCAAGGGGCTAGCTGCCGAGGATATCGATTTGATGCCCCGTCGTCTTCAGCGCTTTTTGGTTGCTCTAGTGGAGTGCGAAGCTTTTCATATTGAAGTGGACCGCCGCGGAAAACCATACGGCTACCGCCGAAATGCACCCGATTCTACACTTGACGAAAGTTCGCTCACGCCGCAGGAGAGTCTGCTTCTGCGCTTGTGTCAGGAACGTCTCAAGTACCAGCTGCCGCCCTGTATTACGGAAGCAATGGAACCGCTTTTCAGTGCATCCAAAACGGCGCTCAATGAAAACGGCAAAAGCGCTAAGACACGGGAATGGCTGCAGAAAGTGGCATTCGTTTCGGATACGGTGCCGATGATGCCGCCCAAAATTAAACCGCGCATCTTTAATGCCGTGAGTGAAGCGCTCTATCGTGATTCCAAGCTTCGCGTGAAATTCCATAATAGCCGCGGAGAGGAGAACGAAGCCGTGGTTTCTCCGCTTGGCTTAGTGCAGCAGGTGCAGCGCCTTTATCTCATCTGCCAGTTTGAGGGCTACAACAATATTCGTCACTTGGCGCTTCACCGCATGGACGAGGCTGAGGTGACCGCCTTCCCGTCCGTCAGGCCGCAGGACTTTTCACTTTCTCAATATGTTGCTTCCCGCCACTTTAACTATTCGAACGGCGGCAAGATTCATTTGCTGATTGAATTCACCAATCCAGAGACGGCCGTGAATTTGAGCGAAACGCCGTTCAATCCGACTCAAACGCTTCAGCAGCTCGAAGACGGCGCTTGGCGGCTTGAAGCGGATATGGATGATACGGTGCAGCTAACGGGCTGGATTGAAGCCTGGCGTGAACGCGGGGGATTCCGCAAGGTGGAGAAAACGCCGATTGAAGCGTGATTGACAAGATGGTGCCGCGCATAAGCTCAGCGCGCTTGCGCGGCCGCAGGAGCGTTATTTCGCTTTAAAAAAGAGCGTAGGTTCTTGCTTTTCACGTTCATCGGCGGCAATTCGTGCTTTGCCAAATTTCGTGAGCTTTCCGTCTTGATAAAGCGCTTCCCAGTCGCGTACTGCCGAAGGCGGAAGCATCAGCTCACGGGCAACTTCCTCAATCGTCAGGCCTTTTTGAAAGAGCGCGAGCGCTTCTTCTTTGATGGACTTTTCCAGCTGCGGCGTCTTCGGCGGCTTGATCGATTTTGTAGGCTTCGGTGCCTTTGGGGTCTCAGGAGCTGTGTCGGCTTTTGTGTTTCGAGCAGGGCTTTTTGAGTTTGCCGGCGGCACAGCAGCAGATAAAACTGAGCGTAAGGGCAAGGGTTCCAGTGAGCGCCTTGCAGTTTCAGACGGCACTGATGATGATTCCGAGGATGAAGCAGCCTCGTCGGGCGTCGTGCCTAAAACATCAAAAATCGAATCAGTAGCGGCGTCGTCAAGCGGGGAGGTCTTACGTTTAGCCATGCAAAGAGTACGGGTGACATTTGAGACGCTAAACATACCTCAGCCGGAAGAAATCTGCCTGATCATGCCGCATATCCTTGAGCCGCAGCTCACAGACTTGAGGACATTGTCTAAGGATGAGCCTTGCAGCACCGGATAAACTCAAAAGCTGCATGTTTGTTTTCTTTAAGGTGTCCTCATGCACTATCGCCTGGCTGTGCCGGAAGATGCTCCTGCGCTTTTGCAGATATACTCCGAATATATTCATTCAACGATTACGTTTGAATACACGCTGCCGACAACAGAAGAATTTGCCGAACGCATTCGCACCATTGCCGGCTTTTATCCCTACATTGTCGCCGAAGAGGATGGGCGCTGCATGGGCTATGCCTATGCCCACCGCCATATGGAACGAGCGGCGTATCAATGGAACGCTGAGCTTTCGGTTTATCTCGCCAAGAGCGCAGTGGGCTGCGGTTTAGGCGGGGGGCTCTACAACCGCCTGATGACGCTTCTTAAGGCTCAGGGGGTCTTGTCTGTTTTCGGCTGTGTAACGTCTCCCAATCCGCCTAGTGATCGGCTGCATAAGCGTATGGGATTCAAACTCGTCGGCACCTATCTTCAGGCGGGCTTTAAGAACGGAGCATGGCACGACGTCAACTGGTATCAGAAGATGCTCGGTGACCATCTTGATGACCCCAAGCCGCCGGTGCCGCTTTCAGCGCTCGAAAAAGATTCCATTCTGGAAGTGTTGACTGGACGACATTTGGAATTTTGATTTCGGCTTAGCCTCATCCCGCGGATCGTAGCGGCACAGCTCTGTTGCTGTGCATGATTTCGGGACGTTGGACCGTTCATTGCTGTTGCCCGCTTGAGAGGCCAGTTTTCTGCAGCGAGGTGCGGCTGATGGTTTTCGCAACAATTCAAGCTTTTTTAGAACAATAATCAGGATTAAACGAACCATGAAGAAAGTTTTTCAGACTGCCGCAGCAGCTGTTGTCGGTCTCTCCGCATTGACGATCGCTGCCTCTTCAGTAATGGCCGCGAATGCAGACTCCGCGAAACTGGTTGGCTGGACCGAAGGTGCCGAGGTCATCCATGTTGAAGGGAAAGCCCCGCGCATCGACATGATTTCCGGTGTTATTTATTCTCAGATTAAGTCGACCCGCGCCATTCGCCAGCTTCGTATGACGCTTGAAATTCCCCGCACAAAGGTGAAGAAGCCGGCGGTGATCTATTTCCCGGGCGGCGGCTTCACATCGGCGGACCATGAAAAGTTTTCTGAAATGCGGCGCGCGCTTGCCAACGCAGGGTTTGTTGTAGCTGCAGCGGAATACCGCGTGGTGCCCGATAAGTTTCCCGCTATTCTTGAGGATGCTAAGTCAGCAGTGCGCTACCTGCGTGCACATGCAGAAGAATACGGCGTCGATCCGGATCGAATCGGTGTTTTGGGGGATTCTGCCGGCGGCTACCTCTCGCAGATGACCGGCGTCACCAACGGAGAAAAACAGTTTGATAAAGGCGATTGGCTTAATTTTTCGTCCGATGTTCAGGCGGCAGTCACCATTTATGGCTTGTCAGATCTGACGACGATTGGCGAGGGTTTTGGTCCTGAAATTGATAAGGTGCACGAATCGCCTGCATCTACCGAGGCGCTGTTGGTGAACGGCCCTGCTTTCCGAACCTATCCGGGTGCTTCGATCATGGCTGACCGGAAGGCGGCGTTGGCCGCCAGCCCATTGGGTCACGTTGACGGATCAGAGCCTCCGTTCCTCATCCTTCACGGCGCGCAGGATCCGCTCGTGAGCCCGACGCAGAGCGCAAAGCTCTTCCGCGCACTGAAGGCAAAGAACGTTGATGCTGAATATGTTTTGGTTGACAATGCTCAGCACGGTGATCTTCCTTGGTTCCAAAAACCCGTCATCGAGCGGGTGGTTAATTGGTTTGTGAAGGTACTTAAACCCGTGAAAGCAGAAGAGGCTGAAGGCGCAGTGCTGTAAAGCAGTGGCGGTCTACAAAGAAAGTTAAATCTCGGCTGGTAATACCGCAGGAGAGTTTTCAAAATGGGGGTGTGATATTCGTATCACACCCCCAATTCGTCTTTTGCAAGGCTAGTATGAACCCATGTCCGACGCGCCCGAGGGGTTCGGTTCAGGTTTAAAAAGCCAAGGACAGGATATAAAGACCGTAAAGGCAAAAACAGATTCCGCGCCTGCGGAGTTAAAGAAGAGAGTTGTGCGCCGCCCGAGGGGTTCCGGCAATTGCAGCTCCGAGAAAGGTTTTCTCAGTCGACCGAATGGGTGTCATCACCCGGACTGCAGAATGAACCAGCGGTCAAATTCAAAATGCAAATGACTGCAGAACGTTGACAGTTTCGTGATACCGATCTGTCGAAAGTCTGCAGGAAACAAATTCAAAGGAACCTCAAATGTCGATTGCCAATCTCATTACGCGTACATTTACCGGTGCTGCTGCCGCAGCTGTTCTGGCGTTCGGTTTTTCAGCCGGCGCTGCCGCTGCTGATAAAGTCATCCGCATCGGTGTGACGCCTGTGCCCCATGCGGACATCGTCAACTTCATCAAACCTCAGCTTGAAAAAGAGGGCGTAAAGCTAGAAGTGGTTGAATTCAACGATTACATTCAGCCCAATCTCGCTTTGGATTCGAAGGATTTGGATGCCAACTACTTCCAGACGATTCCTTATCTTGAAGAGTTTGTGAAGCAGCACAACTTTAAGTTCAAGATCCTCGTCTCCATTCATCTTGAACCGATGGCCGTCTATTCGAAGAAGTTTAAGAACGTGGCCGATATCCCAGCCGGCTCTCGTATTGCCGTGCCGTCCGACCCGACCAATGAAGGCCGCGCGCTCAAGGTTCTTGAAAACGCTGGCCTCATCAAGCTGAAGAAAGATGCAACGCTCCTTGCGACGACGGTAGATATCGTTGAGAATCCCAAGAAGCTTTCCTTCTATGAGCTTGAACCTGCTCAGCTCCCGCGTTCGCTCGATGATGTGGCCGCAGCTGTGATTAATGCCAACTATGCACTTCAGGCAGGCCTCAATCCAGCGCATGATTCCATCGCGCTTGAAGCTAAGTCCTCGCCCTTCGGCAACGTTGTAGTCGTTCGCGACGGTGATGAAGCAAAGCCCGAGTTCCAGAAACTCAAGGCAGCCATTACGTCTCCTGAAGTGAAGAAGTTCATTGAAGAAAAGTACAAGGGCGGCGTGATCCCGGTTTTCTAATCGGACGATTGCCCAAAAGTAATTGAGTCTGCGCTGCTGCTGTAGAAGCGCAGACTTTGCGGGACCGCTTGCATTTCGGTGCAGGCGGTTTTCGTTGTGTGTCCCCGCAGCGTTCGTGTGATTGTGTGGTGAAGCCCCGCTGTTCGCCCGGCCGCAGGAAGAACTAGTGACTCGGCTGACTCGAGGAGGCATCGAATCGATGAAGTATGCCGATAGCAAAGCCTGGGAGACTTATCAACTCAGTAGCGGCATGGAAAGGAAATACGTAGATCTGGCAAGTGGCGATACAGGAGATCCCTGTCGATGCTCATGAAGGTGTGCGATATCTTCAGACTGGTGAATGACGAGATGTGAACTCAGTCGAAGCCGTAGGCGAGGCAGAAGAAAATCGAATCTCGAATCCGAGGTTTGTGGTCACCAGAATAATTCTCGTACAGCCTGACAGGCAGACTGCCAAGACTGTCCTTGTCTATGACCAAACGGGAAAGCGGTCTCTATTACCCTTGAATCTGCCTTTCCCCCATCCGGATTTCAGGGCATTTGGCGTTTTGATCCGGGACGACGGTTTGAATCCTGAATTTGAGGACTGTGACGCAGTGGTTTTTACGCCAGTCAAGCAAGTAACGGTTGGGGAGTGGGTTCTGGTACAAGATCATGAAACCCGGATCATTGCTAAAGCTTTCAACTGCACAGACAAAGAAATTATCCTTGATGTGAATGGTGAGCAATGCGGCTATCCCCGCAAAGGCTCACAATATTTTTCACATTGCTGTTGGTCGTCAAGCCAAGGGGACGAAAGTCTGCCCAGCAAAAGATAGAGACTTCAATCGTCTAACTTCATAGTCACTCGTTAAGAACAATGAAACCCTCCGTATTTTGGATTCGGAGGCTTTCTCTATTTACGCCAAGTTCTCGGCACAAGCGTTGAGGCTGAAAACAAGCAAAGAATTAATGTACCTCTACGGTGAACCCGGGCTGGGTGAAATCAGCTCTTTCTAAGGCAGCTCGCACCGCTAATTGATAGTTTCCCATATTGTTGTTGGCCGACCAACACCGACAAAGGCACCAAAAACGTTTTGCTGCAACGAGCCGTGGAGGGTTTGCTTGCCAGTCGAGCAATGGGATTTCTCCTTCAATACCCTGTCTAGGTGGATGCGATGTGACCTTGACAGACAAAAGCATAAGTTCCGCGCCGCCTTTACCTATTCAGCCGATGATGACGGGGCGGAACTTGAAAACATCTGGTTGATCGTCAAAGACAAATGACCTCATAAGGCTGAGGCGTTGTTTCACTTCGCATCCACATGATCGTAGTCGTCGTCTTCACGCCACGAGGCGGGCAACACAACGTTTCCGCTGCGGATTTCCGGCTTGAGGATGTTCGGATTGTTGTAGTTCACTAACGGGACCGTACGAACCTCAAATGGAAAACCCCCGCACTGGTTAAACATACGGACAAAGATTTTGATGGCGCCAGAGGGCGTCAAACCAAGAGCTTCAGTTGTTTTCACGAACAACTCCTTGTCCGTGACAGATATTTTGGTATTAAGAGATGTAATCGCTTCCATAGCAATCCCTCGTATGTCTACTAAACTAATAGACTACTTTAGGTTAGTTTTATACCACTTTTGTCAACAGTCAAGTAAGTTGCCCCCTCTAGCGGACAAATCTTGACTCCTACAGAAATGCATTATTGAGCTCGCCCTTACGACTTTTGAGGGTATTTCCAGAATTGATTTCACGTAGATCAGTTGATCTCGTTAATCATGTCTCTTTTAGAGGGAAACTTAATGAGAGCATGCAGCTTGAATTACATTGTATTTATTAATTTAGAGATATTCATCTCGCCTCAACTTGATCTATAGTTTGCAAAATTTATCTCCTTCAATGCCAGCAATATTTTTCCAAAGATCAAGCTTGTTACTGTTGTTTAAGCTGTTTGATCGGCCAAATAACTGCATGGCCTCGGCAAAGCCGAATGGCGAAAATGGGGCTTGGAAATCTTTTGTTTTTTCGGCGTCGGGAAGTTCTGCGATCTGCAGTTCCTTTTCATAGCGAGCGGCCAGACTGGCAAGAATGCGGACCAATGCATCGTGTTCGAGACGTCTTTCGCGAACGATGAGTTCATCTTCATTGCGATGCGTACTTGCACCGATTTTTCTGAAAACGAAATCAAGCTCTTTGATGGCGGCTGATGCGGACTTCGTACTAAACCGGATGCGATACTGCGGGAACTGATCCTCAACGTAAGGGATTAAACAATCGCTAACGTCCATGAGTTGGCGGAGTGCGCTGCGGAAAAGTCCAAAGGCACTTTCTGCGCCATTGGGCGGAAGAGCGGCATGGAAAAGGTGAGCATATTTATCAAGGAATTCACGGCAGTCATTTTGACTGATGAACCCACGTATCTTGTCAACAATCAAGATGCGGGCGTTCGCAGTAATGCGCGCTAGGACGACGTTTTGAAGATGCGCGGGAAGATGCCACAGGGTATCTGGTTCATTGGGTTGCCAGGAGTCAAGCATTTGCTCATCAATGTTGCTCTTTGGAAGTTCGGCAGCTTTCAAGGTAGGCAGAAGCCAATTTGCAGCCGCAGTGAAGGTTGCTTTCGTTTCACCGACTTCCGCCAAGACAGTCCAAAGCGCAAGCAGCTCTTTGCGGTCGGAATTCGGGATGCGGCAGAGCAGGTCGACAAACGTATCTTCAGTAGCAGCAGTCATAGAGCACCCCAAAGCACTTAATAAACGGACATCGGGAGAACATCATTCAATTCATCCGATAACCCATCATAGTTCCTCGATGCGACGAATGGCGACGTACTCGGTTTTATGATGAAGTTAAGGAAAGATGGCAGAAAAGCTCTTGGATATCTCTTGCTGCCGAGTTTTGTCAGGAGAATACACACAGATGTCTCGGTCTCGACGTCACACACCCATTGGTCCATTTTTTTGCTGCAACAGCAATCACATCTCAGAAAAACAAGAAAAGCGCTGGCGCAACCGCATGATTCGTGCTGCCGCTCGCAATGCACTTGTTCGAGCACTGCGGCTGAATGAATGCCTCGAAGATGTCGAGGCACTATATGCTGAGCCGAAGCCTTGGTGTTTTATTAAGCTCTACGGCACGGAGAAGGAAGGCAAATATTGGTATAGCTTTGCCAATACGCCAGAAGGTGCGAAGGAGCAAGCTCAATTTATGCGGAAGTAAGAAGCGGTCATTCTCCGCGAAAATGAAAAGGGGATTCACGCGTTCAATGAATTTAACGCCGTAGGAGACGAGGTCTTCGCAATTGCTGTGAGGGCTGTCGGTCTCTCCTGCAGGTGTGCGGAATTCGGCACACAGCATCTGGTTTTCTTCAGCCGCAGCAAATTCGCCGCGGCAGAAACTCGCTGAATACGAATGTCTGCGTAACAAACTACGCCATACATCTGCTTATCGCGGGCGTACATATGACGACTCTGGCCTTTGATGAAGACACCTATATGCCTTTTAAAGTTCAATAAAGTATGAGTTGACGTATACTAATGGCATTGAATTAAAGATTAATTCTATTTAAAAGCGATTGGTTAATCTTTTCTAATCAGATTTGTATATCTATTAGTAGTCTTATATTTTGAATGTAAAATGGGAATAGAAAGAATTTCGGCGGCATTGCTCATTACTGTTATTTTGGGCGGATGCAGTACTCCTACAGAAATTGATTCGACGAAAACTGATGATTCTTTAGCATTTACTGGGCACTATCCGCGTATTTTGGATTATAAAAATCCGGCAGATATAGTAATTGCTTACGCGAAGGCAGATGATCGACATAATCCTCGAACCGGCTGGATCGACAAAGGCAGCAGTGTTTATCATAAAATTTATTATGTAGCATGGTGCCCTGGTCCTCATAATCCGATTTATCCGGCAAAAGATGTTAATGAGCTTCCCAGGCTGATCGAGCATCATTGTCTGCTGAGCGGAGGTGAAATGCGTGGGAGTTGGTGTACCCACAGCACATTGAATACACCTCTCTTCAAGTTTGAACCCATTCGAACAAAAAGATTTTGTTCTGCTGAGGGACGAGCTTATGCCGTCATGGTTCCTGAACAAAAGATAGGGAATTGGGAGTCAATGTGGATTCAATATGCTCGATTGGAAGGTTTTCAGCCCGTAACGGCGAAAGAGTGGGAAAAGATACCTAGAAATTGGGCGATTTTCGCTGAAGATAAAGCTGATAAAAATTATTGGATTTATTCTGATATAGTGGTTACGGAAGATAATGGTTGGAAATCTTTCCTGGTGGCGAATATTGATTCGATAAATGGCCGAACAGATGTTTATAAGGTTCAGTTGGACTGTTTGACATCAAGGATTCGTTTTGCTGTGTCATTGTCTTACAGCAACGAAAAATTAATATCTTCCCATGGAGCATGGCAAAATTGGGAAGGGATACAGCCTGACTCTAGGAATGGATTAAGCCTTAAAAAAGCCGTTTGCAAAAGGAATCCTGCTGCCGAAAGGCTTATTAAATATGTCCCTGCAGAGTTTTTATCTGCATATTTCAAATGACTTGAAGTGTACAGAGCTGCTGTCAGAAGCACTTGCCCGACGGCGACAGTTTGCGGATGTTCATGTATAAATTGGCGTTCATCCTGCCGATTTCTGCATATTGCGGAGCGTCATTAGCCGCAATGAAGCTATGCATGAGACTCTGCAGAGTCGGCCGCGTCTTTTTCCCGCACGCGCATTCCCAGACAACCAGTACTCGCCAGCCGGCGGAAATGAGCGCTTCATGCTCTTCCCTGTCACGTTTCTGGTTGCGGGAGAGTTTTAAGTTCCAATAGTCTGCGTTCGAACTCGGCCGTACGGATCGAGGACATCCCAGATGAACGTGCCAAAAACAGCCGTTGACGAAAACGACAGTCTTCCATTTAGGAAGCACAATGTCCGGTTTCCCCGGTAGCGTCTTGACGTGCAGACGGAAGCGGAAACCGTCGGCAAATAAAAGTCGCCTGACGGTTATTTCCGGTTTAGTATCCGTGCTCCGAATGGCCCGCATATTAGCGGACCGTTCAGTTTTGGATTTGTTGTCCACAGTAGCCTTCTGTATTCAGAAAAAGTCTGACTATTTCGGCTCGTCAGTCTTGAGGGACTTTGCAGGGAAGGTTCCCACGCTGGGTTCAACACTCTCATAAGGAGTGCCGGCAAGGGTTTTGAGCAGTGCCTCCAGAATGGCCTGTGCACCGTCGCACGGTACGGCCATGCCGATTTGCTTGCGGACGCTCTCCTTGCTGCCGCAGAAGACAAAATCGTCAGGGAAGGTCTGCAGACGAGCTCTTTCCCTATTGGTAAGAGCTCGGTTTTCAGACCAGTGATAGACGTGTGTGCCGCCGCCGCCCGAACCTGTCACTGTATAGGAAGGCTTCGAGGGGTCGAGACGGCGGTATATCTGTGAAAGACGCGCACCTTTTACATTCAGGCGCAGGCGTTCCGGCAGACGGCCGGATTCTTCAGCCTGCCACACGTTTTCTCCTTCGCGAATATAGGACAGCCGTTCAGCAACCTGCCGGCTCATCTTGGTCGGTTCCTGATTGGCGGCATCGGCCGGTATGCCTTCTAGCGCTTCGCGGCAGCTCTTTTGGATGCCGCAAGGCTTCGGCACGCGGAAGGTGAGGCCCAGATCCCCACGAATGCCGATCAGAATGTAGCGGTGACGTGCCTGAGGCACGCCGTATTCTTCAAACTTGTAAAGGTTCGCCGTGATCGTGTATCCGTATTTCCCTGCGTTGTTAAGAGCATTGAGGATTAGTTTGAAAGCCTTGCCGTCGTTGGCGGACGAGAGCCCGGAAACATTCTCCGCGAAAAAGAAAAGGGGATTCACGCGTTCAATGAATTTAACGCCGTAGGAGAAGAGGCCGCCGTAATTGCCGTGAAGGCCTTTGGATTCTCCTACGGTCGAGAAATCGTTGCAGGGGAAGCCGTATAAAAAACCGTCAGCTGCCGGCAGCGAGTCAATGTCAAGACTGCGGACGTCTTCGCAGATCGAAAGTGCTTCTGGGGTATGCTTCAGGACGTTGGTTTTGTAGGACCGGCAGGTATCAGCATCCCAATCGGTCGCCCACACGTGCCTGAAGGAGAATTTATCCGACTTGGTACGGTTGAGCGCGATGCCGATTCCGCCCGGACCGGAAAACATTTCTGCTACGCGAAGCTCTCCCGAGTCCGGCAGCTGGGGTATTGCCGTCCTGCAAGCGGTCTTTTCTTTAGATTCCGTTGCCCCGCAGCTTTCTATTTTCTGTATTGGAAGCTGAGCTTGACTATACTCAACGATAAGTTCACGGGCTTTAGTTGAGGGCGGCACATGTTCTGTGCTGCAGACCGTCGAAAAACGGTCGAGTTCGTCTTCTGAGAGACGAACCTTCAGTTCTTTGTTTCGCATAATGGTTCGCACGTTGCATGAATTGCTGCCCTGATTTCGGCAACGGTAAAATTCTACGGCAGATCGACTCTGTTCGGAACGAAAGTATGTTTAATACGAATCAAAAAACTCCATTCAGCGATATCGTCGCTGCTGAACTTGCGAGGTCAACCAGTGCGGACATTGCGGTTGGGTACTGCGGACTTACCGCTGTTCAGCAAGCTAAAAGGGCGCTGCTTAAGGTCGCGGCAAAGGGGCGGGTAAGACTGGTGCTCGGAATGTACCGTATTGACGGCAGTCTCACGAATAAACTGCGCGAGGAACTCTGTGAGCTCCATCGGGCGCTCACGCAAATTCCGGCCAGGAAAAATGACGGTACCGGCGTCTATATCACAACGGTTGATTATCACGGCAAAATATGGTGTTTCCGGCAGGGCGTGGCCCAAACGGTTTGGGTGGGCTCGCATAATTTTTCCGACGAGGGTCTGAAAAAGCGCCTTGAAGCAGGCACGCGAATAACGGATCAGCAGGATCTTGCCAAGATTGAATCGTTTATTGACAGTCTCTGCGGCATAAACTGCGCGGTTACCATCGACAAACTGGCCCCTGCTGCCGAGGATGTTCAGTCTTACAAAGGTCTGCCAAAGTACACATCCCTGCCCGCAGTCAAGGCTGCTTCCATGGAGATAAAACTCAGACCGTCTGAGCAGCCGCAAAGCAGCCTCAACCTGTGCTTCGGAGCCGGACGCAAAAATCAGCAGGGAATATATACGCCTCGTCCGTGGTATGAAATTGAATTGTCGGTGCCTAAGAGCGCTCAGACCAATGACGTTTACCCGAGACCGCTTCCTTCCGAAATTCCGCCCGGGAAAAAAAGCCTGCGGATGGAATTCACAGCGTATCTGACCCATGACGGAGTGACTTACCGTAAGGCTTCTCTATCAACATACTCCGACGGCAACAAAGCAATGGGATCAAAACCTCGCACGATATTTGGAGAATTCATCAAAGGCGGTTTGGAAAGTGCCGGCGTCCTCCGCCGCGGAGAACCGATTACCGACGAGGTCCTGGAGGCTTATGGCCGAGATTCCGTAACCCTCACAAAATTAACCAACGGCGAGTACGTCGTCACATTTTGAGCAGCCGTTTAGCGGCGGATATTGTTTGATATTCGCCGTGAGCGGGCAGAGCGGAGATGGAGATGTTATTGCCTGCGCAGATGTTCGAACGTTGCGACGAGTGAGTGAGCTTGATGCTGAAGATTTTTGTGACGCTGACAGAGAAAAAGTACTCGCCTCTGCAGAAGCGAGTACTTCAGTGCGCCAGCAATTAAAGATTGAAATCACGTGCCAGGTGTTTTCTTAGCACTGCACGCAAAGCTTCGATTTTTTCGCCGTAGTTCGGATCAAGGTTTGAAGGCGTCCGATCGTTCACAAAGCGGCCGAGATTCTTCATGTCCTTGCCGACGGCTGCATCGTCGTCAACGACTCGCATTGCAAACATCCAGGTTTCCCATTCCTGGGGATTTTTGTTGAGCGAATCGCCGCTCATGCCTTGTCCCATGCCGAGCCAACCGGCATTCATAATCGTGTAGAAGGTCTTGCCGGGAAGCAGACCGACGCGTCCCTTCGGACCGTCGTCATAAGAAAATCCCTTCGAAAACACTCGGAGCTTATAGCCTTTCGTGAACATCGGATCGGTGTCCTGCCAGTTGGGCTGAACAAAGATGATGTGATCGGCTTTCTTGACGAAAGCCTGCTCTGTGAGCACATCCGCAGGTGTTTTCCCAAATCCGTCTTTGGCGTGATAGAACTCTTCGCGTGAGGTAATGAGCGGATTGAATTTGTTGGCAATGAGGTCACGAAGTTCAACTTCAAAGCCTTTTTCTTCGAAGAACTTCATTGCGGTGACGCAAAGATCATAGGTGACAGATTCGTGACGAGGATCGTCAAGAATGAAAAGCGCACGCTTTTTGTCTTTGGCGTCCGTGAAGCCGCTCGGTTTCCAATCCGTTTGGCGATACTGAACCGGAACGACCGAAGCAGACGTTACGGCATCGACATTGTCGGGAAGCCTGTCGCCGCCCTTGGCAGCAAGCGTTTTCGTGCCTTCGAGCACGGCTCCGTCCTGAGTTTTTTGAGCCGCGGGAACAACGGAAGCAGAGGTAACTGCATCAGCAGCAAAAGCTGCGGGCACACAAAATCCTGCTGCAATCAAAACAGCAATCAATTTGAAAGGAGATGACATGCTCATCCTCCCAGTACCCACATTGATTGGCGCTGGCGCTTATTCCGGATCCTTGCCGGGCACTGCTAGGTAATCAACCAAGCGGGTGAATTCAATTGTCTCATGCCGCTCTCCGATTCGCATAGGATCTTTCCCGATCCCAGTCGCTTCACCATTCTTACGGACGGTTTAAGGACAGCGCTTTTTATCGAAGGTTTATGAGTAGGGCTAAAGGTTGGTCAGGTTGACATTCGGGAAAGTACCAGTCGATCCTAAAATATCAGGTATTCCTATCGTCGAATTGTTTCGTCATGAGCAGCACCGAGACTTCAAGCCTCCCAAGATCATTTTTTCAAGCGCTTCCGGACGGAGAAGTGCTGACCGCCTCTCATTGGGGGCTTTTCTACGCCAAAACCAAAGACGGCAGGCTGGTTGCTGTACGCCCGTTTGAGGGTGATCGTGCGCCGAGCCCCAATCTTTCGAGCTTAGTGGAGCACCCATATTCTTCCGCCCGCATTCAAACACCAATGGTGCGGCGGGGTTATTTGGAAAAGGGGTCAGCCTCTCGTGCCGGGCGCGGTGCGGATGAATACGTACCTGTTTCATGGGACAAGGCTTTAGATTTAGCGGCCGGCGAATTGCGGCGCATTTATGAGACTTACGGTCCTTCGGCCGTCTGGGGCCGCAGCTACGGATGGAAGTCAACCGGTTCGGTGAACAACGCCATTGCGCTGATGCAGCGGCTGCTCTCTCTTTTGGGCGGATGGGTTGAGACCGGCAACAGCTACTCCACTGCGGCGATTTCGACCATCCTTCCGTATGCCGTCGGCGGGAAACTCTTTAAGCCTACTGCTTGGCCGGTCATCATGGAAAAGACCGAGCGCATTGTCTTTTGGGGATGCGATCCGCTGATTACCAACGATATCGACTGGGCAACGACGCTTCATCAGGGCATCGCCGAAATCCGCAAACTGAAGGACCATCCGCGTATCCGTACGATTGCGGTGAATCCGCTTCGGCCTAAAACGGCTGATGTTGTCGGCAGCCGCTGGATGCCGGTAAAGGCTGGGACAGATGCTGCGCTGATGCTCGGCATGATGTATGTCCTCATCACAGAAAATCGACTCGACCGCGCTTTCCTCGCGAACTGCGTGACGGGTTGGAATGAAATGGAGGCCTACATCCTTGGTACGGAAGACGGTGTTAAAAAGACACCGGAATGGGCTGAAATCGGCTGCGGAGTTCCTGCTCAGCAAATTCAATCGTTTGCACGAGAGCTTTCCGAACACCGTTCCATGATCATGTTCGGCTGGGGGCCGCAGCGTGCTCGGTACGGAGAGCAGCCGCCCTGGATGGCGGTTGCGCTTGCCTGTGCCCTCGGACAGATTGGTCTTCCCGGCGGCGGCATTGGGGTTTCATATCACTATGAAAGCGGCGGCTGGCCGGTTGGCAAAGGTCCTGTTCTGGGGCAGATTCCTGCTCGTCCGAAGGCAGTTTGGCAGTCCGCCGTACCCTGGAAGGGCAGCCGTGCCGTTCCGGTGGCGCGTATGGCTGACGTACTTGCCTGCCCGGGCAAAGTGATTGATTGGAACGGCAGCCGCATTGAATATCCCGATATCCGCTTGGTCTTCTGGTCGGGCGGGAATCCCTTTGCGCATCATCCTGATACACGAGCGCTCGAAGCAGCCTGGCGCCGTCCGGAAACGGTGATTGTCACAGATGCCTTCTGGAGCGCAACGGCACGTCATGCAGACATCGTTTTGCCTGCGGCGACGACCCTGGAGCGAAACGACATTTCACCGATCGGAACGTCTACCAACGACGGCATCGTCTTCATGCATCAGGTGATCAATCCTGTCGGAGAAGCACGAAGCGACTATGAGATTTATTCGGAACTCGCCAAACGCTTGGGACTGGGAGACGCTTTTACCGAGGGTCTGGATGAAGCGGGGTGGATTCAGAGGCTCTACGAAGAGGCCGCAGCCGCTGGGGCAGCGCAGAATGCGGAGCTGCCGGCTTTTGCTGATTTCGTGAAGAAGGGTGTTCACCTCTACGCGCAGAATCCGGCAGAAACCCGCTTTACAGCGTTTGCGGACTTCAGAGCTGATCCTGAAGCGCACCCGCTGCGGACGGAGTCCGGCAAGATTGTGATCTATTCCAAACGCATTGAAGCGCTTCACTATGCGGATGCTCCGGCACATCCAACGTGGATTCCGCCTTTTGCAGCGGATCAGACAAGCGTGCATGGTCAGGACGCTCAGGCTCAGGAGGAACGCAAGGAAGGCTTAGGCGATTGGCTCGAACTGGTGAGTCCCAAGAGCGGCGCCCGACTGCACAGCCAGCTCAATCCCGTGACGAGCGCTCGCTCGAATATTGCCGGCCGAGAGCCTTGTGAGATGAATTCGGTTGATGCAGCCAAGCGCGGCATTGCCAACGGGGATGTGGTGAAAGTCTCGAGCCTGCGAGGGGCTATTCTCGCAGGCGCCGTCGTCACCGACGGCGTTCGGGCAGGGACGATCGTTGTGCGTCACGGCGGTTGGTTTGATCCCCAAGAGTCTTCAGACGGAGCAATTGATGCCAACGGCTGCGCCAATGTGCTCACGCCTGACGACCCGGCGAGCGCTCTCTCAAACGGCAACATTGCCTCAACTGCGCTGGTGCAGGTGGAGAAATGGCGGGGGGAGCTATTAGAGGTGCGGGCGTTTAACGCTCCGCACCTCGGTAAATAACTCGACAATTGCATTAAAACTTTGGAGTCGGACGAACTCTGCGGAGCTTGTCCGACTCATGCATCGGTACGGAAGTTGGGCGGATTTGCTGGGAGCTGCGTTGTCAGCAAGGTTTGCAGACTGTTTCGCCAATCAGCGCCGCGGCCGTATCTTCTACAGACTGCACTTCGATGATGCGCTCGGCGATTTTCTCAAAAATGGGAGACCGTTCTTCGTAAAGGGCTTCTACGCCGCGAGCTTGAGAGAGCGGCCGCTGATAGGTGGAGAGGTGGTCGAGCGGCCTCTGGAGCCAGTAGAACGTGCCGTTGAGCGCGAGCCGCATACGGTTTTCGGGGCGCAGGCAGGCGCCTCCGCCCGTTGAAATGACGAGGCCGTGACGTCCGGAGAGCTCTTTGATAATCTCGCTTTCAAAACCGCGGAAATACTCTTCACCGTCCTCGCGATAAATCCGTTCGGAGGATTTGCCGACTCGACGCTCCACGAGGGCGTCCAGATCGATGAAGGGACGCAGAAGCCTTGCCGCGACGCATTTGCCGATAGTGGTTTTTCCGCAGCCCGGCATTCCGATCAGAACAATATTTGAGGCTTCGCGGCGAATGTCGCACAGGATCGAGCGCGTCGCACAAAGCGGCAGCGTCCGGCCGGCAAAGAGTTCCATCGCTTCGCGGGCGACCACGACACGCAGTCCCAGAGTAGTGCGGGCTTCAAGGCCGCGCTGCTGCGCTTCCCAGATGAGCCGCGGGCGCACAGGTTCATCAACGGAGTCCAGTACCGCTTTGAGTTTCGGGAAGCATTGGAAAACATCTGCCGATTCAATCGGCATTTGATCGGTGTCGGGGGCTCGGCCGAAGTTGGTGGCGTTAAAGAGCAGGCTGAAGCCTTCAGCGCCTTCGATACGCTTGGCGGCATCGGCTGAGAGCGGATGATCAATACGGACGACTTTAGCCTGCGGGGCGCCCAGAGCAGTCAGCAGCCGGGCGAGACCTGCGGCAAGCGGCTCCAGAGCCTCTTCAGTCAAAAAGAGCGCACGGGTTTGGCAGATGGTCAGCCCCATAGCGGGGAGCATCTTGAGCAGTCCCGTACCGATCATAAAGTCCCCGGTAATAGTGCCGTCGGTTTCTCGAATAAGAATGTTCGAGCAGTTGGTTGCACGTGCAGCAGGGAGCAAATGGTCGCAAAGACGAGCTGCCTCAGCCATGAACTTTGGATCCAGTCCAATCCCGTCCCAGCGCCCGTCACGAATGAAGCGAAGCGCATCAGCCTCTCTAAGGTGCAGAGGCTCGGCGTTCGTCAAGCCGAATTTTGCAAGAAGCTCCGCACCGCAGGGGGCTGCGGGCGACTTGGAATGATCGGCAAACCATATCCAACGAGGATCATCAGCGAAAGTGCCCTTAAGCAGATCGCTGGTTAATTCTGTGAACGGAAGGTCGACTGTTGATCCGTCAGGCTCCTCGATGACCGCAAGTCGGCTGGACTCGCCTTTGCCTTTGCGGCGCCAAGCCTTGCAGCTGCACGGATGAGGCGTACGCGACGACATGCCTGCTGTCGTTGGAGCAGCAGAATCGTTCAGGCTGCGGGTTTCAAGCGCCTCAGCAGCAGAGAAAGATGAACGATTGATGTCGTTCTGAGCCATTTTTGGGGAAGTCAGTGCTTCAAAAGTGAAGGAATGGAATAGGAAGTCTAATCATCCGGCGATTGTTTGGCGGGCGGACGTTTAATTCCTTTTATTGTGTGTCAACCCTCCAAAATAGGTATCCGTTTGCTTTCGACTGTCCAACTCTCAAAGCCATTCTTAAAAACAGACGGCCCGGCCGGGTGATGAGGGCAAGTGATGACATTGCGCTTAGAGCCGCAGCATGCGCTGTGATGGGCTGTATTCTTTTCGACCCATGACGAAAAGCAAAGTGACTGCGTGAAACGGGAGAGCGGCACGCTCTGCGCCGAGCGGAATAATGTTTAGACACTAACAAAACATGTTGGAGGTTCTAATGGCTGAGTTCATGTACGCCGACCGCATCCCCGCTGAAATTCTCGCTTGGGGAAATGAGCTTGCGCAGATACGGCGCGACATTCATCAGCATCCCGAACTTGGGTTCGACACTTCCCGCACCTGCGGCGTCATCGCCACAAAACTGAGCGAATGGGGTGTTGAATTTGATGACAAGCTCGTCGAAGGCGGTGTAATCGCCGTCGTGAACGGGAATGCACCCGGCCCGACGGTGGCGCTTCGCGCAGATATGGATGCGCTTGCCATGCCCGACGAATCTGAAAATGCCTGGAGAAGTGAGACTTCACAGCGTTGTCATGCCTGCGGCCATGACGGACATGTGACTTGGCTCTTGGGAGCGGTACGCGCACTTCATGCGCATCCGGATTTTCCAGGCCGAGTTCTGGCTGTCTTTCAGCCGGCCGAAGAAATCGGCCGAGGCGCCAGAAGCGTTGTTGCCGCCGGCGTGCTGGAAAAATATAAGCCTCTCGAAATTTACGGCGCTCACGCTTCGCCGGTCTTCCCGAAAGGACAGATCGGTATTCAGGCTGGCCCTGTACAGGCTTCCTGTGACTTTTTCTACATCACGCTCAAAGGGCGCGGCGCGCACGCTGCGAGGCCGCATACGACGCTCGATCCCATCCCGACGGCTGCGCTTCTTTCTGAATCACTCCAGACGATCGTTTCGCGCAAAGTGAACCCGATCGAACCCGCAGTACTTTCAATCTGTGCCGTGCAGGCGGGGAATCTCCGGGCGCCGAATGTCATTCCGAATGAGCTGCAGCTTTCCGGCACGATCCGTACTTTCAATCCGGAAGTGCGGGCGCTCATTGAAACCGAAATGCGCCGCATGACGGAACACATCGCACTTGCGCAGGGGCTTGGGCATGAGGTGAGGATCGATCATCTCACGCCGCCGCTTATCAATTCGCCTGTTTGCGCCGATGCGGCAAAGCGTGTCGCTCAGCGCCTTTTCGGACCGGGATGCCCTCAGCCCGTGCCGATGTCGATGGCCGGGGAAGACTTCGCCGAATACGCCAATCGAATTCCCGGCATTCAGACTTATATCGGCATGGCCGATGAAACCCATCAGGCAGCCATTCACAACCCGAAGTTCGATTTCAATGACGAGATTCTGCCGTTGGCCGTCTGCTTCCTCTCAGAAATTGCCCGAAGCCGGCTCACCGAGCTGACGCACTGATGCCCGTGAACGCGTTTCACTTCTGACCTCAATTTAATAAGTAATATGTCACGTACTTTTTCTAAATTTGCGCTGAGCTGTCTGGCCGCCTCCGCTGCCGCCGGTACGCTCGCATTTTCGGCGCCCGCTGCCGCCCGCACTGTCACGGTTGCTGTCTCGGCTTCGTTCACGTCGCTTGATCCTTACGATGCACCCGACATTTTGACGCGCCTCGCTTCGAAATCGTTCTATGAAGGTCTCTTTACCTTCAATTCCAAGATGGAGCCTGTGCCGGAACTTGCTGAAGGCTATGAAACTTCACCCGATGCGAAGGTCTGGACGGTTACCTTGAAAAAGGGCGTCAAGTTCCATGACGGATCCGAGTTCACGGCCGACGCCGTCAAGGCCAACTTTGACCGGCTGCTTAATCCCGACAATAAGCTCTCGCGCTACAACGTCTACAAATTCATCGAAAAGGTCGAGGTGCTCGATCCGTACAAGGTGCGTTTTACGCTGCAGGCACCGCTCGCTACTTTCGTTCGCCGTCTGGCGATGACGAACCCGCAGATGATCTGTCCGAGTCTCCTCAAGGATGCGCATGGTCTTGAGGGCAAGAAAGTCACGGCCTTTAATGCCTGCGGCACGGGGCCCTATACGCTGGTTTCCTTCAATCCCGCAGAAGAGCTTGTCGTCAAGAAGAACCCCAATTACCGGGATCCGTCGCTGCCGAAGCTCGACGGCATCGTTTGGAAGCCGGTGGTGGAAAACAGCACTCGTGCGGCGATGCTGCATACGGGTGAAGCGCAGTTTGTCTTCCCCATGCCTAATGAACAAATCGCTCAGTTTAAGGGGGATCCGAAGTTCCGTATTGAAGAGGTGCCTTCCATCATGCAGCGCTATCTCTCAATCAATACGACCGTTAAACCTTTCGATGACGTTCGCGTGCGTCAGGCGATCAACTATGCCATCAACAAGGAGGCGCTCTGCAAAGTGGCCTTTGCAGGCTACGCCGTACCTTCCGCGACGATCTATCCGGCAGAGATTCCCGGCGCACTGAAGCTCGGCCCCTGGCCCTATGATCCGAAGAAGGCTCGCGAACTGCTCAAGGAAGCAGGCTATCCGAACGGCTTCACGACTGAAATTTGGTCTGGATACTCCAACAGTACTTCGGCGAAAGTCGTTCAATTCCTGCAGCAGCAGCTTGCGCAGGTCGGCATCAAGACGACAACCCGTATGCTTGAGCCGGGCGTTCGCGCGCAGATCGTATATGGCGTTAAGGATCCGAAGGAAGCAAAATCCCGCCTTTATTACATTGGCTGGGCCGACGGATCAATGGATCCGGATTGGGTGCTTCGCCCGCTGCTCGATTCGCGGCAGGCGCCTCCGAAATTTATGAATACGTCCTACTACAGCAACCCGAAGTTCGACGCGCTGCTCGATGAAGCCATCAGCACTACGGATGAAGCCAAGCGTACGGCGCTTTATCAGCAGGCTCAGAAAATGGTTTGGAACGATGCGCCCTGGGCCTATCTTGTTTATGAGGTCGGCACTGCCGGTGCGGATGTACGGCTGAAGAACTTCCACCTTCGCGCTGATACGGGGATCGACTTCCGTGAAGCCTATTGGGATGAATCGGAAAGCGGCAAATAAGGCGTTCTGATCAAACCTTTGAAGGGCGGTGATTCTCTCTGGGAATCTCCGCCCTTTTCTGAATGTTTTCGGAGCATATACGACAAAACCCCAATCACTATCTTCAAGTTTGCTGAGCATAATGCCTCCCAACGAATACATGTGACTTTGTTCTGATTGAGTAATGCATTGCCGCAGCTTGATGCTGCAGCAATCGTCGGACTCTTTCAAGAAACAAGGCGCGAAATCAAGGAGGAGATGGTGATGAAATTCACTCAGTCGATTTTTGCAGCTGCATTTGCCTTTGCCGCTGCAGCAGCTTTTGCCGCCCCGGTCACTACGCAGGGCGTGGGCGTCGGCAAGCACGGCGATATTCAGGTCGCCGTGACGTTTGACAACGGCAAAATTCAGAAAATCGACATTCTGAAGAATGCCGAAAATCCGGTGCTTGCCAAAAAGGTCTTCACGGATTTGAAGGACCAGATCGTTGCTGCCAACTCAGTGCAGCTCGACGGCATTTCCGGAGCAACTTTCACGTCGAAGGGTTTGTTTGCTGCTGTTGAAGATGCGGCTAAGAAAGCGGGTGTCACGCTCGGCCAGGCCGATAAAAAGGCGCTCAAAGCCGCGGTCAAGGATCTGCCGAAGAATGCTTCCTATGACGTCGTTGTGATTGGTGCGGGCGGCGCAGGGTTCTCTGCTGCCATTGAAGCCAAGAACGCCGGCGCCAATGTGGTGCTGCTCGAAAAGATGCCGCAGGTGGGCGGCAACTCCCTCATTTCCGGCGCGGAAATGAATGTTGCCAGAAACTGGGTGCAGCCTAAGCTCGGCATTACAGACGACTCGCCTGAGCTCCATGCCAAGGATACGTACCTGGGCGGCGACAAGAAGGGCGACATGAAGGTCATCAATGTGATGACTCACAACGCCTTGGCCGGCGCGGAATGGTGCCGCGACTATCTGGGCGTTCGTTTTGAACCGGACAATCTCTTCTTCTTTGGCGGTCACAGCCGCAAGCGCGCGCTGATTCCGGTCGGCCACACCGGCACAGAATTCATCACGAAGTTCCAGGCGAAGGCCGATGAACTTGGGATCCCCGTCATCACCAATATGAAGGCCGAGGAGCTTATCAAAGATAAGAGCGGCCGCGTTGTAGGCGTCAAGGCGACGATGAACGGTGCCGAATACACGTTCAACGCCAAGGGCGGCGTGGTGCTGGCTACGGGCGGCTTTGGCGCGAACCCCGCGATGGTGAAGAAGTACAACCCGAAGATTGACGAACGCTTTAAGACCACAGACGCTCCGGGCACAA
>ERZ827101.384-NODE-384-length-70812-cov-9.020959_pt1 | contig 70812 bp, 59 predicted proteins | sample MGYA00519869_ERZ827101 | MGnify/ENA primary metagenome ERZ827101 (study PRJEB31778, sample SAMEA3449256) | human gut metagenome | biome: human gut; feature: human-associated habitat; material: faeces | place: United Kingdom | collected 2010/2012 ...
ACCATTGGTTTTGGCGGCGTTCTTTCCTCCCTTTCTTTCGCCGCAGAAAGAAAGGGAGCCGCCGGAGGCAAGACCGTAGTCGGGAAGTGCGGATTGCCACGGGCGCGGTGCGCCCTCGCAATGACATGGTTTTTGCATGAGGTGCGGCGCAAGCCCGGTTTCAGGTCGTCCGGGAGGCCGACCCCTGTGCGCCGCTTGCCGATAGATTATCGTGGGGGAATTTGCACAAGCCCGGTTTGGGCGGACAGGGCCGTCCGCCCCTGCAAATTCATAATGACACCTTACACTATATCTCCGACAGCTTTTTGCAGCGCTCATCGGTGTTATGCACTACCTGGGCCACACTCTGTCCCAGGCCCGGATAGGCGGTGAGGGACTCTGCCGTCAGGCTGGGACACTGGCCGTCCGCCCCGTGCAGGGCCAGCTGATAGTGCATGCGGCTGGCAGCCATATCCGCCTCCACCGCGCCGGCATCGAAGGCATCGGCAGCCACGCCGAACAGCTCCTCATTGCCCCCGCCTCGGCGGTACAGGTGTCGCAGCAGCAGGTAAAGCCCCCCGCTGAGATAGTCGCCTGCGGCGGTGATGGCGCCGCGGTTGCCCGTTTTGCCCAGCAGGTCAAAGAGCAGGTTGGTGGTGTTTACCACCAGCTTTTTCTGCAGGGTGGCCATGATGCTGCCCCGAAGGTTGCCCTTTTCGTCCGTGGAATCATACAGGTCGTCCGCCACGATAATGGCGCCGTCCCGGCTCAAGGTGCGGCCCAGCAGATAGTCCGCCGACACACGGTAATAGTCACATGCCTTCACCACAAAAGCAAGGCCCGGCTCGCGGATGCCGTTTTCATAGTGGCTCAGCAGCGCCTGGGATATGCCCAGCTGCGAGGCCGCCTTGCGCTGGGATATGCCCCGCTCTTGCCGCAGCAGACTCAAGGTCCGGGAAAAATCAGTTACCATCAGGTTGTCCCTTCCTCTCCTTTTCTTATACAAGGAGTAAATTATACCGCATTTTATACGAATTGTAAACGGGTATTTTTTACTTTTACCACAAAAAAGGCAGATCTTCCGGTCTTTTTGCCTTGACGTGGAGTGAAAAATGCGGTATAGTTATTTTGTAACTATTTTGTAACCTTTAGGATGGTTTTTTTATATGAGAATTTTGGAGCGGCTTTTGGAAGGGCCGAAAAAAATATTATGGTATTTGGGCGAGCACCCGGACCTGCTGCAGCGCTATACGGATCTGCAGGGTCTGGCCCGCCGGACGGTGCAGCTGCTGCGGCGGAAATGGGAACAGCTGCGGCAGGCCCTGCGCTTTATGGTGCGGGAGCGGAGAGCCCAGCGCTTTCCGGAGTCGGACCACAAGCTGGCCCAGGCCATACTCTTCATTTGGGGCAATATCCCCCGGTTTGCCAGCCGCTTCCGGGAACGGCTGTACCGTATTCGCCGCTTCCGCATCCGGACCGGAAACCGCTGGCAGGTGCTGTTTGAGCGGATCAAGCTGCACCCGGCCTGGTTTTTGGGCTCCGCTGTGGCCGTGGCCGCCATCGCCGTGACCCTGAGTCTATACACCATCGGCGTAACGGTAAGCTATGACGGCATGAATCTGGGCACCGTGGCCTCCGGCCGGGTCGTGCGCCAGGCGGCAGCGGATATTGAGGACGTTACCTGCCAGACCCTTGGCTACGACAGCTACACCGTGGACACCTCCCTGCTGACCCGTAAGACCCGCATCGTGCCCCGCAGCACCGTGCAGACCAAGCAGGAGTTTGAGGCAAAGCTCTCCCGGCAGCTGGGAGAGGTGGCCTACGGCTATGTACTGTATGTGGATGACGAGCCTGTGGCAGCCACGGAGTATGAGGGCGCCATGGAGGAGCTGCTGGAGCAGCTGAAAACCGGCTATATCACCGACCAGACCGTGGAGTGCTATTTCGTGGAGAATGTGGACATTCGTCAGGAGTATGTGTCCGCCGACCTGATGATGAACCTGGGCTACATTGCCGAAAAGCTTAACGCCACCAAGGAGGGCGCCGTGACCTACACCGTGCAGAGCGGGGACACGTTCTTTGACATCGCCCTGGAGCATGAGATGAGCGTGGAACGGCTCCTGAGTCTGAACCCCGGCTACCAATCCGACCTGATCCACGCCGGCGATACGCTGACCATCAGCAACGCTGTTCCCTACCTGACAGTGGTGGATGTGGAGCGGCAGAGCTATCTGCAGGATGTGGCCTACAGCGTAGAATACCAGGATGACCCGTCCATCTATGAGGGTGACTACGAGGTGCTGGAGCCCGGCGTATACGGCAAGGAGGACGTTACCGCCAACGTCACCTATATCAACGGCGCCGAGGTGAACCGGGATGTGGTGGCAGCGGTCACCCTGAGCCAGCCCACTCCGGAGCTGCAGGCCCGGGGCACCAAGGAGCGGCCCTCCTGGGCGGCTACGGGCAGCCTGCGCTGGCCCTGCAGCGGCATTATTACCTCCTATTTCGGCTACCGGGATATCGGCGTGGCCGGGGCCTCCTCCAATCACGGCGCCCTGGACATCGCAGCCAGGTACGGCACGCCCATCTACGCCGCCGACGGCGGCACCGTGGTTGCCTCCGGATGGGATGGCGGCTACGGCTACCGGATCCGCATTGACCACGGCAACGGCATGGTGACCCTGTACGCCCACTGCAGCAGCCTGCTGGTTGGCTCCGGTGAGCATGTGTACAAGGGCCAGCTCATCGCCTACATGGGCTCCACCGGCATCAGCACCGGCAGCCACTGCCACTTTGGCGTATATGTCAACGGCACCGCCGTGGATCCGCTGAACTATCTGTAAAATACCGCGCGCTGTGCGGCAAAAAGCGTCCGGGACCCTCAGGTCCCGGACGCTTTTTCATGAGGACGGAGTGCGGCAGGAGCTCGGTGCCTGCCGCATGTCTTTTGTTACTCAAACAGGCTGGCCTGGTAGGGCAGGTCGCCCCGCCCGGTCTGCCGGAGCTGGCGGGCATTCTCCTCGGTCAGGGCGTCCACGATGGCCATTTTGCGGATGATGTTCTGCACGGTGCTCTCCAGGGCTGTGCCCGCCCGATAGTCCGCAGGGAAAATAAAATCCACCCGACCCTTGCTCAGCAGATCCTCCACCCCCTGGCGGTTCTCCTCCTGATACACGGCGATGGCCTCACCGCCGTAGGACCGCATCATCTTCATGCAGGGTACGTCGGATAGGCCGTCGCCAATGTAGATCATGTTGGTAAAGGGGATGCGCTTGCTGTCATCGGGCATGGAGGCGTTCAGGGTACGGTCGTCGGACACGTCCAGCACACCCTTATTGATGCGGTAGACAAACTGGGTCTTATTGGTGAAATTAACATCCAGCTTGGGCCAGGAGGCCAGACCTTCCTCATTATAGAAAAACTCGCAGGCGTAAATCTCCTTAAACTCGTGGCTGATGCCGCTGCCCTCGATGATCTCCCGCAGGCCGGAGGAGATGACATAGTGCTCCACATCCACACCCAGGCTCCGGCCGAAGGCGTTGATGCGGCCAAACCAATCCTTCACCCCGGGGAACAGCTCTATGCCGTGGCCGCAGCGCACCAGGAAATCCCGATCCAGGCGAATATTTTGCGCCCGGCACTCCTCAATCATGGTATACATATAGGCCAGCAGGCCGTCCATACGGTTGGTGAAGCCAAAGGTATTGGCCTTTTTCCAGAACTCGGCAGGCTGATAGCCCAGGGCAGGAATAAAGGTATAGTCCTCCATGTCGGTGGTGCAGAGGGTTTTATCAAAGTCGTACAGCAGAGCAATGATGGGTTTTTCCATGGGGGGATCTCCTTTTGGTTGTGATAGGGGGTACGGTGCGAGCGGTACAGAGGGTATTGCGGATTGCCGCGCCAGTGACGCCGGCCACCGGCTCGCAATGACATCGTTTGCAAAATATGCGGCATATGTCCGGGGGTGGGGCAGGACCCCACCTCTACGCAAAGTCGGGGTGTACTATAAAAATCCGGGGCAGCAGGACACGAAGGCGGAATGAACCATGCAGAGGCTTGCGCTGCGAGCCTCTGCATGGCGTGGTTTCCCGTTTATTTATCAGGCTCGTAGTTGCGGCCGAACTTCAGCTCGTCTAAATCCAGCTTGAACTCGGAGCGAAAATCCGTGTCCGCCGGCAGCGGCTGGGCGGGCTTTTCCTCGTCGTAGGCCGCCAGAATATCCTTTTCGATCAACTGGGCGGTATCCTGGCTGGGGGCCGGCTCCTGGGCGAGGTTTTCCTCCGGGGCAGTCTCCTGGGGCACCTCGCCCTCAGCAGGTTGCTCCGGGGCCGCCTCTGCCGCCGGCTCCTGGTCGGCAGGCTCCTGAGCAGGGGCCTGGGCCGCAGGCAGCTCACTATGGGGCAGCTTTTCCAGGTAATCCACCTGGTCCAGGCACATGGCAAGGCTCTTAGCAATGTAATCCTTCATGGCCGTTTCGGCAGCGCTTAGCTTCTGCCGGGCCGCTTCCGTCTTGCGGGCCAGATCCCGGTTGAGCTCGTCGGCGGCGTTTCGTGCGTCGGTCAGGAGCCTCTCGCTCTCCTGCCGGGCGTCTGCCAGGGTCTTTTCGCCCTTTTCCTTGGCCTCCTCGGTCATAGAGGCTGCCATCTTCTGAGCGGCCAGCAGCATGGAGCGCATGGTGTCCTCAGTGGCGCGATATTCCTCCACCTTCTCCGCCAGGATCTTCAGCTTGGTTTTCAGCGCCGCGTTTTCCTTATACAGGGCGGTATAGTCCTCGGTCAGTGTGTCTAAAAACTCATCCACAGCGGCCAAGTCATACCCGCTGGAAAAGGATGGGGATTTGGGGAACGTTTTCTCGGAAACCTCCTGTGGTGTGAACATAGCTATCCCTCCGTACTATCTTATCTATCCGGCAGCCCTTACAGGTACAGGCCAGGAACTGTCGAAAAATCCTTTGGATTTTTCCGACAAAAGGCTTGCAGTCTGCTGCGCGCATAATTTTGCCGACTTGCGGCAAAATTCCACACTGGCAGCCTGAGCGGTATTTTCTCTCACGCACATGTCGCAAGAGAAAATGATTTGAATTTTTTGCCGCCTGCGGGCGGCAAACTCTGCGAGGCTTTTTGAAACGCTGCGTGTCCTTACAGGTACAGGCCGCTGCTCTCCAGCTCATCGATGAGGTCTCCCATGAGGTCCACAGAGTAGGGCGTGATGATGTAGGTGTTGGCGGAAACCTTTTTGATCTTGCCGTCCCCGGCGTAGGCCACACCGGAGAGAAAGTCAATGAGGCGGCGTGCGATATCCTTATTAGTGGACTCCAAATTCAGCACCACTGTGCGCTTTTCCCGCAGGTGGTCTGCAATCTCGGAGGCGTTTTCAAAGCGCTCCGGCTTCACCAGCACTACCTTCAGCTGGGTGGTGGCGTGGATGTTTACCACCTTGTTGCGGCGATCGTCGCCCCGGCGGTCCTCCTTCCGGTCATCAAAATAGGAGTCCTTACCGGGCCGCTGGGTGGGAAACTGCTGCTCCTCCTCGTAATCATAATCCTCATCATCATAGGGGTGAATAATCTTCTTAAATTCGTCCATCAAGCTCATGGCTATATAACCTCCCGCATTTACTTGCTGTAATTTCTGGCGCCGAAAACGGCCGTTCCCACACGGACCATATTGCTGCCGGCCTCAATGGCCTCGGCATAATCCCCGCTCATGCCCATAGAAAGATACTTTAATTTATTATCGTATATATTTTTGTTTATGTCAACATAAAGTGCCTTCATCCGTGTAAAAAGCGGCATATTTCCATGGGGCTCCGTCTCCACCGGGGGAATGGTCATGAGGCCCAGCACCCGCACATGGGGGAGCGTTTTGGCATAGCAGGCAGCCTCATTCAGGGCGCCGGGGGCAAAGCCGCTCTTGGCCTCCTCGCCGCCGATATTCACCTCCAGCAGAATGTCCTGGACGATGCCAAGCTTTTCAGCGGTCTTTTCGATCTCGTCCAGCAAAGCCGTGGAGCTGACGGATTGGATCAGCGCTGCCTTACCCACCACCTGCTTGACCTTGTTGCGCTGGAGATGGCCGATGAAGTGCAGCGGCACGCCGTCATAAGCGTTTTCAGCCAGCTTTTGGGTCATCTCCTGGACACGATTTTCCCCCAGCACGTCGATGCCGGCGGCGATGGCCTCTCGGCAGGCAGCGGCGTCATTCATTTTGCTGGCACCCACCAGGGTTATATCCGCCCCGGTGCGGCCGGTCTTGGCGGCAGCCAGGTGAATCTCCCGCCGGATGGCGGCAATATTTTCGGAAATAGACATGGAAACTCCTCCTTTATTCAGCTGTAGAAGGTCCCCCGGGGGATCCTCCGGCAGAAAATTAACCACCTTAGGCAGCAGGGCCGCCCTATTTTTCTCTGTCTGCGCTCGGGTCAGCTGTCCGGCAGTATCATTCCGTCCGTAAGCTGCTGGGCCGTGGAGATCACCAGATCTCCCTGCCGCAGGGCCCGCTCTCCCGATGCGCCTTCGGCGCGCTGCACCAGGCAGAAGCCGCTGCCCTTATAAATCAGGTCCACGGGCTTTAAGTACACATAGGCGCCGATCTGACAGTAGACGCCCAGCTGCCCGGATTCATCCATGCGCAGGGCGGCGGTGGGGACCCGGATGCCGCTGTACTCCCGCAGAATGATCTCCGCCTGCTGGCGGCGCAGAAGCGTTACCTGAGAGATATAACGGGTGCAGGCAAACACAACGGCCACCTGGCCGTCCTCCTGGTTGCTGATGGATTGAACATACGCCGGGGGGTCCTGCTTGAGACCCTTGCTCAGGCGCAGGGTGACCTCCTGGCCCACCTCCAGCCCCTCGGCCTCCGCCGCAGGCAGGACGGCGGCATAGTACCAGGTGCTGCTGGTGATGATCTTGCCCGCGCTCTTCACGGCGGCAGAAGCGGAGAGGCTATTCAGCTGAGAAGGGGTGACCCCCTCTAAAAACGCCGGGGTCAGCGTCCCCTCGCAGCCATCGGTGGAGCCGCTGAAATAGCCCGCAGCGGCGGTCTGCACCGCCGTTGCGCCGGAGAGCCGGTCCTGGAGCGAGGAGATGGAGGAGCGGGTGCTCTCGATCTCCGCGTCGATCTGATCCAGGGATTCATAGCTGTAGCTGCGCTTTAACACGGCAGTCTTTACCCCGGCCATGGCCTCGGCGGCCACAGAGTAATCTCCCCCGGCCACAACGGTGCGCAGCCCCAGAATGCTGTCGGACACATCGCTGTCCACCCTCAGGGCGGCGTCACTATCCAAAAAGGAGCTGCGGGCAAACTGAAGCTGCTGCAGCTTCAGCTCCGTATCCTCCAGCTCCTTCACGGTCTCCAAGGCGCTCTTACTGGCGTAGGACACAGCCACGGTTTGGCCCGCATGGACCTTTTCCCCCTCCCGCACCTGGCGCAGCAGCGTGCCGGAAGCCTCCGGCAGAGCCGCCTCCTGCCGGACCACCCAGCCTGTGACGGAGATGGAATCCGACACCTGGCTGGTATAGGCCGCGGACACGGACAGGGGCCGGTGGAAATACCGGTACGTCTGAACACCCAGCAGCACCACCACGGCGGCCAGCACCGCAGCGGATAATATTTTGAAAATGGGGGTGGATCTCATGGCTGCTCCTTTGCTCAGGGTGCGGAAAGGGCCGTTTCAGCATCCTGCCTAAGTTTTTGATACTTTACCGTTGGTGTTATATTTTCACTTTTTCGGCAGTCCCGCTGTTCATTGTCCCCGGCCTCCTCCTGCAGAGAGATGGGGCGCAGGGGGACAATGGTGGAGATGGCATGCTTGTAGATGAACTGCTGGCGGCCGTCGCTGTCCAGCACCAGGGAAAAGCTGTCGAAGCCGGTGATGGTGCCCCGCAGCTGAAAGCCGTTCATCAGAAATACCGTGACGGAAAGGGCCTGCTTGCGCACCTTGGTGAGAAAAATTTCCTGTAAATTCGCCTTTTGCATATCGTCTGCTCCTTTTTCTATGTTTTGGTGCGGACGATACCATTCATGGTAGGCTTTTATGCTTGTCCGCCCGGGTCTATCCTAAGCCCTGGGCGAGGAGATATTCTGTCGCATTTTGGAGGCCCGCCGGGAAATCAGGGGTTTTCTCCCAAAGGATCCAGTGGATGTCCTCCTTGCGGCGCAGCCAGGTAAGCTGACGCTTGGCGTACTGCCGGGAACGGAGCTTCACCTCTGCCACGGCATCCCGGGCCGGGGTGTCGCCCCGGTAGACGGATAAAAACTGCTTATAGCCGATGGCCTGGAGGGCTGTGGCGGTTTCAGGCAGGCCATTTTTAAGCAGGGCTTCCACCTCCTGCAGAAGTCCCTGCCCCACCATGGTATCCACCCGGCAGTCGATGCGCTCATAGAGATCGGCCCGGTCCCGGAAGGTAAGGCCGATGGTATAGGCCCGGTACTTGGGGGGGTGGAGGCGGGTGCGCGCATCGTGGGCGGTGATGGTCTCACCGGTCTCCCGAAAGACCTCCAGGGCCCGGAGGATGCGCTTTTCATCGCTCAGGTGCAGGCGGGCGGCGGCTGTGGGGTCAATGGCCTGTAATTGGCGGTAAAGAGGCTCGATGCCGCCCTGTGCCAGCTCCGTTTGGAGGGCCCTTCGCACCTCGCCGCCGCTGTGCCCGGCGGCAAAGGTCCGGCCGGAGAGGATGGAGTCCAGATAAAGGCCCGTGCCGCCCACTAAGACAGGGCGCCTTCCCCGGCAGAGGATATCCTGGATGCAGCGGTCGGCCCGCTCCGTGAATCGGGACACAGACCAGCTCTCGGCCGGGTCGGCCACTGCCACCATGTGGTGGGGGATGCCCTCTGTTTCCTCCGCCGTGGGAGCGGCGGTGCCGATGGTCATGCCCCGGTAGATCTGCATGGAGTCCACGGACACCACCTCGCCGCCGAAGCGCTTTGCCAGGGCCACGCCCATTTTGGTTTTGCCGGTGGCGGTGGGACCGACGACGCAGATAACACGGTTGTCCATGGGGAAGCTCCTTTCGTGGAAAGTGGGGGTGGGGTACGGATTGCCGCACCGGTGACGTCGGTCACCGGCTCGCAATGACGGGTTTTGCAGCGAGTGCGGTGGGCGGCGGGACACATAGGTCCCGCCTTACAAAACAGCTTGTATGGGGCGATGCCTACGGTAGACGCTGGCTTTACCCCTGCCAGGCCAAGCCAGCACAAGCGCGGAGCGCGTCGCGGCATTAGACGCAGAGACGATACGAAAGCAAGACGCGAAATTTGCTTATTCCAATTCGCGTGGCAGAAAGGGCCGACTTGAACGGCACCTCAGCCGCGGAAAGGATTTCAAAACCTTGGTTTTGACGGCGTTCTTTCCTCCCTTTCTTTCGCCGCAGAAAGAAAGGAAGCCGCCGGAGGCATAGGCGGGCGCAGGGGTATTACGGATTGCCACAGCCAGTGTGCGCACTGGCTTCGCAATGACACGTTTTTTTGCAAGGGGCACAGTGGGCAGCGGGCGGCAGGGTGAGGGCACCCCGCCCTACGGAAACGTTTCAAGGAGTGCAGTAAGCGGGGCGTCGGGGAAATCGGCGAAGCGCTGCCAGTGGCAGATGAAGCGAGCCGGTTTCGAGGAAGTGCCCCGATTGGCGGCCACGACAGTGGCCGGGAATCGGTTGGCACGACGGTGGGCAACCGCCGCCCCCTACAGATGCGTAATAAGAAGTGCAGCGGGCAGGTGACCGCCAGGGTCGCCCCTGCGGCAGGGCGGTCACTGCAGCTTTTGCTTTAATTCGTAGAGCAGATTCAATGCTTCCAGCGGGGAGAGAGTGTCCACCTGCTCCCGGCGGAGGCGGTCAATTACCTCACTTTCAGCCAAATTGGAGAGGGAAACCTGGTCTGTCTCCTCCCGAGTAGGGGACGGAGGTTTGCCGGCCTCAGTCTCCAACTCCCGAAGAATGGTCTTAGCCCGGGCGATGACCCCCTCCGGCAGGCCCGCCAAGCGGGCCACCTCGATACCGTAGCTGCGGTCGGCGCCGCCGGGGACGATCTTGCGCAGGAAGATGATCTCCTCCCCCCGGGCCCGGACGGCGATGTTGTAATTCTGCACACCGGGGAGGCTGTGCTCCATGTCGGTGAGCTCGTGGTAATGGGTGGCAAAAAGAGTCTTGGCCCCCAGCTTTTTGGGGTCGGCACAGTATTCCAGCACCGCCCGGGCAATGCTCATGCCATCAAAGGTGCTGGTACCCCGGCCAATCTCATCCAGGATCAGCAGGCTGCTTTTGGTGGCAGAGCGGAGAATATCGCTGACCTCGGTCATCTCCACCATGAAGGTGGATTGGCCGGCGGAGAGATCATCGGAGGCGCCGATGCGGGTGAAGATACGGTCCACCACGCCCAGACGGGCGCTTTTGGCCGGGACGAAGGAACCGATCTGGGCCAAAAGCACAATGAGGGCCACCTGGCGCATATAGGTGGATTTACCGGCCATATTGGGGCCGGTGATGATGGCGGCCCGGCCCTCTTTTTCGCCCATGTAGGTGTCATTGGGGACAAACAGGGCGTCCGGCCGCATTTTTTCCACCACCGGGTGGCGGCCGTCGTGAATCTCCAGGACGCCGGAGTCGTCCACCGTGGGGCGGCAGTAGCCGTTGCTGACGGCCACAGAGGCCAAGGAACAGAGGCTATCCAGCTCCGCCACCGCCGAGGCGCTGGCCTGGATCCGGGACACCTGGCCGGCAAGCTCCGTACGCAGGTCGGTGAACAGCTCATATTCCAGGGCGGAGACCCGGTCGCTGGCGGTGAGAATATCGCTCTCCAGGTTTTTCAGCTCCTGGGTGATATAGCGCTCGCCGTTTACCAGGGTCTGCTTTCTGATATAGGTGTCGGGGACCTGATCCTTGAAGGAGTTGGACACCTCGATATAATAGCCGAACACCTTGTTATAGCCGATTTTCAGGGTGCGGATACCGGTTTTCTCTTTCTCCTGGGCCTCCATAGAGGTCATGAGGCCCTTGCCCCCGTGGAGGATGCCCCGGAGCCGGTCCACCTCCGGGTGGAAGCCGTCCCGGATAAACTCGCCCTCCCGGACGGAGAAGGGGGGCTCGTCCCGGAGGGTATCGGCAATACGCTTTGCCAGGTCATCCAGGGTGTCCAGGGTGCTGTAGAGCTCGTGGAGGCGACCCTTGGGGAAGGCCGCCAGCAGCGCCTTGATAGCGGGAAGCTTTTCCATGGCGGTCCGCAGGGCCACCACATCCCGGCCCCCGGCGCTGCCGTAGACGATGCGGCTCATGAGCCGCTCCATATCACTGATACCGGAGAGTGCCAGAACCAGCTCCTCCCGGGTGACGGTGTCATTTACCAGGCGCTCCACGCAATCCGCACGGCGGTCAATATCCCGGACGCTGAGAAGCGGCCTTTCCAGCCAGCTGCGCAGCATCCGCGCACCCATGGCGGTCTTGGTCTTATCCAGCACCCACAGGAGGCTGCCCTTTTTTTCCTTGCTGCGGAGGGTCTCCGTCAGCTCTAAGTTCCGCCGGGCAGAGATGTCCAGCTCCATGAACTGGCCCTGACGGTAAAAGTCCAGGGTGTCAATGTGGTGTAGATCTCCCCTTTGGGTCTCGTGGAGATAATTCAGAAGATTGCCCAGGGCCAGGAGAGGAGCGTAATTATCGGCAGGGAGGTCCGAAAGGGCCTGTTCCCCGAATTGGGCGGCGATGCGGGTCCGGGCGGCGGGGCCATCGGTCTCGCGAATCTCCCGGTGGCAGGAGAGCTTATCCTCCGTGAGCACCTGCAGGGCGGCATCCCGGGCAGCGGCATCATTGAGGATGATCTCCGCCGGGGAGAACCGGGCCACCTCATTGAGCAGGTGGACACCGGCGTCGGGGCCGGAAAAGGCCGTGGCATGGGTCTGGCCGGTGGAGATATCACAGGCGGCAAAGCCGGCCTTATCCTCCCCCAGCCAGGCGGCGGCGCAGAAGTTGCTGCGGCCGGCCTCCAGGGAGGTGTCGTCCAGGACGGTGCCGGGGGTGACCACCCGGATAATGTCCCGCTTTACAAGGCCCTTGGCCGTGGCCGGGTCCTCGGTCTGCTCGCAGATGGCCACCTTATAGCCCTTGGCAATGAGCCGGGCAATGTACCCGTCAGAGGAGTGGTAGGGGACGCCGCACATAGGCACCTTCTCGTCAAAGGACTTATTCTTATCCTTGTCTCGGGTTGTGAGGGTCAGGTCCAGCTCCCGGGAAGCCGTCCGGGCGTCGGCGCCGAACATCTCGTAAAAATCGCCCAAGCGGAAGAACAGGATGGAGTCCTTGTTCTGCTCCTTGATTTCCAGGTATTGCTTCATCATGGGGGTCAGTTCAGCCATAATCGGTCACATCTTTCTGCCGCCGGGGCGGCGGGTCTCGCTGGGAAAAGGTGGAAAACTTTGTGGAAAAGTGCAAAATCATCTTATTTAGGAACAAAAAAACCGTTCTAAGCCCGCTTGAACATCTTCTCGATCTCGTAGCGGGTGAGCTTCACCGCCACGGGGCGGCCATGGGGGCAGTACTGAATTTCGCCGGATTGCACCCGGTCCACCAGAGCACGCAGCTCCGCAGGGGAGGTGTGCATCCCCGCCTTGATAGCGGACTTGCAGGCCATGGTCTGCAGGAGGTGGTCCCGGGCAGCGGCGGGGTCGGCCCGGCCCAGACGCAGGCCCTCAGCCAGCTCCTCTATGGTGGCGGCGGCGTCCTCCGGGCAGATATCCGCCGGAATTTCACGCACCAGCAGCGTCCCGGCGCCGAAATCCTCACAGGAGAAGCCAAACTCCTCCAAAAGGGATAGGCTTGCCAGGGCGGCGGCGTAGGCATCCGCCTCCAAATCCACCGCCAGGGGCTGGAGCAGCAGCTGGCTCATGGGCGGCTCCTGCCGCTCCTTCAGGGCGTTAAAGCGCAGGCGCTCATGGGCGGCGTGCTTATCAATGAGCCAGAGATTCTCGCTTTCATCCTGGCATATGATATAGGTATCCAGTGCCTCACCCACCATCCGCCAGGGGGCGGGCTTTTCCGTGAGAGTCTGCTGGATGGGCAGGTCAATGGTATTGCGCCGGGGGGCAGAGGCGGGGACCTCCGCGGGAGCGGGCCTTTCCTCCGCCGGGACAAGGGCCGGGGCGGACGGCTCCGTCCGGGCAATCGTTTCCGCCGGAACGGGGGCTTTCACCGGGGCCGGACGCGCCTGTGCAGGCTGGGGGTCCCGGGTCGGGAGTGGGGCGGGCCGGTGGACGCTGTCCCGGATGGGAAGCTTGGCATCGGGGTCTACCGCCGGGCGGGCAGAGTAGCTGCCCAGGGGACGCTTTTCCGCCGGGGGCGGAGTCTGCCGCTCCCTGTACTCCCGGACGGTCATGGATTGGTAAAAGGTCTGCTGGACGGGCTTGGGGGTTTCTCCTGCGGTGAGCAGGTCCTTGACGGTGTAGTGTACCGCGTCAAAGACGGCCCGCTCATTTTGAAATTTCACCGCGGTCTTAGCCGGGTGGACATTCACGTCCACGGTATTTTTCGGCAGGGTGATATGCAGCACACAGCCGGGGAACTTGCCCTTGAGCAGCCGATTGCGGTATGCCTCCTCCAGGGCGGCAGTGAGGAGTTGGCTCTTCACAAACCGGCCGTTAACGAAAAACAGCTGCCGGCCACGGGTGCCGCCGCCGTTTAGGGGCTTGGTGACAAAGCCCTCCACGGAAATATCGCCGCCGCAGCCGCTGATAGGCAGCAGGCCCAGGGCAAAATCCCGGCCCAGGGCGGCGTAGACAGCAGAGCGCAGCTGGCCGTCGCCGGGGGTGTGGAGCACCTCTGCCCCGTCCCGGATCAGCTTCACGGACACCTCCGGATGGCTCAGGGCCAGGTGGGTGACAACACCGGTGACGGCGGCAGCCTCGGCGGTATCCTTTTTCATAAACTTCATGCGGGCGGGGGTGTTATAAAATAAATCCCGGACGCAAAGGGTAGTTCCCTCGGGGCAGCCGGTCTCGGTGACTTCCCCGGGCACGCCGCCCTCTAAGTGGAGAGATGCGCCCTGATCCGCCCCCCGTTCCCGGGAGAAGATGTCCACCCGGGACACGGCGGCAATGGCAGCCAGGGCCTCGCCCCGGAAGCCAAGGGTGCCAATGGCGGCCAGATCCTCCGCCCGGCGGAGCTTGCTGGTGGCATGGCGCAGAAAGGCCGTGGGAAGCTGCGATGGCGCGATGCCGCAGCCGTTATCGGTGATGCGCAGATAGGTGAGACCCCCGTGCTGTATCTCCACAGAAATGGCGGAGGCCCCGGCGTCCAGGGCGTTTTCCAGCAGCTCCTTGGCCACGCTGGCCGGGCGCTCCACCACCTCGCCGGCGGCAATGAGGTCGGCTACGTGAGAGTCTAAGCATTGAATGATGGGCATGGAGACGGCCTCCTTTTTTTGAGGAATATGGGGATTACGGATTGCCACGGGCGCAAAGCGCCCTCGCAATGACATTGTTGTTCACAAGAGGTGAGGTGCAAGGCCGGGCGCGGGCCGTCGGGGACGCCGGCCCCTACGCTCCGTTTACCGATAGAATTTCGTAGGGGGCGATGCCCACATCGCCACGCGCGGTAGATGCAGAATGTACCCCCGTTTGGACAGCCAGCACAAGCACAGAGTGCGTCGCGGAGGTAGGCGCAGAGGCGATACGAAAGCACGGCATGAATTTTGCACAGACCGATTTGCGGGGTAAGAGGGGACCGACACAATCAGCACCTCAGCCGCGGAAAGGATCCCAAAACCTTGGTTTTGGCGGCGTTCTTTTCTCCCTTTCTTTCGCCGCAGAAAGAAAGGGAGCCGCCGGAGGCATGACGCAGGGGGTTACGGATTGCCACGGGCGCAAAGCGCCCTCGCAATGACATATCAAAACACCAAAATATCCGTTACACCATCTCGCCGAACAGGGCCCAGGTATTGCTGTCGGTGATTTTTATGTCGCGGTATTGGCCCAGGGCGGATTTGTCGCCTACAAGATGTACCAGGCGGCCTCCGGCGGTGCGGGCAGACAGGGGCCAGCGGGCATCGTCCGTTTCGCCGTCCACCAGGCATCGGAGAGTCTTGCCCACATAGCAGGCGTGGAGGCGAGCGGAAATTTCATTTTGGACGGCACAGAGGGTATCAAACCACTTCTGCTTCTCCGCCCGGGGCACGGGGTCGTCCATCTTGGCCGCCGGAGTGCCGGGGCGGGGAGAGAAAATAAAGGTAAACAGGGCGTCAAACTCTACCTGACGCACCAGGTCCACCGTCTCCATAGCCTCCGCCTCCGTCTCGCCGGGAAAGCCGATGATGACGTCGGAGGTGAGCACCAGGTCGGGCATGACCTTACGGGCATAGGTGATGAGCTCCAGATACCGGGCCCGGTCGTAGGGCCGGTTCATGGCCCGGAGCACCCGGTCGCAGCCGGACTGCACCGGCAGGTGCAGCTGATGGGCCACATGGCGACTGCCGGCCATGACATCAAAGAGCTTGAAGGAGGCGTCCTTCGGCTGGGAGGACATAAACCGCAGGAGAAAGTCCCCGTCGATCTTGTCCAGCTCCTGCAGCAGGTCGGCGAAGTCGCGCCGGGGCTCTAAGTCCTTGCCGTAGGAGTTTACGTTCTGGCCCAGGAGGGTGATCTCCTTATAGCCCTGGGCGGCCAGCTCCTTCACCTCGGCCACGATCTTATCCATGTCGCGGCTGCGCTCCCGGCCCCGGACATAGGGGACAATGCAGTAGGAGCAGAAATTGTTGCACCCGTACATGATGGAGACCCACGCCCGGGTGCGGCCCTCCCGCACAACGGGCATCCCCTCGGCGATGGTGCCGTGCTCCTCCTCCACGGAGAATACCCGGCCCCGCCGGGTATAGACCCGGTATAAAAGCTCCGGAAATTTCCACATGGCCTGGGGGCCGAACACCATATCCACATGGCGATAGCTTGTGCGGACCTTCTCAGCGATCTCCGGCCGCTGGGCCATGCAGCCGCACAGGCAGATGATCTGCTCGGGATTTTTCTTCTTGGTATGGGTCAGGGCACCCAGGTTGCCGAAAACCCGCTTCTCCGCATGGTCCCGTATGGCGCAGGTGTTCAGCACAATGATGTCGGCCCGGTCTGCCTCGTCCGTAAACTCACAGCCCATAGCCTGAAGCATGCCCATAATGTGCTGGCTGTCGGCCACGTTCTGCTGGCAGCCGAAGGTATCCACCAGGGCCAGAGGTGCGCGGCTGCGCTGGCGGTGGATGTCCGCCAGCTTCCTCTCAAAATCCCGCTGGCGCAAGGTCTCCTCCGCCGATAAAACCACTTGTTTTCTGTCCAAAATAACCCTCCGTAAGCGCCCATTTGCAAAATGGCGCTATGATTCGACTTTAATTAAGAGATTATACCACATTCACCGGTGCAAAACAAGCCGTTTAGCGTTGCAAATTTCTGTCATTGCGTGTATGATAGGAGCAGCGAAAAACGGAGAAGGAGTTTTTTCTATGGCATGGAGCATTGCGCTGCTGGCGGTCCTCATAGGGCTTGACCAGGCGCTGAAATACTGGACAGTATCCCATCTGGCCCTGGGGGAGTCGGCACAGCTAATCCCGGGGGTACTGCAGCTGACGCGGCTGCACAACTACGGCGCAGCCTGGTCGAGCCTCTCAGGAAAAACGGCTGTACTGCTGGGTATCACGGCGGCGCTGATGATCGCCGTGGCATGGCTGCTGATTAAAAAAATCGTGCGGCATCCCCTGGGTGTCACGGCGGGACTTTTCATCCTGGGCGGTGGCCTGGGCAACATGATCGACCGGGTGTGGCATGGGTATGTGGTGGATATGCTGGACATTTCACCGCTGCTTGAGTACCCTGTTTTCAATTTGGCGGATTGCTTTGTGGTGGTGGGCGCCGTGCTGGGCGCGGTGTACTACCTGTGGTTCTACGATAAATACGACAAAAAGGAGCGCGGCCATGGACGCAAGGACCCTGACGGCCACAACTGAATCCGCCGGGACCCGGCTGGATGCCTTCCTGGCCGCCCAGCTGCCGAGCCTCACCCGCTCAGCGGCAGCCCGACTCATTGAGGGGGGCTTTGTCACCGTAGACGGCAGGCCCGCCGGGAAAAGTGTCCGGCTTGTGGGCGGCGAAACGGTTTCCGTCACTCTGCCGGAGGCAGAGGAGCCTGAGGCCCGGCCGGAGGACATCCCTCTGGATGTGGTGTACGAGGATGGAGACGTGATCGTGGTGAATAAGCCCGTGGGCGTGGTGGTCCACCCGGCTCCGGGGCACCCGGACGGCACACTGGTCAACGCCCTGCTGCACCACTGCGCCGGGAGTCTGTCAGGCATCGGCGGTCAAATGCGGCCAGGCATCGTCCACCGCATCGACCGGGACACCAGCGGGCTCATCATCGCCGCCAAAAATGACGCCGCCCACGCCTTCCTGGCCGCTCAGCTGGCAGACCACACCCTGGCCCGGACCTATGAGTGCCTGGCTGTGGGCAATTTCAAGGAGGACAGCGGCACCGTGGATGCACCCATCGGCCGCCACCGGACGGACCGGAAAAAGATGGCCGTGGTCCCCGATGGACGCCGGGCCGTGACCCATTGGGAGGTCATCGCCCGCTATCGGGGCGTCACCCATCTGCGCTGCCGCCTGGAAACGGGCCGCACCCACCAAATCCGAGTACACCTGGCCTATATCGGCCACCCCATCCTGGGAGACACGGTGTACGGGGCCAAAAAGCCTGTGCCGGGGCTGACGGGCCAGTGCCTCCACGCCACGGCCCTGGAGTTCATTCACCCGGCCACGGGGAAGAATATTTCCCTCACCTGTCCGCTGCCGGAGGAATTCACCCGGATGCTGGAAAAGCTGCAGCGGCAAGACTAACAGGCTAATATGAATGCAGCCGCGGGGCTTTGCCCCGCGGCTGCATTTTTTGTTTTTTATCCCTGGTGCTCCCGGGCGTGGCGGCAGATGGCCGCAAAGGTCTGTGGGCTGATGTCATGCTCGATCTTGCAGGCATCGGCCTCCGCCGTCTCCTGATCCACCCCCAGGCGGACAAGGAAATTGGTGAGGGTATGGTGGCGGTCCAGCATTTCCCGGGCAATAGCCAGCCCCTTGGGCTCCAGAGTGATGAGGCCCGTTTTGTCCATGGTGATATAGCCGCTCTCCCGCAGACGCTTGGTGGCATAGCTGACGCTGGGCTTGGTGACGCCCAAATGCTCCGCCACGTCGATGGAGCGGATATAGCCGTGCTTCTTTTGCATCATCAGCATGGTCTCCAGGTAATCCTCCGAAGATTTTTGAATTTCCATAATTGGTACACTCCATCGTTTATTTTATCCAGCGTAGCACACCGAGGTCAAAAAAACAAGGGAAAGTTAAAAATATTTTACTAAAACCTATTGACAAAGTATGCTTTTAGGGGTATTGTAAACACACCTAATAAGTAGGCTTTAGTTTTTCATACCAGGAGGACCAGCGTATGACCATTTATACCGACAATGCAGCCACTACCAAAATGAGCGACACCGCTCTGGCTGCCATGCTCCCCTGTCTGCAGGACAATTACGGCAATCCCTCCAGCCTGCACTCCGTGGGCCAGCGGGCCGCCGAAGCCCTGCAGGGCGCCCGGGAGACCGTGGCCCGGTACCTGGGCTGTGACCCCAAGGAGATCATCTTCACCTCCGGCGGCAGCGAGGCCGACAACCAGGCCATTATCTCCGCCGCCCGATTAGGTGCGCTGAAGGGCAAAAAGCACATCATCTCCACCGCCTTTGAGCATCACGCCGTGCTCCACACCCTGAAGAAGCTGGAAAAAGAGGGCTTTGACGTGGAGCTGCTGCCTGTGGGCACCACCGGCACCATTACCCCGGAGCAGGTGGCTGCGGCCATCCGGCCCGACACCGCCCTGGTGACCATCATGTACGCTAACAACGAGATCGGCTCCATTCTCCCCATTGCCGAGATCGGCGCGGTGTGCAGGGAAAAGGGCGTTATCTTCCACACGGATGCCGTACAGGCGGCAGGCCACCTGCATATCAACGTGCGGGAGCAGAACATTGATATGCTCTCCCTTTCCGGCCACAAGTTCCACGGGCCCAAGGGCTCCGGCGTACTGTATGGCCGGAAGGGCATCCCCCTGGTGAACGTCATCGAGGGCGGCGCCCAGGAGCGGGGCAAGCGGGCCGGCACGGAAAATCTCCCCGCCATTGTGGGCATGGCGGCGGCCCTGCAGGAGGCCTGCGACCACATCGACGAAAACGCCGCCAAGGTCTCCGCCCTCCGGGATAAGCTGATCAGCGGCCTGTCTAAGATCCCCCATTCTGCCCTCAACGGCGATCCGGTGCATCGCCTGCCCGGCAATGTGAACTTCTGCTTTGAGGGGATCGAGGGGGAGAGTCTGCTGCTTCTGCTGGATGCCAAGGGCATTTGCGCCAGCTCCGGCAGCGCCTGCACCTCCGGGTCCCTGGACCCCAGCCATGTGCTGCTGGCCATCGGCCGCCCTCACGAGGTGGCCCACGGGTCCCTGCGCCTGAGCCTGTGCGAGTGGAATACGGAGGAGGAAGTGAGCATCATTTTGCGGGAGGTCCCGAGGATCGTGGAGTACCTGCGCAATATGAGCCCCATGTGGAAGGACCTGGTCAGCGGCAAGAAGCCGTTCATGCTGTAATAAGGAGGCAGATATCATGGCACTGTATACCGACACTGTAATGGACCATTTCATGCACCCGAGGAATGTGGGCGAGATCAAAGACCCCAGCGGCGTGGGTGAAGTGGGCAACGCCAAGTGCGGCGATATTATGAAGATGTATCTGGACATTGAAAACGATGTGATCAAGGATGTGAAGTTTGAGACCTTTGGCTGCGGCAGCGCCATCGCCTCATCCTCCATGGCAACGGAGATGATCAAGGGCAAGACCGTGGAGGAGGCCCTGGCCATCAGCAACAAGGACGTGGTGGACGCTCTGGGCGGTCTGCCCGCCCACAAGCTGCACTGCAGCGTCCTGGCGGAGGAGGCTATCAAGTCCGCCGTGAAGGACTACTACGACCGCAATGGCATCCCCTACGACCACAGCCAGTTCCCCGATTGCGAAAGCTGCGAGAGCTGCCGCATGGTGTGAAGCCCTTGCGAAGGGGATAAAATTGTGGTATCCTAAACCTATAAAGGCGGCGCGAGAAAACACCTCGCAGAGTTTGCCGCCCGCAGGCGGCAAAATTGTAAAATCATTTTTTCACCGCGACATGCGCGTGGAGAAAAATATCTCTCAGGCTGCCGATGTGAAATTCTGAGCCAAAGGTTCAAAATTACGCGCGCAGCAGACTGCAATCTTTTTGGCAGAAAATTCCGCAGGAATTTTCGTCAGGTGCTTGAGGAGGGAGCGGCATGAAAATTTCCACCCGGGGCCGGTACGCCCTGCGGATGATGCTGGACCTGGCGGAAAACCAGGGCAGCGGTGTGGTGGCTCTGAAGGATATCGCCGCCCGGCAGGATATCTCCAAAAAATACCTGGAGCAGATCATCCCGGTGCTGAACCGGGCCGGCCTGCTGCAGACCTCACGGGGCTTCCAGGGGGGATATCGGCTGGCGAAGGTACCCCAGGACTACACCGTGGGTGAAATTCTCCGGGCCGCAGAGGGAGGGCTATCTCCTGTGGCCTGTTTGGAGCAGTCGCCCAACGCCTGTCCCCGCTGCCACAAGTGCGAAACGCTGCCCATTTGGGCGGGCTTGGAGCAGGTGGTGAACGAATACCTGGACGGCATCAGCCTGCAGGACGTGCTGGATGGGCTGAAAAAGTAAATCATCCCCACAAAATCCAAATCCCACGCCGGCACTTCACCCGACATACGCCTGCAAAATGAAAGCAGGCACTCATAAAAGGGAACTACACCTCATTTGTCAGACATGTACGGCAAAATACATGTCTAATAAATGAGGTGTAGTTTATTCACGCATCGTATTGGATCTGTTCTCTTAGAAATGCTTCACCTGACCCGCCAGCAGCAACCCCGGCAGCAGCCACAGAAGCTGGAACAGCACCAGCCGCAGGGGCGTCAGTGAGGCATAGCCGCCAATGCCCGTGAGGTAGTAGCACAGCAGCAATCCCGCCGCCGACGCCAGCAGCGCCAAGGCGATCGTCCACCGGGCCGCCAGCAGCAGCTTGCGGCTGCCCAACACCGTTTCGGCGTAGGGCATGAGCCCGTCCCGGTATACCACGGCATAGGCGGGTCCGGTCAATCGGGCCTGCTCCAGCAGAGAAAGGCGGGTCTGCACGTCCGGATAGATGGGCTTTGCATCCACCTTGAAGCTGCGGCGCAGGAACTCCGGGGTGATATTGCACCCCCGCACCGCCAGCACCGGGGTGACCCGGTTGCGCCGCAGGGCCCGCAGGGCCCAATCCACATTCCGGGAGGGCTGGTACCGCAGGGCGAAGATAGCTGTCAGCTGGCCGTCCACAGCCAGGAAAAGGCCCGAGGGAACCTTTAGCTCCTTGGGCAGGCGCACATTCTGCCTGCGCATAAAGTAGGCACTGCCCAGCAGCACCGTCTCGCCGTGGATGGTACCCCCGGCGCCGCCCTCCTCGTACCAGCGAAAATCATCCAGGGCTTCAGCCTGTCCCCCTTGGTCAGAGAGCATCTGCTCCAGCAGGGGCAGGGCCTGGCTGTCTGCCGCCCGGGCCATGGCCACAGAGTAGCTGAGCACCCGGCCCAGCTCCTCACCATAAATTTTCATGCCGTTGAGAGAAAGTGTCCCGGCGGGGTACAGGTCCTCGTCAGTGATGACCATGCGCTTGGCACCGCTGACGGCCTTGGCACCGCTGTAGCCCGCCACGGCGCAGCCGCTGTGGCTGAGCCGGTGGCTCAAAAAGTAGGTGGGCAGCGTCCCGGCCAGGGGCCAGGACAGGGGTGTGGCCGCCGCCAGAAGAGCCGACCACACCCACAGGGGCTGTGCGGGCTTGCTCTCGGACAGGCACACCACCCCCGTTAGCACGCAGGCAGTAGCCAGCAGCAGCGGCAGCACCGCGTTGTACCATTTTTGGGGCATGTCCGGCTCCACGGCGTGGGTATAGAATCCCTCCAGACGGCCCTGGCACTTGATGGCGCCGGCCTTAGTCTTCTGCACGCTCCAGGGCGGATGCCCCCCCAGATCCGCCAGGCGGAAGCTCTCTCTCCGGGCCGCGCACCGCAGGTACACGCCCCACTCACAGCAGAGGGTCACCAGGGCCGCCGCTCCAGCCAGAGGCAGGTGCTCGCCTCCCTTGACCATGCACCAAACGCAATCGCCCAGGCAGGCCACGGTCAGCAGCAGTGCGCCCCAGGCGCAGGAAACTCTCCTTTGGCGGATCCCCTCCAGCATGTCCCGCCACAGGGGCAGGGCCAGGCTTGCCTGGGCCAGCAGCAGCGCAGCCACCGCGCCGAAGCGCAGGGGCGGGGTATCTGTCCAGACGGCGGGCAGGGTCACCAGGGTCTCCGCCGCCGTGATGCCCACCAGTAAAACCGCCGGCAGGAGGCAGCGCAGGGTGGCGCCCCGGTGCAGACGGCATAGCCGCTTCTGCTCAAATTCCGCCTGGGCCATGTCCGGCTCCGGGGGGATGAATTCTTCCTCCTCCGGTTCCGGCTCGGGCCGGGTCTTGGGAGCCGCCAACGCCCGGAGAAATCTGCCCACCGCCGCTAATCTCGCCCGGCAAAGGGCGGCCCGGCGGGCCCGGCGGGCCTGACGCTCCTGCTCCTCCCGCTCCAGCTGCCGCTGGGCCGACTCCTCCTCCATCACGGCGGAGACTGTCCGGTCCATCATATCCTCCAGCGACACCAAGCGCTCCCGGGGCGCAGCTTTTTCCTCCGGCTCCGGGGAATCCTTCTCCGGGGTCTGGGTGTCCTCTTTCGGCTGCTCCGCCGGAGCTTCCTCCTCGGCGGGTTTCTCCGCTATAGACTCAGGCTTCGGGGCAGGCTCCGCAGCCGGGCCCTCCGGCTCCGGCTGCTGTGGCTGGGAAACCGGCTCCGGGACGGGCTGCGGCGGCTTCACCGCACCGGTACCAAACTCCGCCAGAATGTCGTCCAGGTCATACTCCCGGGTGAGGGGTACGTCCTGCAGGAGCCTGCCGGTGTCCTCCAGGGCCTGATTCAGTTCTTCCTCTGTGTACTTGCTCATAGTCCTCACTTACATCCGGCGGCGCACCGCCTCATATAACAGAATGGCCGCTGCGGCGGATGCGTTCAGGGACGAGATATGCCCCTTCATGGGGATGCTCACCAAAAAGTCGCATTTCTCCCGCACCAGGCGGCCCATGCCGCTGCCCTCAGACCCGATGACGATGGCCGCCGGGCCCTTGAGATCAGCCTCATACAGGGAGGTAGCCCCCTCGGCGGCCGTGCCATAGACCCATATGCCCTTTTTCTTCAGCTCCTCCAGTGTAGCCGGGAGGTTAGAGACCCTTGCCACGGGCATATAGCTCACCGCCCCCGCCGATGTCTTGCCCACAATGGCCGTGAGCCCGGCGGAGCGGCGCTTGGGGATGATGACCCCGTGGGCCCCGGCGCACTCGGCGGTGCGGAGGATGGCGCCCAGGTTGTGGGGGTCGGAAATTTCGTCGCACACCACCAGCAGCGGCGCCTCCCCCTTTTCTTCGGCGGTATCCAGCAGGGATTGCACGGTCACATATTCCCGCATAGCCGCCAGGGCGATGACCCCCTGGTGGGCGTGGGTACGGCTCATGCCATCCAGCTTGCGCCGGTCGGCCTCCACCACCACGATGCCCTTTTCCCGGGCCCGGGAGGCAATATGGCCCAGGGTCTTGTCTGTCTCGCCCTTGGCCAGGTAGATTTTGTCGATGTTCTCCCCGGAGCGCAGAGCCTCGATCACGGCGTTGCGGCCCTCAATGATGCCGTCCGCCTCCGCCTGGGGCAGGGGCCTCTGTCTATCGTTTTCTCTCATAGCTCGTCCTCACAGAATAAAAATAAAAAAGCCTTGCTTCAGGCTGCCGTTGTAACGCTTTAACGCCGCGCACGAAAAGTGATGCGCACGGCAGGCTGCAAGCCCTTTGCCGGAAAAATACGGATGGGTTTTTTCGCAGCTTTTAGTATAGCACATACGGGGCATAATAGAAAGGTCAATTCATAGAAATTTTACACGGCAGAGGTTTTTCCGCCCTTGTTTGCTTTTATTTTATATGGTATACTGCCATTAATTGCAAGGTCTGTCTACGCGGAAGGAGGCCAACTATGGACTCAAAAAACAACAAGAACAACAAAAACAGCAAGAACAACCGAAACCTTCGGGGTGTGCTGGTGCTGCTGGCCTGGGCGGTGGTGCTGACCATCGGCTTTAACTATTTTGCCGCCTATACCGGAAACGCAGCCAACAAGGCCACCAGCTTTGAGGTGGATTTCAGCGCTCTGGCCGACCTGGTTCGGGAGGATAAAATCGCCCGGGTGGAGTTTGAAAACGGCCAGATCCTCGCCACCCCTATTGACGGCTATGTCTATACCGACGAGAGCGGCAAGGAACCCAAAACCTACACCAACTCCGAAAAAACCAAGGTCATTCTTTACACCACACAGATCAACAGCAACAATTTCTACGACCTGCTGGACGAGCATCATGTGGCCTACACCGCCCCGGTTGTGGAGCAGATGAGCCCCATTTTGCAGTTTATGATCTCTTATATCCTGCCCACGATTCTGATGCTGGGGGCGTTTTTACTGGTGATGCGTCTGCTGAGCAAGAGCAGCGGCGGCATCGGCGGCATCGGCAGCGTTGGCAAATCCAATGCCAAGGTGTATATGGAAAAATCCACCGGCATCACCTTTAAGGACGTGGCCGGCCAGGACGAGGCCAAGGAATCCCTGGAGGAGATCATTGACTTCCTCCACAACCCCGGCAAGTACACCGCCATCGGCGCAAAGCTGCCCAAGGGCGCGCTGCTGGTGGGCTCCCCCGGCACCGGCAAGACATTGCTTGCCAAGGCCGTGGCGGGCGAGGCCAACGTGCCGTTCTTCTCCATCTCCGGCTCCGACTTTGTGGAAATGTTCGTGGGCGTGGGTGCCAGCCGTGTGCGTGATCTGTTTAAGGAGGCGGCCAAGGTAGCCCCCTGCATCATCTTCATTGACGAGATCGACACCATCGGCAAGTCCCGGGATGCCAGCCGCTTCGGCGGCAACGATGAGCGGGAGCAAACCCTGAATCAGCTTCTGGCGGAGCTGGACGGCTTTGACCCCAGCAAGGGCGTTATCGTTCTGGGCGCTACCAACCGCCCGGAGGTGCTGGACAAGGCCCTGCTGCGTCCCGGCCGCTTCGACCGGCGCATCACTGTGGACCGGCCCAACCTGGCGGGCCGCCTGGCTACCCTGCAGGTCCACACCCGGAATATCCATCTGGCCGAGGATGTGAACCTGGAGAAGATTGCCCAGGCCACCGCCGGCTGCGTGGGTGCAGACCTGGCAAACCTGGTGAACGAGGCCGCCCTGCGTGCCGTGCGCAAGGGCCGCAAGGCTGTGAATCAGAACGACCTGCTGGTGGCCTTTGAGGTGGTCATCGCCGGCTCGGAGAAGAAGGGCACCGTCATCACCGACGAGGAAAAGAAGATCATCGCCTATCACGAGGTGGGCCATGCATTGGTTGCCGCCAAGCAGAAAAACGCCCAGCCCGTCAGCAAGATCACCATCGTACCCCACACCCAGGGAGCCCTGGGCTACACCCTGCACCTGCCGGAGGAGGAGAAATTCCTCATGTCCAAGGAGGACATATTGGCAGAGATCCGCACCCTGCTTGCCGGCCGCTCCAGTGAGGAGATCGTCTGCAACACCATGACCTCCGGCGCCGCCAACGACATCGAGCGCGCCACGGAGATGGCCCGGAACCTGGTGGCCCGGTTCGGCATGTGCGATGAGTTTGATATGATGGCCCTGGGCACCGTACAGAGCCAGTACCTGGACGGCAGCTACTCCATGTCCTGCGCCCAGGAGACCTATGCCGCGGCGGATCGGGAGACCATCAAGATCATCCGCCAGTGCCACCAGGAGGCCAAGCAAATTCTGCGGGACAACCGGGAGCTGCTGGACAAGATTGCCGCCTACCTGCTGAAGAAGGAGACTATTACCGGCCAGGAGATGATGGCCATTATCGAGGGCCGGGATCCGGAGACCGTGGACAACTACGGCGCCACCCGGGAGGACGATGCGCCCCGAAAGGCCTTCCGCCCCTCCACCCCCAACAGCATCGAGGCTCCGGCCAAGCACATCAATATCGTCTCCCAGCCCATCCCCATGCCGGACTTTGACGAGCCCAAGGAGGAAAAGCCGACGGCCAGCTCCCCGGAGGAGAATGCCCCGGAGGGTAAATCCCCGAAGGAGCCTCCCGCCGATAACGGGAAGCCCGAATAATAACCCCCAGGCCCCCGGAACGTGTTTGCGTCCCGGGGGCTTTTGCGCCGAGGGGAAAGAAGCCGCCTTTTGCCGTACCCTGGCCGTTTTTATGTAGACAAGAAAAATTATGCAACTTTTTCGCGGATTTTATGTTTACATAACGATGTGGAAAACTCTGTGGATAATGTGCATAACCCCTTTTTTAAGGCTGATTTTATGAGGTTGCTGTCTTGCTATAAGAATGGGAGCTGTCTAACATTTTTAAATCTTATTGCAATTTTTGTCAGAGAAAGTCCAGGCACTTGCCAGAACAGAGGAAATGCGGTAAAATAATAAAATATGGCCGGAATCGCCGGCAGGAGGTCTCTATGGCAGCAAAGAAAACCTATAACAACGAAAGCATTTCCAGCCTCAAGGGCGCAGACCGGGTGCGCAAGCGCCCGGGTGTCATCTTTGGGTCCGACGGCCTGGAGGGCTGTGAGCATGCCGTATTTGAAATACTGTCCAACGCCATCGACGAGGCCCGGGAGGGGCATGGGCGGCTCATCACCGTCACGCGGTTTTCCGACCTCTCCATCCAGGTGGAGGACATGGGCCGGGGCTGCCCGGTGGATTGGAACGAGAAGGAAGGCCGCTACAACTGGGAGCTGGTATTCTGCGAGCTCTACGCCGGCGGCAAATATGACAACGAAAACAGCGAAAACTATGAGTTTTCCCTGGGTCTCAACGGCCTGGGCTCCTGCGCCACCCAATACGCCAGCCGCTACATGGATGTAACCGTGTGGCGGGAGGGCAAGGAGTATTCCCTGCACTTTGAACGGGGCGAAATCGTGGGCCAGATGCAGACCCGCCCCCTGCCCGACAGCCAGAAGCGCAAGACCGGCACCCGCATCCACTGGCTGCCGGACCTGGACGTGTTTACGGACATCAGCATCCCCCCGGACTACTACCGGGATGTGATGAAGCGCCAGGCCGTGGTAAACGCCGGGGTCACCTTCCGGCTGCGCAATCAAAACGGCGCGGCCTTTGACACGGAGGATTTCCTCTATGAAAACGGCATCGCCGACTATATTCGGGAGCTGGCGGGGCTGGATGCCTTCACCGAGCCGGTGTGCTGGGAGTGCGAGCGCCGGGGCCGGGACCGGGCAGACAAGCCCGAGTACAAGGTGAAGCTGAACATCGCCTGCTGCTTTTCCAACAAGCACCCCGTGGTGGAGCACTACCACAACTCCAGCTTCTTGGAGCATGGCGGCTCCCCGGAAAAGGCCACCCGCCTGGCCTTTGTGTACGCCATTGACAAGTACCTCCGGGACCACGGCAAGTACACCAAGGACGAGAGCAAGATCACCTATCCCGATGTGCAGGATTGTCTGATTTTGGTCAGCAACAACTTCTCCACCCAGACCAGCTACGAAAACCAGACCAAAAAGTCCATTACCAATAAGTTCATCCAGGACGCTATGAACGACTTCCTGCGGGAGCAGCTGCAGGTATACTTCATTGAAAATCCCGACGCGGCGGAGAAGATCGCCAGCCAAGTGCTTATCAACAAGCGCAGCCGGGAGACGGCGGAAAAGACCCGTATCAATCAGAAAAAAAAGCTGACGGAGAAGATCGACATTGCCAACCGGGTGCAGAAGTTCGTGGACTGCCGCACCAAGGATGTGAGCAAGCGGGAGATTTATATTGTAGAGGGCGACTCCGCCCTGGGCGCCTGCAAGCAGAGCCGGGACGCGGAGTTTCAGGGCCTCATGCCCGTGCGGGGCAAGATACTCAACTGCCTGAAGGCCGACTATCCGCGCATTTTTAAGAGCGACATTATCACGGACCTCATGAAGGTCCTGGGCTGCGGCGTGGAGGTAAGCGGCCGGGCGGTGAAGGACCTGAATCAGTTTGACCTGAATAACCTCCGCTGGAGCAAGGTCATCCTCTGCACCGATGGCGATGTGGACGGGTTCCAAATTCGCACCCTGATCCTCACCATGCTCTACCGTCTGTGCCCCACCCTCATCCGGGAGGGCTATGTGTATATCGCGGAGACACCGCTGTTTGAGATCACCTGCAAGGAAAAGACCTGGTTTGCCTACTCGGAGAAGGAGAAGGCGGACATTCTCAAGTCCCTGGAGGGGAAAAAGGTGAAGGTGGACCGCAGCAAGGGCCTGGGCGAGAACGACCCGGAGATGATGTGGCTGACCACCATGAACCCGGAGACAAGGCGGCTGGTAAAGGTCCTGCCGGACGAGGCCGCGGAGACCGAGCGCATTTTTGACCTCCTGCTGGGGGACAACCTGGCGGGGCGGAAGGAGTATATCGCCGAGAACGGGTATAAGTATCTGGATATGATCGATGTGAGCTGAGGGGAAATGGACAGATTTGATAAAGATATTTCATTTTTGGAAAGTGTTGACCGCGACCCGATACTAAAAGAGCTGTGCCGCCAGTATTCCGTATACAGCCTTGATGAAAAGTTTCGGGTAATAACCTCCCCAATAAGCGATTTAATTAAAAGGAACTATGAGGCAGGTTACTTTCTAAGCAATTACCCGTATGTGTTGTCACTGTATGGCGTGCGCGACGACCAGATGGATAATTTGAGTGTGGAAGAACTCCCATATTTAGCGACCCTTGCCTGTCTGACATGGCATTTTCGGCGCGACTACTTTTGCCAGGGAAAGCTTACTTACCGCAGCATTGCGGAGGGAACTTTACTTCGGCTGTTTTGCCACTTAAGGGAACTGTATAAAAAGAACCCAACGGTCTCCACTTTGGAAGAACTCCATCGGACAAGGTGCAGTGCGCTTCCATGTCAACCAGGCGTTTATCGCGTGACGGTTCCGGAAAAGCTGCCCATTTCCTTTATTGAGGGCTCCGACAATTTGCGTGCAAAAGGTTATCCGGCGGCAATTTTGGAACAAAAATACGGCCAATGCACAGACAAATCCGTTTTGTACATCGGCAAGGCTAACGGACGCGGCGGCCTGCGGCAGCGGGTGCTGCAATATGTAAAATTCGGCTGGGGCACCGCTGTCAACCACAAGGGCGGGCGCGCCATTTGGCAGGTGAAGGACTATCCGCTCCTGCTGTTAGAGTACGAAGTCTGCGAAAATTGCGAGCAGAGGGAGCATGAGCTGTTGGCCGCTTATAAGAAGGAAAACGGCACCTATCCCTTGGCAAATTGGCGGGGGTAGGCGGAGCAAGGGAATAAAAAGCCTCCCCTGTGTAAGGGGAGATGTGCGAAGCGTCGGAGGGGTTGATGGTCCCCTTGCCTAAAGGGGACTGGCACGGCGAAGCCGTGACTGGGGGATTCTTCCCCGCACAAATCCCTCCACCAGCCTGCGGCTGGTCCCCCTCCCTTTAGGCAAGGGAGGCTTTGGGTACGGATTGCCACAGCCAGTGTGCGCACTGGCTTCGCAATGACACGGTGGTTTACAGAGAGTCCGGCGCAAAACCCGGCGGGCCGATGTGGGCATCGGCCCCTACACACGGCTATCGGTAGACTTTCCGTAGGGGACGATGCCCACATCGTCCCGGTCGCACCGGCTTCCCTGTTATGCGTAGGGCGGGGTGGTCCTGTTGCGGTGCCCAAAATTTCTGCGCTGCCTTACGGCGGACGCTTGAAATTTTGACCGCAGCCACTCGCTCATTTCGCTTCATCCGCCACCGGCGGCGCTCAATTCACTCCCCTCACCCCGCCGCGATGGCGCGGAGTTTATCGTGCGGCGGCACACATGGGTGCCGCCCTACAGAGCGATTTGTAGAGCCGGGCGGCCCTGTCTGCCCGGTCCCGGCAGCGCAGCGTTTTGTAGGGCAGAGCCACATGCCCTGCCGCGTGCAGTGCGCCGCAAATTGAAACCGAGCGTTTTTTGGCGGGGGAAGCCCGTGCATTCTCCGTCAGTTTGAATACGAAAGGAATTATCTTTCATGGCAAAGAAGAAAACAGAACCGAAAGCCGTCCATCCCGCCGCGGACCCCAATGTCATGGGCCTGCGGGGCACGGTAGTGGAGCAGCCCATCACCTCCACCCTGGACGAGAACTATATGCCCTACGCCATGAGCGTGATCGTCTCCCGGGCCATCCCGGAGATCGACGGCTTCAAGCCCTCCCACCGCAAGCTCCTGTACACCATGTACAAGATGGGCCTGCTCACGGGGAACCGCACCAAGTCCGCCAACATCGTGGGCCAGACCATGCGCCTGAATCCCCACGGCGACCAGGCCATTTACGAGACCATGGTGCGCCTGGCCAAGGGCAACGAGTCATTGCTCCATCCCTTTGTGGACAGCAAGGGCAACTTCGGCAAGGTCTACTCCCGGGACATGGCCTACGCCGCCAGCCGCTACACCGAGGCAAAGCTGGCCCCCATCTGCGCGGAGCTTTTCCGGGATCTGGACTGCGACGCCGTGGACTTTGTGGATAACTACGACAACACCACCAAGGAGCCGGCCCTGCTGCCCACCACCTATCCCAATGTGCTGGTGTCGGCCAACCAGGGCATCGCCGTGGGCATGGCGTCGCAAATCTGCGGGTTTAACCTGGGGGAGGTCTGCGACACCACCATCCAGCTGCTGAAAAATCCCGACCACGACATTGCCACCACCCTGCTGGCCCCGGATTTTTCCACCGGCGGGCAGATTCTCTGTGACCCGGAGGAGCTGGGACGCATTTATGAGACGGGCCGGGGCGGCGTGAAGGTCCGGGCCAAGTACCGTTATATCAAGAGCGAAAACATTATCGAAATTTTCGAGATCCCTTATTCCACCTCCCTGGAGGCCATTTTGGACAAGGTGTCCGAGCTGATGAAGGCCGGGAAGATCAAGGAGATCAGCGACATGCGGGACGAGACGGACCTCTCGGGCCTGAAGCTGGCCATTGACTTAAAGCGGGGCGTAGACCCGGACAAGCTCATGCAGAAGCTCTTCCGCCTGACCCCCCTGCAGGACACGGTGAGCTGCAACTTTAACATCCTCATCGCTGGAATGCCCCGGGTGCTGGGGGTGAAGGCGCTGCTGGAGGAGTGGCTGGCCTGGCGCACGGAATGCGTGCGGAGACGGGTGTACTTCGTGCTGCACAAAAAGCAGGAGAAGCTGCACCTTTTGCAGGGCCTCAAGCGCATTTTGCTGGACATTGACAAGGCCATTGAGATCATCCGCCAGACCGAGGAGGAGGCGGAGGTGGTGCCCAACCTGATGATCGGCTTCGGCATCGACCAGGTTCAGGCGGAGTATGTAGCGGAGATCAAGCTGCGCAACATCAATAAGGAGTACATCCTCAAGCGGGTCCAAGAGACCGCCGCCCTGGAGGAGGAAATCGAGGACCTGGAGGATACCCTGCAAAAGCCCGCCCGCATCCGTAAGATCATCGTGGGCGAGCTGGAGGAGGTGCGGAAAAAGTACGCCCAGCCCCGGAAAACGGAAATTATCTTCAGCCATGAGGCGGAGTATGAGGAGGAGCCGGAGGAGACCCCGGACTATCCCGTGACGCTGTTTTTGTCCCGGGAGGGATATTTTAAGAAGATCACCGCCCAATCTCTGCGCATGAGCGGCGAGCAGAAGTTCAAGGAGGGCGACGAGCTTTTCCGCCAGGTGGAGGCCACCAACAACACCGAGCTGATGTTCTTCACTGACCGCCAGCAGGTGTATAAGGTCCGGGCCGCCGACTTTGCCGACGGCAAGGCGTCGCTGCTGGGGGACTATCTGCCCACCAAGCTGGGGATGGACGAGGAGGAGAAGGTCATCGACCTGGTGCTGCCCGGGGATTACAGCGGGCATGTGCTGTTCTTCTTTGAAAACGGCAAGTGCGCAAGGGTCTCCCTCTCGGCCTACGCCACCACCTCCAACCGCCGCAAGCTCACCGGGGCCTACTCCGACAAGAGCCCCCTGGCGGCCCTGGTACCCCTGACGGAGGACAGGGAGCTGGCCCTCATCAGCACAGAGCCGAGAGCCCTGCTGCTGCACACGGCCCTGCTTGCGCCCAAGACCACCCGCGCCACCCAGGGCGTGGCGGTGATGAACATGAAGCCCCGGTATCATCTGGACCGGGTCTGCACCCTGGAGGAGAGCGGCATCACGAACCTTGCCCGCTACCGGGTGCGCAGCATCCCCGCCGCCGGGGCTCTCCTACGGGAGGAGGACCAGGGCCGGGAGCAGATGTCGCTGCTGTAAAATAACTGGCGAAAAATCTTCGATTTTTCTGTCAAAAGGATTGTGGTCTGCTGCGCGCAAATTCCACACTTGCAGATTGAGCTTTGCCGCCTGCGGGCGGCAAGCATTGCGAGGCTTTTTACAAGTATAATTCGTTTGTTCCTCTTAAAATTGAGAAGAAGGGAGCGTCCCATGAAAAAAAGAATTCTCCCCCTGCTTCTGTGCGGGGCGCTGGTTTTATCCGGGTGTGGGCTGCTGCGGCGGGAATATACCCGCACAGAGCCCCACAGCGCCACCTATTACGAGGGCGACCGGCGGGATGTGCTCCGGGCAGAAGGCCGCCAGGACCTGGTGAACGACCTGCTGCTGCTGGTGAGCGCCCATGACGAGAGCGGCACCGTTTGGCTGTATGACAGCGAGGACGGAGCGGACGCTTCTCAACTGGCCCAGGTGGCCTGTGATGAGGTGCTGCAGGAGACCCCTCTGGGAGCCTACGCCCTGGAGTATCTCACCTACACCGTGGACGAGGGGGGACGGGGCTACACGCAGCTGCGGTTCACCGCCGGATATCGGCGCACGGCCCAGCAGATTAAATCCATTGTCCACGCCACCAATGCCGCGGCCCTGCGGGACCTGCTGCAGGCAGCAGTGGAAAACGGCGGGAGGGAGCTGGCGGTGCAGGTGGGCAGCTTTGACGGCAGCCGCCAATCGGTGCTGGATTCCGTGGCGGCGTTTCAGCAGGAGCTGGGGCACGGTAACCAGTCCTGGCAGGTGCAGTTCTATCCGGACACGGACGCCTGGGGGATTATGGAAATAATTCTGAAAGAGTGAAAAAAATCCTTGACAATGGCCATATTATGCACTATAATAACCATTGTTCTGCGGGCGTAGCTCATCTGGTAGAGCGCGACCTTGCCAAGGTCGAGGTAGCGAGTTCGAGCCTCGTCGCCCGCTCCAAAAAATAACACCATCCCAACAGGATGGTGTTTCTTTGCATTTGCCGGGCCGCCGGCGATGTGCTCACCGTCATGCAGGCAGCACAAAAGCGTCGTATTTCTACGACGCTTTTGTTTTGCTCGGAAGATGGAGCAAGGGAACGCTATTGCATTATCTGTTATACTTTTTCTTTTTCCCTACAACCGATGTGCCAATGGCTGCACCGCCGCTGACAAGCAGCAGGGCAATCCACAAAGCAGAGCCGCTTGTGTCGCCGGTCTGGGGAGATTTGGGATCGTCCTTCAGCTTCGCCGTTACGGTGTCGGCTTTTTTGATTTTCTTTGTACCGTCCCTGTCGCTGAAATACTTGCCGCAGCCTTCGCAGTACCAATACTCGATATTGCCCTCGGTGGTCTTGGTCGCCGCCTTTGCCGGGAAGTGCTTTAAGCCGGTGTGGTTCTTCGGATCAAGCTCGCCGTATTCCGCACCGCAGACCTCGCACTTTGCCTTGTCCTTACAGGTCGCTTTCCCGCCGATGTGGTCGGTCAGCTTCTTGCCGCAATAATCACACTTGTGGTCTTTGTTATCATCTGCGCACTCGCTGATTATATAATCGCAGATATCACACTTGTGGTCCTTGTCTGCATCGATGCAATTCTCTGTTTGCGTGCCTGCAGAGCATCCGTCAACGGTGCAGGTGCGGGTATGGGTGCCGTCTTCGTTGGATGTCCAAGCGCCCCAGTCGTGGTCCAGCGCATTGCCGGAGAAGAAGGTCGCCTCATCCGCCGTGCCCTCGGAGCTCAGGCCGCAGAGGGTGCAGGACTTGTAATAGATCGCCTTTTCCGTACAGGTGGCGGCGGACTTCAAATACTGCGCCTCTGCTTTTTCGGCGGTGAAGCTGTGCAGCGCCATCTCGCCGTATGCGCCGCCGCAGACCGTGCAGACAGCCTTGGCGGTGCAGCTTGCGGTGCCGCCGGAGCAGTTTTCAGTTTCCGTATGGCTGGTGTCACGCTTACAGAATCGGGTGTGGGTCTTTTCATCGCTGTTCTGCGTCCAAGCGCCCCAATCGTGGTCCAGCGCATTGCCGAAGAAGAAGGTCGCTTCATCCGCTGTGCCCTCGGAGCTCAGGCCGCAGAGGGTGCAGGACTTGTAGTAGACCGCCTTTCCCGTGCAGGTGGCGGCGGACTTCAGCCGGTATTCGTTCACCTGATCGACAAAATGGTGCGGGCCAAGCTCGCCGTACGAGTGCTGGCAGACCTCGCAGAGCGCCGGGGCAAGGCAGTCGGCCGTGCCGCCCTGATGCGCGCCGCGATCCACCTCCAACTGGCAGCAGGTGTAGAATCTCCAGTGGCTGTCGGCATCGGTCTGCCAAGCGCCCGGATATTCGGCGTGACGGTTCGGATTCTTGTCCCCGCTTGCAAAGGTCGCTTCGCTGGCCGTTCCCTTGGAGGACAGCATACAGATCTTGCAGGATTTGTAATAGAGCGCGGGAGAGAGGCAGTTTGCCTCCTTGTACAGAAGTGCCGTGATTGCAGTTTCTCCCGTGAAGTCGTGCTCGGTCATTTTGATGCCGCAGGTGTCGCAGAAATGGTTGCAGTCCGGGTCGGAGTGGTCGAGCCGCTCAGCCTCTCCGCCGCAGACGGTGCAGGTCGCAGCGGATTTCAGATACTGCTCCTCGGCGGTTTCTGCCGTGAAGCTGTGCGCCGCCAGTGCGCCGTAGGACTGGCTGCAGTGGTCGCACACGGCCTGCTTCGTGCAGGTCGCCGTGCCGCCGGAATGCTCGCGGATGGTGATATCCTTGGAAACGCTGAACCGGTAGCCCTCCGCCGTCGTGGCAGAGGCGATAAAGCGGAAGCCGGTTTCCTCTGCCATGTAGCAAGCGGCAGGGATCGTTCCCGCGCAGACGCCGTCGACCGGGGTGATGGGTGCGCCGTCGCCAGTGTATTTAAACTCATAGCTGTAGGCGGGATCCGTGCAGCCCTCCGGCAGGTTGAAAGAGAATTCGAAGTCCTGCGTGCGGCAGACGGCATCCGGGCTGATGATGGTCAGGGTGGGGAGGTCCTTCTTTTCGACCTTATTGCCGCAGAATTCGCATTCGCCCCAATACTGGCCGTTCTCCGTCTGCCATTTGTAGGAATGGGACGCATGGACGGTCACGGTGAGCGTCGTGGAATTGCCCGCCTTGTCCGTGGCGACGACGGTCTGCGGGGTTCTCGCGTCGGTGAGGGTGATCTGACCCTGTTCGTTGGGGGTCACGGGCGCGCCGTTGACGGTCACGGTGTTCAGATACCGATCGGTCACGGTGAGGGTCTTGTCGCCCTCGCCGCAGAAAACGTCGCCGTCCTTCGCGCCGGTGATCGCCGGGGCAGTCTTGTCGATGATGATCTTATCCGTATTGATCACAATTTCACTTTTGAACTCAGTGAATAGGAAGCCATAGATCACATAGGGCTTCCCCTCCTCCAGATTCAGCGAGGCGGTGCTGAACGTCCCTGTATAATCCACAAAGCTCAGCTTTCTTGCCGCAACACTGCCATTTTCAAAAAGCTGGTCGCTGACCGCGTACTGGAAATACAACAGTTCTTCCGGATGCGACACCGTGAGCGTCACCGTCTGGTCATCGCGGAAGAATCGCTCCGAAGCATCCGCACGATAGCCGGTCCACTGGGAATCGCCTACAGAAATGGTGCTGCGGCTCGCAAAGGCATCATCCCAAACAGCAATGAAGGTAAGGCTATCCTCGCCGCCCGTGGCAAATTTGCCGTAGGTATCTCCGCCGTAAACTATGCTTGTGCCGAGCAGCAGTCTTTTCAGGAGCTCACCATTTTCTCTTGTCGGTGTCGGCGTCAGGAGCTTCCAAATTTCATCCGTCCATTTGACATTATTCAATTCCGTGACCGTCGAGCCGTCGCGGTTGACGATATGGACGGTATAGTCGCTGCGCTCCTCCCAGACGGGGTAGAGCGTAAGCGCCTCGTTTTGCTCATAAATCGCGTTCAGGGAATAGTCCCTCTCGCCGCCGTCGACCTTCGACCAGCCGACCTGCGTGTAGCCCATACGGGTAAAGAGCGCGCCCTCCAGCTCCAGCACGCTGTCGTGCTCCTTGCTGACCGTCTTGCTGTCGCCCGTGCCGTTTGCGCCGGGGGCGTAGGTCACGGGATAGGTCATGGTTTGCAGCTGGAGCTGCTGCGCGGCGTTATAGCCGATGCTGTAGCCTGCGCTGTCCGGGGTAAAGCGGCTGGTGTAATCCGTGCCATTGGCCTCGGCGAACACCACAGGAACTGCCGTGCTCTCGGTGGTCAGGCCGATCTCGGCGGCGCTGCCGAGATTATCCAATGTAACGGTTTTTCCGTTGGCAAGATAGAGATTCGCGCCGGTGTTTCCGGTGATCTTCACGTCGCCGGTAAGGGTCAGGGAGCCTGCGCTCAGCGCGACTGCACCCTTGCCGCCGGAGTTTCCGGTAATCCGGCCGGTGCCGAGGTTGGCGGTCGAGCCGTCCCGCGTCAGTGAGATCGCGCCGCCCTTGTTGTTCTTGATTTCGACGGGAATGGCGCTGCTCTGCTGCGCCATCGTCACTCTGCCGTAGGCCGCGTCGATGCCCGCACCGGTATTTTCCGAGATCGTACCGCCGTAGAGGTTGACATTGGTATAATAGTCGCTTGTCGCGATGGAGGGCATGGGCCAGTGAGTGGCCGAAATACCCGCGCCGGTATTGCCGGTGATGGTGCCGCCGTAGAGGTTGATGGTATCATCTGAAGGGGTGATGGTGGACATCACGCCGTTCCGCTCATTGCCGGAGATGATGCCGTCATACATGTTGAAGGTTCCTCTGTTAATTACACCGGGGCCGTACTTGGTGTTGCGGATGTTGCTGATGACCGGGCGATCCGTGGGATAGTCGGAGCTTTTTTGATAGTAGCAGCCGCCGTACATATTGAACGTGCCGCAGTTATAAACGCCGCAAACCGGGTCGTTGTAAACATCGCGGATGCCGTCCGTTTCCGAGCTGGTCATGCAGATGCTCACGCCGTAAAGGTCAAAGGTGGCAGTTTCGGCAACAGAAACAGCGGCGCAGCTGTCACCGGTGATGAGGCCGCGGTCGCCGGAGAACTGGCAATCCGTAAATACCAGACGCGCGTTATTCCACACAAGGAAGGCGCTTTGTGCATTCGGCACATTGCAGGTAAGGGTATGGCCATGCAAACAAATCACAAACGTGCAGCCCTCCCAAACATAGATTCGATTCGTTAGGGTGACATCATTGGCAAGGTAATAGTAGAACGTTTTTCCCTTGTTGTTCGCTGCTTTTTGGTGGATCTCCTTAAGGTCTTCTTCCGATCGGATCACGTTCATTTTTGAAATATCGCCGGAGGTATTTTCCTTCCCGTCCTTGGTGAAGTAGACCCCTTCATAGGTCGTATGCCCGTTCATGGCTTTATGATTGCTGATTCCTCCTCCGCAGACGCAATGCGCAGACGGATGCGGCCAATCAAGGCGAACCGCGCTTGCCGTGAGCGGGAAGAGCAGCGCGAGCAGGCAGAGCGCCAGCAGAATGGCGAACAGTCGTTTCCTCATGTTGTTTCCTCCGTTTCTCCGTCCCTCGATAGCTTAAAATCGTATTTCATTTCCAGCATGGCGAATAGCTTATACATAACTTTTGTGGCGATCGTCCTGATATCCAGTGATTGGATAAAGGCCAGCACCCCGGCCTGTTCCTCCTCCGGTACCAGATACACCCGCATGGATGCCGTCAGGAAGCGGCTGAGCTTGCGCTCCAGCGGGAAATGGATGTCGCATTTCCGCGCCATATAGCTGCGCATCAGCCCCGCCGTACCGATTTCCATCTCGTAAAAATCGCTGTCACTGTAATCCGGGAAATTCCCGCCGAAGATCTGCTTCAGCTCTGCCGTGGTATGCAGGTAGATATACTCCGATGTTTCAGGCAGGGAGTAGGCTTCGATGTAAATTTCCCGCAGGTTCTCGTTCAGCTCGGTCAGGGTCAGCTGGAGCGCCGTTTCCACCGCATAGGCGTAAACCGGCGGCAGCTTACTGTCTGCAATGCTTCTGGCCACGCCGAACTGTCCGCCGAACATTGTTTCGGTCAATTCCAGCAAAATTCTGTCCTTGGTGGGAAACAGATTCAAATAGCTTCCCCTTGCCACGCCTGCTTCGTCCACGATCTGGCTGACAGAGGTGTTTTTATACCCCTGCTCCAAAAAGAGGCGGACACATACGGTCAGTATTTTCCGCTTTGTGTCACTGCTGTCTCTCCGCAAATTTATCACCTCCCCTCAAGCGTTTTAGTATGTATACCAATAATATCATGCCAAACATAAAATAGCAAGCGCTATTTGAAGCTTTGTCTCCGCAAATTGTGACTTTTCCGCAAACGCCGGTTTCTTCCGTTACTCACAGAGCTTTATGCCTTCTTGAATACTGCCCCAAAAAAGAAAACCTGCCGAGAAAAGCCCGTAAAGGACTAATCTCGGCAGGTTTCTTTGCCCCTGCTACGCCCCGATAGCTTGATTTCTTTAACGCTTTGCTATCAGCCCATAGCATCCGTCAGGGTGGTGTTATTTTTTGGCATTAACATTCACCGCCGCTGGTCAAAATACTTTATCAAATCAAAAATAAGCCGTGTTTCCTCCGGGGTGTATCCGTCCAGCGAGAGCTGCAAAGCGCTCTCCATGCCCAGCATATAGTCCGAAGAAACATGAAACAGCTTTGCCATCGCTACCACATACTGCGTCGTGGGAGCTGAAATGCCCATCTCCCATGCATTTACCGAGCTGCGCGTCACATCCAACTTCTTTGCCAGCATCGATTGTGAATACCCCGCCTGTTCCCGCAGTTGCCGTATCCGTTCCGAAATCATTGCTATCACCTCGCGGATATTTTACCCGACTATAGGTGGCAATAAATTATCATTACATGTATAGTTTTATTGACATACGAAATTTTGATGGTATAATTGTTTTATCACATTTCGAGAAAAAGGAGAGAAAACTATGAATTACCCCAAATGCAAAGTATGCGGCACTGATCAAAGTTTTGAGTCCGGCGACACCTCTGACGTGTGCGGCAATCGCGGCGCACAGCAGGTTCTCTCAGCGCTTGAAACAAAAAATTCAGCTACTGCACAGCAAGGAAATGCGCCTGTTTCTGCTCTGCCCGATGCAGAAATGCAGACCCAGCCTACCAACTCGGAGGCGTCCCTCGAAGCAAAGCGTATCCACCTAAGCAAGAAAGTTTTTTGTCTGGTCGGCATAGCTGTTGTTCTTGTTGCGGCTATTGCAACTCTTTTATTAACGCACAAGTCTTCGCTTGAAAAGCTGGCCGAATATGTGCAGAACTACGGCACACCATTCGATGGCGGTTACCGTTTGGTCAGCGACAGCAGCCTTGAAAGCGGGCAAACCTCTCTCATTGCCTATGGGGATGGCTCTTTTGTTTTTGGCTATGATCTTGATAGCGGAGTTTTGGAGCATACCTACCGTTTAAAGGCCGATCCCGAGGGCGATTTTGCAGACTTCGAAGTGCATGAAAAAATAACCTTGCAAGTTGGATTCCGAAGTTTCAGTAATTCTGTCGATGCCACGTGGAAGATCGAAAAAACGAAATACCCTAACGAGGCAGGTGTAACCTTTGAAACGTATCGCCCATTCACTGTTCAGCTCTTTACCGCAGAAGATGTGGACGACTACTATAATGAAACCGTTGTTACAAACGACGTAAAGGGCTTTACCACTACAATCTTGAATGATGTGTCCGATATGCTGAAGCTATCCGGGACCGGAGTGACCATAGAGGACTTTGGATTCACATCTAAAAAATAAGGAGAAAAGCCATGAAGAAATTTTTATGCTTGTTGTTTGCCTTGCTTGCAGCGACGCAGCTGACCGCTTGCGCAAGCGAAGCTGCCAAAGCTCTGCAGGAAGCCAAACGCTCTTTCAATAACGCAGAGTGGGCAGATGCAAAAAATTATGCTCAGCAGATCATCAATAACTATCCCGACACAAAGGCAGCCAAAAAGGCCCAAAAGATTGTCGACGACGCCTGCGAAAAGATGGACCTTGAATTTGCTGAAACATTGGTCAACGATGCTGAAGAAGCCTATGCTTCTCAAGCCTGGCAGGTTGTGATTGATAAATATAACGTCATTGAAAGGCTTGTCCCCGGCAGCGAATTGGCCAATCGTGTTTCCACTTGGAAGGCCGAAGCCGAAAGCAATTGGAAAAAGGAGCTTACCGAGGAAATGCAGGCAGCTTATGCAAGCGGCGATTGGCAGGCTGTTGATTCCTGTGCACAGAAAATCATTCAGTACTTCTCAGACACCGCAGAAACATCTACTGCCCAAACCATGCAGCAGGAAGCTGCCGCGAAGATCAAAGCGGCTAATGAAAGCGCTAAAAAAGAGGGGGCCCAAAGCAAGCTCCGTATTTCAAAGTGCTGGGTCTCTGGCCCGGATTCTGCCAACGGCTATGAATTGCATATCAATTACACCAACATGTCAAATAAAACCATCAAGTACTTTGACTTTGGGGTTACATTTCATAATGCTGTCGGCGACCCGATCAGCACCTGGAGAATAGACTGCGTAGAAAACTGCCGGGACACAGGCCCCATAGAGCCCGGCGATGGCCAAAACGGCAGTTCGGTATACTGGGGAAAGTATTATGACGCTCCCATCGATTACCCTGAAATTGTATCTGTCAGGGTAGAGTATATGGACGGAACTATCTGGGCCCTTACAAAAGACGAGATCGCCTACGTGCAGTACTAACAGGCTTCCTGGCCCGTACAATTACTCTCCTCTCGGTAAATCCATTTGCTCCGCAAAAGGTAAAGCTGGATACTGCTGCAGCGGTTTCACAAGCCGGAGATGCAACCCAAAGACACAGCTCAATTTCGCTCATCCAAAGAGTGCAGCATAATAAAGGCCGCCCTGGGGCGGCCTTTATTGCATTGTGTCGTCTTATCAAATTTTCCTGCGGCCTGTCAGTTCAGGTGCTTTTCAAAGTTGCCGCCTACCCGTACACCCTCCTGCACAATGAAGAAGGCGTTGGGGTCTACCTTGCGCACCTCCTGCTGCAGGGTCTGGATCTCATATTTGCTCAGGCACACGCACAGCACCTCCAGGGGCTGATCGGTATAGCCGCCGTAGCCCTGCCAGTAGGTCACGCCCCGCTCCAGCCGCTCCATGATAAACTTAGGCAGCTCCGTGTGCTTCTCCTTGGTAAAGATCAGCACCTGGACGGTAATGCTCTGCTGGTGGGTACGGTCCAAAAACAGGCTGTTAAAGACCGTGTAAATGGTGGAATAAATGGCGGTGGCGGCATCAAAAAGCACCAGGCAGAGGGCATAGAGCACCGCGTTGCAGGAGATGCTGAACTTGCCCACGGTGAAGCCCTTGCCCTTCTTGCTCATGTACAGGCCCAGGATATCGAATCCGCCGCTGCTGCACCCGCAGGTAAGCACGACGCCCCCGGCAAAGCCGTTGACCATGCCCCCCAGGAGACAGCTGGTGAGGGTGTCCTCCACAATGGGATGAGATGGCACCGGTATCATGGTCAGAAACAGGGAGCAGCACACCGTGCAGACCATTGTCCGCACCACAAAGCCCCGGCCCATGGTTTTCCACGCCAAAATAAGCAGCGGTATATTCAGCAGCAGATACAACACGCCAGATATGTCGAAGCCCGGATCCAGGCTCAGGCTTTGGGTTAAGACGGATCGGGTCAGCTGGCAGAAGCCCAGCAGGCCGCCGGTATACAAATTGTGCGGCACCACAAACAGGTTTATGGATATAGCCATCAGCAGCACACCCAGAATTCCCATCCCCAGGCGCGCCCAGCGGTTATGCAGCGCTTTGCCGAACATGATATGCTCCTCCTTTGTCTGTCCTTCTCCTCATTATTCCCATTTCCAGGGCAAATGTCAATAGGGAAAATGATTTCATTTTTTTGCCTGCAGGCAGCAAGCTCTGTAAGGCTTTTTGATGCAGCGGGAAACGGTCATATGCCGCTAAAAGCAGAAGATTTACGGAGCCTGCAGGGGAGGGGTTCCCCCACTGTAAGGATTATAGGCTGTAGCGCAGGGCCCTATAAAGCCGCTCCATGCTCCGGGCTAAGGACCGGGAAACGGTGGATTTATTCAGCCCCAGCTCCCGGGCGATGGCGGTGACGCTCATGCCGCCGGTAAAGCGCATCCGCAGGATCTCCCTCTGCCGGGGAGTCAGCTCCTGCTGCACCGCCAAGGGCAGGTTGCACAGCAGCCGGCGGATGCGATCCTGGTTGTCCCCGGATTGCGCCTGCTTCCACAGGCAAAGGCTGGCAATATCGATGGGGTCGTAGGCCTCAGAGGGTGTAATATGCATTTTTGCGATACCCCCTGTCATAGTAGCGAGCGGTGAGCTCCGCCAGTTGGCGTGTCTGTCGGTGCAAGGGCTCCAGATCCCTGATGCGGCGCTGCAGGTGCTCGGCGCTCTCCCGGTCGCCGCACCGGGCTTGCGCCTGCCGCAGGAGATCAATGCGCTGGTGCAGGGCCTGGGCCTGCTCCTGATACTGATAGGATAGCTGCTGTAGTGTCATGTTCTCCTTCTCCCTTCCCTTATAAAAATATGGATTTACAAAACTTTTTTGTTGACAAAGCCCGGTTTTTATGGTAGCATAGTTTTCGCTGGTTGTTGTGCTGGTGTAGCTCAGCTGGTAGAGCAGCTGATTTGTAATCAGCAGGTCGGGGGTTCGAATCCGTCCACCAGCTCCAAATTCATATGTATATGGGGGATTTCCCGAGTGGCCAAAGGGGACAGACTGTAAATCTGCTGGCGATGCCTTCGGTGGTTCGAATCCACCATCCCCCACCAAAAAGCCGATTGCGTAAGCGATCGGCCTTTTTGTTTATCCAGAGTCGTCTACCCGGGGGCCGCCCTTGGCAATCCCCTCTTGCCGGACGCATATGCGTCCGGCTTTTTCAACGCCAAACGTGCCATTCTTTCGCTTCTTTTTCCAAGTTTTTCCTGTTAATCACAAATTTCTTGGCTCAAGTCTTACAATATCACAAGATTCTTGTGAAGTCAATACTAAAATAACAAGATTCTTGTATTTTTGGTTGACAAAGCCGGGAAAATGTCGTACACTGTGTCTAAGGATGTCGAAAAAAGTCGGGAGGGATGCAATGTGGGATTTGGCGAGCAGCTGCGTCAGCGGAGGAAAGAGCTGGGCCTCAGCCGGGAGGAACTGGCGGACAAGCTGGGGGTGACCCGGTCGGCAGTGGGTAACTACGAGACAGGTCTCAGCGCCCCCAAGGAGAGCGTTCTGCTGCGGCTATTTGACGTGCTCCAGGTGGAGCCCAACTACCTCTACCGGGACTTTTATGCCGCCGGCAGGGCGGGCCAGGCTGTCAGCGAGGAGGAGCAATCCCTGCTGAAGAAATACCGGGAGCTGGGCCTTGCCGGGCGGCAGACCCTGAGCCTCATGCTGGACGCCCTGAGCCTGATGCAGGCAGAGGCGGAGCAGGACCGCCCGGCGGCGGAGGCGCGGACCATCCCGCTGTACTGCTCCCCGGCGGCGGCGGGCTATGCGGCCCCGGTGTTCGGGGAGGATTACGAGCTGCTGCCTGTGGCGGCGGACGTGCCCCCCGGGGCGGAGCTGGCGGTGCGAATCCAAGGGGACAGCATGGAGCCCTACATCCACGACGAATCCGTGGTATATGTAAACCATGACCCCTTGCTCCCCGGTGACGTGGGCATCTTCTGCGTGGACGGGGACATGCTGTGCAAGCAGTATTACCGGGACCCCATGGGCACAGTGTATCTGTTCTCCCTCAACCGCAGCCGCAGCGATGCTGACCAGGTGTTTACCGCTGGCAGCGGCCGCAGCCTTACCTGCTTCGGCCGAGTAATGCTCCACACGCCGCCCCTCCCCATATAAAAATAAAAAAATCGGAGATGTTGCTGTTATCCGTGCAACATCTCCGAAATTTTTTTCAAAAAAGCCTCGCAGAGTTCGCGTCCGCAGACGCGAAAAATTAAAATCATTTTTCACCGCGACATGTGCGTGGGGAAAAATACCTCTCAGACTGCAAGTGTGGAATTTTTGCGCCCAGCGCAAAAATTATGCGCGCAGCAGGCTGCAAGCCTTTTGTCGAAAAATTCCGAAGGAATTTTTGACAGTTGTTAAAGGATAAATCCTCCGTCGCAGGTGAGCACCTGGCCGGTGATGAAATCTGCCGCCGGATCGGCAAAAAAGGCCACTGCCGCCGCAATATCCTCCGGGGTCCCCAGGCGGCCCATAGGCGTCTGCTCCGCCAGCTGGGGCAGCAGCTCCCGGGGCAGCTCATCCAGCATATCCGTGCGGATGACCCCCGGAGCTACGCAATTCACCCGGATGTGGCTGGGGGCCAGCTCTGCAGCCAGGGATCGAGTCAGCCCGATGAGAGCCGCCTTGGTGGCGGAGTAGGCCACCTCACAGCTGGCGCCCCGCTGGCCCCAGATAGAGGAGACGTTGACGATACACCCCTCATGCTCATGGAGCATAGAGGGCAGCACCGCACGGCTGGTGTAAAAGGCCCCGTCCACATTCACGGCGAAAAACTCGTGCCATCGGGCGTCCGTTAGCTCCTGGAACAGACACTGTCCGGCGATGCCCGCGTTGTTCACCAGCAGGGAAATGGGCCCGAGAGTCTGCTCCACCCGGTGGACCATGGCCTCCACCTGCTCCCGCCGGGATACATCCGCCTGACAGATCATGGCTCGGCAGCCCCGGTCCGTCAGCTGCCGGGCCAGTTCCTCAGCCTTGTCCCGGCGCACCCGGTAGCCAATGGCTACGGCCCAGCCTCTGCGGGAAAGCTCCGTGGCGATGGCTCGTCCGATGCCCCGGGACGCCCCCGTGACCAGCGCGATTTTCTCCATGATATTTGTCCTCCTCCGGGCTTGATGGATCTATTATAACAAATTCTCCCCCATTGCGCAAGAAAAGTATTGACAAATGCCTGTAGGCAGGGTATTATAGTACTGTTCTTGCGCGGTTAGCTCAGCTGGTAGAGCACATGCTTGACGTGCATGGGGTCACAGGTTCAAGTCCTGTACCGCGCACCATCGGGAACCCTTGAAACCACATGGTTTCAAGGGTTTTTTCTTTGCCCAAAAGTGGATTTAGCCTTATTTTTAGCCTTATGAAGTCACCCGATAGAAACGGACTGGATAAATTGCTCCATCCGTAGGGCACTGTCCTGCTTCATTTGCTTCGTCACATGGCCATACACGTCCAATGTGAAAGCAGCGGTGGCATGGCCGAGATTTTCCTGCACGGTTTTAATGTCGTCACCACTTTTGATACAGGCAACTGCGTATGTGTGGCGCAGGTCGTGGAAACGGGTGGATGGCGAGCCTATTTTTTTCACAATGCGCTTGAAGCAGTCATACACCGTGCGATAGGATAGATAGCCGCCCGTCTGATTGGAAAAGACAAGCCCGTTTTCCTGCCATGCGTCGCCCGCCTCCATTCGCATACTGTTTTGTGCCAGCTTTTGAAGCCGGAACAGCAGCACCACAGATGGAGCTAATGAGATACTACGGGCGCGGTTGTTCTTCGGTGGAGAGAAGTAATATTGACCGCCCTTTTTCTGCTCTTTGCGGAGTTGGCGTTTCACTGTCAGAATTCCGTTTTCAAGGTCAATATGCTCCCAGCCTAACCCGAGTATTTCACCCTCGCGCAGCCCAGTAAACAGCGCGATTTTATAAAGGTATTCGTGGGGATTTCCCTGTACTTCTTTCAGAAATGCAGAAACCTGATCCTCCTCCAGCGGGTGCATTTCTTTTTTGATAACACGGGGAAGTGTACAGGCATCCGTCGGATTGACGCGCAGATAACCGATCAGCACCGCTTGCTGCATGGCCTTGTGAAAAACACCGTGAATGTTCTTCACCGTCTTTGCCGAAAGGGGATTGACTGCCGGGTCGGTCGGAGAAACAAGCTGATTGTAAAAGTGTTGTACTGTGTGGGTGTTTAGGGCTTCCAGCTTGATGTTCCCCAGATGCGGCACAATATATAACTCCACATTCTTTTTATAAAGATACGCCGTAGACGTTTTCACACCGCCGAGATAGTCCTGTGTCCAGATGTCCAGCCATTCTCCAACCGTCAGCTTACAGGGTGTTTTGTAGGTGCCATCGTCCAGCGACGCCGTGATCTGGCGCAGCTTCTGTGCCACTTCTTTCTGCGTCTTTCCGGTGATGCTGCGCTGGATCTGCTTGCCTGTGCCGGGGTCGAAACCCTCTGTATAGCGGCCCTGCCAGTAGGTATAGGTCCTTCCGTTCTTTGTTGTTGTGATTTTTCTGATGGAACCGGCGCCGCCGGCTCCTTTTCCTGTTTTTGTACGCGGCATATACGCTCCTTTCCGCCGCGCGGAATGTACCATCTCCATGATATATCCCGCGCGGCTGTTGTGCAAGTTTTTTTCCGCGACAAAGAGATTTACTTTCGCAGGAACTCCAGCAAAGCATCTCTCGGAATGCGTATCTGCCTGCCGATGCGGACGCTTCGTATCTGGCCGCTGCGGATCAGCTCGTAGGCGGTGTTGCGGCCAATGCCGAGGAGGGGCATCAAGTCCTCCACCCGCAGTGTCATGGGAAGGTCATGCAGGTCGCGATACTTATTCTCCACGGGCAGTCCCTCCCTTCACGGACGCCAGATAAATATCCGTCACGTCGGGCCGCTCGTGCCCCAGCAGGCGCGAAACGGTGAAATGGGCGTCCAACGGCGTCATGCCGCCATCGACGAGAGATGTGTACTTTTCGGCGGCGTAGGTATGGCGCAGTCCATGAAAGGTAATGCGCCTGTCCGGTGCGGTGGGGTCGCAGATGGCGTCACGGTGGCGAAGGATGAATTGCTGCATGCCGTTGATGGCTCGGTCGGTGGGTACGCCATCCGGCACCAGCAGCTTGTGGCCGCGCTCGGTTTTGTCCAGCAGCCGTTGCAGCATCATCGTGATGCGGTCGTCCTCAATGGGAACGATACGGATTTTGCCGCCCTTGCCTTTTACGGTGAGGGCGTTTTCCCGCAGCGCACGCTCTGCTGCGGCGGTGTCCATGCGGAAGCACTCGTGGATACGCAAACCGGCATAGCGGGCCAGATACAGGGCGAGGATGTAGTCCTCCCTCTCCTCCGCCATGGCGCGGCCGATCAGCTTGCCGAACTCCGGGTTCGTCCATGTACGATCCTGCTGCCCGAAGCGGCGGCGTTCCAAGGCAACGCCCAGTTCTTCGTTGTCCGGCAGCGTATAACGTGGATGAGACATCTTCTCATGGAAGAATCGGATAGCGGAAAGGTCGGTCTTGATGGTGCTGGCCGACTTGCCCTGCTCCTGCAAATAGAAAACGTAGCTCACCAGATGCTTGCCGCTGATGTCCTCCAGCTTTTGCAGATGGTAGTGGACAGCGAGGTAGGCGCAGAACCGTTTGACCGCCTCATAGTAGCGGTCTTTCGTACGGAAGCTGCCCTGCCGGTTGTGCCGGGCCAGCTTGCCCAGTTGGGTAACGAGGGTGTGGTAAATGCCTTTTGTGGTCATATAGAGAAAGCTCCTTATATTCAAAATTGTGTTCAGCTGGGCGCACTTCACCCATTGGCAAGGAGAGCCGTTTCCGGCGCATCTCTGCAAAACTGATAGACTGCCGCAGGCGGAAAGCCTTGGTATTGCGTGCTTTTCGTGGCTTGCCTGTGTGTCTGTCTCTCTTTACTTGTGCCAGGTCAGTACGCTGCCACATGGGGCAAATATGCCCTGCTCCAATGGAGCGGTGGCGGACACCATGCCGCTGAACTCGGCTGCGGAAGGCTCCGCCGGTGTCCTGTGATCCGCCCGGCGACGGATCTGAGGGATGCGCGATACCCCGTATGACCGGCGCCGCACTCTGACTGCGGCATACAGGGCGGGAGCTTGCCTCTCCCTTGACGATTTTCCTGCCGCATCGTCCCAACGGCTTTTACAAAGCTTCTTTTTCCTGATCTGCGCCGAATTGATTTCGGTGCTCTTTCTATTCCTGCGGTATCGCGGCGATGGCAAGTGCCGCGACAAAAATAGTAAGCAAAAACGCAGGAAGAATCTTCCTGCCATTTCGGCTTCATACGATCCTTCCTGCGTTTGCAGTATTGTTCAATTCTGGTGGCCGCCCGGTTTCCGGGAGGCAGATTTTGACATACTTCGGGTTCTTAGTCAGAGCGAAAAGCTGTTGATAATGCTTTCCACCCGTGCCTGCTCTGCTCCGACCTAAATGCTTGATGCCTTAAGTACACGTTCAGTGTAGTACGGCGACAGAGAAATGTACAGGTGGAAAATGCCGCGAGAAAACTTCTCGCAGCATAGTCATTGGAATATAAGGGCGCAGTGGCCCTGATCTCAGACGGGAGCATAATGCTCCTCAAGTACAAGCTTAACAACGTGTGCGATCCGAAACGCATTCGGAAACCCCATTAAGGCAGTGCACAAATAACTGAATAATGTTTATATACCACAATATATTGCGGTTGTCAATTCCTAAATACACAATATTATTAGATTTGACAAAGCAAAGTCCCGGTATGCGGCCTACGCCGCATACCGGGACTTTGCTTATAGAAAGAGGGAGAGGAAAACCGGATTTCATCGGGAAAGATGGTTCATTGGCCTTTTGGCCTGAGTGCTCTTGCCAGCCAGTAGCCCGCCAGTACGAACAGGCTCATTACCGCCAGATAGTCCAGCAGAAAGCGTACCAGCGGCTCGGTGTAGTCGAAGAACACAAAGTGGCTTTTCAGCAGCAGATAGCGCCACACGTCCCGCCAGACGAAGGCTACCGCACCGTAGGCCGCCCAGAGATAAGCCAGCAGCCGCAGGCACCATGTGCGGGGCTTGAAGGGTGTCAAATGCTTCCGCATCATGGCCAGCACCATGTTCCAGTGCATTCCCAAATGCAGGCTCATCAGCACGAAGCCCCAATAGGCGCACAGCATATGCAGCTTTTCCGCCCATGACGTAAGGCCGAAGCCAGCCTGAAAGGGAAACACATACCGCGAGACGATCACACCGCTGACCATGGAGCCCAGCATGGTCAGAAGGAGCAGCAGCGTCAGCACCGTCTGCACGATGCGTGGGGGCGCATAGCGTCCCTGCGGCACCGCTCTGATCCACCGCCGGTTCAGGAGATGATGCAGGAGGAAAAGGGCAAACATCCCCATCCCCAGCCACTCGTGGGCTGCCTCACCCACAAGGCCATAGGCCATCAGAAGCAGCAGCGCCAGCGTCATGGCCGCGTCGATGCTGATTTTCACTTTCATGACTGGTTTCATACTGTCATCCTTTGCTGTGGGAGATCACCCAGTTCAGGTTATCCGGATCGTCAAAGACCACATTAGCGCCACCGTGGTAGTTGTAGATACCCTTGGCGTTGAAGAAGGCATTATCGGGTATCTCGATCCGCAGCACACGGTCAATGTCCGCGTCTCTCCAACCGGCGGCTTCGTAGGCCGTATGGAGGTTTTCATAGGCCGAGCGGGCCTTGGCGCTGCCGTAATACTCGTCGCCCTCGGCCATGTAGATATAGACCGCCACGCCGTTCTCCGCAATGGGCGCATAGTCGCCATCCCACTGAGAAGCGCCGTGAAGATAGGCGGCATACAGGTCGGGCCGCATGGCCACCGCACGGGACATGGTTTCGCCGCCCGCGGAGTATCCGGCGGCGTAGACACGGCTGGTATCCACAGCAAAATGGCTGATAAAGTATTCCGTCAACTCAATGGCCTGCCGGGCGGATTTTTCGCCCCAGTCCGTCAGTTGAGCGGAGACCACGATTATCTCCGTGTCCAGCTTCGTCCATGCGGTGAAGCCGCTCCAGTTCAGATTGCTGCCGGAAGAATCTTCACCGAACCACATCATGTCGTAGCCCGGCATAACCACCATCATGGGGAACTTCCGACTGCCGTCGTAGCTGTCGGGCAGGTAGTAGCTGTAATGGATGTCACCGTCCGCACCGGAGAGGATCTGCTCTGCAAACAGACCGGTCTGCACCGGCGTCGACGTTTCGGCGGGCGGCGTGTTCTCAGCAGGCTCGTTCGGTGATGTGGTCGGCGTGTCTATGTCCGGTGCCGTAACGGCAGGCGGCTCCGGCTGGGACGGTTCCGCTTCTCTGGTTCCGCACCCCGCGAGAACCAGCAGCGACACCGCTATCCAGAACGCAAGGAACCGTCTCATTTCTGCTCGTCCACCGGCGGAACCATTTCCGCGTACTTTTTGAGCATTTCCGGGGTGCTGGTGTAGTAGCGCACATTCTTGTTGAGGGCGGTAATCTGCGCCATTTCCTCACCTGTCAGGGCAAAATCGAACAGATCAAAGTTGGACTTGATATGCTCGGGATTCTTGGAGCCGGGGATCACGATGTTGCCGCTCTGGATGTGCCAGCGGAGGATGATCTGGGGCGCGGACTTGCCGTACTTCGCGCCGAGCTGGGCGAACAGCGGCTCCTGAAGCAGCGCCTTGTCGCCGTGACCCAGCGGATACCACGCCTGCGGCACAATGCCATTCTCTTTCAGAAACGCCTTTAGTTCCGACTCCTGATGATAGGGATGCAGCTCGGTCTGCAAGACGGTAGGCTTTACTTCACAGAGGGAGAGGATCTCCTCGATCTGCTCCTTCTTGAAGTTGGACAGGCCGATGGCGCGCGCCTTGCCCTCCTTGTACGCCTTTTCCATCTGGCGGTAGCCCGCGATGTAGTTCCCTGCGGGCTGGTGGATCAGCAGCAGGTCAATGTAGGGAGTGTCCAGACGGGCAAGTGTCTTGTCCACTGCGTCGGGCTGCTCATAGAAGCTGGGCCACAGCTTGGTTTCGAGGAAAATCTCCTCCCGCTGCAAGTCGGACTTCTTCATGGCGCGGCCAACGGCCTTTTCATTCACATAGGCGTTGGCGGTGTCGATCAGGCGATAGCCGTTCTGCAAAGCGCTGACACAGGATGCCTCCGCCTCGTCCGGGGTCAGAAGAAACGTACCGATACCGGCCATAGGCATTTTCACGCCGTTATTGAGAGTTGTGTGTTCCATGATAGATGCTCCTTTCTGTTACAGGCCCAGACCGTTGACCCAGCTCTCCACGTCAGAGGTAGAAGCGCCGGAGGAGAAGCGGTGGCCCTCCTGCCAGTCGCCGGTGCCCGCCATATTGGCCAGCAGGGTGCCGCTCTGACCCATGCCGGAGGAAGACGAGGTGGCGAAGGGGATCACGGTCTTGCCAGTGAAGTCGTTGTCGGTCACGAAGTTGTTGACAGGCCATGCGGCGATGCCCCACCAGATGGGGTAGCCGATGAACACGGTGTCGTAGCTGCTCCAGTCCGCCACGGTGGTGGAGGTCAGGGGTACGTTCCGCAGGGATTCATCGTCGTGCTCACGACTGACGCGGCTGTTGGCATTCGTCCAGTTCAGGTCGTCGCTGGTATATACCTGCGTGGGGACGATCTCAAAGAGGTCTGCGCCCGTGGCGGCAGCGATGTCCTTGGCCACCCGCGCGGTGTTGCCGCTGGCGGAGTAATAGACCACCAGCGTCTTGCCGGTCTGAGGCTGCTCCGCCGTGGTATCCGCCGGGGTATTCGCGTCATCGGGGGTCTCGGCATCATCAGGAGTATTGGTGTCGTCGGGCTTTTCAGCAGGGGAAACAGCGGGCGTCTGGGCGTCATCTTTAGATGTGTCCGCCGGGGTGTTGGCCGTATTGCCGCAGGCAGCGAGGCTGAAAACCATCGCAAGGCTCAAAAGTAAAGCAGTCAGTTTTTTCATGGTCGTGTCATCCTTTCTGTTGTTTTTTGTATTTTCTATCTCACAGGCTCTTGTTCAGCTTGGCGGCATCGGCCTTGTTGGTCGCCATGCCGCCGTAGGTCATACCGTAGAGACCGGCGAAGCGCTTCATGGTGTACTCGCCCGCCTCCAGCATCCATTTCACCGGAGCTGCGCCCTGAAACACAAAATACAGTTTGCGTCCGGACAGTTCGCCGTCCTCCACCTTGCCGTAGAAACGATCCAGCACGTTGCGCACGCTGCCGCAGATGTTGTGCCAGTACAGGGGTGAGCCGATGACGACGATGTCCGCCTGCTTCATGGCACCAATGACAGCATCCAGCCCGTCGCCGGGGAGGCTCTGCCCGTATGCACCGATGGTGTAGTCTGTAAGGTTCAAAGTCTCATATTCGTGATCTTTCAGCAGCTCTGCCGCCAGTGCGGCGGTGTTCCCGTTTTTGTTGGGACTGCCGTTGATAAATAAAATGCTCATAGTGATGCTCCTTATTTCAGCTTTTGATAATCTTCTTCACTCACCGGCTCACACCACTGACTGCGGCAGTTTTCTCCGGGTACTTCCACCGCCAGATGGGAGAACCAGCTGTCCGGTGCAGCGCCGTGCCAGTGCTTGATGCCGGGGGCGATGTTGACTACATCGCCGGGGTGCAGCTCCTGTGGTTCCTTGCCCCATTCCTGATAGTAACCGCGCCCGGCCACGCAGATAAGGATCTGTCCGCCGCCTTTGTCCGCTTCGTGGATGTGCCAGTTGTTGCGGCAGCCGGGTTCAAAGGTTACATTGAATATTTTGACCTGCGCCGTGGAAACCGGCGCAAGATAGCTCTGCCCGCTGAAATACTGTGCGAAACCGTCATTGGGCGCGCCGATGGGGAAGACCATACTGTTCTGGTGCAGCTGCTTTTCATCAGTGTTTTTCGCATCTGCCCAGATGTCCTTTGCCATTCGGAATGCCGCCCAAGCCTTGGGCCAACCCGCATAGAACGCAGTGTGCGTCAGGATTTCCGCAATTTCACTGCGGGTAATTCCGTTTTCCTTGGCCATTTGCAGATGATGTCCGAAAGAGGTATCCGTCAGCCCCTGCGCCATCAGCGCTGTCACGGTGATGAGAGAACGGTCGCGTGCGGGAAGCTCGCTTTCCCGGCTCCAAACCTCACCGAAAAGAACATCATCATTAAGCTGTGCGAACTTCGGCGCAAATTCACCTAAAGTATCCCTGCCCGCTGTTATTTTCTTCATGGTCACATGCACTCCTTCAAAATTTCGTAAATCTCGTCATGGCTCAGCTTCTTGCAGCAGCCGGGGGTGAGAACGGTGGAATCCGCGATGGCGCGAAAATCGGTGTCATCGGGGATACCCAGCTCTGCAAAGCTGGTCGGCAGACCAATTTCCTTGATGAACGCGGCCAGCGCGTCGATACCGGCAGTAGCCGTCTCCTCAATGCTGCCCTTGGGTGCGACACCCCAGACATTCTGCGCAAACCGTGCAAACCGCGCCGCGCCGGACTTGTAGATATGGCGGTACAGAACGGGGTGGATCACCGCCAGACCTGCACCGTGGTTGCAGTTGGTGTACGCGCCCAACTGGTGCTCCAGCATATGGCACTGGAAGTCCGTGACTTTTCCGATCTTCAGAACGCCGTTCTCTGCCATCGCGGACGCCCACGCCAGCTCACTGCGGGCATCGTAATTCTCCGGGTCGGTCAGCAGAACGCGGATGTTGCGGATGACGCTGCGCATGACGGCTTCGTTAATATCGTCGGACAGGTTGTTTTCATCCGGCTTGCCGAAGTAGGTTTCCATCGCGTGGCTCAGCGTGTCGAACGCGCCGGAAATAACCTGCTTCATGGGAACGGACAGCGTGTAGCTGGGGTCAAGGAACGCGAACTCCGCCTGCGCGCCCCAAAGAGCGCCCTTGATCTTCTTTCCCTCGTGGGTGATGACGGCACCGTTATTCATCTCGCTGCCGGTACCGAACACCGTAACGATGGTGCCGAGGGGAATAAACTTGGTCGGCAGCGTGTGCTTCGTGTACTGCATCTCCCAGATGTCCTCGTCCAGCTTCGCCTGTGCGGAGATGACCTTGCAGCAGTCGGACACGCTGCCGCCGCCCACGGCGAGAATCAGATCGACGTGCTTTTCACGCGCCAGCTTCGCGCCCTCCTGCACCTTGGCATAAGTGGGGTTCGACATGATACCGGAGAACTCCACGATGCGCTTGCCTGCGGCATTCAGGATACCCATGATCTCATCGTACACGCCGTTGCGCTTGATCGAGCCGCCGCCGTAGGCCAGCATGACGGTTTCGCCGTAGTTCCCCAGCAGACAGCCAAGATACTCCTTGACACCGCCCTTGCCGAAATACACCTTCGTCTTGTCCTCAAAAATGAAGTTGTTCATATCAGGAGCTCCTTTCGCTTTTTCTGCCCCTATTATAAGAAAAGCGAGACTTCCGAGGAAGTCTCGCTTTGTTCATCAGTATATACCTTTGGGTTATAATCAGCCGTACAGTTCTTTTCTGACGGCCTTCGCCGCATCCAGAAACCGCCGTACCGTAGGCGTCGGCTCCGGGGAATGGAGGATGCCGTAGGGGATGTTGTGTTCCCATTCGACAGGAATGACCTTTAGTAGCGGATGGACATTCGCCCAGCCGGGAATCGCCAGCAGCACATCGTTGGTGTTCTCGCAGCGGTTGAACACGTCCATGCTGTAAAAATCAAAATCCACAATGTGAATTTGCGGGTGGTTCTGCCACAGATCGTCCCGAAGCTGATCGACATAGTGGCTCCAGCCACGGTGCATCAGCAGCAGATTCTCCCCATAGAGGTCAGAAACTTGCAGCTTGTCTTTGTCCGCCAGCCGGTGGTGGATGGAGACTGCACAGCAGAAGCGCCCCCGCGTCAGCTCCAACCCGGCACAGCCCCGCAGGTGCAGCATGGTCTCATCAAAAATACCGCCTACAATATCAATGTTTTTGCCTAGATTGGCAAGAATTTCCCGCGCATTTTCCGGGGTGTTCTCAAAGGGGACGATCTGAAATTTGATGTCCGGGTGCAGCGTTTGAACTCTCGACCAGAGATCCATCAAAAGCTGTGCGGGCGTCATGGGGGACGAGCCGATGCGGATGATGTTTTCGTCCTCCTGCATGGCGTTCTTCGCCCGCGTCACAGAGTCGCGGCAATATTGGATGATGTATCTGGCGTCCTGATACATGGAGCGCCCAGCTTTTGTCAATGTCAGCCCCCGGTGGCTGCGGTCAAAAAGCCTGACGCCAAGGGATTCCTCCAGCGAATTGATCTGCTTGATGACCGCCGTGGGCGTGATGAAGCTCTCCTCCGCCGCCTTATTGAAGCTCCCTGCGTCCGCCACGTGCAGAAAAGTCTCAAGCTGCGGGTTGTACATGGCTCACGCCCCCTTTTCGTCAAGGATTATTCCTATTATAAGCGAATTCCACGGTTTTGGCAAGCGTGGGCGTGTTGGGAGAACGGGGCGTTCGATTGACTTATTACCTGATCGCGGGAAACAAGTATGTCTCAAATTGGTACATTCCGCGCGGCCTTAAAATTTAGCCTTATTTTTAGCCTTATGGCAATAAACTTGGGTAATCCGATTTAACGCTGCTTAACACGAACCACCTCGATTGAGGTTTTGCTTGCGGTACTTTTCGATACCGGACGACCCAGGGTGACATGGCGCCGGGTCAATTCGAGTCCTGTACCGCGCACCATCGTCAAAAGTCCCGGAATCTCATGGGTTCCGGGGCTTTTTTATTGGTGCCAAAAATGACTTTGTTAGTAACGTGTTAGTAGTAGCGCATTAGGTCAGTTATTTTAGGACACTGTTATAAGTTTTCTCATTGACGATTTTTAGGGTGTCCATAAGCTTCTCCATGGCTTCCCACGCCCTATCCTGCGCCACATTCCCGACCGCCCGCAAAAATTCGCTGCCGGAGGAATTGGCCGTCTTGACCGGCGATGCCTCTGCTGAACACAGCTCAGGGCAGGTTGGTGGATGAAGCGGCGCTCTATGAAGCGCTGACATCCGGCAGGCCTGCAGCCGCCGGGCTGGATGTTTTTGAGCAGCAGCCGCCATCTGTTGATAACCCCCTGCTGCGCCTGGACAATTTTCTGGCCGGGATACACGTGGCAGGAAGTACCCACGAGGCCTGGAGCGCTCCGGAAAGGCCGTTGCAGACGATGTTTTTGCAGCCTTGGGCATTGACAGGTGAAAATGCCGTAAAAAACATAGATTTACGTGGCATTTTCCGGAGTATCATGATATAATGGCCGCAAGGCGGCCATTATATTTTTATTTTATGCCATTTTTCTCCCCGGCTCTGCCGGGAACCGAAAAATATGGCCACATTGCTCCATTCTGCTTCGCAGATGGCGCAATATCCGCAAGGCGGCCATTTTATTTTCATTTTATGCCATTTTTCTCCCCGGCTCTGCCGGAAACCGAAAAATATGGCTACATTGCTCCATTCTGCTTCGCAGATGGCGCAATAACCGCAAGGCGGCCATTTTATCCTCATTTTATGCCATTTTACTCCCCGGCTCTGCCGGAAAGTAAAATACGTTGACGCGGAATACGCCGCCCTGGCGCGGCATCAATCAGGAAAGGCGGGATCTCCTTGGAGCTGAACAAAAAAAACGGCCAGCGCATTTTGCTGCTGGTTGCCAGCTGTGTCATACTGTACTGGGGGCTGAACAATCTGTCCACTCTGGGCAGGGTGCTGGACAGCTTCCTTTCTCTGCTCTCCCCCCTGCTGTTGGGCATCTGCATTGCCTATGTTGTGAACCTGCTGCTCAAGGTCGTTGAGCGCCTGTGGGACAAGGCCCTTAAAAAGGCACCGGAGCTGTGGCGGATAAAGCTGAAGCGGCCCATCTGCCTTGTGCTGACCATGCTGCTGTTTTTGGGCATTATCTTCTCCATCATCTTTATCCTCATCCCCCGGCTGGAGGAGGCCGGCCGCACACTGGTGGCCAACGTGCCCGTTTATGTAACGCAGATCGAGAAATGGTGGGGCGGGGTCATTGCCTTTGCTGCAGGGCATGGCATCACCCTGCCGGAGCTTTCCATGAATGTGGATAACGCCACCAAGGTCATTACGGATTTCCTCACCAACAACGGAGACAATGTGGTGAATACTACCATTGACATCACCACATCCATCCTGGGCGCGCTGGTGAATTTTCTGCTGGCGCTGGTGTTCTCCGTGTATCTGCTGGCCCAGAAGGAAACGCTCATGGCCCAGGCCAAGCGGCTGCTGCTGGCAGCCATCCCTAAAAAGTCCGCCGGGCGCACTATGCACATCCTGAGCCTGACCAACAATGCCTTCTCCAGCTTTGTCACCGGCCAGGTGACGGAGGCGTTCATTTTGGGCACCCTCTGCTGCCTTGGCATGCTGATATTGCGGCTGCCCTATGCCCTGCCGGTGTCGGTGATTATCAGCTTTACCTCGCTGATCCCCATTTTCGGCGCGTGGATCGGCGCGGCTACGGGGGCATTTCTCATCGTATTCGTCAGCCCCATCAAGGCGCTGACCTTCCTCATCTTCCTGCTGATTTTGCAGCAGGTGGAGGGCAACCTCATTTATCCCAGGGTGGTGGGCAAGTCCGTTGGCTTGCCGGGCCTGTGGGTCCTGGCGGCGGTGACCATCGGCGGCGGCGCCTTCGGCGTTGTAGGCATGCTTTTGGGTGTGCCGGTGTGCTCGGTGGTGTATGCCCTGGTGCAGGATTTCATTCGCTCCCGGTCGGCAGAGGAGAGCCGGGACCAGGTCGGAGAGCCGGATCCCTCCCACCCGGCGGAGCCCCCAGAGGAAAAGTAAACAGGAAAATCCGCGTCGGACCGAGCGCCTGCCAGGTAAAGGCAGATACTCACATATTTGTGAGTGTCTGCCTTCCTTTTACAGGTATATTGCAGCCGCCGGCGCAGGGCATCAAAAATACAAAAGCCGCCCCAAAGAGGGGCGGCTTTGCCGTTGGAGAGGAAACGGTCTATGCCGTCAGTGTTCCTTCTGAGGTACCGGGGCGCCGGACTCACGGGACCGGAAGAGAGGGGCCAGCAGCGCGGCGGCTGCTGCGAAGATAACAGCGGGAAGGATCCAGCTCAGGCCCAGATCGTATAGGGGCAGGGCCTCCAGGAAGGTGAGCTTATCCACATAGAGGTGAATCGTACACAGGACGCTGGTGAGCAGGGCGCCCAGTGTGGCGGCCCGGCTGACAAAGTCGGAGACCTTGGGCATCAGCAGGGAAATGAGAATGAGCACCAGGGCGGGGGGATACACCACATCCAGCACCGGGGCGGTGATAGCCACGATGCGATCCAGCCCCAGGTTGGACACCACGGCGCTGAAGACACAGATGACGACCACGAACACCTTATAATTTACCTTGCCCCGGCACAGCTCAGAGAAATAGGCGGCGGCGGAGCTGGTGAGGGCGATGGCGGTGGTAACGCAGGCCAGGCCCACGACTGTGCCAAAGATGATCATGCCGCCCTTGCCCAGGAGGGCCTTCACGATGGCCATGATGAGCTCGGCACGGCCCACGGCGCCGGTATACTGGCTGGAAACGGTGGCGCCCAAATAGGCCAGGCCCATATAAACGGCCAGCAACAGCGCGCCTGCCAGCACGGCGCCGCCGCCAACAATACGAAACTTGGACTTGCCCCCGGTGTAGCCCTTATCGGTGACGCTCTGCAGCACGATAATGCCAAAGGGCAAGGCGGCCAGGGCGTCCATAGTCTGGTAGCCGGACTTGATGCCGGTAACGGTGACGTTGGCAATCTGCGGGGCAGAGGTAATATCGCCCAGGGGGCTGAAGATGCCCTTGAGAATGATGGCAAACAGGCCCACCAGCAGCAGCGGCGTGAGAATCTTGCCCACAATGTCCACCACGGCGGATTCCTTGATGCACAGAGCCAGGATTACAGCAAAAAACAAAATAGAGAACAGAATCGGAGACACGCCGGGCAGGTTAGGGGCGATGGCCATTTCATAGGTGCTGGCGGAGGTGCGGGGGATGGCCACCATGGGCCCAATGCACAGAATAATGGCACACATCAGAATTTCGGCAGGCACCCGACCTGCGCGATGCAGCACCGCCTCGCTGCTGCCCACCCGCAGCAGAGCAAACATACCCAGCAGGGCCAGGCCGATATCAGCGATGTAGTAAGCGGAAAAGCCCGCCAGCCACTGCTGGCCGGACTCCATGCCCAAATAGGGTGGGAAAATCACATTGCCCGCGCCGAAAAACATGGAAAACAGCGCGAAGCCTACCACGATCACATCGCGGAAAAAGCTGCCTTTCTTTTGTTTACTCATTACAGAACTCCTCAAATCCTCAACATTTCGATCTGTTTGCCCTGCCAAGTCATGCAAGGCTTAAATAAAGGGTATCATTTTTTTCATGGCAACGGAAATGAATGTTTTCTATCGGGACATGAAAAAAATTTAATACGTAAAAACCGCTATGCACATCAGCCGGAAAAGTTGGCAGATTGTTAACAAACGCAGGATTGAAAAGGTCATGAGGTTGTGATATATTGAGAAATAATTCGGTGATTTTTGTGAAAAATATACACAGTGATCCTGTGCCTACAGATGCGAAGGAGAGGCAATTATGAACGACAAGAAGCTGCGAGCGCTTCTGACGGCAGTGCAGTGCGGCAGCTTTGGCAAGGCCACGGCACAACTGGGCTACACCCAATCGGCCATGACGCACATGGTGAACCGGCTGGAGGCCGAGCTGGGCTGCACCCTGTTGGTGCGCGGCAGCCACGGCGTGCGGCTGTCAGAGGAGGGGGAGAAGCTGCTGCCCTACATGCAGGCAGTGATCGACGCGGGAGACGCACTGCGCCGGGAGGCGGCGGCCCAGGGCAGGCTGCACGAGAATACCCTGCGGATCGGCTGCTTTGCCAGCATCGCCCGGGCCCGGCTGCCGAAGCTGCTGCGCAAGTTCCGCAAGATCCACCCGGAGATCCAGGTGGATGTGCTGGTGCGGGGTTACGAGCTGGCATCGGAGCTGGAGGAGGAAAATATCCAGCTGGCCCTGGTGGACGAGGCCTGCGGCAAGGGCTTTTACTGGACACCGCTGACGGATGCACCCCTGGTGGCGGTGGTGCCGCCGGATTTTGCCTGGGAGGAGGAGACCATCTCTCTGGAGCGGCTGCTGCAGGAGCCGTTTCTCTCCTCTCCGGAGCAGTATGTGGAGCGGCTGCTGCCACAGGACGCCACCCGGGTGGAGGTGACCGCCTCAGACGATGGGGCCATCCTCTCTATGGTGGCCGGCGGCCTGGGTGTATCAGTGCTGTCCGCCTTTTCTCTGGCGGGTTACGAGGGCCAGGTGCGGGTGATCCCGCTGACGCAGCCGGTGTCCCGGCGGCTGGGCGTGGCGGTGAAGGCCCCTCCGGCTGCCAACACAGCAGCAAGATATTTCCTGTCGTTCCTGAAGCGGCAATATGCAGGAGCGTGACGTAAAAAAGCACCCCCTTGGGGTGCTTTTTTTACAGGATCAGCTCAGTTTTTTGGTGGAATCCTTATCCAAATGGATGGCGCCGTAGAGATTCTTGGCACTGCAGCCGGCCCGGCCGCCGCCGGCGCAGGCACAGGCACAGGCGCAGGCGCAGCTGCTGGCACAGGCACAATGGCTGCCGCCGCCGATGCCACCGCCGCCAAAGCCGCCGCCCCGGCTACCGCCGCCGAAGCCGCCCTTCCTACTGCTCCGGGGCGGGCGGGGCCGGGTCTTGGTGCCCACACTGCCGGGCCGGGGACGGCCCCCGGGACCCCGGGGGTACCACAGGCCATTGACAAACACATAGCGGGTACCGAAGCCCCCTGCATAACGGCCTATGGAGGTAAGCACAGACACAACAAAGCAAATAATGGCAATCATAATAATGAAGCCGATGACGGTGGCGAAGGTATCGCCGAGAGATCTGTCACCTTCATAATAGCTGCCGTTATTATAGTCCTCGGGGATGTTTTCTCTGCTGTACTGGCTGTCCAGGGCGGTAGGCCAATCGGCATAGGTCACGGTCAGCGGGAGCTTATCGCCATAGCCCATACTGCTGGCGGTGAGGATATGGTCGCCGTTCTGGGTGTCACCCTCGCTGGCGACGCCGGTGACGCCGGCGGGGTCGTGCCAGGTGAGGGTCATCTCGTCGATGAGAATGCCGTCAAACCAGCCGGGGGTGTAGTCATAGGCCACCTCGCCGTTATTGAGGGTATACATGTACTCCTGAACCCAGGAGAAGGAGAAATCAAACTCCTGCCCGGCCTTATAGCCCTGGGTGAAATCCACATAGGCGTAGCTGTTGTCGTTCTGGATGTCGGCAATATTGTCGGACAGGGCCTTCATATCCCGGATGGAGCCGTTGGGGATGCCTATCTTTACGCCGCCCTGCTGGCTGTTGGTGGCAGGGAGATCCTCCAGCGCCTTCCAGCGGAAGGATAGGCGGATAGCCAGGCTGCCGTCATTTACATTCGGGGTGACATCCACTTGGTAGCTGAGGATGCGGTCATAGTCCTGGGCGAAGGCCGTCTGCACGGTCAGCGGCAGCAGGGCCGCCAGAAGCAGGACCGTTACGCACAGGGAGAGCAGCTTCTTTTTCATGCCTCCGCCTCCTTTCCATTGCCGGCTTGCAGCTGGCAGAGGTGCTCCATCTTGGCACTTTCCGCGCGGATAGCGGCACACTGGGGATTCGTCCAAATCTTTTCCCAGGGATCGGTGAGGACATTGCCCAGGGTCACGCCGCCCAGCCAGCTCTGGCAGGGCACTACGGTGCCGTCCGGCGTGACAGCCATGTTGCTCAGGCAGGCTCCACAGGAGGGGATCAGCTGCAGGCCCAGGGAGCGAAGCGTCTCCTCCGGCAGCCAGCCGGGGCTGGTGAAGTCCAGCTCCATATTCAGGCTGTGGGCGGTCTCCACGGCGGTGCGGAGAATATCCGTCAGCTCCGCCTGGGAAAGGCGGGTGGCAACGCTGCCCTCCGTAGTGGCGCCGCCGGAGGGAATGAGGCCCGAGCAGGTGGCATAGCGCACGCCCAGAGAGGCGGCAAAGCGGAGGGTATCGGCATAGTCCCGGTTCACGCTGCACAGCGGCGTGTTGATGGACACGATGAGCCCCGACTCCACGGCATTTTTGATGCCGGCAACGGTGTCGCCGAAGCCGTCCACCCCCACCAGGGCGTTATGGACGGCAGCCTTGTCACTATAAAGGGTCACCTGGACGCTGTCCAGGCTGGCTTCATACAGGGCCTTGCACAGGTCCGCCGTCAATCGGCGGCCATTGGTATTGAGCCGGGTGACGAACCACTGGGCAGCATTCACCAGCTCCACCAAATCGCTGCGCAGAGTGGGCTCGCCGCCGGTGAAGGTCACCTGGGGGATGTTGGCCGCCTGAAGGCGCTGCAGGAGCTCCTTCCACTGGGCGGTATCCAGCTCCTTCACCTCGCCCATAGGCTGGCCGGCGGCGTAGCAGTGCAGGCACTTCTGATTGCAGTGCCACAGGCCGTCCCGGGTCATGGCACTGACCATCAGATCCATGCGGTGGGGGGCGGACATCTTGTCCGCGTACTCGCCCAGAGACAGGGGGGCTACCTCCACCTCCGGCTCCTTGCCCCGGGCGATGGCCACCAGGGAGCGCAGGAGCGTGCCCATATCCTCCCGCAGGATCTGAGCCTTCACAAAGGGATAAACCTTCTTCTTCACCGCCCGAACGGCCTGCTCCAGCATGGATTCCCAATCATCGGCACTGATCTCCACGCCGGCATAGGGTTCCATGCAGTACATGAACTCCGACAGGAGCACCGCCCAGGAAAAATTCAGCGGCACCAGCTGCGCACCGTTGAGCAGCAGCAGATACGGATCCTCCGGGGATTGGGAGTGGGGCGGGATCATGTGGATGCGCACCACGCCGGGGCCCGTGGGGTCCAGGGTAATATGACGCACGTAGGCCAAATGCTTGCGGCGATAGCTGTTTTCACGAAGCGACAAATGGCTCATAGAAAACCTCCTCTCGATTGCTTGCCCCCAGTATAGCAATCCGGGGCCAAAATAGCAAGAAAAAAAGGAGCCGCCTCCGTATAAGAGGCGGCCCAAGCGGGTGGGATATTTGGAAAGCTTCCGTCTATTATAATAGTCCGGGCCGCAGCCTTTGTAAATAGGAGGTTTTGTCGAAGAAGGAAAACCTTTGTCGAAAGAGTGAAGGAGATTACAAGTTTGTGAACTTTTCACAAAAACAAACTTATGGCTTTTCAAATTCACGGCAATGTGCTATAATGCCCACAAGGATGAGGGGAACGACCTCCCTGACCCTTTTGGGTACCGCTGAGCGGCAAAGGCAGATGCGTTTGCCCCTGTTAATCGACGGTGCAGACACAAGCGAAAGGAGCCAAAAACTATGAAGTTCACATTTACCTGCAAGAAAGTGCCCCTGAATGATTCCGTGAAAGACTACGCCGAGAAGAAGATCAGCAAGCTGGATCGGTACTTCCCGGAGGAAGCCGAGGCATTTGTGACCTTCGCTGTGGAGAAGAAGAACCGCTGTGTGGTGGAGCTGACCATTCGCAGCCAGAACGGGACCCTGTTCCGCGCCCAGGAGGAGGACCGGGACGGCGATATGCGCAGTGCCATTGATGAGGCCGTGAATTTCATCGACCGGCGCATCCGCAAGAACAAGACCCGCTTGGCCAAGAACCTGCGGGCCGAGGCCCTGGTGCCGGAGGTGCCGGCGGAGTTTGATGTAGCTGAGGAGGCGGCCTACGATCTGGTGCGCACCAAGCACTTCACCGTGAAGCCCATGAGCACCGAGGAAGCTATCTTGCAGATGAATCTGCTGGATCACAGCTTCTATGTGTTCCGCAACGTGGAGACGGAGGCCATCAGTGTGGTGTATCGCCGCAACAACGGCGGCTATGGTCTCATCGAGACGGAGTGACAATCAAAATATTCCAAGACCGGGGCATCTGCCCCGGTCTTTTGCGCCCAAAAACGCACCGCATTTTCTACAATGTGTCATTGCGAACCGGTGGCCGATGTCACCGGTGTGGCAATCCGCATCCCCTGCTCCCAAAAAGGCTTTTCACTCTTCACTTTTCACTATTAGCTCAAATTGTCCCTCCCCATTTCATCTTGCAATCCCATCCTAAATGCGGCATAATAGAGCCCGGAAGGGATGTGAGCGCTATGCTGCTTAAAAGGATATATTGCCGAGTTTTCCAGGCATGCTTTGGCCTGGGGGCCAGGGTGCTGCCTTGGCGGAAGCCGGAGTGTATCACCGGGGCCGGAAGCCTGGAGAGGCTGCCGGGGCTGCTGCAAAGCGCCGGGTGTAAAAAGCCCATGATCGTGGCCAGCCGGCGCCAATGCGCCGCGCCGGAGTTCATTGCTATGGCGGAAAGGCTGACGGCCTGGAGCGGGTTCCACCAGGTGACGGCCAATCCGAAAATTGAGACGGTGGAGCAGCTCGTGACCCAGTTCCGGGCGGAGGGGTGCGACAGTATGGTGGCCATCGGCGGCGGCAGCCCTATGGATGCAGCCAAGGCGGCGGCAGCAAGGCTTGCCCGGCCAAGCCGATCTGTGGCCCAGCTGAAGGGCCTGCTGAGGGTCCACAAAAAGATCGTCCCCTTTGCGGCGGTGCCCACCACCGCTGGGACCGGATCGGAAACCACCATCGCCGCTGTGGTGACAGACGAAAATCACCATAAGTACGCGGTGAATGATCTGTGCCTCATCCCCCGGTGGGCCATTTTGGACCCGGCACTGACGATGTCCCTGCCGGCTCGGGTAACGGCGGAAACGGGGCTGGACGCTCTGACCCACGCCGTGGAGGCATACATTGGCCGGTTTTACAACACACGGGAGACAAGAGGCCTGGCGAGACAAGCGGTGAAGGCCATTTTTATGTATTTACCCAGGGCCTGCGCCGACGGGAGCGATCTCCATGCCCGGCAGGAGCTGCTGGCAGCGTCTTACCGGGCGGGCTTCGCCTTCACCCGGGCCGGCGTGGGCAACGTTCACGCCCTGGCCCACACCCTGGGCGGGTTGTATGACGTGCCCCACGGCTGGGCCAACGCGGTGCTGCTGCCGGTGATGCTGGAGGCGTACGGCCCGGCGGTTTACAGGCGCCTGGCGGAGCTGGCAGACGTGGTGGGCCTGTGTCCGGCGGGGAGTCAAGCGGAGAAGGCCCGGGCGTTCATCGCGGCCATCTATGACATGAACCGGGCTGTGGGCATCCCCACAGGCTTTGACTGCATCCGGACGGAGGACCTGCCCCAAATGGCGGCCTGGGCCGAGGCGGAGGCCAACCCCGTGTACCCGGTGCCGGTGATCTTCGACAAGGATCGGTTTATCCGGGTGGCTAAGAGGGTCATGCTATCATAAAAAGTCGGAGCCAAGGCAGCCCTTGCTCCGATTCATCTCCTGTAATAATTCAGTTTAGGATAGCAGGCCGAGCAAGCGCCGGCAACGGGCAGGGAAACGGCCAAGCCGCTGCCTTACAAATGAAAAAGCAGACACCCACGGTGTGCTGTACCCCATTTATTAGACGGGAACGAAAACCCTGCGCTGAGAAATGGGGGCACTTCACGCCTTGTGAGTGTCTGCTTCCATTTTACCGGTGCAGGGACATGTGTCACTCTGCGCCTGCATTATTTTGCCGTGCCAGCCAGGGCAGGGCCTTCTCAAATTCCACGCCGTACCAGCTGGCGGCCGGGTCGGCGCAGGTGCATCGGATACACTCCAGCGTGAAATCCACCGCCAGAGTCACCGCCTGCTCCAGAGTGCGGCCCTGCATCATAGCCCCCAGCACTGTGGCGGTGAAAATATCCCCTGTGCCGTGAAAGCCTGCGTGGACCTTTTCATTATAATAGGCAAAATATCGCCCGGTGGTCCGGTCGTAGGACATGGCGCCCAGGCGATCATCATCAAAGCTCACCCCGGTGAGCACCACCCGGGGAGCAAGATGGGACAGCTTTTGCAGCAGCACCTGCACAAAGGCCTCGTCCGGGTCTTCCCGGTAGGGGGTATCCGTCAGAAGGCACGCCTCGGTAAGGTTGGGCAGCAGCACGTCCGCCCGGGTACAGACCTTCTTCATATACCGGGGAAAATCCGGGGCAAAGGGCTTGTAGAGCCGGCCGTGGTCGGCCATGGCCGGGTCCACCACGATGAGAGTATCCGCCCCGCGGAGCATGTCAAACACCCGGCACACGGCCTCTGTCTGCCGGGGGGAAGCCAAGTAGCCGCTGGCAATAGCATCCAGATGCACCTGCTGGCTCTTCCAATGGCGGGCAATGGGCAGCAGCTCATCCGTCAGGTCCCGGCAGGTGAAATCCGGGAAAATGGTGTGGGTACTCAAAACTGCCGTGGGGATCACCGCGCACTCCACACCCATTACTGACAGCACCGGCAGAGCCACCGTTAAAGAGCAACGCCCCAGGCAGGAGATATCCTGTATGCTTGCCACTCGCTTCATGGTCAGGCCTTCACATCCTTTCTGCATTCCCTGTCAGCATAGCACAGGTCTGGATATAATAATAGTACCAGTTTCATTGCGCCAGATGATACCAGATGAAAATTTCTCCTTGTTTTGCCGGGCAATCTGTGGTATACTTTGTAATAATCTGCGGGCATGATGGAATTGGTAGACATGCGAGATTTAGGTGATGTCACCTCAGTGCAGGGTTTTCACCCCATCATTCGCCGTGCTCATTCTTTGGTAAAAGCAGGTCCATCCTGTTTTATAGATGCGGATCAAGCGTTATGCTCCGCCTCGGGCATCCCCTCCCCGAGTAAAAGTAGAGGGCAATAAAATAGCGACAGGAAGCCCTGCCGCTCATATTTGCGGGCGTGGTGGAATTGGTAGACTCGACGGATTTAGGTTCCGTTACCTCAGTGGTGTGCGGGTTCGAGTCCCGCCGCCCGCACCAAGAAAATCTCCCCCGGGAAACCGGGGGAGATTTTCTTATAAACATTCCTTCAATTTATCGCTTCCACAGATAACGTTTTTCCAAGCCGCTTCACCTGTTAGTTTTCCAACAAAGAGGCGGTCGTTGGTATCCATTTTCTGTTTAAGCGCATCCCTCACTTGGACACAGCTATCTTCGGTCTTGATAAGCCACGTGGACTCTGTTACATGCGCCCATGCTTCATAACTCTTAATGGCATTGTACAATGCGTCATAATCTCTGCCAGGCTGTCGCAGGTCGTACTCGATAATTATAGAAGACATCTCTGTTGCCCTCCTTAGTTCAGCGTGTACTCACGCCAAGGAATAACCTGCATCGGCACCTTCGCGAGAAAGTTGACGATGTCGCGTCGCCCAGAGTAAGTAGGAACTCCCCTTGCGTTCTGCGCCGTCAGGATGATAGGTACTGGCCCAAATGCACGCACACCGAAGGTTCGCATGGAGTCTGCCTCAGACGGACTGTTCAACACATGCGGCTTAACAACGATGATGCCAAATGTCACGCCCTGCTCTTTAACGAGCGCTCCCTGAAACTTCATCGGCCACCTCCACTGTGCTTGGTCTTGTCGACCAGTGTAAAGGTAGTAGCCCCCGTAGCGACTGGAGGCACACGCTTCCCCGCAACCAGGGTAACCTCTGTTTTCTTTCCTGCTGGACGATACTGTCCAGAGACGGGAGAAACCCCGCCAGTTTTAACTTTCGTAGCCATTTCTCAGGCTCCTTTCACGGTTTAGTTTGAAAGGAGCAGCGCCTGTTTTTTCCTTTCCGTCAACGAATTTCCTATTGCACCCTAACCCAAACTGTGATACGATGTTGTTGCCATACGACAAGGCATCACGAGTGCTTTCGTCAACACAGGGGGGCACCGGGGTTTTCGGTGCCCTCTTTTCATTGCCCTTTCATCCTATAAGATAACAGATGTCTCAGTCTGTGTCAAGCGTTGTTTCGCTATTTTTCCCGTTTTTTGCAAAAATGTCTGTTAACTATTTGCAGTACGCCCAAAACTCCGACCGTTAGCGCCACCTTTTGCAAAAAACGCCCACTACAGATCTTGATGCTGTAGTGGGCGTTCATGTGATTGGTCACCTTTGCACTACGCAAAGCGCGGAACTTCCCCAAAGGCGCGGCGCAAATATTTTTCTGCTATGTTATCGGTAGTACGCGTTCCCGGATAATCACTAATGCGTTTCATAGTGCTCCGGCCGTAACTATCTTTGTTGATGACCCATACTTGATCTCTTCGTACATTATTTTCCGCCAAACCAGTACTGTGAGTGGTACAAATAAGTTGAGCATTTAGGGGGTTCATTTCAGGCGACATGAATAACCCCAAAATGCGCTGCACAATAGTAGGATGCAATCCGTTTTCCAATTCGTCAATGACAATCGGGCAACCAGTTTCAAGTGCTTCAAACAGGAGCGGAAGGATACTAAGCATTTTTATGGTACCGCTTGATTCATATTTTAAGAACGGTAGCAGTATCTGATCCACTTTATCATTGTCTTTGTATACAGCGTGTGTTGATTGGACATCTACTCGAACATTTTTGATGATAAGTTCTCTGCCTTCCAAATCATCTATTGCCATTGGAACTTTTCGTGTATCAACCTTTTCTTCGGTAAACTCTACAGATAGATCATCCATGGTTGGTTCCGCAATGCGCAAAATTCTTAAGCAACGTTGCCGTATGTCTTCCGTAAAGTTTTCTTGAGTTATATTACGTAACCCATTTAAATTAGCCATGTTAACTACAGCAATATTACTAATTGCAGAGACAAGTTTTGAGGCAAGCGGGTTATTAAGAAATGCTGCCATAGACAAGCAAAGGGCTCGGTCTTTAACAACGGAAATGTTTGTTTCAAAAGAAGCTAATTCGGATTTTAGTTCAATACTACTGTATTCCGGAGATGTTCTTAAAAGGATCGTTTCTGTGCGTTTCTTTTTCTTTGTGAGCTTTTCGGACATTATTAGTCCATGATGGACAGAGAACGAGTAGTTGTAAGCAATTCCATCCATTACAATTTCAATTGCATATTCTGTTGGAATATCTTTTCCGCTTACATCAAAAAGGAAATGCTTATCCATTTCACTTGTGCTTAATTTAACTGGCTGTAACTCCAATAACTGAGGATTATTTGATGCGAGCAAAGGAGAAAGGTTAATTAAATTTTGGATTTGAATTATTGCTTTGCAAAAATTAGATTTTCCAGATCCGTTTGCCCCAAAAATATATGAGATTCGATTAAATGTATCGTCTCCATTTGAAAAAGTGTTTTCCAAAAACTCTTTTTTTGACCGGTCAGTAACAGTAGTAAATCTAACCTCATCCGCAAATGGGCCAAAATTCTTGACTCCAAGTGATTTCAATATGATGTTAGTCATACTACATCCCTACCTTTCGCAAGAATTATACTATAGCACTTTCTGTTTGTCAATTCTTGTTCTCGTTTTTTACAGCATTTTTGTAAATATCAAGTTTATCTATATTCCTGCTGATTTTTCGAAAAATATACAATTAAGAAGTCGTTTTAGGACTTTTATTTTGACAGTTTCTGCATTACTATTTCATCAATTTCCAACTCCAGTTTCTGTATTTTCTCCTGTAACGACAAAATGTGGGCGTCGAGGATTGGTTTCCTCAACGCCCACATTTTTTGCAGCTGTGCCAGCTTCTTTAGTTCCACGGCACACTGCTCTCGCACAGTTTCGGTATACTCCTGCACCGCAGCATCCAGTACCTCCTCATGAATACGGTGGGAGGCGCAATAGGTTTTTCCATTCCGATGATACCCACGGCACACATATTCCACACGGCTCTTGCCGTTCCAGCAGCGGATCATAGGAATGAACGTATTCCCACATTCCTGGCAGGTCAGCAGTCCCGCATAGCGGTGCTTGGCCTGATTGCCGTTTGCAGGGCGGGTCTGCTGTTTGAGTAAGCGCTGCACCTGCTCCCATTCCTGTTTTCCGATGATTACGGGAAAGAATCCCTCATGACGATACCAGTCGGCTTTGTCTATATGCTTGGCCTTACCGTTGTTGTATTCTCTGCGGTGGTTGTTCAGCACGCCGGTGTACGCCTCCTCCACCAGAATGTTTTTCACACTGGCGTATGTCCATAGGAACTGACCGTCACGGGTTTTGTGCGTATGCCGGACCTCTCTGCCGCACCGTTCAGCTCGGAGCTGCGCCGGTGTCTTTCGCCCCGCAGCATTAAGCCGCCGGGCGATCTCTTTCTGCCCACACCCCTGCAAATACAGAGAATAGATGAGCTGCACCGTGACTGCCGCCTCTGCGTCTATCTTGATCTGCCCCGTATTTTTGTCTTTCCAGTAGCCGAAGGGAGGCGTGATCACGATGCCGTCTTTCTGTTTCTGTCGGTATCCCGCCCGGATCTTTTTGCCAATATCCTTTGCATAGTAATCGTTCATCAGGCCGCGGACACCGATGATCAAGTCGTCTTCGTCGCGGAATGTATCAACGCCCTCCGTGGCAGAGATCACTCGCACCTGGTGTTCCCGCAGATAATCGATGAACAATGCAGTCTGGGTTCTATGGCGGCCAAGCCGGGATAGGTCTTTTACGATGACAGCGTCAATTTTATCAGCGTCCACAGCCACCATGAGCTCGTCCAGCCCACGGCGGTCAAAACTCATGCCGCTTATGTTGTCATCGAA
>ERZ827101.395-NODE-395-length-70401-cov-15.890100_pt1 | contig 70401 bp, 58 predicted proteins | sample MGYA00519869_ERZ827101 | MGnify/ENA primary metagenome ERZ827101 (study PRJEB31778, sample SAMEA3449256) | human gut metagenome | biome: human gut; feature: human-associated habitat; material: faeces | place: United Kingdom | collected 2010/2012 ...
TGCCCGGCGTGATCTCGTTGCGGAAGGACTTGCCGATCTGGCCGATGCCGAACGGGAGCTTTTTGCGCGTGGTGCGCTGGACGTTATTGAAGTTGACGAAGATGCCCTGCGCGGTCTCGGGGCGGAGGTAGACGGTGTTCTTTGCGTCCTCGGTCACGCCCTGGAACGTCTTGAACATGAGGTTAAACTGACGAATGTCGGTGAAGTTGTGCTTGCCGCAGGTGGGGCAGGGGATGTTGTGCTCTTCGACAAAGTCCTTCATCTCCTGCTGGGAGAAGGCGTCGATGGGCTTGGGAAGCTCGAAGCCGGTCTCGGCGCACCAGTCCTCAATGACCTTGTCGGCGCGGAAGCGCTCGTGGCACTCGCGGCAGTCCATCAGAGGATCGGAGAAGCCGCCGAGATGGCCGCTTGCCACCCAGGTCTGCGGGTTCATCAGGATCGCGGCATCAAGGCCGACGTTGTAGGGATTCTCCTGCACGAACTTCTTCCACCAGGCGTTCTTGATGTTCTTCTTGAGCTCGGCGCCGAGGGGGCCGTAGTCCCAGGTGTTGGCAAGGCCGCCGTAGATCTCGCTGCCGGGGAAGACAAAGCCGCGGTTTTTGCACAGCGCGACGATCTTGTCCATCGTCTTTTCGGTGTTTTTCATGGTGAATTTCTCCTTTCGGTACTTGGCTCAGGAGATAAAAAACGCCCTGAGCCTATTAAAGTAGGCTCAGGGCGAACAAATCATTGTCCGTGGTTCCACCTGAATTCCCCGCTGGATGCGGGGCACTTCGTTCCCTTATAACGGAGGGACCGGCGCGGCATTTCCGCCGCGCGGCTCAAAAGCGCCGCCTTTTCCGTTCCGCAGGGACTTGCACCGGCCGTCCCCTCTCTTGAGCGGGTGAAAAGAAAAGGCTTCTTTCTCGCTGCCTTTTGTTGTGGTCAGCATACCATGCTGGGGATTTTTTGTCAAGAAGATACTTGACGGATTCTCCGCGCGCCGCGCGGAGGGATATGCGGCGTGCGCGCCGCAGGACCACACCCCCCATTTTCTTTCCCGAGAAAGAAAACGGGCGGTGTGACCGTCCAAAAGAAAGGCGTTTACATTGCCAGCCTTTCCTCGAAAAACTTTTGTGCTTGCCGATGCTACTGCCTGCGCGCGGCGTTGCCGCGTTGGCATTGCTATACGATTTGCCTCTGCTTCTATTATCCGCTGCCGCTCTGCCCATCTTGTAGAAGTGCGCAGTAATCTCTGTCTACCGAGGCACTCCTCAATGCGGCGAGCGCAGCAATGCCGCATTCGGCAAGCAGTCTGCCGCCAAGCAATCGTCACTCGCGCCTCACGATAGTAAGGCGCGGTTGCAAGACGTAACGAATCGCAGAAGATTCATGGCGAAACCATGTACACCGCACCCGATTCCGCAGGCTGAGCAGCTCTTCAAGATCGAGACTGCCAATGTGCGGGGTCGAGGGGGAAGGCCCCTCGTCCCTTTCTCTTGGGGGGTGTAAGGGGGGCTATTCTCTTTCCGAGGAAAGAGAATAGCCCCCCTTTTGCCGTTCCCCTGCGCGGCGCAGGGAAACTATTCCGCCCTCACGCAGTGAGAGCTAAATTATTCTTCTTCATGCGCCGTGACCGCAATATGCAGCTCATCGAGCTGCTTCTGCGTCACCTCGCTGGGTGCGCCCATCATGATATCCTGGGCGTTCTTGTTCATCGGGAAGGGAATGATCTCGCGGATGGAATCTTCACCGGCGAGCAGCATGACCATGCGGTCGACGCCCGGGGCGATACCGGCGTGCGGGGGCGCGCCGTAGCAGAAGGCGTTGTACATGGCGGGGAACTTGGCCTTCACGTCCTCTTCGCCGAGGCGGACGAGCTCGAAGGCCTTGATCATGATCTCAGGGTCGTGGTTACGGACCGCGCCGGAAGAGAGCTCCACGCCGTTGCAGACGAGGTCGTACTGGTCGGCGGTGATGGTGAGCGGGTCGATCTCGCCGCGCTCGGCCTTGAGAAGCACCTCGAGGCCGCCGGCGGGCATGGAGAACGGGTTGTGGCAGAACTCGAGCTCGCCGCTCTCGTCGCCGATCTCATACATCGGGAAGTCGACGATCCAGCAGAACTCGTAGCGCTCCTTGTCCATGTGACCCTCGCACGCGGGGCCGAAGGTCTTGATCATCACACCGACGAGCTTGGTGGCCAGCTCGCCGCCCGCGACGAGCACGAGCGTGTTGGGCTCAAGCGGCAGGAGCTTGGAAGCAGCTTCCTTGTCGACAAACTTCGCGATGCCGCCGGCGAGGTCGCCCTTTTCGTCGACCTTGAACCAGTAGCCCTTCGCGCCCGCCTGCACCTCGCAGTCGGTCAGGAGCTTGTCGATCTGCTTGCGCGTGAGCGAGCAGTTGGAGATGGCGACGGCCTTGACGGCCTTGTCCGCAAGGACCTCAAAGCTGCTTCCCTCGAAGAGGGAGGAGATGTTCGTCGCGGTCAGGTCGATGCGCAGGTCCGGCTTATCACTGCCGTAAATCTCGAGCGCGTCGAGGTACTTGATGCGGCGGAACGGGGGCTGAGAGGCGATGTCATACGTGCCGAACTTCGCGAAGATCGGGGGTAAGACATCCTCGCAGACGGCGAAGACATCTTCTTGAGAGGCGAACGCCATCTCCATATCGAGCTGATAGAACTCGCCGGGGCTGCGGTCGCCGCGCGCGTCCTCATCGCGGAAGCACGGCGCGATCTGGAAGTAACGGTCAAAGCCGGAGGTCATGAGCAGCTGCTTGAACTGCTGCGGGGCCTGCGGCAGGGCGTAGAACTTGCCGGGGTGCTTGCGGGCGGGGACGAGGTAGTCACGCGCACCCTCGGGGGAGGAGGCCGTCAGGATCGGGGTGGTGATCTCGAGGAAGTCGTGCTCCATCATGGCCTTGCGCAGCGCGGCGATGACGTTGCAGCGCAGGATGATGTTCTTCTTGACGGCGGGATTGCGCAGGTCAAGATAGCGGTACTTGAGGCGCTGGGTCTCGTCCGCCTCGCGGCTGCGGTTGATCTCGAACGGCAGGGAGTTGTAGCGGCAGCGGCCGAGCAGCTCGATCTTCTCGGGCACGACCTCAATGTCGCCGGTGGGCTGATTGGGGTTCTTGCTCGCGCGCTCGCGCACGGTGCCCTCGACGGAGATGGTGCTCTCTTTGTTGTAGCCCTTGATCTGGGCGAGCAGCTCGCTCGTCTCGACGACGATCTGCGTCGTGCCGTAGAAGTCGCGCAGCACCACAAAGGCGAGGCTGCCGCCGACTTCGCGGACGTTCTCCATCCAGCCGACGAGCTTGACGTGCTCACCGGCATGCTGCGCGCGAAGCTCGCCGCAGTTGTGTGTACGGGATTGCATCATGGTAAAATCCACTCCTGTTTGTATATTAAAAATTGAAAATTACTAATCGTATTGAAGCTTGCCTGATTTTACGCTCAGGTGGTGAAAGGCTTCGTCTTCGGGTTGACGATATCGCGCCAGTCGAGGTCGCCGCGGGCAAGGCCCATGATGAGCATTTCAGCGGTGGCGAGGTTGGTGGCAAAGGGAATGTTGTTCTGGTCGCAGAGCTTGGTGATATAGGTCAGGCTGTCGTTATACTGCGGGTTGGCGGGGTCGCAGAAGAAGAGGACCATATCGATCTCGTTGTAGGAGATGCGCGCGCCGATCTGCTCGGCGCCGCCGTGGATGCGCGCCATGAACAGGTGGATCGGAAGGCCGCTCGCTTCGCTGACCATCTTACCGGTCACGCTGGTGGCGCAGAGAGTGTGACGGGACAGAATGCCGGCGTAAGCCGTGCAGAACTGGACCATCAGTTCCTTTTTGTTGTCGTGTGCCATGAGAGCGATGTTCATGTAGTGTCACAATCCTTTCTGATGTGAATTTTTCTATTGTAGCGGCACTTTCATCGGTTGACAAGGGCAAGCAGGCTTTGAAAAGATGTTTGCGGGAAAAGCGTGTTTGCCTTTGTGAACCGGTGCTACAGCCGCATCAGACGCACGCGTTCGCCGCACAGGCGGCGGGCGATGTTTTCGCAGGCGCAGAGCGCGCCGGAGCGATACTTGAGGCGCTGGGAAAGTCCGCGCCCCAAAACGGCAGGGACATTCTCGTCCTCCGGAATGACGCCGAGCAGCGGAAGACCCGCGGCGTCGATGGCGTCGTCGATCGTGGTGTGGAGGGACTGTAAGAGCTTGCGCCGCACGCGGTTGACGACAAGGTGCAGGTATCCGCTCGGGAAGCGGTGCAGCTCCATCACGGTGCGTTGCGCGTCGCGCAGGCTCGAGGGGTCGTTCGTGGTGACGACCACGGCGCGGTCGGCGCAGCAGGTGGCAAGCGCGAAGGCTTCGCCGATGCCGGCGGCGGCGTCGATGAGGCAGAAGTCGAAATGGCGGCGGATCTCGTCGATAAGCCGCTGCATCTCGCGCTTGCTCGGCAGGCGCACGCCGAAGCTCACGGGCGCGGTGAGCAGATACAGGTTCGGGTAGAGCGGATGGCGCACGACGGCCTGAGCAAGTGTCGTGCGTCCGGCGATCACGTCGGTGAAGTCCATGAGCGCGCGGTCCGAGACCCCGAGGTAGAGGTCGAGATTGCGCAGGCCGATGTCGCAGTCGAGCAGCAGCGTTTTTTTGCCGAGCTGCGCGAGTGCCATGCCGGTGAGCGTCGTGAATGAAGTTTTTCCCGTGCCGCCCTTGCCGGACACGACGGCGATGACCTGAGACAAGGCTCGTACCTCCTTTTTTGCGAATTTAATGCGTTACAGCGGGGCTTTTTTGATCTTGGCGAAGGCGCGCGGATAGGCGCGCGGGGTAGGGGAGACCTTTTCGACGATGACAAGGCGGTGGACGACGTCGCTCGTCGGGATGGTGTAGTCCTCGACCTTGACGATGTGGCCGCCGAGCGTCTTGATGGCGCTCTTCGCCGCGGCGATCTCGTCCTCGGTGTCGACACTCTTCATGGCGACGAACTGTCCGCCGACCTTGATGAGCGGCAGGCACAGCTCGGATAAGATCGAAAGCTGCGCGACGGCGCGCGAGGTGGCGATGTCGAACTGCTCGCGGTGCTGCATGGCGAATTCCTCCGCTCGCGCGTGGACGCAGGCGACGCGCTTTAATTGCAGCTCGTCACAGACCTCTTGCAGCCAGTTGACGCGCTTGCCGAGCGAGTCGAGCAGCGTGAGGTCGAAGTCGTCTTTTAAAATGCGCAGCGGCATGCCGGGAAAGCCAGCGCCGGTGCCGACGTCGATGACGGTTTTACCCGTCAGATCGACAAAAGGCAGCAGCGCCGCGCTGTCGAGCAGGTGGAGCTGCGCGACGGCGTCGGGCTCGGTGATGGCTGTGAGGTTCATCACCTGATTCTTTTCCAGCAGCAGGGAAGAGAAGCGCTCAAGCGTCTCGGCGCGGCTCACGTCCAGCCCCAACTCGGAAAGCCCCTGAGAGAGCAGCGCTCTCATTTGCTCTGCTCCTTCAGAAGGTCGCGGATCTCGGTGAGCAGAACTTCTTCCTTCGTCGGCTCGGGGGCCTTTTCGCTCTCCGGCTCGGCGGGCTTCGAGAGTTTGTCGTGCATCTTGTTGATGGCCTTGACCATGCAGAACACGGCGAACGCGATGATGATGAAGTCGAGGATGACGGCGATCAGGTTGCCGTAGTTGACGGCGATCTCGGGGTCGATGACCTCCTTGCCCTCCATGACTGCTTCCTTAAGCACCCACTTCCATGCGGAAAAGTCGATGCCGCCGGTCAGCATGGAGATGAGCGGCATGATGATATCGTTGACGACAGAGTTCGTGATCTTGCCAAACGCGCCGCCGATGACAACACCGACGGCCATATCGAGCACGTTGCCGCGCATGGCAAAGGCTTTGAATTCTTCAAAAAACTTCTTCATTCAGAAGGCTCCTTTGGCGGAATTTGAGGGAGAATACGACAACTGACCGTATAAAATAACGAAAATATTACTATAAGGGATTACTTTTTCGGCATGAGAACGGTCTTGCCGCCCATGTAGGGCTGGAGGACCTTGGGAATCAGCACGCTGCCGTCGGCCTGGAGGTTGTTCTCAAGGAACGCAATCAGCATGCGCGGGGGTGCGACGACGGTGTTGTTCAGCGTGTGCGGCAGGTACATCTTGCCGTCCTCGCCCTTGACGCGAATTTTCAGGCGGCGTGCCTGCGCGTCACCGAGGTTCGAGCAGGAGCAGACCTCGAAATACTTCTTCTGGCGCGGGGACCAGGCCTCGATGTCGCAGCTCTTGACCTTCAGGTCGGCGAGGTCGCCGGAGCAGCATTCAAGCTGGCGGACGGGGATGTCCATCGAGCGGAACAGCTCGACGCTCCACTTCCACATTCTATTGTACCAGTCCATGCTGTCTTCGGGCTTGCAGACGACGATCATCTCCTGCTTTTCGAACTGGTGGATGCGGTAAACGCCGCGTTCCTCAATGCCGTGCGAGCCTTTCTCCTTGCGGAAGCAGGGGGAGTAGGACGTCAGCGTCTGGGGAAGGCTGCTCTCTGGCAGAATTTCGCCGATGAAGCGGCCGACCATCGAGTGCTCGCTCGTGCCGATGAGGTAGAGGTCCTCGCCCTCAATCTTGTACATCATGGCGTCCATGTCGTTCTGGCTCATGACGCCCTCGACCACGTTGCCGTGGATCATGAACGGCGGGATGCAGAACGTGAAGCCCTTGTCGATCATAAAGTCGCGCGCGTAGGCGAGCACGCCCTCGTGCAGTCTCGCGATGTCGCCGAGCAGGTAGTAGAAGCCCGCGCCGGAGACGCGGCCCGCGGCGTCCATGTCGACGCCGTCAAAGCTCTCCATGATCTGCGTGTGGTAGGGAATTTCAAAATCGGGGACCTTCGGCTCGCCGAAACGCTCGACCTCGACATTGCAGCTGTCGTCCGGGCCGATAGGGACGCTCGGGTCGATGATGTTCGGGATCAGCAGCATGATCTTGTGGATGCGTTGCTCGTACTCCTCTTCAAGTTTCTCGAGTTCGGTGAGGCGGTCGGCGTTGGCCTTGACGGTCGCCTTGATCTTTTCGGCTTCTTCGAGCTTGCTCGGGTCCTTCTTCGCTTGACCCATCAGCATACCGATCTGCTTCGAGAGGGCGTTGCGGCTGGCGCGCAGCTCGCTCGCCTCGGTGATGGCGGCGCGGTTCTTGGCGTCGAGCTCGATGACCTCGTCGACGAGGGGGAGCTTTTCGTCCTGGAACTTCTTCTTGATGTTTTCCTTGACCAGATCGGGATTTTCCCGCAGGAATTTCATATCCAGCATAATGATTTACCTCGTTATCGTTGTAAAGTAAATGACCATTTGACTTCTTATTTTACGCCGTCCGGAAACAGCTTGTCCACAATGGACTGGTAGCGCGCGGCGGGGGAGGGGGCGTCGTCGCCGGTAATGGCGGTGCGCAGCGGCTCCTTGGGCAGGAATTCCACCGTGCCGGTCTCCTCGAACGAGCGGATGTTGTCTTTCGCGGCGTCGAGATCGCCGGTGTTGTAGGCGTTTTCGATCTCAAGCAGCCAGTCGAGCGCACGCAGCTGGTTGGACTGAAGGCCGACGGTCTCGTCGAGCGCTTTTTTGTCCTCCTCGCTGTTGGCGAGCTGCTCTTCAAGTTCGGCAATGTGCGCTTCCAGTGAGTCGTTCTGCTGTAAGGTGCTTTGCAGGGCGGTGTTGCCGTCCTTGATCTCGTTGATGCTGCGCTGATTCATAAAAAATGTCCATAAAATCAGCAGAAATGCCACGGTGAAGAGGATCGCAACGTAAGTATATACCTTTTTCATGCGCTCGCGCTCGGTGGTGGGCTTTTCTTCACCGGGCACGGGCGGCTTATTCGGGTCCTTGGGGCCCTCGTGAATCAAATCGGACATGGTTATTCGCCTCCGTTCTTTCTGCGTTTGATGGCGGCGAGCGCTTCGAGCAGATCGTTTAAGTCGTCGATGCCGTAATAGTCGAGCTCGATGCGGCCCTTTTTCTTGCCGGACACGATGCGGCAGGTGCGGCCGATCTTATCGCTGAGCTCCTGCGCGGCCAGACGGCCGTAGCTCTCGGCGATGAGCTCGTCGTTCGTGGGTTTGCGCTCTTCCTTAGGGTTACTCAGGCGCTTGGCGAGCGCCTCGGTCTGGCGGACACTGAGGCCCTGCTTGACGATCAGGTTTGCCGCGTCGAGCTGCAAGTCGGCCTTGAGCGGCAGCAGCGCGCGGGCATGACCGCCGGAGAGGTCACCGTTTTGCAGCATTTGCCGCACTTCGGGGCAAAGCCCTAACAATCTCAGACTGTTTGCCACGGCGGAGCGGGACTTGCCGACACGCTCGGCGGCCTCCTCCTGCGTGAGATGGTAGTTGTCCATCAGCGTTTTGTAGCCCTCGGCTTCTTCGATGGGGTCAAGGTCTTCGCGCTGGAGGTTTTCGATGAGCGAAAGCTCGGTCATCTTGCGGTCATCCGCCTCGATGACGATGGCGGGCACTTCGGCAAGACCGGCGATGCGCGCGGCGCGCCAGCGGCGCTCGCCCGCGATGATCTGATAGTAGCCGGAAGAAAGGCGGCGGACCGTCAACGGCTGGATAATGCCGTGCTCGCGGATGGAATCGGCCAGATCCTGCAGAGCCTCTTCATCGAAGTGGCGGCGCGGCTGATTGGCGTAGGGTTCGATCTGCGAGATGGGGAGGTAGAGGTTGTCAGACGTGTCGGTGCGCAGGGCGGCGTCGCCCAGCAGCGCGCCGAGCCCCTTGCCGAGCCCGCGGTTTGCATTTGCCATGGAAACTTCTCCTTTCTGTGGGATGAAGCGGGCGGAATGCGCCCTTATATTTAATGTATCAGCGGTTCTGCTTCAAAAACTCGTTGGCGAGGTCGCTGTAAGCCTCCGCGCCGCGGGAGGTGCGGTCGTAGTAGTTGATGGGCTTGCCGTGGCTCGGCGCCTCGGAAAGGCGCACATTGCGGGGGATGACGGTCGAATACACCTTGCCGGGGAAGTAGCGCTTGACCTCTTCCGCAACTTGGAGGGCGAGATTCGTGCGCCCGTCGAACATCGTGAGCAGAACGCCTTCGAGCTCAAGGCTGGGATTCAGGCTGCGGCGCACCATGCGGACCGTGTGCATCAGGTCGGACAGGCCTTCGAGCGCGAAATATTCGCCCTGCACGGGAACGATCAGGGAATTCGCGGCGCAGAGGGCGTTGACCGTTAAGAGTTCGAGCGACGGCGGGCAGTCGATGAGGATAAAGTCGTAATTGGGCGAGAGAACGTCGAGCGCCTGCTTGAGCAGGAATTCGCGGTTTTCGCGGTCGATCATCTCGATGCCCGCGCCCGCCAGTGCCTTTGAAGAGGGGAGCACGTCGCCGTAACGCGTGTGCGCCACGCTGGCCGTGACGTCTGCGCCGTTGATGAGCACGTCGTAAACGCCGCGCGAGGCGGCCTTGTCCACACCCATGCCGGAGGTGGAGTTGGCCTGCGGGTCACAGTCGCACAGCAGAACGCGATTTCCCTTTTCCTTGAGAGAAGAGGTCAGGTTGACACAGGTCGTCGTTTTGCCGACGCCGCCCTTTTGATTGACGATTGCAACGATTTTAGCCAAAAAAACACCCACCTTAGTCATAAGAAGCATTGATCCATTTTCATTCTTGTTCAGTATAGCACAAAACAGCTCAATTTCAACAGGGAAGCTCAAATTTTGCAAATTTGTTTCACGTGAAACATGACAAGGCGCAGACCTTTACGTCCCGATTTGCTCCTGTTTGGCCCGGTGATGGGGTATCACCGCTGGGGCAGTGCTGAGGACAGAAAAAGGCCATGGTAAAGGCGCTGACCTTTACCATGACCTGAAATCAGTGTTTCACGTGAAACAAATCACTCCTGCGGCTGGGTCAGCAGCATCGTACCGTAGGGCTCGAGCGTCAGGCGGAGCAGACCATCGCCGCAGAAGAACTCCTGATGGGACAGGGCGTCCTCGGCGAGCGTGCCGTCCCACGGAAGGGTGAGCGTGACGGGCTCGTCGCCCGCATTGACTGCCGTGAGGCAGTGGTCGTGCTCCGTGCGGCGCGAGAATGCCAGCGCACGGCCCTGCGCGGCATGGTAGACGATCGTGCCGCTTTGCAGCGCCTCGTGCGATTTGCGCAGCGCGCCGAGCTGCTGGAAGTAACGCACCAATTCGGCATTCTCGCGTCCCCACGGGTAGGTTCCGCGGTTGAACGGGTCTTCAAAGCCCTGCATGCCGGCCTCGTCACCGTAGTAGAGCATCGGCGAGCCGGGGAAGGTGTAGAGGATCAGAGCCGCGAGCTTGAGGAGCGACATGCCGCGCGCAAGGTCGGAATCGCTGAGCTGATAGACCGCGCGCTCGTCGCGCGTCTGCGGCGCGGGGGAGGTGAGGCCTAAGATCGTCAAAAGCCTTGGCGTGTCGTGGGTCGAGAGGAAATTCATCGCGCCGTAGAACGCGGGCGCAGGATAGTTTTCGCGCAGCTCCTCCATGCTGTCGCGGAAGTATTCCGCGCCGCCGCCGAGCAAATAGGCCATCAGCGCCGTGCGGAACGGGTAGTTCATCAGGCCGTTCGTCTCGCGGCCCAGCAGGTACTTGCGGCGCTGGGAGTAGGCGATCTTCGTCGTGCCGTCCTCCCAGACCTCGCCGAGAAGATAAGTGTCGGGGTTCTCCTCGTTCATCGCCGCGCGAATTTTGGCAATGAACTCGTCGGGGAGCTCGTCGGCGACGTCGAGCCGCCAGCCGGATGCGCCCGCGCGCAGCCAGTGCTTGATAATGGAGTTGTTGCCCTCAATAATGTAGTCAACATAGCTCTTTTCCAGCTCGTTGACCGCGGGCAGGTTCTTGATGCCCCACCAGGCGTCGTACTCGTCGGGGAAGGGGTGAAAGTTGTACCAGCGGTAATAGGGCGACTGCTCGCCCTGCGCCGCGCCGAGGTCGTCGTAAAAGCCGTCGGCGTTGAAATAGACGCTCTTTCGCCCCGTATGGTTGAAGACGCCGTCGAGCATCACGTAGATGCCGCGCTTTTTCGCCTCCGCGCAGAGCGTGCGGAAGTCCGCTTCATCGCCGAGCAGCGGGTCAATGCGCTCATAACAGGCCGTATCGTAGCGGTGGTTGGTCGAGGCCTCGAAGATCGGGCAGAGGTAGAGCGTCGTCACACCGAGAGAGGCGAGGTAGTCGAGCTTTTCCGTGATCCCCTGCAAGTCACCGCCGAAAAAGTCGCTGCACGTGATCTCGCCCTCGGCGTTCGGGCGGTATTCGGGAAGCTCGTCCCAATTTTCGTGCAGCGTGCGCGGGCCGACAAGGCCTGCAACATCACGAGATTTAGCGCGGCGGAAGCGGTCGGGGAAGATCTGATACGTCACGCCGCGGCCGAACCACGCGGGCGTTTTGTGTGTGTCGTCGTAGACCGTGAGCTGCCAGGGCTCGACCGCGTCCCACGCGCAGAGGCCATTTTTGCCGTAGCAGCTCGTGCCGCCGTCCGCCCACGAGAGGCGGAAGTGGTACCAGACGAGCTCCACGTCATCCGGCGCGGTGAAGATGCCGCGATAGACGACGTGGCCGTCCTCCTGCGCGGGAGTAAGCTCCACCGTCGTCCATTGGTCGGCAAACTCGCCGTGAGCAAGCAGCTCACAGCGCGTGACCGCCGCGCCGCGCTCGGGGCGAAAGCAGAACGAGACATCGGCGCCGCAGGGCACCGCGCCAAAGGGAGATTTGAAGAGAAGATCGCGCGGATCAAACCATTTAGTTGACATAACACATTCCTTTCTGCCAAATAAAGCGGCTGAAACAGGCAAAAGCGCGCCGAAACGGCGCGCTTAACCCAGCAGTGTATTTTCGCCCGTGATCGCGGAGGACGCGGACGTGTTGGAGAAGTAAGCGTTGAGCACCTGCACGGCGGTGGAGGCCAACGCTGCGCCGGAGCCGCCCTTTTCGATGACAATGGCCACGGCGATCTGCGGATCGTCGTAGGGGGCGAAGCAGACGAACGCGCCGTTGTTGTTCTTCGTGTCGCCAGTCTGGACCGTACCGGTCTTGGCCGCGGCGTCGACGATACAGTCCTTGAAATACTGCGACACCGCGCCGTCAGTCGCGAGGTCGTGCATACCGGCGAGGACGGCGGAGAGGTTTTCGCTGCTCATTTCGACCCTTTCGACCGGCTCGGCGTCGTAAACGTATTCGAGCGCGCCGGAGCCGCTGGAGCGGACGTTTTTCAAAAGGTGCGTAGCGTAGCGGTCACCCCCGCCGCAGAGCGTCGCGATGTAATTTGCGAGCTGGAGGGGGGAGTATTCCTGGTTTGCCTGACCGAACGCCGCCCACGGGGCAAGGTTCTCGCCCTCGTTCTGCGAGGGAAGGCGGCCCGCGGTGTCGCCGATCTCGATGCCGGTCGGCGCGCCGAGACCGAATTTCGCGTAATACTCGCGCAGCGTGTCCATGCCCATGCGGTAGCCCATTTCGGCGAAGAAATAGTTGCAGGAGTTCATGATCGCGCCGCGGATGTTGAGCGAGCCGTGGCCGCTGCGCTTCCAGCAGTAGGTGTAGCTCGCGGAGTAGCCGGGGTACGTCCACTTGCCGGAGTCGTAGATACGCTCGCGCACGGTCGTCGCGCCGGATTCGAGCGCGGCGATGGCCGTCAGCGGCTTCAAGGTCGAGCCGGGGGCGTATTTGCCCTGCGTGGCGCGGTTCCACATCGGCTGCAAGGGATCGGTGGAGAGCTCTGCGAGGTCCTGACGGAACGTCGAGAGGGAATAGGTCGGATAGGACGCAAGCGCCAGCACGTCGCCCGTGCCGACCTGCACGACGGCCACGGCCGCGCCGCGGTCGATGCCGTCGGATTTTGTCATGGAAGAGACAGTATTTTTGAGCGCCTCCTCCACCTGTGCCTGAAAGTCGATGTCGATCGTCAGCGCCACGGTGGAGCCAGGCTTCGGCTCGACAGAGTAGAGCTCGCCGGTGATCTTGCCGGATTCGTTGAGCGTGACAAGGCGCTTGCCGTCGCTGCCGTGGAGATAGTCTTCAAACGCATTTTCCACGCCGGAGATGCCGACGGTGCTCGCAAGCGTGTAGCCATCCTTATCCTTATAATCGTCCCAGTCCTGAATGCTGCCGGTGTAGCCGAGGACGTGGGCGGCATAGTCGCTCTCATAGACGCGCACGGACGAGGTGTCCACCTGCACGCCGGCATAGTTGCCGTCCTTGATGAGGGAAATGAGCGAAACATCCACGTCGCTCGCAAATTCGAAGGTCGTGGAGCCGTTCATCTTGGCGGAGGCGAGGGAGTAGCGCAGCCCGATGAGCGTGCGCACCGTGTCGGTGGGCAGGGTTTCGTCGATCCCGTACTCGCTGCGCAGCTTCAGATACAGCGCAGAGCCCGTCAGAGTGGTGGGGAGACCGTCATCGCCGACGTTCTTTTCATTGATCCACTTGAGCGAGACGAGGTATTTGACGAGCGTTTTCGCGCTGCCGTTCGCGGTGTCGTAAGCGTAGGGTGAGGTCCTGGCGAGCGGCAGCGTGTCCTTAATTTCGACGCCCTGCGCGTTCATCAGTTCGATGACGCGCAGCAGCGCGTCGTTGAGCTCGTCGGAAGAGACGAGCGAGGAATCAAAATTCAGCGTGTAGACCGCGCGGTTCGACACGAGTACCTTGCCGTTGCGGTCGGTGATGACGCCGCGTGAAGCCTTGACAGTCTCGGACTTGGCATTCGTGCGGATGGACTGGGCGAGATAATCGTCGCCGTTGACGATCTGCGCGTCAAAGAGCGTGACGACGAACACGAGCGCGCAGAGAAACATCGCCGCGCCGAGCGCAACGAGGCGGCGGGTAAAGCGTTTGGAATCCATAGCGGCCTCCTTTCCTTGAGGCTTGGGGAAAATGGGGAAAATCAGTCGGGGAAGGCGCGACGCACGGCGCGCAGCGCCGGATACACCGGCACGAGCAGCAGACACGAGAGTGCCGTTTCGCGCGCGAACAGGTGCAGCATCGGCAAAATGGCGGTCGAGCCGCTGCGCGGCAGCAGCGCGAACGCCTGCAAGAGGTCAACGAGCAGAAATGTCAGCACGGTCGAGAGCAGCGCACGGGCAAAGCCCTGCTGCAATAAATTGCTGACAACGGTGGAAATAAGCAGCGCCGCAAGCGTGAACGCAATGGTATAGAGACACGCGAATGGCGCGGGGAGCACAAGGTCGCACAGCGCGCCGAAGACGATGCCCGCGATGACGGACGAGCGCGGCAGCTCAAACGATGCCATGACCGCCAAAATGACGGGCGGCAGAAAGGGGATGACGCCGAAAAACGTCATCGACCCGAGAAGCAGCCGCCGCAGGAAAAAGAGCGCCGCGGCGGCGAGCGCGTAAAATGTCCACTTGAGCGCGGTGGTTTGGGTGAGATTCATGCGCGCCTCCCTCAGTCGACAATGTCGTAGTCCGTGATGACGAACACCTCGGTCAGGGCGGCAAAGTCCATCATGGGGGCGAGGACCGCGTAGCGGGCAAGGCCGTCGTCGCCGGTCTGGAGCGATTCGACCGAGCCGATGACAAGGCCGCTCGGGTAATATCCGCCAAGGCCCGATGTGACGATCTGGTCGCCGATGAGCACCTCGTCGTCCGACGTGAGGTACGAGAGCTTCAGCTTGCCCTGACCCATCAGGGCGAAATCACCCTCCGCCACGGCGACCTCGCCGGTGCGGAAGATGCGCGCGCCGAGCTCAGTGTCCGTGTCGATGACGGTCAGCACCGTCGACCAGTTGAGGCCGACCTCGGAAATGACGCCGACGAGATACCCCTCGGCGCTGACAACGCAGTCGCCCACGGCGATGTCCTGATCGGTGCCGTGGTTGAGCGAGAGCGACGACGTCCAGCTGCTCTCGCTGTGGGCGAGCACGGCGGTGGAGACGAACGTGAAGTCGCGCCGCTGCTGCTGGAGCTTCAAAAGCTCGCGCAGGAGCTTATTTTCCTCGCTGTCGGCCTGCGCCTGACGCTGCTGGGTGCGAAGGTCCGCGATCTCTTTTTTGAGCGCCGCGTTTTCCTCCTTGAGTGTGGTCGTGTCCTCGTAATACTGGCGCTTGTCGGCCGCCCAGTCGCTCACGGCGGTGGCGGCGGCGCGGAACGGATACGTCAGCACGCCCGCGATGTTTTCGAGCACCGAGGACGTCGAGGAAAAGTAGGTCAAAAGGCTCAGTGCCACGGCGACCGCCGCGGCGACGGCCAGAATGCGCAGCCCGTGCTGACGGAAAAATTCTTTCAAGGCTTACCCTCCTTTCATCGTAGGGCAGGGGAGAGGTTAGAGGAGCTTGACGCCAAAGCGCGCGAGCACTAAGCCAAGCTGCTCGACGGGCAGACCCATGACGTTGAAAAAGTCGCCGTCGATGCGCTCGACGAAGAGCGCGCCGCGGCTCTGCACGCCGTAGGCGCCGGCTTTGTCCATCGGCTCGCCGGTTTTAATGTAGGCGCGGATCTCGTCGTCCGTCGCCGGACGGAAGAAGACGCGCGTGGACACGGCGAAAAGCTCGCTCGTCTCTCCGCGGCGGACGCTCACGCCGGTGCAGACCGTGTGGCCGCGGCCGGCAAGCTCGCGCAGCATGCGGAACGCATCGTCCTCATCGTGCGGCTTGCCGAGGCGGTCATTGTCCAAAAAGACCATCGTGTCCGCCGTGATGATGAGATCGTCGGGAGAGCAGAGGGCGGCGGCCGCGTCGCATTTTTTCTTTGCAATGTAGCGCACCGTGTCCTCGGGAGAAAGACCTTCCGGATAGCTCTCGTCGATGTCGAGCGAGAGCGTTTTGAAGTCCTCCACGCCGATACGCTGCAAAAGCTCCTGACGGCGCGGGGATTGGGATGCCAAAACGATTGCCATGATATTGCCTCACTATTTGATAATAAAAAGTATAATCAAGATAAAAAATTACAATTTGAAATTCATTCTGCGCCGCGATAGAAGAGACCGCGGGTGATATTCTCCGGCGCTTCGACCGTCTCGCCCTGATACGCGCGCAGTATGCGGACGCATTCAGAGGCGCTCTCGGTCGTGAAACGGAGTTGAGCAAAGCGCAGACCGAGCGTCTGCCAGTCCTTCGATTTGTCCGCGAGATAAAGAATCTTTCCGTTCTCGATCTCGCTGCGGCAGCCCCACGCGCGCAGCACGGGGAAGTGCTCGCCGCGCCGGTCGGTCAGCTCCGGCGCGCTTGCACACGCGCCGTCTGCCGGGACGGACGCAGGGCGTTCCTTAAAGTATCGACAGCCGAACGCGTTCGCATTCAGGCAGTTTTCCGTGAGCATCAGGGGAAGGCGGCCATAGACGATGGCCTCGCAGGGCAGGCACTTGCTGAGGTCGCGCAGCTGTGCGTCGCGCAGCTCGAACGAGACGCACGCGCTCGAAAGTCCCTGTTCTTTCCAGAAAGCGAGCGCGGCGGAGTTGTAGACGTTCAGCGCCCAGTCGCCGTGGAGCGTGATATCGAGTCCGCGCACGAGCGAGAGATGGCCGAGGTTGGCGAGCGACACGTCCGTGACGCCTTTTTTGGCGGCATCCTCGAGCAGCGCGCGCAAAATAGGCTCGTCCTGTGTGCGGTAGATGCGCGGCAGTACCGCGAAAAATTTGGTTCTGCCGAGATGTGGCGAAAGGTCAAGCTGCGCCAGTAGTTCGACGGGCACATACACCCGCGCGGGAGCGAGCGCGATCAGTTCCTCACTCAGCTGCTCGGCCCTGTGGAGGGAGACGGTCAGCAGCGGCTTGTCCACGCTGTTTTTGACCGTTTTCGGCGGGACAAAGCCGAACGCGCGGCGCTCGGGCACAGCGGTGCGCTGCGCTTCCATCTGCGCAAGCGCTTCGCGGCGCAGGGCGTTGAGCGCGCCCGCACTGACGGCGAGGCCGCCGTCGAGTGCGACGGCGCACTGCGCCGCCGAAAAGGCCGTGCCGCCGGTTTTCTTGAGGCGCGTTTCGACCTCTTCCGCGGTGACGGCGCGGCTGCGCGCCGCCTCGGGCACTGCGCCGGTGACGGTCACAGCATGACCGTCTGCGTCCTCGGCTGTCAGGTGCATCGGCTCTCCGGCGCGGATGGTGCAATTTAATGCGAGCGGCACGAGCCGCAGATTTTCCTTTTCATAGCGCGCGCGGACCTCGGCAAACCAGTCCTCGGGCCATCTTGCGTTTTCGGGCCGCGTGCCGAACATTTCACGTCCGCGCACGCCGCGATAGTATCCCTCGGTAAAGCCGTCGCGCGAGAAGGCGAGGGCGAGCTTTTTCTGCTCGTCCTTCGTCGGCGCGCGATGCTCGCGCAGGAGCCGCGCGTAGATCTCCGTCACGGCGGCGACATACTCCGGGCGCTTCATGCGCCCCTCGATCTTGAGGCAGGCAACGCCCATGTCCATCATCTCCGGCACGAAGGGCGCGAGGTTCGCGTCCTTCAAGCTCAGCGGATGGCCGTCCGCCCTGCCGGAAAAGCCGTAGGGCAGACGGCAGGGCTGGGCGCAGGCGCCACGGTTGCCGCTGCGCCGCCCGATGACGGCAGACATCTCGCACTGGCCGCTGTAACACATGCACAGCGCGCCGTGGACAAAAGTTTCGATCTCGATGGGGCTTTTTTGGCAGATTTCGGCGATCTCCCCGCGCGAAAGCTCGCGCGCGAGCACCGCGCGCGTCATGCCGAGACGAGCCGATTCTTTGACGCCCGAAAGCGTGTGCAGGCTCATCTGCGTCGAGGCGTGCAGCGGCACGTCGGAAATGATTTTTTGCAGCGTCGCCAGAACGCCCCAATCCTGCACCAGGATCGCGTCCACGCCGCACTCCGACGCGGTGCGCGCCTCCGCGGCAAGCGCGGGGAGCTCGCGGTCGGTGACGAGGGTGTTGAGCGTCAGATAGACCTTCACGCCCCGCAAATGGCAATAAGAGACCGCCGCGCGGAATTCCTCATCAGAGAAGTTCCTCGCGCTGCGGCGCGCGTTGAACGCGCCAAAGCCCATATACACGGCGTCTGCGCCGCTCTGTACGGCGGCGATGAGCGCCTCCTGCCCGCCCGCGGGCGCTAACAGCTCCGTCGTCAAGGCTTACTTTTTCTGCTGCTGGAGCTTGAAGATCTCGCGCTTGAGCTCGCTGACCTCGTTCTTGGCCTGAGAAGCCTCGTCGAGGTACTGCTTGACCTGACGGCGCAGCGCGTCGCCGGCCTCGCGCTCTTTGAAGAGCTCGTCGGTGATGTTCACGGCGGTCAGCACGGCGGCGTCCGTGCGGCCGACCTTGGCAGCGTCGAGCAGCTCGCTCATTTTGTCGTTGACGTAGGAGCCGACCTTCTGCATATAGGAGGGGGCTTCCTCGGCGACAAAGGTGTATTCCTCGTCGCAGATGGAGATCGTGATGCGGTTTTCCATGATTTGTGTGCTCCTTTCTATTTCGGCGTTGCACAAAAAAGGGCAAATTCCACCCATATAATCTCTAACAGTATAACACGGGAGTGAAAATGTGAAAAGGGGGAAGCAAAAAATTTCATGTTTACGAACGGGAAAATTTCATGTAGAATAATGGAATCGAAAATGGACGAAAGGAGGCGGGGAACATGGCAGGCTATGTGCTGCATTTGAGCACCGAGGAGAACATCACGCTCTCGTCGGCGACGGTCAAGCGATTGATCGCGGGTGGCAGCGGTGACGCGGCGCTGCTGTACCTCGCCATCCTGCATGCGCGCGGCGCGGCGGACTCCGGCAAGCTCGCGCGCGAGCTCAAGTGGGACGAAACGCGTCTTCGCGCGGCGGAGCAGGCGCTCTACGAGATGAAGCTCGTCGGCGCGCCGGAGAAGAAGGAGGAAGCGCCCCTTCTGCCGCCCCAGCAGCTCAGCGAGCCGCCCGAGTACACGCGCGAGGACATCGCGCGAAAGCTGGAGGGCGACGGGCGCTTCGCCTGCCTTCTGCACGAGGTGGAGCACAAGCTCGGCCCGCTCTCGACCCCGTCGGTCAAGAAGCTGTTAGGGCTGTACGAAAACCTCGGCTTGCCCGCGGACGTCGTTTACACGCTCGTCAACTACTGCATCGCGAAAAAGGAGCAGCAGTTCGGCGAGGGGCGGCTGCCCAATATGCGCGAGATCGAAAAAGAGGGCTACGTCTGGGCGCGCAAGGAGCTCTTTTCCATCGAAAAGGCCAGCGAGTACATGAAGCGCGAGCAATCCCTGCGCGGCAGGTACCCCGAATACATGGCGGCGCTGCAAATGCAGGGCCGCGCAAGCGCGCCGAGCGAGGAGAAGTATCTCTCCGCGTGGGCGGAGATGGGCTTTCCCGCCGATACGGTGTCCGAAGCCTACGACCGGACGATCCTGCACTGCCACGAGTTCCGCTGGCCGTACTGCAACGGCATTTTGAAGCGCTGGCACGAAAAGGGCCTGCACACGCTCGCCGAAGTGAAGGCTGAGAACGCCAGGGAGCAGAGCAAGCCGAAAAAGAACACCACCGGCGGCAACGCCTGGATGAAGGAATATTTGAATCAGTAACGAAAGCGGGGGAGAAGGATGTCTTACGATGGGCGGCTGATGCGCCAAGCGCTGGCGCGCTTCGACGAGGACAAGCAGCGCCGCGCGGAGAATTTCCGCGCGCGCGAGCGCGCGGTGTATACCAAGTGCCCGCGCATCGAGGAGATCGACCGCGAGTTGTCGCACACGATGGCGAAGATCATCGCCTCCGGCCTGCGCCGCGGGACGGACCCGCGCCCGGCCATTGAGGCGCTGCGGGAGGAAAACCTCAATTTGCAGCAGGAAAAGCGCCTTCTCCTGACGCGCCTGGGTCTGCCGGGCGACTATCTCGAGGAAAAGCCCAAGTGCTCGCGCTGCAACGACACGGGCTTTCTCGGCAGCGAGGTCTGCTCGTGCCTGCGCGGCTACTACGCCAGAGAGCAGAACAAGGAGCTTTCGGGCCTTTTGGACCTCGGCTCGCAGTGCTTCGAAAATTTCAACTTCGACTACTATTCGTCTGTGCCGGACAGCGACCTCGGCGTGTCGCCGCGCACGAACATGGAGCGCGTGTACGACATCTGCCAGGACTACGCGCACGAGTTTTCGCCCAAGAGCGGCAGCCTGCTGCTGACCGGCGGTACGGGGCTGGGGAAAACGTTCCTCTCCGCGTCCATCGCGCGCGTCGTGAGCGCGAGCGGCCACAGCGTAGTCTACGACACGGCGGGGCACATCTTCGCCCGCTTCGAGGCGCAGAAGTTCGGCCGCGACGACGGCGAGAACGCCGACACCGCCGTGAGCCGCGCGCTCGGCTGCGACCTGCTGATTTTAGACGACCTCGGCACCGAACTGATGACGAGCTTTGTCCACAGCGCGATGTATCAGATCGTCAACACGCGCCTCATCACGGGGAAGAAGACCGTCATCTCCACAAACCTGAGCCCCGACGAGCTTGGGCGGCGCTACGGCGCGCCGGTGCTGTCAAGATTGCAGGGAGAGTATCAAATGCTGCTCTTTTTCGGCGAAGACATCCGCCGGCAGAAGAGAAAATGAATACAAAATGTAAAAAAGGCTCCGCAGAATACTCTGCGGAGCCTTTTTTCTTGCTTTTTACGGCTTGTGGATCACGGCGACGGCGCAGGGCACGCGGCCCGGGCAGTAGGCGTAGTCGACATCGTCGTAGCCCGCCGCGGCGATAAACTGCTTATACGTGTCGAACGTGAACTGACGCTTGAAGTCCGCGCCCGCCTTGCCGACGGTCGAGGCAAAGCCGCTCGTCCTGCCCTGCTCATTGCGGTTCATATAGGTCGGGACAATGATCATGCCGCCGCTGCGGCAGACGCGGTCGAGCTCGGCAAGGGCCTTGTACGGCTCGTCGAGCAGGTGGATGACATTCGCGGCGATGACCACGTCGAACTGCCCGTCCGGCTCATCCAATTGCAGAATATCGGCCTGACGGAACGTGACATTCGGCAGCGCGCCGTATTTCTTCTTCGCCCGCTTGAGCATGTTGGCGGAAAAGTCTGTCGCGAGAAGCGTCCGGCAGCGCTTGGCGATGGCGCCGGTGAGAAGGCCCGTGCCGCAGGCGCATTCGAGCACCGCATCGTATGGCGTGATGCGGGAGCTGACGGCGGCAATCAGCGCCTTGTGCGTTTTTTTATTAAAGATGTCGGCGAAGAGGTCATAGACCCCCGCGACGTTGTCCCAGAACATGAGTATTTTCCTCTCAACGTGATTTATTTTTCTACACGATAGCAGAAACGCGCGGAAAATGCTACTCTCAAGAGAAAGAAAAAACGAAAAATTAAGGGAGAGGATCCTACTTTTTGTGCTTTTTATAAAAAGACTTGCCATCGGCGCACGGGTGGTATATAGTCTTTATAAATATTTCGCAAAGAAACTGCATTTTTGCGTTAAGGAGTCGAATGATGAAACGAATTTGGTCGCTGTTTGCCCTGCTGGCGCTGCTGTGCGCGCTGACGGTCCCGGCGCTGGCCGCCGCGGGCGGGGAGCGAAACGTGGAGACCCCGGAAACGCTGAGTGAGGTGGAAGAGTCTGACGAAGCGGGAGCGAACGGAAATACCGTCAAGCTGCGCAAGATCTGGGCGGTGGCGGCGCTTATCGGCGTGGCGTGCTTTGGCGGCGCGCTGGGCATGGCGCATTCGGTCGCGAAGGCGGCGAACAACATGGCCGAACAGCCCGAGGCGGCGGGGCAGATCCGCACCTCGATGATGATGATGGGTCTTGTCTTTATCGAGACGGTCATCATCTATGCGCTGATCGTGGCCATCCTGATCATCTTCGTATTGTGACGATAACGAGAAAAGTGGAATAGAGCGGCGGAAGGGGGCAGCACTGTCTCCTTCCGCTGCTCTATTTATTGAAGAAAAAGGGGAGGGGTCAGGGCTCTGTTAAGAAGACGAAAAGATGCTGTAAAGCGGCGGTTAATCATGAAGGAAGACTTGCATTTCCTGCGTGCAGGTGGTATAAATAAGTGCTGCATCCCAAGCAGAAATTGGATGATAGAAACAAAAGGGGGTAGGGCGCGTGGATAAGAAAAAGCGAACGCGCGGGCTGATCGTGTTCGCCGTGATCGTGCTGGCGCTGCTGGCCGGATGTTTGCTCACGCCGTCAGGCGGCGAGAGCGAACCGATCCAGGAGGTCATGCGTGACGCGGTGCTGCACGAGCAGAACAAGGTGAGCCTGTTTGGCCTGATCGAGGTGAACCCAGGGCTCATCTCCGCCTACATCGTGACGGGTATTTTAATAGTATTCGCCCTTGTGTGCCGGTTTTTTGTGATCCCAAAATTCAAATATGTGCCCGGCAGGTTCCAGCTCGTTTTAGAGCAGATCGTCGGCATGTTCGACGGCCTGGCCGAGGGCAGCAGCCCGCACCGCAATAAATTCCTGCGGGCGTACATCTTCACCGCCGGTGTTTACATCTTTGTCAGCACGCTCTTTGAGCTGCTCGGCATTCAGGTGGTGACCACATCAGGCCACGCCGTCAGCCTGCCCGCGCCGCTGTCCGATATCAACGGGGCGATCGCGCTGGGCGTGATGAGCTACGGCGTGATCCTGTTTGGCGGACTGATCGCCGCGGGCGTGAGGGGATTTCTGCACGCGCTCAAGGATTTCTCGCTGCCGATCTCGATGAGCTTTCGACTCTTCGGCGCGCTGCTTTCCGGCGCGCTCGTGACGGAGCTTGTGTATTACTACGCGGCGCTTTCCTATGTGCTGCCGGTCATCGTGGGCGTGATGTTCACGCTGCTGCACGCGCTGATCCAGGCGTATGTTTTAACGATGCTGGTGTCGACGTTCTACGGCGAATCGACCGAAAAGCACGAGAAAAAGCCCAAGGCAAAAAAGGTAAAAAAATCCCGCAGCGAAACGGCTGCCTGAAGAAAGAGGTAAATTTGCCATGAAAACGATGAAGAAATTTGCAGCGCTGATGATGCTGCTGTGCGCGCTGATGATCTGCACCATCCCCGCCCTCGCCGCAAACGAGAGCGACAATGACAGCAACGTGACCGAGACCGTGAGCGTCACGGCCGGCAGCAACGACAACGACGTGACCTCCGCCAAGGCGATGGGCTCGGGCGTGATGATCGGCATTGCGTGCCTTGGCGGCGCGCTGGCCATGGGTATTGCCGTCGGCAAGTCGAGCGAGGCCATGGCCAGCCAGCCCGAAGCCACAAGTCAGATCAGAACCACGATGATGATGGGCCTTGTGTTTATCGAGACGGTCATCATTTACGCCCTGATCGTGGCGATCCTCATTATCTTCGTCCTTTGATGAAGAACACTCCCAAAAAGGAGGGGCTTTTGAATGCCGCTTAATATCAATTTGCAGCAAATTTTGCTGCATGCGCTGAACTTTGTCATCCTGTTCGGCGCGATGTATTTTCTGCTCTACAAGCCTGTGAAGAGCTTTATGGACAGCCGCAAGGCGCACTATGAGAAGATGGACGAGGACGCCAAGGCCGTGCTTGCCGAGGCCGAGAAGACGAAGGCCGGCTATGAAGCGCAGCTCAAGAGCGCCGACGAGGAGATCGCACGCCGCCAGCGCGAGGCGAACGAAGCCTTGCAGCACGCGGTGGACGAGCGCCGCGCGCAGGCCGAGCAGCAGGCGGGCGAGATCGTGCGCAAGGCACGGGAAGATGCCGCGCGCGAGCATGAGCGCGTGATGGAGCAGGCCAAGGGCGAAATTTCCGAGCTGATGAGCGCCGCGGCGGAAAAGCTGGTGCTCTCCAGCACGTCGGACGCTTACGACAAGTTCCTGGACACGGCGGAGGAGCGCAAGGACAATGGCTGAGCGCACGGAGCATTTAGAGGCCGTACTGCTCTCTGCCGCGCGTCCGTCGCAGGAGCAGGAGAAGCGATTTCTGGCCTTCCTCGCCGAAAAGTACGGCGAGGGTACGACGCTTACCTGGCAAAAGAGTGATGACTACCCCGGCGGTTTCCGCCTCGAGGTGGGCGCGGAGGTCTACGACTGGAGCGCGGGCGGACGCCTGAGCCAGTTCAAGGACGCGCTCGAAAAGCTCGCCGCCACGCAGGGCGACGTCATCCCGCTGCTGAAGGAGACGGTGCTCTCGTGGACACCGCAGGCCATGGCACAGGAGGTCGGCACCGTTCTGACCGTCGGCGACGGCATTGCCCGCGTGGACGGGCTGGAGGGCGCCGCCTATGGCGAGGTGCTGCTTTTCAACGGCGGCGTGCGCGGCATGGTGCAGGATTTATCCGAGGACAGCGTCGGCTGCATCCTCTTTGACGACGACGCGAGCGTCTGCGCGGGCAGCACGGTCCGCCGCACCGGACGCACGGCGGGCGTTCCCGTGGGCGAGGGATTCCTCAGCCGCGTGGTCAACGCGCTCGGCGTGCCCATCGACGGCGGGGGAGACATCCGCGCCGACGGCTACCGCGCGGTGGAGAGTCCCGCTCCCGGCATCATCGACCGCCAGAGCGTCGACACGCCGCTTGAGACGGGCATTCTGACCGTCGACTCGATGTTCCCCATCGGCCGCGGCCAGCGCGAGCTTATCATCGGCGACCGCCAGACCGGCAAGACCGCTATCGCCCTCGACACTATTGTCAACCAGAAGGGCAAGGATGTCATCTGCATCTATGTCGCCATCGGACAGAAGGCGAGTTCCGTCGCCCAGCTCAAAAAGACGCTGGAAACGCACGGGGCGATGGATTATACGATCATCGTCAACGCCACGGCGAGCGATCCCGCGCCGTTACAGTACATTGCGCCCTACGCGGGCTGCGCCATGGGCGAATACTTTATGAATAAGGGCCGCGACGTGCTGATCGTCTACGACGATCTTTCCAAGCACGCCATCGCGTACCGCGCGATGAGCCTTCTTTTGGAGCGCTCCCCGGGCCGCGAGGCGTATCCGGGCGACGTGTTCTATCTGCACTCCCGCCTGCTCGAGCGCGCGGCGCATCTGAGCGAGGAGAAGGGCGGCGGCAGCATCACGGCGCTGCCGATCATCGAGACGCAGTCCGGCGACGTGTCGGCCTATATCCCGACAAACGTTATTTCGATCACCGACGGTCAGCTCATTCTGGAAACGCGCCTGTTCTTCTCCGGCCAGCGTCCGGCGGTGAATGTGGGCCTGTCCGTGTCCCGCGTGGGCGGCGACGCGCAGACCAAGGCGATGAAAAAGGCGGCCAAGACCATCCGCCTCGACCTTTCGCAGTACCGCGAGATGGAGTCGTTCACGCAGTTTGCAAGCGACCTCGACGAGTCGACGGCAAAGCTTTTATCCTACGGTCAGGGCTTGATGCGCATGCTGCGGCAGAAGCAGTTCCACCCCTACAAGCAGTATGAGCAGGTCATCCTGCTCGTCGCGGGGCTGAACCATGTTTTTCAGGAGATCGTGCCAGAGCAGCTTGACGCGTTTATCCCTGCGCTCTTGCAGCACTTTGGCGAGACGCAGGGCGCGCTGTGCAATACCATCGAGCAGACCGGCCAGCTCAGCGACGATCAGCAGTCGCAGATCATCGAACTGGCAAAGGAATTTGTGCAAAGCTATTTTTCCAAATAAAAAGTGAGGTGACAGGTACATGGCGAGCATGAAGGAGATCCGCGAGCACATCGCGAGCATCCAGAGCACGCAGAAGGTGACGAACGCGATGTACCTCATCGCTTCGACCAAGATGCGGCGGGCGAAAGAAGACCTTGCCAAGACGCGCCCGTTTTTCGACGCGGTCTTGACGCAGATCGAGCAGATCTTCCAGCACGCGGGCGAGATCGAGAGCCCGTACCTCTACCGGGGCAACGCGGACGATCTGGCCCAGCCGGGAACGTACGCCTATCTTGTGGTGACGGCGGACCGCGGCCTCGCGGGTGCCTACAACCAGAATGTTATTCAGGAGACGATGAAGCGCCTTGAAAAGCACCCCGACAGCCGCCTTTTTGTGGTGGGCGGCAACGGGCGGCACTTCTTCTCCGGCCATGGCGTGCCGGTGGAAAAGAGCTTCCGCTACGATGCGCAGAGCCCCACGCTCCGCCGCGCGCGAGAGATCACGGCGAAGCTTTTGGATCTCTTCGACCGGGGCGAGATCTCCAAGCTCTTTGTCATCTACACCGACCTTGGCAACGGCGTGGACATGGACGTGCGCACCGTGCGCCTGCTGCCGCTGGAGGATGAGCACTTTGCCAAAGAGGAGACGGCAGAAAAGCCCATCCGCTTTGAGCCCTCGGCAGAGGAGGTGCTCGCCAGGGTCGTGCCGGCGTACATCACGGGCTTTTTGTACTCGGCGATGGTCGACAGCTTTTGCGCCGAGCAGAACGCGCGCGCCTCTGCCATGGACTCGGCCAACCAGAACGAGGACGACATGCTGCGCGAGCTGCAGCTCGAGTACAACCACGAGCGGCAGGGCGCCATCACGAGCGAGATCACGGAGGTCTCCGCCGGCGCGCGCAGCAAGAAGAACCACATGAAGAAGGAGGCGCAGCATGCGCACAGGTAAGATCATTCAGGTATCGGGCAGCGTGGTGGACGTGCGCTTCCCGCACGGCGAGCTGCCGCGCATCCGCGAGGCGCTGTCCGTCGAGCTGAACGGCAAGCGCCTTGTGATGGAGGTGGAGCAGCATTTGAGCGCCGAAACGGTGCGCTGCATCATGCTCTCCGGTAGCGAGGGCCTCAGCCGCGGCATGACCGTCACGGGCGAAGGCAGCGGCCTTCGCGTGCCCGTCGGCAAGGCGACGCTCGGACGGCTTTTCAACGTCTTTGGCGATACCATCGACGGCGGTGCGCCGATCGGCGGCGCGGAGCCGCGCCGCAGCATCCACAGAAAGCCCCCCGCCTTCGACGAGCAGAGCCCGAGCGTTGAGATCTTGGAGACCGGCATCAAGGTCATCGACCTTTTGGAGCCCTATCCGCGCGGCGGCAAGATCGGCCTGTTCGGCGGCGCGGGCGTCGGTAAAACGGTGCTCATTCAGGAGCTTATCCACAACATCGCCGTCGAGCACGGCGGCTATTCGATCTTCACCGGCGTGGGCGAGCGCAGCCGCGAGGGCAACGACCTCTGGAACGAGATGCACGAGAGCGGCGTTATCGACAAGACCGCGCTCGTCTTCGGCCAGATGAACGAAGCGCCCGGCGTTCGTATGCGCGTGGCGCTGACGGGCCTTACGATGGCCGAATACTTCCGCGACGAGGAGCAGCGCGACGTGCTGCTGTTCATCGACAATATTTTCCGCTTTGTGCAGGCGGGCAGCGAGGTTTCGACCCTGCTTGGCCGCATGCCCTCCGCCGTCGGCTATCAGCCGACGCTCGCCAACGAAATGGGCGAGCTGCAGGAGCGCATCACCTCGACCAAGAGCGGCTCGATCACGTCCGTGCAGGCGGTCTACGTCCCCGCGGACGATTTGACCGACCCTGCCCCGGCGACGACGTTCACCCACCTCGACGCGACGACGGTTTTGAGCCGTAAGATCGCCGAGCAGGGCTTATATCCCGCGGTCGACCCGCTCGAATCGTCCTCCCGCATTCTGGAAGAGGACATCGTGGGCGAGCGGCACTACCGCATCGCGCGCAGCGTGCAGGCGACCTTGCAGAAATACCGCGAATTGCAGGATATCATCGCCATCCTCGGCATGGAGGAGCTGAGCGACACGGACAAGGTGACGGTCAACCGCGCGAGAAAGATCCAGCGCTTTTTGGCCCAGCCGACGTTCGTGGCCGAAAAGTTCACGGGCCTTCCGGGCGTCTATGTGCCGCTTGAGGAGACACTCCACGGCTTTGAAGCCATTCTCTCCGGCGAGATGGACGGCTATCCCGAGATGGCGTTCTACAACGTCGGCACGCTTGACGACGCGCTCGCCAAGGCGAAGAAGATGGAAAGCGGGGAAGCGTGATGAAGACCTTTCCTCTCCGCGTCCTCGCGCCCGAGCGCACGTTTTTTGACGGGGCGTGCACATCACTCACCGTGCCGAGCATCGACGGCATGTACGGCCTGATGGCGCAGCACGAGGATATCGTGCTCGCCATCGTTCCCGGCAAGCTGGCGCTGCGGGACGCCGACGGCGTCGAGCAGATCGCCGCCGTGTCCGAGGGCGTGCTCAAGATGGAGCACGGCGAGGCGCTCGTGCTGGTGGACACGATCGAGCGGCCGGAGGAGATCGACCTCCACCGCGCCGAGGAAATGGCCGCCGAGGCGCGCGCCGAGCTCAAGGCGAAGCGCAGCGCGCAGGAGCAGGCCATTGCCAATGCCCGCATCGCCCGCGCGATCAGCCGTATCCACGTCAAGCACGACGGGAAATAAATGAGAAAACGAAAATTCGCACCGCAAGGTGCGAATTTTTTGATCTCTCCGCCAACTTTCGCCCACTTTTGCACACTTTTTGTGCTAAAAGTGGAGAAAAAGGAGGGGAAATCCATGGAAATGTCCGCAAGAAAGCCGCTGCTCCCGCGCCGCGTGCTCGATCTGCCCATCGACGCGCTGCGCCCCAACCCCAACCAGCCGCGCATCGAGTTTGACGAGGCCTCGCTGCGCTCGCTGAGCGACAGCATCCGCCGCTATGGCATCCTCCAACCGCTGACTGTCCGCCGCACGGACGAGGGCTATGAGCTCATCGCGGGGGAGAGACGTCTGCGCGCGGCAAAGCTCGCGGGGCTGCGCGAGGTGCCGTGCCTGCTCGCGCGCTCAAGCGAGGAGGAGAGCGCACTGCTCGCGCTGATCGAAAACCTTCAGCGCCGCGACCTGCACTACTTGGAAGAGGCTGCGGCCATCGCGCGGCTGATCGCGACCTACGGCCTTTCGCAGGAGCAGGCGGCGGAAAGACTGGGGAAGTCCCAGTCCGCCATCGCGAACAAACTGCGGCTGCTGCGCCTGTCGCCCGACTGTGTGCGCCTTCTGCGCGAGCATGACCTCTCCGAGCGGCACGCACGGGCGCTGCTGCGCCTGACGGACGAGGAAGACCGCCTCAAAGCCTTGCAAGTTATCGCCGCACGCGGCTACAACGTCGCGCAGAGCGAGGCGTACATCGAAGAGCTTTTGAAGCTCAAGCAGAAAACGCCCCCGCCGCGCCTGCCGACCTACATCGTCAAGGATGTGCGCATCTTTTTGAACACCATCCGCCACTCGCTCGGATTGATGCAGCGCGCGGGCGTCGAGGCCGACATGCAGCGCGAGGACACGGACGATGGCATCCTTTTGACCATCCGCATCCCGAAACGTGCAAAAGAGGGCGGATAATCCTGCAAAATTGTCACCAAATTGTGATTCTTTTTCTCACAAACTGTGGTATACTGAAACGACTGGCAGGGAAGTCCCTGTCCGGAAGATCGGAAGAAACAGGAGGAGCCAGCATGGATGAAATGAACGGCGCCTTTGAGGAAAAGAAGAGAAGAAAGGGCGGCAAACGCCTGATGCAGCCGGAAAAGGCCGCGAAGGCGCCCAAAGCGCCCCGCGCGGAGAAGCCGCCGCGCGTTCCACGTGAAACATCGGGCAAGGCCGGCAAGGTCGTCGGCATCGTCGCGGGTGTGCTCGTGGTGGCGTACTTGGGCCTTGGCGCGTGGGCGTCGGCCAGCCATAAAATTTATCCCAACGTGATGATGGGCGATACCAACTACGGCGGGATGACCGAGCAGCAGGTCGCCGAGCAGCTCAAAGCGAGCGTCGCGCAGGCGAAGGGCACAGATGTCGACTTTGTCCTGCCCGACGGCACGGAGATCGCGCATGTTTCGCTCGACGAGATGCCGGAGTATGTCGACTTCGACGGCCTCGCCAAGCATATCTACAACGTCTACGGCTGCAACGACAGCTTTCTGACCGCAGGCGCGAAGTACCTGCGTGCGCTCTTCAAGCCGCAGGACGCCGCACAGGTGGTCGGCGCAGCCTACTCGCCCGATTTGATGGAGAATCTTGTCGACACGGTGTGCGACAGCATCAACTGCGACCCTGTGGAGTTCGCCATCAATGTGACAGAGGATGGCAAGGTCAGCGTGACGAAGCCGCAGGACGGCCGCGCGACGACCGACACCGCAAAAGATCAGATCGGCGTGTACTTAAACGGCGCGTATTTGAGCGGCGGAGACCCGTCCGAGATCGTGCTCCAGCCCGCGAGCGAGGGCGGCGTTTACGACGTCATCCCCGCGCAGGAGGTCGACCTGAGCGCGCAGCGCGAGGCCGTCATCGGCCAGAAGGTCAACGCGACGTATGATAAGGAGACCGGCGCGGTCACGCCCGGCCACGCGGGTGTGGAATTCACGCTTTCTGACCTTGAATCCGCCTACAACGCCGCGGCGGCGGGGGAGACGGTCGAGTTGCCGAACGCCACGGTCGAGACGCCGGACGTCACGGCAGAGCAGCTTGAAAAAGTCCTGTTCCGCGATGTGCTGAGCACCTACACCACGAAGGTCGGCGGCGCACCCGGCCGCCGCGCGAACGTCAAGCTGACGGCCTCGCGCATCACCGGCTACATATTGAATTCCGGCGAAACGATGAAATACGGCCCGCTCGTCACGCCCTTCACCGCGGCGAACGGCTACAGCACCGCGCCCGGTTATTTGCAGGGCAAGACCGTCGATATGGTGGGCGGCGGCGCGTGTCAGGCGAGCTCCACGCTCTACGCTGCGGCGCTCTACGCTAACCTTGAGATCGTGCAGCGCACGAACCACGGCTTCGCGTCCGACTACATCGGCCTTGGCCTTGACGCGACGGTCGCACAGGGCGGGCCCGAGTTCGAGTTCCGCAACAACACGATGTATCCCATCAAGGTCATCGCCGAATATTACACCAGCGGCGGCAAGGACTATCTCAAGGTCACGCTGCGCGGCACGAAGGTCGACGACAGCTACGTGAAGATCAAGACCGAAGTGCTTGAGACCATCCCGTTCACGGAGGAGATCGTCGAGACGGACGAGCTCGCCCCCGGCGAGCGCAAGGTCGAGCAGACCGCCTACACCGGCTACAAGGTCAAGACGTACCGCAACGTCTACTCCGGTGATGGCAAGCTCATTTCGTCCACGTTCGAGGCCAGCAGCAACTATAAGGCGCGCAACCGCATCGTGCTCGTCGGCAAGTCCGCGGCGACCACGCCGGTGGACCCAGGGACGACCACACCTGTCGATCCCGGCACGACCACGCCGACCGACCCGACAACGCCCGTCGACCCCGGTACCACGACTGACCCGGGCACCACGACCGATCCCGGGACCACTGACCCCGGCGTGACAGACCCCGGCACGACCACAGAGCCGCCCGTCGAGCAGGAAAAGCCCGGCTGGCTCGATACGGGGCTCGACCGGTAAAAACAGCAGAACGAGAAAACGGAGAGGCATTGCCTCTCCGTTTTTACGTTGTTCAAGTGTTATTCGCCGTCCGAGTCCATGTAGAGCTCTTCGGCCTTCTGCTGCGCGGCGATCAGCAGCGCGCTGGCCTCACCATAGTTCTGCCTGTCCATTTTCTCCAGCGCGTCAGTCACGGCGTTGAAGAGGAGCAGATACATTGCCTTGTAGTCCGTCATAGAACCACCCTCTGAAAATTATATAACGTTTTGTTATATAGAACAATATAACATTTTGTTTTACGTATACTTCTTTGCAGAATCTAAACACGAATTCTGGATGGAGTGAAGCAAAATGTATCGACGCATTCGAGACTTGAGAGAGGACAGCGACCTGACGCAAAAGAGCTTGGCGGACTATCTGAGCTGCTCGCAGGTCTGCTATTCCAACTACGAGACCGGCAAGCGCGACGTCCCGAGCGACGTGCTCATCAGGCTCGCACGGTTTTACCACACGAGTGTGGATTATCTTGTGGGGCTCACGGAGGAGCGGGCTCCTTACCCTAAAAAGAAATAGTACATAGTGCCATGTTCTCGCACGGGTGCGAGGGGGATGCAGCGCGACAGCGCTGCTTTTGTCCCTGCACTGTGCAGGGGGGCGGGGGGAAGGCAGCGCCTTTGGCGCTGCACGAATCAAAGGGGATATTCTCTTTCGCAAAAGAGAATATCCCCTTTGGAACCCCAAGAGAAAGGCTTTGACATTGCGAGCAAGCAGCTCGAAGAGCTGCAATGCTTGCCGACTGCACTTCCCATAGCGCGGCGTTGCCGCGTTTGGGGTTGATAGACGATTTGACTTTCTCCTATTATCCGCTGTTGCGCAGCCGTTGGCGGCTTTGCCGCCTTACGGATGCGGTACACTCCTTGCGGGTGCCGCTCTGCCCATCTTGTAGGAGTACAGCCTAATTTCCGTCTACCGAGGAACCTATCAATGCGGCGAGCGCAGCAATGCCACTATTTCGCAAGCAGTCTGCCGCTGAGGGAACGTCACTCGCGCCTCACGGTAGTAAGGCGCGGTTGAAAACGGTGACGAATCGCAGGGATTCATGGCGAAGCCATGTACACCGCGCCCGATTGCGCAGCGCGTGCAACTCTTCGAGCTGCAAACTGCCAATGTGCGGGGTCAAGGGGCAAGGCCCCTTGCGTTCTCTTGGGGGATTTAAAGGGGGCCATTCTCTCACGTGAGAGAATGGCCCCCTTTGCCCGTTCCCCTGCCAGCAGGGAAACAACACGCTTCCCCCGCAGGGGGGAAATTACTGTTTTTTCCTGATCAGAATAAACGGCGTGCACTGGTCATCCTGACCCGCGGGGTTATCGCGGATGATCTCACACAGCTGTTCGTCGGTGAGGGTCACGTTGTCGCCCTTGCCGAGGATGTCGCGCGTGAAGTCGTTTGCGTCGACAATCATCGCGCGCACGCCGGTCTTCTCATAGATCTCGTTGCACACGCCCGAGGGATTTTCCGGAATACGGATGCCGTAGTCGCCGTAGACGGGGAACACGTCGGGGTAGAAGCCGTCGAGGCCCGTGACCTCCATGCCGACCATATCGTAGAAGATGCCGTGCTTGCCGACGAGCTTGCCAAAGCCCGCGCAGATCGCGGCCCAGAGGACCTTCCACGCGCCGCACTCGTCGATGGCGAACTGCATCTTGCACACCTCGCCCACGCCGATGCCGGCGCTGTTGTGCTGGATGGCAAAGCGGCTGAGGAATTTCGCCAGCCACGAAATTTTCATATCCTTGCGGTAGACCACGCGCTTCTGGCACAGGGCGATGATCTTTTCGCTGATGCTCAGCAGGTCGCCCTCCTCGTAGAGGGGCTTGACGTAGCGGTTGACGAGTTCGATGTAATCCTCGCCGATCTCGACAAAGTGCGTCTGGATGGCGTGGCGCAGATAGACGCCCGTGGACGTCTCAATTTCAACGTTTTTGGAGCCGTTTGCAACAAAATCCATGAAAAAAGCCTCTTTCGTGCAGTATTTAGATCGATAAAATATGAACCGATGGTATTGTACCACAAAATCCGCAAAATGCTACTGTAAATTGCAAAAATTCAGGAAAGAAAAAAGCGCGCCGTCCGCAGCGCGTGCTTGACGCGGCGGACGGCGTGGAATGACGAAAGGCGAAAAGGCGGAGCGCTTACTTTTCGGTGATGACCTTGAGCACCTTTTCGTAGCTCTCCTGGGCGATGGGTACAGCGTGCGCGAGCAGCGCCTCGCCCTTCTGGCAGCACTCGTCGCGGAAAGCCTTGTCCTTTAAGGACGAGAGGTTGATGAGCACGTTGAGCCACGCGCTCTGCATGGCCGTCTTGAGCGTGAGCGCGGCGATGCCGAGGTCGCTGACAACGTTCGGATTCGTCGTGCCGACAAGCTCGGCGCACAGGTCGATGGCCTCGGAGCAAATTTCCATCATTGTCAGCGGCACCTGCGTGCAGCTGCGGAAGCTTGCCTGCACCGCGCCGCGGCGGATGGCCTTGTGCGCGTCATCGTCCTTCGGGAGGGCAAGAGACTCGATCAGACCGTCGAAAACCTCGCTGTCGCGGTTCATCACATCGATGAAGCGCTCCTTGAGCTCATTGCCCTTGGCAATGGCGTCCAAAAGGCGCTCGCGGTCGTTTTCAAAGCCCTTCTTGTCAAGCGTCAGGCCGTTGACCATCATCGTCAGCGCCACGCCAACGCCGCCGGCAAGGCCTGCCACTGCGCCGCCGCCGGGGGCGGGAGTGCCGGAACCGACTTCGTTGATGAGCTCGGTAACTTTCATATCTGCGATCTTCATAGCGTTCCTCCCCGGATCGGTAAAATCAGAATAAAAGGTTTCAGGAAGAGGCGGGTCATCCCGCCTCTTCCCAGTAAATCAAAAGGGTAAAATCTGCGATATATTGCAGGGTTTCTCTTAAAACAGGCCCGTGATCTTGCCGTTTTCATCGACGTCGATCTTCTCGGCGGACGGGACCTTGGGCAGGCCCGGCATCGTCATGATGTCGCCGGTCTTGGCGACCAGGAAGCCCGCACCGGCGTTGACCTTGAGGTCGCGGACGGTGATCTTGAAGCCGCGGGGCGCGCCGAGCTTGCTGGCGTCATCGGAGAAGGAGAACTGCGTCTTGGCCATGCAGATGGGCAGCTTGTCAAAGCCGAGCTCGGTGAGCTGCTTAAGCTGCTTCTTGGCGGAAGCGGCGATGACCACACCGTCGGCATGATAGACCTTGGTGGCGATGGCATTGAGCTTGTCCTCGATGCTGTCGTTGACGTCGTAGACGAACTGGAAGTGGTTGGGCTCTTCGCACAGGCGCACGACTTCCTCAGCCAGCGCAAGGCCGCCTTCGCCGCCCTTGGCCCACACTTCGCTCAGGCGGACGTTGACGCCCAGCTCGCGGCACTTGGACTCGACGAGGTCGAGCTCGGCCTTGGTGTCGGTCGGGAACGCGTTGATGGCGACGACGCAGGGGAGACCGTAGACGTTCTTCACGTTGTCGACGTGCTGGAGGAGGTTGGGCAGGCCCTTTTCAAGCGCTTCGAGGTTCTCACTGTTGAGCTCGGCCTTGGGCACGCCGCCGTGATACTTGAGCGCGCGGACGGTCGCAACGATGACGACAGCGTCGGGGTGGAAGCCCGCGGCGCGGCACTTGATGTCGAGGAACTTCTCGGCGCCGAGGTCGGCGGCGAAGCCGGCTTCCGTGACGGTATAGTCGCTCAGGCGCATCGCGGTCTCAGTGGCCTGGATGGAGTTGCAGCCGTGGGCGATGTTTGCGAACGGGCCGCCGTGGATGAACGCGGGAGTACCTTCGAGCGTCTGGACCATGTTGGGCTTGATGGCATCCTTTAAGAGCGCGGCCATCGCGCCCTCAGCCTTCAGGTCGTGCGCGGTGACGGGCTTGTCGTCGTAGGTGTAAGCGACGACCATCTTGCCAAGGCGCTCCTTGAGGTCGGCGAGGCCGGTCGCAAGGCAGAGAACTGCCATGACTTCGCTCGCGACGGTGATCTCAAAGCCGTCCTCGCGGGGCACGCCGCTGGCCTTGCCGCCAAGGCCGTCGATGATGTGGCGGAGCTGGCGGTCGTTCATATCGACAGCGCGCTTCCACACGATCTTGCGGGGGTCGATGCCGAGCACGTTGCCCTGCTGGATGTGGTTGTCGAGAAGAGCGGCCAGCAGGTTGTTGGCAGCGCCGATGGCGTGGAAGTCGCCGGTGAAGTGCAGGTTGATATCCTCCATGGGGACGACCTGAGCGTAGCCGCCGCCGGCAGCGCCGCCCTTGACGCCGAACACGGGACCGAGAGAGGGCTCGCGCAGGCAGACCATGGTGTTCTTGCCGAGCTTGTTGAGCGCGTCGGCAAGGCCGACGGACGTGGTGGTCTTGCCCTCGCCCGCGGGGGTGGGGCTGATGGCGGTGACGAGGATCAGCTTTGCCTTGCGGGGCAGCTTGCGGATCTCGCTTAAGTCGAGCTTGGCCTTGTAGTTGCCGTAGAGCTCGAGGTGCTTTTCATCGATGCCGGCCTTGGCGGCGACGTCGACGATTTTTTTCATTTCATGTGCCTGGGCAATCTCAATGTCGGTCATGGGGAATACCTCCTAAATAATTATGTATTTAAAAGCGGAGAATTGTCTCTTATTGACAAAATCAATTATAGCCGAACGATAGAGAAAGGTAAACTGTTTTGCAAGCTTCTTTTTTCCAAAAACCTTAAAAAATTAAGCGTTGGTTCGCGTACCTTAAAAAGAAAAAACGGGAGATTTTTGGACGAATTTTCAACGCTTGCGGCAAAGGTCAAAGCAAGAAAAGCGAAAGTTGCCAGCGCCCGGCTTTCATTTCACTCTGCCGTGTCACAGCGTGATGCGCATGGGCTCATCCAGCGTGACCTCGCCGCCGATGCTCGCGGCGATGACGTTTCCGCCTTGGCGCTCGACGCTTGCGCGGACCGCGCCCGCGGGCTGCCGGTATTCGCACGAAAAACCGCCGTTTTCCATGCGTTCGCTCTGCGCGACGGCGCAGGCGACGCTGCCGCTGCCGCAGCTGCCCTCCCAGACGAGGGAGTCGGTCTCGATGACCTTGACGAGCGGGGTCATGCTGTGATTTTCCGCGTTGAGGAAAATGACGCCGCAGGCGTCAAGCCCTGCAATTCCGGAAAAGATCGACTCCGCCGCGCGGAAGAACCCTTCGCTCGGCTCCACGCCCTCAACGACGAAGTGGGCGATGCCTGTTAAGTCGACGAGCGTGCCCTCGTGACCATTCACCGTGACACGCTTCACGCTGCGCGGACAGGGCATTTCAGCGCGCGCCGTGCCGCTTTTCAGATCGACCTGCGCAGTGACGACATGGTCGCAGCCGCTCACGCGCAGCCTGACCGAGGAAAGGCCGCCCTTTTGCTGGGCAATATACATGCCGTAGGCGCGCGTCGCGTTGCCGCAGAATTCGCCGCCCATCATCTCCATGTGGCCGTCGACGTCGTCCTCGGCGGCGCAGGCGTAGCCGACCTGCTCGGCCTTGAGTTCGGGGATCGCCATGATTTTCTCCGCGATGGCCGCGCGCTGTGCCTTTTCGACCGGATCGAGCACGAACACCGTAATATTCCCCGCAGGGTCCGCCCGTAAAATGTTCAGTTCCATAGCAAGTTCCTCCTAATAAAAGAAGGTGTAAAGCCAAAATAACTTTACACCTTCTTTTACATCCTGTCAATTCGTGTCAAAACACAAATCTTTCAGCATTATTGTCCCCAAATCGGTAGCAATAACCATTTTTGAGACGCATCACATTTGCGGCCGCGCACGCCGCAAACAAATTGGATACGTCCCGAAGGACGACATGTGCGTCCGCAGGGACACCTTACAAATATTTTCGCGGTGAGCGAAAATATTTGAAGCCCCTATTTCATTTGGGCCGATGGCCCAAATGAAAGGTCTCAAAATTGCGTCTACGACGCAATTTTGACTTACTCAAAGTCGGGGATATACTCCTTGACGATATCCAGCAGCTCGCCGGAGCGGATCATCGCTTCCACCGCACGGATGTCGGGCCAGATCTCACGGTCGATCTCATAGAAAGCGACCTTCTCGCGCACGTGCTGATAGAGAGCCTCGTGCAGCGGGGTCATGCCCTGGCCGTGGGTGTTCAGGCGGCGGCGGATGTCGATGGCCTGGCAGGCGGTCATCAGCTCGTCGGCGAGGACGTCCTGCGTGTTCTGCAGAATCATCTTGGCCTTACGGGCAGCGGTGGTGCCCATGGAGACGATGTCTTCCTGGTTGGCGGAGGAGGGGATGGAGTCGACGGAAGCGGGGTGAGCGTAGATCTTGTTCTCGCTGACCATGGAGGCGGCAGCGTACTGAACGATCATGAAGCCGGAGTTGACGCCGGCCTCGGTGGTCAGGAACGCGGTCAGGCCGTTAGAGAGCGCGGGGTTGACCATACGCTCGGTGCGGCGCTCGGAAGCGTCGGCCAGCTCGCTCGCGGCGATGCCGAGGAAGTCGAACGGCAGGGCCATGGGCTCGCCATGGAAGTTACCGCCGGAGATGACGGCCTCGTCATCGAGGAACATCAGCGGGTTATCGGTGACGGCGTTGAGCTCGATCTCGACCTTCTCGCGGACGTAATCGAGGGCGTCACGGCAGGCACCGTGCAGCTGCGGGATGCAGCGCAGGGCGTAAGCGTCCTGAACGCGGTCCTTCTGGCAGTTGTCGAGGATCTCGGAGCCGTCGAGCAGCTTGCGCATGTTCGCGGCGACGAGCATCTGGCCCTTCTGGCCGCGCACCTGATGGATGCGGGGGTCGAAGGCGTTGCGCAGGCCGGTCAGGCCCTCGAAGGACATGGACGCGATCACGTCGCCGAGCTGGGCGGCGCAGATGGTGTCGTACAGCGCGAGAGCGCCGACAGAGGTCATCGCGCAGGTGCCGTTCGTCATGCCGAGGCCTTCCTTGGAGACCAGGGTGTCGAGCGTTTCGATGCCAGCCTTGGCCATGGCCTCAGCACCGGGCATCTTCACGCCCTCGTACATGGCCTCGCCCTTGCCGAGCATGGGGAGCGTCATGTGAGCGAGAGGAGCCAGGTCGCCGGAGGAGCCGAGAGAGCCCTTCTGCGGGACGACGGGGGTCACGCCCTTGTTGAGCATCTCGAGCAGCATCTCGACGAGGATGGGACGAACGCCGCTCACGCCGCCGCACAGAGCGTTGGCACGCAGCAGCATCATGCCGCGGACGATCTCGTCAGCATACGGCTCGCCGGCGGCGGTGCAATGGCTGAGGATCAGGTTGGTGGAGAGCTGATTGCTCATCTCCTTGGGGACGGCGACCTTCTGGAACTCGCCGAAGCCCGTGGTGATGCCGTAGGCGACGCGGCCCTCGGCGGCGATCTTCTCGGCCAGGGCGCGGGACTTCTTCATGGCTTCCAGAGCGGAGGGAGCCAGCTCGACGGTCGCATTGTAGCGAGCGATGGCGACGAAGGATTCGAGCGTCAGGCTGTGGCCATCGACGACGACATGCTTGATCGCGGTAGGATTCATGATCATGGTAGTGTCCTCTCTTTTCTCAAAGTTCCGGTGTGACCCGGTCGGCGTGTCCGGTTGCCCGAACCGCCCAAGTGCAAGAAACGTGTCGAAGCGTTCCCCTTACTTTACTTTCCGCGCATGCCCGTGCGCGGATGGCGCTCCGCCTGTGGAAAAGTCCCACAGGATCGTTCTGGAAACAGTATAGCACATTTTTGTGCAAAATCAATAGTTTTTTGCCGGAAAAAGTTTTCTTTGTTGTGCGTTATCACCATATTTGGATAACACACTATCAGGGTACAGTGATAGAATTAGACAGAATAGATAAAAAAAGCGCCCCGCAAAAGCGGGGCGCCCTTCATTCTTTGTGGAAAGGTCACAGTTGTTCACTTCTTGTGCTTCTTGCTGGACTTCGGTTCGGGCGCGGCATAATCCATGATGCGGATCGCCGGATTCTTCTTTTTGATGAACGCGTAGATCTCGTCGAGATCCTCGCGCGGGAAGAAGAGCGCCTTTTCCGTGTTGCCGTGGCCGATGTGCAGGCGCACCATGTCGGCATGGCCACGGTCCTCGCACACGATCGCATTGATGTCCTCCCAGGGGAAGAACTCATAGTTGGTGGTGAACTGCATGTTGTAGAAGATCTCGAGACCGCGGCTCGTGAGAGCGGCGTCCTTTTTGGTCATCAGCGTCAGCAGATACAGCACGGAAAACGCGAGCGAGACGAAGGCAAGCAGCGGGTTGCGGCTGCGGGTCGAAATGCCAAACAGCAGCAACAGAACGACCAGAATCCATCCGCCGACCTGCACCCACTTTTTGCGCGGCTTGAGAGACGCCTGTGCGGGATAGATCGGGGGAGGGACAGATTCCCAGGGAAGCGATTGTTTCACAGCGGTGATTCCTTTCTAAGTAAGCGGGGGGAGAGATTACGCGTTGATCTTGGGGGCCTTGCCGGCGGCACGGCGAGCCTCGAGGTTCGCGATGGCCTTGGCGTGGGACGCCTCGGGAGCACCGGCGGGCTTGCCAGCCTTGGTCTTGCCGAAGAGGTTGGTGTAGGAACCGTCAGCCCAGAAGATGTTGCGGCCGAGCAGGGCGGTCACATAAGCGTAGATGGGGTTGAGCAGGTTGACGAACGCATACGGGAAGAACACCAGCGGGCTCATGCCGAGAACGCCGGTCTGGTAAGCGCCGCAGCCGGTCCAGGGGAACATAACAGCCCAGAGGGTACCGGCATCTTCCAGAGAACGGGAGAGCATATTGCGGCCGAGACCGAGCTCATCATACTTGTCGGCATAGATGGGGGCGGGAACGCCGATGCCGAGGAACTGGTCGCACATGGTGGCGTCGCAGAAGATGGAGGTCAGCAGGGTGGCGAGGATCAGGTTGCCAACGGAGTGGATCTTGTGCTTGAGGCCGCCGAACAGACGCTCGATGCAGCCGCAGCGCTCGAGCGCGCCGCCGTAAGCGAGAGCAACAAGGATGAGGTTGATGGTCCACATGGTGCCGTCCATGCCCTTGGCCTTGCCGAGGATGGAGTCAGCGACTTCGTTGCCGGTCTCAACGCCGATACCGTAGTGCAGCGTGTTGAAGATGTCGCCCAGGGCGCGGGAGCCGTAGATGTCGGTGGACTGGAAGATGATCATGAAGATCGTTGCGGTGGCGACGGAGGCGGCAATGCCGACCAGGCCGGGCACACGCAGGACGCACATCACGATAACAACGATGATGGGAATGAGCAGAACCGGGGAGATATTGAAGGAACCGCGGAACGCGTCCTGAATGCTCTGAGCAACAGCGGGATCATAGGCGCTGGTGTCAACGTTCAGGCCAAGGATGGTGTAGATGATCAGGGAGATGACGAGGGTCGGGCCAGTGGTGGAGACCATCGCGGTGACGTGGTCGAACAGGCCGGTCTCGGCAACAGCCGCGGCAAGGTTGGTGGTATCGGACAGGGGGGAGAACTTATCGCCGACGTACGCGCCGGAGATGATCATACCGGCAGTGATGGGGGCGGGGATGCCGAGACCGGCGCCGATGCCGAGGAACGCAAGACCGATGGTGGCGGTGGTGGTCCAGGAGGAGCCGCACGCCATACCGACGATCGCGCAGAGGATGCAGCCGATGGGCAGGAACAGCTTCGGGGTCAGCAGGTCAAGGCCGTAGACGATCAGGGAAGGGATCGCGCCGGAAGCCATGAAGCTGGAAACCAGGAAACCGACGGTGCAGAGGATCAGAACGGCTTCCATGGAAGCTGCCAGACGATCGATCATACCGGCGAGCATATCCTGGAAGCTGTGGCCGCAGGCGAAGCCGACGATGCAGGCGACGACGATGGACAGGACCAGGGGCATGTGCGCGTCATGATAACCGGATTCGGAATGACCGAGGAAGCAATAAAGCATGAACCCGATCATTGCCACAATGGGGATCAGCGCCAGAATAAAACTGGGCTCCCGTGCGACTTTCTTTTCGTTTGCCATTGATAAAATACCTCTCTCTTCATAAAAATACTTGCCCGCCAGGAAGCGGGATGACCGCTTCTCCCCAAGACGAGCACGCTTCACACCGCACAAGGGGACGTGCGTTTCCTGCGGAGGGGTCCCGCAGAAAAACAGACACAGGCAGGGAACGCGGCACCGTCGGGCAACGGTTTCTTGCACGCCTCGCGCCCTATCCCTAATCTATTTGTGAACTAATTGTAACATACCAGTTCAGCAAAAGCAATAAAATTCGTGCAGATTCCAAAAAAATATTTTAGTCAATTCTTCTATATCAGGATGACGTGATGTTATACTGATATGCTTCTGCGGCATTATAATAAAGCGATTTAGACAAAAAGAACAGGCGCGCTGCGCCTGTTCTGGTGAAAGTGACGGAAGTTTACTTTTCTTCTTTTGCCCGCTCGAGCAGCAGCTTATAGCCGTCCGCCCCGTAGCAAAGGCACTTATTGACGCGCGTGATGGTCGTGGACGAAACGCCGATCTTCTGCGAGATCTGCGTGAAGGTCTTACCATCGGCAAGAAGCGACGCCACCTCGAAGCGCTGGGACATCGCCTCGATCTCGCTGAAGGTGCAGAGATCGTCGAAGAAGCGGTAGCATTCTTCCTCCGTTTTCAAAGATAAGATCGCCTTGAACAGGTGATCGGTCTCTTCGCTTTTCATTTTGCTCTGGTACATCCAACGTTCCTCCTCAACGATCCGATCGGATCGACTCCTGCCCGCGCGGTGTGGCCGCGGCGGACGCCGAATGACGGCTGCCCGGAAGCTGCTTGCGGGCGAACCTCGGTTTTCGGAGCTTGCCCGTTGATATTGTCTCTATGGTAACAAAAAGAGGCAGTTCCGTCAAGCGCAATTCGTGCTTTTTGGCGGATATCTTCATTTTTCGTGAACACTGTCCGCGATGAAAAGAAAAATTTTTGCACCGCAGGCGGCGAAAGCTATGGCAATTCCGCGCGGAAAATGCTATACTGTCTCGAAAGTGGAAAAAACGGCCGCGGACGCTTGACAATCCCTGCGCCGTACCGTAAAATATCTGTCAACCACTCCGATACGCTGCTGTGCCACCGCAGTACAGTACGCTGTCCATACATTCTATTAGGAAAGGACACACACTATCATGGCAACGATCAAAGCTCACACCTTATCCGGCTTTATGGAGCTGCTTCCCGCGCCGCAGACCCAGATGGAGCGCCTTATGGAGGTGCTGCGCTCGTCCTACGGCGTCTATGGCTTTACCCCGCTCGACACGCCCATCATCGAAGCGAGCGATGTGCTGCTCGCCAAGGGCGGCGGCGAGACTGAAAAGCAGATCTACCGTTTCTCCAAGGGCGACAGCGACCTGTCCCTTCGCTTCGACCTGACGGTGCCTCTGGCGAAATACGTTGCCCTGCATTATGCCGACCTCGCTTTCCCGTTCCGCCGTTTCCAGATCGGAAAGGTCTATCGCGGCGAGCGTGCGCAGCGCGGCCGCTTCCGCGAGTTCTATCAGGCAGATATCGACGTCATCGGCGACGGCGAGCTCGACATCACGAACGACGCCGAGATCCCCGCCATCATCTATACCGTCTTCTCCCGCCTCGGCCTGTCCCGTTTCCAGATCCGCATCAACAACCGCCGCATCTTAAACGGCTTCTACGCGATGCTGGGCCTTTCCGACAAGTCCGGCGATATCATGCGCACCGTCGACAAGATCGAAAAGATCGGCCCTGACCTCGTGCGTGCGATCTTGGTCGACGACTACGCCATCGAGGGCGAAAAGGCGGATGAGATCCTCGCCTTCATCGGCATCAAGGGCACGAACGAAGAGGTGCTCGCTTCTCTTGAAAAGTACCGCGGCCGCAACGAGATGTTCGACCAGGGCCTCGACGAGCTGACGACCGTCGCCAAGTACCTCGGCGCGTTCGGCGTGCCGCAGGAGAACTTCGCGGTCGACCTGACCATCGCGCGCGGCCTCGACTACTACACCGGCACGGTGTACGAGACGACGCTGCTCGACCACCCCGAGATCGGCTCGGTCTGCTCCGGCGGCCGCTACGATAACCTCGCCGAGTACTATACTGACCGCAAGCTCCCCGGCGTCGGCATTTCGATCGGCGTGACGCGCCTGTTCTATGTCCTCGGCGAGCAGGGCCTTCTGAATAGCGACATCTGCACCGCGCCGGCGGACGTGCTCATCCTGCCGATGACCGAGGATCTGAGCGAGGCCATCTCGCTCGCCACCGACCTTCGCGCCGCGGGCGTCAGCACGCAGATCTATACGGAAAAGAAGAAGTTCAAGGCCAAGATGAACTACGCCGACAAGCTCAAGGTGCCCTACGTCTACTTCCTCGGCGAAGACGAGATCAACGCGGGCGTCGTGTCCTGCAAGGACATGCGCACCGGCGAGCAGGTGAAGCTCCCCCGCGCGGAAGCGGTGGAAAAGGCCAAGGCGTTTGTGGAGTCTGACCGCCAGAAGCCGGTCATTTGTGAAAAGTAAAAAAGTGGCAGCCCGAAAGGGCTGCTTCTTTTTTGCGCTCCCTCGGGGGAGCGGTTGCTTTCCGCGCAGAGCGCGGAGGGAAAATGCGGCGTGCGGGCGGCAGCACCAAGGGGGCCATTCTCTCACGTGAGAGAATGGCCCCCTTGAACCCCCAAGAGAACGCGAGGGGAGTCCCCCTCGACCCCCGACATTGGCAGTCTCGATCTTGAAGAACTGCGCAGCCTGCGGAATCAGGTGCGGTGTACATGGCTTCGCCATGAATCTTCTGCGATTCGTTACGTCTTGCAACCGCGCCTTACTATCGTGAGGCGCGAGTGACGTTTGCTTGGCGGCAGACTGCGTGCGAAATAGCGGCATTGCTGCGCTCGCCGCATTGTGGAGTGCTCCGTTAGACGGAAATTAGGCTGCACTTCTACAAGATGGGCAGAGCGGCAGCGGATAATAGGAGCAGAGGCAAATCGTCTAGCAACACCCAACGCGTCAACGCCGCGCGCAGGCAGTCGCATTCCGGAGGCACAAAGGTCATTCAAGCTCTGGACTGCCAATTTAAGCCTTTCTCTTGGGGTTCCAAAGGGGCCATTCTCTTTTGCGAAAGAGAATGGCCCCTTTGACTCGCTCCCACACGGTGTGGGGAACAACGATGCAGCGCTGTCGCGCTGCGCTAAGGTCCCCGCTGCGCGGGGAGGGCACAAAAAAAGGCAGCCTTTCGGCTGCCGATTTTTTCAGTCCACCGTGCGCATGAAGGACGTCGATCCCTTCTGGAATCTCACATCCAGCTTCACGCGGTCCGCGCGCATATAGCTCGTGGTGTATTCATAGGTATGCCCGTTCTCGGTCGTGGTGCGGCGCTGATGGAAAAACGCCGCCGAGCCGGGCGCGCAGTGCAGAAGCTGCGCCTCGTGCGGCGCGAGCACGACGGCCTCATACGTGTCCGACGCAGAAAACGGGATGACGCCGACGTGGTAGAGGAGACTGTAGAAGCTGTGCGTCTCCAAAAGCTCGCGCGTCAGGTTCGGATAGATGTACTCGGGGTAGTACGACGTCTCCAAGATGAGCGGCTCGCCGTCGACATTTCGCACGCGCGTGAAGCGATAGACCTTCACGCCCTGCTCAAGGCCCATGAGCGTCACGATCTTGGGAGAAGGCGTGATGACCGCGAAGTCGACCAGCGTGGACGACGGCGTTTTGCCCAGCTGGGAAATTTCCGTCGTGAACGAATACTGCACGCCCTTGCGGCGCGTGTTCGGGTCAGTGACGAACGTGCCCTTGCCGCGCTTTCGCACGACGAAGCCCTCTTCTTCGAGCGCGCCGATGGCCTGACGCACGGTGTTGCGGCTGATATCATACGAGCGGCAGAGCTCGGCCTCGCTCGGCAGCAGGTCGCCGACCTTGAGCGCGCCGGAGGTGATGCTGCGCTTGATGATGCCCATGAGTTGGGAATAGAGAGGAATTTCGCTGTCGAGCGACAGCGGATTTTTGAGGACCGGATTGTGTTCCATGATGGGAACCTCCCGAGAAATACGTTTTGGAATATTCCCATCATACCACATATCTTTGAGATGTTCCAGTACCTTTTTGCAATATTCCCATCATTTTACGCAAAAATGCGGGGAAAAAGGCGGCCCGAAGGCCGCCTTTTTGAAATTTGACCGCTTCAGTCCAGAATTTCCTGCGCACCGGTCTTGATGCTGATGCGCACGGCGTGCGTCACGAGCGGGTCGTCTGACTTCTCGTGGTTGATGTCGTAAACGGCGGTGGTGTAGACATAGCCATCGCGGATCTCAAGCGAGGAGTTGACGGAGGTGACATAGGTGCCGTCCTCTGTGAGAGCGCTGCCGTAGAACCAGTCCTTGTCACCGAATTCCGTGAACGTTTTGCCGCAGTCATAGGAAATGGACATGTTGTTCGGCGTGGGCATGAAATAATCCGTCATCACAATAATGTCGCCGCTGATAGCGATGGCGTTGTAGCCGTTGATCGAACTGAGCTTTTTGCCGTCCGTGTCGTAGAGGTCAGTGATGAACGAGCCCATTGTCGCGCCGCCGATGTGATAGTTCATCAGGATGCGATTGTCCTGCGTCGAAAGGCTCGCGCTGACGGGCGTATCATAGTCCAGCGGCAGATCACAAACCGTCTCCACGCTGCCGCCCTCGCGCCAGCGGCAGAACTTGCCGCCCGCAGTGTACCAGAGGTAACCGCCCAGATCAACATAGCTGTCGGCAGCCTTGATGAGCGAATCGCGGCTGACGGCGTTCGTCGTGGTGGTCGAAGATGCGTCGGACGGCTTGGTGCCAGACTGGGCGCTGTGGTACCATTCGAGTATTACGTCATAGAGCGTCGCATACTTGCCGAAGTCACCAAATGCCAGATAATACTCTGTCGGCCGATTCTCGGCGCAATAGCCGATCACATTTCCACCTTGATAAGATTCAAACCAAGATTGGCTATCGCCTTTCAAATCAATCTGGATGTGATTCAGCAGGGAGATATTCTCAGGTTCGGATGTAGAAGAATAGCCATAGTTGCTCAGGTCCACGTGCAGCTCGCTTCCCTCAGTGCTGACCGGCTCGCGCGGACTGATAATCGAACTTGTAGCAGCCGGAAACAGAGTCAGCGATTCAATACCGCCATTTGCCGCGAGCTGGAGGTCGGTCAGGAACGCGGTATCAGCGGGAGACTCGGAGTCGGAAGAGCCGTCCGTGAAGTAGATTCCTCCGTTGATCGTAAAGTGCTTGACCATCGCCTGCAAGATCACGGCCTCCTCCTCAACGGCGCGGTCGCGGTTCCAGCCCCACTGATTCTCTTCCGTGCTGCCGTCGAAGAGCCAGTGAATTTCGACTTCGTAGGTGGTGTTGTTGGGACCGGCAAAGAGCGTGACGATCGTGTTGCTCATGCCCTCATGCGTCACGTAGCGCCAGCAGCCGGTGTCGACCTTTTCCCCGGTCACGCCGGTGCTCTCCCATTCCGCCTTTGCGTCGTTGATGCCGCGCTCGAGCTTCTTGACACTGAAATACGAGCCGGTGTCATAGCGCGAGTACCAGTAGTCCGTGCCGGGGCTGCACGCCCAGCCGGTGATGGGAACATAGTAGTAGCAGAAGTTGTAGGTGCTGCCGGAGACCAGGCGGCCCTCGACGCTGTTGCCGTGGCCGTAGCCGTCCTCGACCAGACCGTCGACGAGATTGGGAATGTACATCTTCGGCAGATCAAGCCCCGCGTAGTCGACATAGAAGTCGTGCAGGTAATACTTGAGGTCCACGCCGTAGCCGCAGCCGTTGTACCACAGGCCGTCGTTGCTCATCGAGGTGCCGATGATCTGATAGCCGGTCTGCTCGCCGTAGGTGTAGTGCAGGACGGTGAGATAGTGCGTCCAGTTCTCGTTGAGATATCCGTCGTCCGTCAACTCCTGCCCGCCGATGACGTCGATCTGCACGCCCGCCTCGTTCGTGGGCTTCATCTCGTACTGGAAGTACCACAGCTCCAGCACCGTGCCGTCGGGGGAGAGGTTGCCGAGCGAATCGGCGAACTCGAGCTGCGTCACGCGCACGTCGGCGACCGTGTCTTCGATCGAGCGGGACGCATATTCATTGTTTTCCGACACGGAGTAGGTCATCGTGCCTTTTTTGAGGTCTTCCACGCACGCGGCGGCATAGTCGTCCATCGAGGCATAGATCGGATTGATCTGTTCGTTTAGGCGGTAGACCATGCAGAAGCATTCACTGCCGTCTTCCGCATAGTCGGCGGAAAGGCCGAGATAGATTGTGCCGTCTTCCTGCTCAAGAAGATAGGCCTGATACGGCTGAGAGTCCTTTGCCTCTTCGCAGTAGCCGGTCCATGCGGATTTGTTGTGCTGCATAAGGTCGTCGACCGGAGAAGCGTCTCTGGTGTTGCCGAAGAGTGCGTAGAAGGACTGCTTTTCCAGCTTGTATTCCTCCATCGGGCCGTAGATAAGGGCATAGCCCAGATCGTTGAACATCGTGACGTATTTCTCCCCTGCGGGATTCGTCGCGGTGCGGAAGGTGGGGTATGCGCCATCCGTAAAGCCATCCGTAAAGCCGGGCGCTTCATATAAGAGTGTGTCGACCGTATAGCTCTTGTCGGCAAACGGGTCGTCATTTTTCTGTGCGCGCTCGCCCCAGCTGACGGCGCAGCCCGCTGTGAGCGTCAGTGCCAGCACGAGGGCGACAATGCCGAGGCCGCGCTTTTTCTGCGCGCCCAGCACGTTCGTGATGCGGCGCTTCAGACGCTCGACCGTGCCGCCGAAGCACGTCGTCGCGGGCAGCGCCCGCACATGGGACTGGACGGCCGCAAGAAGCGTGCGGCTGTAGGCCGCGCGCTCGGCGCGGTCAAGCCCATCGGTCGCGGCGCTGTCGCAGGCGAGCTCGATGTCCTCGTCCGCCTGACGCAGCATCAGATACACCACGGGGTTGAACCAGTGCATCGCGTTGGCCGCGAGCAGCACGAGCTTTAAGAGCATGTCGCGCCGCTTCAAATGGCACAGCTCATGGCGCAGGATGTAGCGCAGCTCCTGCACGTCGTAGTGCTCGTGGGGAAGAAGTAGCCGCGGGCGCAGCAGGCCCGTCACCGCGGGGGTGGAGATGGCCTCGCAGACGATCATCTCCGGCGCGCTCACGCCTAAGTCGCGCGCCGTGTCAGAGAGCATCGCGGCGTAGTCCGCGCGGGCGACGTCTCTCTTCCAGCGGCGCACCGTGCGGCGGAAGAGGGCGTAGGAGACACCCTGATACAACAGGAACGCCGCCGCGCCCGCGAGATAGCCGTAAAACAAGATCGTCGTCACGGGGATGTAGCGCGTCGTCTTCTGCTCGGGATTCGTCACGGGGCGCTGGATGATCGTGTCGCGCACCTGTGCGGGGGACTGGCCGCTTTTTTCGGCCATGTCGCCAAACAGGTTGTCGGTCGATTGGATGGCTGTCTTATCCGTGCCGACGAAGAGGGTGTAGTCTTTCGGCGGCGCGGCCTGCACCGGCGCGTTTTTCACCGAAAAATCGATGGGCAGCAGCAAAAATGCCGCCAGCGCCAGCCACAGCCAGCAGCGCGTCTTCGCGCGGTAGCGCTCGCGCCAGAGGGGGTTGAGTACCAGCATCGCCAGAATGGCGAGGGAACCTAACAGGGAAGTTTTCAACAGATTCAGCAGAAATGTTTCCATGGTGCGTCCTCCTTATATTTCCGTTTAACGGCTCATATCGTCCAAAAACTGCCGCAGCTCGTCGATCTCGCTCTGCTCGAGCGGCTTTTCGGCGTTCAGCGCCGCGACAAAGCTGCCGAGCGACCCGCCGTAGAGCCGCTTCAGGACGCTGCGGCTCTCAAATTCGAGGTATCTGTCCTTTGAGACGAGCGGCGTGTACAAATTGTTCCGCCCCTCGCGGCGGCTCGAGAGGAATCCTTTTTCGCACAGGCGAGTAAGGTAGGTGTTGACGGTGTTGGTGCTCCAGCCGTGGCTCGCGAGCGCGCCGTCGAGATCGCCGCGGCTGACCTCGCCGCCGACCTCCCAGATGGCCTGCATTACGGCAAGCTCCGCATCGGGCAGTCTCTTTTTATCGTCCATGGGTTGACCTCCTTAGATGATCTACTACATTTGTCGTCGATAACTATATACTACATATGTAGTAGTTTGTCAAGCGCTTTTGTGCGCTTTTTCGTTTTGCAGCGAAAATTGCAGAAAACAGGGGGAAGACATGACGGCAAATCGTCAAAATGAAAGATGCTGTTCAATTATTTGAATGAGTTCTTGCAAATCTTTCTGAAAATCGCTTGCTTTTGTGCAAAGCGCAAGGTATAATGAAGAAACCGTATGAAATCATTTAGCGATTCAATAAATAAACAAATAAGAAGAAGGAGATCTGTATCATGGCAAAGTTCAAAGTTTACTACACCATCGAGCTCAACGAGGTGGCCACGCACATCTTCGAGTCCAACGACTTTGAAGTGAAGCTGTGCAGCCATAACGACGAGGAGACCTACGTCAAGGAGCTCGCCGAGTTCCAGCCCGACGCCATCATGTGCCGCACCGAGCCCATCACCGCCAAGATGATGGACACCTGCAAGAACCTCAAGGTCATTGGCAAGCAGGGCGCCGGCCTCGACAACATCGACATGGACCACGCCCACGCCAAGGACATCACCGTTGTCTACGCGCCCGCCGGCAACGCCAACGCCGTCGCCGAGCACGCCGTCATGCTGATGCTCATGTGCGCCAAGCGCTTCACCTATGTCGACCGTCAGTTCCGCGGCGGCAACTTCCTCGTCCGTATGGGCATGGAGCATACCTATGAGCTCGGCGGCAAGACCCTCGGTATGATCGGCTGCGGCCGTATCTCCCAGCTCGCCATGCAGAAGTGCAAGTACGGCTTCGGCATGAACGTCATCGGCTACGATCCGTACCTCACGCAGGACAAGATCGGCGATCTGTGCGAGCTGAAGGCCACCGCCAAGGAGGTCTGGGAGCAGGCCGACTTCGTGTCCGTGCATCTGCCCGTCGTTCCCTCCACAGAGCACTCCATCGGCCGTGAGCAGTTCAGCTGGATGAAGCCCACCGCTTCCTTCATCAACTGCGCGCGCGGCGCTCTGATCAAGGAGAACGAGCTTGTTGAATGCCTGAAGGACGGCACGCTGTTCCAGGCCGGTCTCGACGTGTTCGAGCATGAGCCCATCCAGGAGTCCAGTCGCGAGCTGTTCAACCTCGACAACGTCATCATGACCCCGCACATGGCCGCCACCACCGAGCAGAGCGTTCTGAACTGCTGCACCTCCGTCGCCAACGACATCGTCGCCGTCTGCAACGGCCAGGAGCCCAAGGTCAAGGCCCAGAAGCCCAAGTTCTAAGTTATTTCTGTTTCGTAGAAACTACTTATGAAAAGGGACGCCTCGAAAGAGGCGTCCCTTTTTTGCGCCCTTGGGCGCGGGGGGACAGCCAGGCAGAGCTGCTGCTTTTTATTCCAACAGCGTGTGGAGATGCGGGAAAGGGGGCCATTGTCTCACGCGAGAGAATGGCCCCCTTATCCCAAGCAGCGCCAGCGGCGCTGCTTTCCCTGCGCATTTGGGTGCAAAAGGGTCCCTTGGTGCAAGATATTCTTCATTCTTGTTAAATAGTTAACGAAATGAAAGAAAAAAATCAAAATTGCCTACGTTTTTCTCAACTTTGCAGTTGATTTTTCATTTTCCTGTGTGTATAATCAAAATCGAAGAAAATCGGATCTCATTCCGGATTTACAAATTTTAAAGGAGAAGTCAAATGAAAGAATTGTACGTCGTCAACTGCTGCCGTACCGCTGTCGGTTCCTTCGGCGGTTCCCTGAAGAACACCCCCGCCGCTCAGCTCGGCTCCATCGTCGTGAAGGAAGCCCTCAAGCGCGCGAATGTCGCTCCCGAGAATGTCGATGAGCTGATGTTCGGCTGCATCCTGACCGCCGGTCTCGGTCAGAACGTCGCCCGTCAGGTCGGCGTGGGCGCCGGTCTCCCCTATTCCGTCCCCGCCTATACCGTCGGTATGGTCTGCGGCTCCGGTATGAAGTCCGTCATTGAGGCTGGCCGCGCCATCCTCGCCGGCGACGCCGATATCGTCGTCTGCGGCGGCACCGAGAACATGAGCGCTGCTCCTTATGCCGCTCCCGACGCCCGCTGGGGCGCCCGCATGGGCGACAAGAAGCTTGTCGACACCATGATCAAGGACGGCCTGTGGGATGCGTTCAACAACTACCACATGGGCACCACCGCCGAGAACATCTGCGATGTTTGGGGCATCACCCGCGAAGAGCTCGACGCCTTCGGCGCTGCCTCCCAGCAGAAGACCGAGGCCGCTCAGGCTGCCGGCCGTTTTGACGATGAGATCGTTCCCGTCCCCGTGAAGGTCAAGAAGGAGATCGTCGAGTTCAAGAAGGATGAGTTCCCCCGCGCCGGTTCCACCGCCGAGGGTCTTGCCAAGCTGCGCGGCGCGTTCCCCGTCGGCCCCGAGGGCGTTGAGGACGAGATCGTCCACACCTTCGAGCCCACCGGCATCCACGAAGCCGATACCAAGAAGCACGTCCAGCGCGTCACCGCCGGCAACGCCTCCGGCATCAACGACGGCGCTGCCGCCATTGTCCTCGCTTCCGGCGAGGCCGTGAAGAAGTACAACCTCAAGCCCATGGCCAAGCTCGTCAGCTGGGGCCAGGGCGGCGTCGACCCGAAGATCATGGGCGTCGGCCCCGTGCCCGCTTCCCGTCAGGCCATGCAGAAGGCCGGCCTGACCATCGACGATATCGACCTCGTCGAGGCCAACGAAGCCTTCGCGGCCCAGTCCATCGCTGTTGCCCGTGAGCTCGGCTTCGACATGAGCAAGGTCAACGTCAACGGCGGCGCGATCTCCATCGGCCACCCCGTCGGCGCTTCCGGCGCTCGTATCATCGTCACGCTGCTGCACGAAATGCTCAAGCGCGACGACGCCAAGAAGGGTCTTGCCACCCTCTGCATCGGCGGCGGCCAGGGCGTTGCCACCATCTTCGAGAAGTGCTAAAGCACCGCTAACCCCTGAAAATAAAAGGAGACCTCGAAAGAGGTCTCCTTTTTATTTTGTCCTCTGCACGGTGCAGGGAAAAAAGCAGTGCCCCTGCCGAGACGCAAAAAGGAAGCAGCCCTTTCGGGCTGCCCCTCACGCGCCCTCGCGGGCGCAAACGCCGTACAGTGCGCCGCGCTGCGATTTAACCCTCCGCCTGCGCGGCGACGATCGCCTCGTAGATCGTCTGCGGGTCAAGCTTATCGTAGTCCTCGCTCGTGGCGATGACGGCGGAATCCAACTGCTCGGCGATGAAGTTCGAGAAATACTCGTCGCGCACCTCATCGGCGGCTGCGGCCTTGTCGAGCGGCAGGCGGAGCAGGATGTGATAGCCGAAGCTGGATTCGACGACTTCACTCACCTCGCCCTCGGAAAGCGCGTAGGCGGCGTCTTCAAACTCCTGCACCATCGAGCCGGTCGTGAAGGTGTAGCCTGTGGGATAGGTCTCGCGGCCGGGGTCCTCGCTGTACTCGTCGGCGAGCTCGGCAAAGTAGGAGGCGATGTCGTCGCCGGTGTAGGAATTGAGCTTTTCGACGAGCTCCTCAGCGAGCGCTTTCTTTTCGGCCTTCTGCTCGTCGGTGAGGGCTTCGCCGGTCGTCATGTCCTTCGTCGCAAGCAGGATGTGGTCCGCCGTGATGTAGCCCTGCTCGGCGGCGTAGACGGCAAGGTCCTTGTCGGAGGCGTAGAGCACGCTGCCCTCGGTATTGTAGAGCTCATAGAGATTTTGATACAGGTAGTTCGAGCGCGCGACGCGGTCATAGGTCTCGCGGCGCATGCCGAGCTTGGCGATCTCGGCCTCAAAAGCTTCCTCGCTGCCGTACTGGTCAATGTAGCTCTGGTCGCTCTCAGTCATGGCGGCCTCCTGCTCGGCGGTAAGCGTCACGCCGTACTTGCTGGCGAGATTTTCAAGCACCAAGTGCTGCTTGACGGACGAGAGCACGCTTGCTTTCACATAGTCGGAGACACTCATGCCGTCGGAGAGGGTGTCGTCCCAGTTGATGGACGAGCCGGTGTAATACTGCATGTAGCTGTCGAGATACGACACGTCGTAGCCGATCCAGTATGCGACAAGGTCGGCGCTCGCGCCGTTGCCGTTCAGGCTTGCGACGATCGCGTCGGGCGCGACGCCGGTCGCTTCGTAGCAGAGACCCTCCTGCATCGTGCCGGAGGTGAAGCCGTTCGAGGGCGAGAGCGACACGACGGCAAAGGTGAGCGCCGCGGTGATGGCCGCCGCGCCAAGGAACGAAAGCAATCTCTTCTTGATCATAATGTTACCTCTTTTTCGTTTTCTTCCTTATTCACACGCAGGTCTCCGACCAGCGTCAAGGCTGTATCCAATGCGTCCTCGCCCAGCGAAAGACGCAGCAGGAGCTTCGGCTCCGACCCCGTGGCGGAGAGCGTGAGCCGGCGGCGGTTCTTCGGCAGTGAGCAGAGGGCCATCACGGCCTCCACGGGGACTGCCTCGGACGCGGCAAAGGTGAAGGTGATCTCGCTGCCGCGCTGCGAGATATCGCTCACACCGATCTGCACGGCCTCCGCGCGCAAAAGCGCGACATCCATGAGCTTGAGGACCGGCTGGGGCGGCTCGCCGTAGCGGTCGATGAGCTCGTCGAGCAGCTCCTGCGACTGCTCGGCGGTGCGCAGCGCCGCGATGCGGCGGTAGATATCCATGCGCTGCTCGCCGGAGGAGATGTAGCTCTCCGGTAGATTCGCCGAAACCGTGAGGTCGGCGGAACATTCGGTGCGCTGCGGCGCTTTTTCGCCGCGCTGCTCGAGCACGGCCTCTTCCAAGAGCTGCAAGTACATGTCGTAGCCGACGCTCATCATATAGCCCGACTGCTCGGGGCCGAGCAAATTGCCCGCGCCGCGAATTTCAAGGTCGCGCATCGCGATGCGGAAGCCCGAGCCGAACTCCGCGTATTCGCGGATGGCCGTCAGGCGCTTGGCCGCGACCTCGGTGAGGATCTTGCCCGCGCGGTAGGTCATATAGGCATACGCCCGGCGCGCGCTGCGGCCGATGCGCCCGCGGATCTGGTGCAGCTGGGCGAGGCCGAGGCGGTCGGCGTCCTCGATGATGAGGGTGTTGACATTCGGAATGTCGATGCCCGTCTCGATGATCGTCGTGCAGACGAGCACCTGAATTTCTCCGTCCGAGAGCTGCTGCATCACGGAGGACAGACCCTTTTCGTCCATCTTGCCGTGCGCGACGCCGATGGCGACGTCGTCGCCGAGGAGCTTTTTGAGTGTCGCGGCGCAGCGGTCGATGGTCTCAACGCGGTTGTGCATGTAGTAGACCTGCCCGCCGCGCGCGAGCTCGCGCCGGATGGCGTCGGCGATGACGCTCCAGTTATGCTCGAGCACATATGTCTGCACCGGCTGGCGGTCGACGGGCGGGACCTCGATGGTCGACATGTCGCGGATGCCCGAGAGCGCCATGTTGAGCGTTCTGGGGATGGGCGTTGCCGAGAGCGTCAGCGTGTCGACCTGACGCGAGAGCTCCTTGAGCTTTTCCTTGTGCGTTACGCCGAAGCGCTGCTCCTCGTCGATGATGAGAAGGCCAAGGTCCTTGAAGTGCAAACTCTTTTGCAGCAGCGAGTGCGTGCCAATGAGTAAGTCGATCTTTCCTGCGGCGGCGTCCTGCAAAATTTGCTTCTTCTGCGCGGGCGTTTTGAAGCGCGAGAGCACTTCGATGCGCACGGGGAACGAGCGGAAGCGGTTCAGCGCCGTCGCATAGTGCTGCTGGGCGAGCACGGTGGTTGGCACCAGGATTGCCGCCTGCTTGCCGTCGAGCACGCACTTCATCACGGCGCGCAGCGCGACCTCAGTCTTACCGTAGCCGACGTCGCCGCAGAGCAGGCGGTCCATCGGCGTACTGCGTTCCATGTCGGCCTTGATCTCGGCGATGGCGCGGAGCTGATCGTCGGTCTCTTCGTAGTCGAAGGCCTCTTCAAATTCCTTCTGCCACGGGGAGTCGGGCGAGAAGGCGAAGCCCGGGCGGCGCTGGCGCTCGGCGTAGAGCGCGATGAGCCCTTTGGCGAGGTCCTTCGCCGCGGCGCGCGCCTTCGTCTTCGCGCGCGACCAGTCCGTACCGCCGAGCTTTGAGAGCTTCGTACGTATTTGGCCGTCCTCGTCCTCGCCATGGCCGCCGATGTATTTCGACACCATGTCGAGCTGCGTCGCGGGGACGTATAAGCTGTCGTTGCCCGCATAGCAGATCTTGATATAGTCCTTGTCCACGCCGTCGACGCGCATGCGCTCGATGCCCGCAAAGCGGCCGATGCCGTGGTGGACATGCACGACGAGATCGCCGGGGGAGAGGTCTTCATAGGACCGCAGCGCAGCGCGGGCCGACGTCTCCTTCTTCGGCCGCGCCTTTGCGCGCTTGCCGGAGAGGGGAGCGGTCAGCTGGCCCTCGGTCAGGATGACGAGCTTTAATTGTGGATATTCGCTGCCCGCGCTCAGCGCGCCGAGGCCGATGACGGTCTCGTGCGGGGCGGGGAGGCGGTCGTTTTTCAAGTTGAGCTGCGCGCGGATGTTCCGCTCTTCCAAAAGGCGCCGGAAGTTTTTCGCGCGCGTTTCGTTGCCGCAAAGGACGAGCACGCCGCAGCCTGCGCCAAGATACCGCTCCATGTCGCCCGCGGCGGTCTCCAGACTGCCACCGTACGACGGCAGCGAGCGCGCGTTCATGCTGAGGATGGCCCTCGGCGGCAGCAGATTGCGCGACGTGGGGAGCGAATCGAGCAGCAGCACGGGGAACGCACCCATGCGGTGGCTCAATGCCTCCTGACTCAGCGCGAGCGCGGCAAATTCGCCGCACAAAACGCCCTCTTCGATGAGGGGCTTTACGTCCTCGGAGAGCTCCCAGTGGTAGTTCTTGCTGCGCTCCAAAACACGCATGCCGTCGCTGACGGCGATCAGCGTGTCGGGCGAGAGATAGTCGAGCGCGCAGACTTCGTCGGGGTAGCACGCGGCGAGATACCGGTCCATGCCGCCGAGCGGCAGGTCGTTACGAAGCCTCTCGATGTCGCTGCGCAGCGTTTGGACGATGGGGCTGTCCTCAGCCTTTTTCGCGATCTTCTGCGCGGCGCGCCCAAGGCGCTCGAGCATTTTTTCGCGTCCGCCGTCCGAGAGGGCGGGCAGTACCTCTGCCGCGGGCAGGACGGTCAGGGATTTGACGTTCTGCGTGCGGCGCTGGGTCGTCACGTCGAATTCGCCCATCGCGTCGACCTCGTCGTCGAAGAATTCGACGCGCACGGGCGCGCTCAGCGGCGACCAGACGTCGAGAATGCCGCCGCGCAGCGCGAACTGGCCGACGCCCTCGACCGTTTCCGCGCGCGTATAGCCGCTTTCAACGAGCTTTTTCGAGAGCGCATTCAGATCAAAGCGGTCGCCGAGCGAAATGTCCGTCACCGCGCCGCGCAGCGTGTCGGGCGGCAGCGTTCGCTGCATCAGGCCGTCGACCGTCGCGACCAGGATTGGCGCGTTTCCGGCGGCAAGGCTGCACAGCGAGCCGATGCGCTGCTGCTCCCAGCCGTGGGAGGCGAACACGCGGTCGCGCAGCTGCCATTCGCGCGCGAACAGCAGGCTCACGTCCTCACCGAGCAGCTCGTGCAGGTCGCCTGCCATGCGGTTTGCCTCGTTTTCATCCGCGCAGACGATCAAAAGCGGGCGCTGTGTCTTGTGCCGCACGGCAGCGGCAAGCTGCGCGCGGTGCACACCCGAAAGGCCCGACACGGCGATGGGCGATGTGCCCGCGTCAAGCGAGAGCAGCAGCTCGCGCACCTCGGGAAGAGATGCGAGCGCTTCATTGAGTTTGTTCATTCCCTGCGCCATGCCGTATCCCTCCTTCCGCAACGCGCAAAAGGGCAGATCCGCCGCAGCCGCGGCGGGTCATGCCCGTGGTTGTCAGTCATTTTATTATATAGGCTTTTGGCAAAAAGTCTATGTCGATTTTTTAAATTTTGGCGGCAAAAAGCGTTCAGCCGTTGTAGCGGTTCTGCGCGGCGCTCACGCCGTCGGTGATGATGCACTCCGCCGCGCCGAGCGCGCGGTCGAGCACACCGTCGATGACCTTGCGCTCATTGGCCGTGAACGGGCCGATGACCCAGTCGACAATGTCGTGCTCCGGCGCGCCGACGCCGACCTTGACGCGCGGGAAAGCGTCGGTGCCGAGGTGCGCGATGATGTTCTTGAGGCCGTTGTGTCCGCCCGCGCTGCCGCTGCCGCGCACGCGGAGCTTGCCGAGCGGGAGCGAAATATCGTCGGAGATGACGATGACGTGGTCGGCGGGAATTTTATAGAACCGCGCTGCCTCGCCCACAGCCTCGCCGGAGAGGTTCATGTAGGTCTGCGGCATCATCAAAAGCACATTCGCCCCGCCAAATTCGATGACCTCCGTCAGCGCGCGGAAGCGCAGGCGGTTGCAGCGCAGATCGCGCTTGTCGATCAGACGCTCCGCGGCCATGAAGCCGATGTTGTGGCGGGTGTTTTCATACTGCTTGCCGTAGTTGCCCAAACAGACGAGCAGCCATTCCGGCGGGCCGGATTTTTTGAAAATCATGAAAATGTTCCTCACTTTCCCCCGTGAGGGGGAGTTTCTTGCGCGCCCCTGGGCGCGCGGGGTTATGCGGCGTGCGCGCCGCATAACCACACCCCCCATTTTCTTTCCGTGGAAAGAAAACGGGCGGTGTGACCGTCCAAAAGAAAGGCGTTTGCATTGGCGGTTTGAGGCTCGAAGAGCTGCACGCGCTGCGCAATGTAAGTGCGGTGTACATGGCTTCGCCATGAATCTTCTGCGAGTCGTTCCCGATTGCAACCGCGCCTTACTATCGTGAGGCGCGAGTGACGTTTGCTTGGCGGCGGACTGCGTGCCGAATGCGGCATTGCTACGCTCGCCGCATTGTGGAGACTGGCGGTAGACGGGAATTACTGCGCACTTCTACAAGATGGGCAGAGCGGTAGCGGATAATAGGAGTAGAGGCAAATCGTATCGCAATGCTAACGCGGCTTTGCCGCGCGCAGGCATTTTCATTCCGGAGGCATAAAGATTGTTCGAGCTCCAGACTGCCAATCTAATCCCTTTCTCTTGGGGGTCAAAGGGGGATATTCTCTTTCCGAGGAAAGAGAATATCCCCCTTAACCGCGTCCCCACTTAAGGTGGGGGACAAAATCGTTTTAACGAATTAGTTAAACAGCTTCGCGATAGAAATTTCCTGATACGTGCGCTCGATCGCTTCGGCGAACATCGGCGCGACGGTCAGGTACTTGATGCGGGACTTGGCGAGCTCCTCTTCGCCGGCAGGGGCGGGGATGGTGTCGAGCAGGGCCAGCTCTTCGATGCTGCTCGCGGCCAGGCGCTCGAGCGCGGGGCCGGAGAGAACGCCGTGGGACGCGCAGGCGTAGACCTTCTTCGCGCCGCCGACTTCAACGATGGCCTTGGCCGCGTTGCAGAGAGAGCCCGCGGTGTCGACCATGTCGTCGAAGAGGATGCACTCCTTGCCCTCGACGTCGCCGATGACGTTCATGACCTCGCACTGGTTGGCCTTCTGGCGGCGCTTATCGACGATGGCGAGGTTCATGTGCAGCTTCTGGGCGAAGGTGCGGGCGCGGGCGACGGAGCCGACGTCGGGGGAGACGACGACCATGTCCTCGCACACGGAACCGAACTTCTTGGCGTAGTAGTCGACGAAGATGGGGTTGCCGAAGAGGTTATCCACGGGGATATCGAAGAAGCCCTGGATCTGGTTGGCGTGCAGGTCCATCGTCAGCACACGGTCAACGCCTGCGGCGACGAGCATGTTGGCCACGAGCTTGGCGGAGATGGGGTCGCGGCTCTTGGCCTTGCGGTCCTGACGGGCATAGCCAAAGTAGGGCATGACGGCGGTGATGCGGCCGGCGGAAGCGCGGCGGCAGGCGTCGACCATGATGAGAAGCTCCATCAAACTGTCGTTGACGGGCTTGCAGGTGGACTGAACGAGGAACACGTCGCTGCCGCGCACGGTCTCGTACAGGGAGACGGAGGCCTCGCCGTCTGCGAAGCTCTTGACCTCGCTCTCGCCGAGCTTGGTGCCGATGATCTTGCAGATGTCCGCTGCCAGTTTGGGGTTTGCGTTGCCGGTGAAAATCTTGATGTCCTTACCGTGAGAGATCATGTTGATGTACTCCTCTGTTTATAAAAATTTTCTGAAGTTACTTTTTCTCGTGCGCCGCGCGCCACTGTTCCGCCCAGCCGGGCTTGTTGACCTGACGCTCGCGCGCGATGGCGAGGGAATCGGCGGGTACCTCGTCGGTGATGGTGGAGCCGGCGGCGATGTAGCTGCCGTTTCCGACCGTGACGGGGGCGATGAGGTTTGTGTTGCAGCCGATGAAGGCGTCGTCGCCGATCGTGCAGCGGAACTTTTTAAAGCCGTCGTAGTTCGTCGTGACCGTGCCGCAGCCGAAGTTGATGCGCTCGCCGCAATCGCTGTCGCCGACGTAGGTGAGGTGCGAGATCTTCGTGCCGTTGCCGATGACGCTGTTTTTGATCTCGACAAAGTCGCCGACTTTGACATGGTCGCCGATCTTCGAGTTCGGACGGACGTAGGCAAAGGGGCCGACGGTCGTGTGCGCGCCGACCGTGCTTTCATTGAGCTGCGAGGCGTTCACCTCGGTCTCGTCGCCGACCGTGCAGTCGCGGATCATGGCGTTCGGGCCGATGGTGCAGTTCTTGCCGATGACGGTCCGGCCGCGCAGGATCGTTCCCGGCAGGATGACCGTGCCGCTGCCGATCTTGACGCGCGGGTCAATGTAAGTGTTGTTCACGTCCATGATGGAAACGCCCGCGGCGAAGTGCTTGTCGGCGATCTTGCGGCGGCACATGTCCTGTGCGGACCTGAGCTCCTCGTCGTCGCCGACGGGCAAAAAGCCCTTCGTGATCTCCGCCCCCTTGGGGAAGGCGGCGAAAGCGCCGTGCTCTTTGAGCACCTTGCAGCACTCCTTCGCGTCCGCGGAGTAGACCGCGCCGCCGGAGAACACGCCCACGGGCAGCACCGCGCCGTTGACGATGAGCACGCTGCCCTTTTCATCCTTGAGGAGCGTTAAAAGCTCTTCCCCGTGTCTGGCACCGTCGACGTAGACAACATCGGCGTTTTCGGGGACGTAGGGGCGCATCATGTCGTGCGCCCGTTTGTCAGACACAATAAAAAACCGCTCAATGCCCCGCCCCATCAGTTCTTCGACCATCCACGTGAGAATGGGGCAGAACAAAATGGGCCTCAGCATCAGCGGCGTTTTTTCTTTTGTCAGGGTCATATCGTCCGGCATAAAGAGAACTGCCAACTTCTGATCCATCGGAGCTCATCTCCTTTCATTTTACTCTCTATTAACGACATTATAGCAAAGATGCCCGAAAAATCCACCGTTTCTCACAAAAAAAACAAAAAATTTTTGATTTGGCGGCTTTACTTTTGCATTTTCAAAATTTCGTTTCAAAAGGCTGCTTTTTTGGTTGAATTCGCAATATTTTTGCGGTACAATAATAAAACTTTCGCGTGGAGGAGGTGCTGTCATGCTGAATATCGTGCTCGTGGAGCCGGAGATCCCGCAAAACTGCGGCAATATCGCGCGCACCTGCGCGGCGACGGGGGCGCATTTGCATCTCATCAAGCCCCTCGGGTTCGACATTTCCGACCGCGCCGTCAAGCGCGCGGGGCTGGACTACTGGTACCTTGTGGATATCAGCGTGTACGAAAATTTAGCCGACCTTTTTGCAAAGCATCCCGAGGCGGAACGAGACTGCTGGCTCGCCACGACCAAGGCTCCGCAGGACTACTGCCAGGCGGAATTCAAGGACGGCTGCTGGCTCTTTTTCGGAAAGGAGACCGCGGGCCTGCCGGAGCCTTTCCGCGTGGCGCACTATGAGCGCTGCATCCGCCTTCCGATGCGCAAGGAGGCGCGCAGCCTGAATCTATCAAACTCCGTGGCGATCCTGACGTATGAAGCGCTGCGGCAGACGGGCTTTCCCGGTCTCAAGCACGAGGGGGAAATGCTGGAAAAGGAGTAAATCCCAAATTCGTTTCAACTGAGTTAACCAAATCGTATGTGTATATTATGAGGAGGAAACAACATGAATTATAACAAGAAGACTGTTCTCGATGTGGACGTGAGCGGCAAGAAGGTGCTGCTGCGCTGCGATTTCAACGTGCCCCAGGACAAGGAGACCGGCGAGATCACCTCGGATAAGCGCATCGTGGCCGCGCTGCCGACCATCCGGTATCTGCTCGACCACGGCGCGGCGGTCATCGCCTGCTCCCACCTCGGCAAGCCCGAGGCGAAGTTTGACAAGTGGGTGAAAAAGCAGACCGAAAAGGGCAAGGACCCCGCGACGCTGACCGAGGCGAATTGGAAAAAGTCCCTCGACAAGCTGACGCTTGCGCCCGTCGCCAAGCGCCTGTCCGAGCTTTTGGGCAAGGATGTCATCTTCGCGCACGACGTCGTCGGCGAGGATGCCAAGGCCAAGGCCGCAGCGCTCAAGGGCGGCGAGATCATGCTGCTTGAAAACACCCGTTTTGAAGCGGGTGAGACCAAGAACGACCCCGAGCTTGCCAAGGCCCTTGCCTCGATGGCGGAGCTGTACGTCTCCGACGCGTTCGGCACGGTGCACCGCGCGCACGCGTCCACCGCGGGCGTGGCCGCCTATCTTCCCGCCGTGTCGGGCCTGCTCGTTGCCAAGGAGCTTGAGGTCATGGGCAAGGCGCTCGACGATCCCAAGCGCCCGTTCGTCGCCGTGCTCGGCGGCGCAAAGGTCAGCGACAAGATCGCCGTCATCAACAACCTTTTAGACAAGGCCGACACCGTCATCATCGGCGGCGGCATGGCCTACACATTCGCCAAGGCGCAGGGCGGCGAGATCGGCAAGTCCCTGCTCGAGGAGGACAAGTGCGCCTACGCGCTCGAGATGATCGAAAAGGCCAAGCAGAAGGGCGTCAAGCTCCTGCTGCCGGTCGATACCGTCGCGGCGACGGAGTTTGCCGCCGACGCAGAGCCCCACGTCGTCGACGCGATGCACATCCCCGCGGATATGATGGGCATGGACATCGGCCCCAAGACCGTCGAGCTCTTCTGCGCGGCGACCAAGGGCGCGGGCACGATCGTGTGGAACGGCCCCATGGGCGTTTTTGAGTTCCCGACCTTTGCGACCGGCACGAAGGCCATGGCCAAGGCGCTCGCCGAGAGCGGCGCGGTCACGATCATCGGCGGCGGCGACAGCGCGGCGGCAGCCGAGCAGCTCGGCTTTGCCGACAAGATCACGCACATCTCCACCGGCGGCGGCGCGTCGCTCGAGTTCCTGGAAGGCAAGGAATTACCGGGCGTTGCGTGCCTTTTAGACAAGTGAGAAAAATCACTATTGATTTTCATATATTCGCATAGATTTTAGATTTAGACAGTAACAGGAGAAAAGACCCAACATGAATCGCAGATACCGTAAAACCATCATCGCAGGCAACTGGAAAATGAACAAGACCCCCAGCGAGACCAAGGCCTTTGCCGAACAGTTCAAGGCCATCCTTCCCAAAACCAAATGGTGCGACATCGTCGTGTGCGTGCCCACGGTCGACCTTTCTGCCGCCGTGCGCTCGTTCAAGGACAGCCGCATCGCCGTCGGTGCGGAGAACGTCTACTTTGAAAAGAGCGGCGCCTACACCGGCGAGATTTCCGCCGACATGCTCGCCGACCTCGGCGTGCGCTATGTCATCGTCGGCCACAGCGAGCGCCGCGCGCTCTTCGGCGAGACGGACGAGATCGTCAACAAAAAGGTCCTCGCCGCGCTCGAGGCGGGGCTGAACCCCATCATCTGCGTGGGCGAGAGCCTTGCCCAGCGCGAGATGGGCGTGACGATGGAGCTCATCGCGCTGCAGGTCAAGTCCGCCCTCGCGGGCGTGAGCGCCGAGCAGATGCGCCGCTGCGTCATCGCCTATGAGCCCATCTGGGCCATCGGCACCGGCAAGACCGCCACGGGCGAGCAGGCGGCCGAGGTCTGCACCTATATCCGCTCGCTCATCCGCGCGCAGTACGGCGCGCGCATCGCCCGCAGCGTGACCATTCAGTACGGCGGCTCGATGAAGGGCTCGAACGCCCACGAGCTGCTCTCGCACGAGGACATCGACGGCGGCCTGATCGGCGGCGCTTCGCTCGACCCCAAGGCGCTGATGGAGATCGTCCACGCTGCCAACCAGGAGTAAGGAGGAAAATCGATGAATAAGACTCCCACCACGCTGATCATCATGGACGGCTTCGGCCTGTCCAACGATACCGTCGGCAACGCGGTGCGCGCGGCCAACACACCCGTGCTCGACGGCCTTTTTGCCGAGTATGCCCACACGACGCTCCAGGCCTCCGGTCTTGACGTGGGCCTGCCCGCGGGCCAGATGGGCAACAGCGAGGTCGGCCATACCAACATCGGCGGCGGCCGCGTCGTGTTCCAGGACCTGCCGCGCATCACCCGCTCCATTGAGGACGGTACGTTCTTTGAAAATCCCGCCTACAACAAGGCGATGGACGACTGCCTTGAAAAGGGCTCTGCGCTGCACCTTTACGGTCTGCACTCCACCGGCGGCGTGCACTCCACGCTCGACCACCTCTACGCGCTTTTAAAGATGGCGCACATCAAGGGCTTAAAGCGCGTGTATATCCACGCCTTCCTCGACGGGCGCGACACGCCCCCGACCTCCGGCCGCGACTTTGTCGCAAAGACCATGGAAAAGTGCCGTGAGATCGGCGTCGGCAAGATCGCGACCGTCATGGGCCGCTATTACGCGATGGACCGCGATAAGCGCTGGGACCGCCTCGAGAACGCCTATGACGCGCTCGTCTACGGCGAGGGCGTGCAGGATCCCGACCCCATTCACGCCATCGAGGAGAGCTATAAAAACGGCGTGACGGACGAATTCGTCGAGCCCATCGTCTGCGACAAGGACGGCATGATCTCCGACAACGATTCGGTCATCTTCTTCAACTACCGCCCCGACCGCGCCCGCGAGATCACGCGCGCGTTCGTCGACCCCGCGTTCGACGGCTTCAAGCGCGAGTTCTTCCCGCTCACCTACGTCTGCAACACCGAGTATGACGCGACCATGCCGAACGTGCTCGTCGCCTTCCCGCGCATCAGCGTGAAAAACGGCCTTGGCGAGTATCTGAGCAAGATGGGCATGACCCAGCTGCGCATCGCCGAGACCGAGAAGTACGCACATGTCACGTTCTTCTTCAACGGCGGCGTCGAGGACCCGTATCCCGGCGAGGACCGCGTGCTCGTCGCGTCCCCGAAGGTCGCGACCTACGACCTCCAGCCCGAGATGAGCGCCTACGAGGTCGCGAGCAAGTGCGTCGAGCGCATCGAGTCCGGCAAGTACGACGTCATCATTCTGAACTTTGCCAACTGCGACATGGTCGGCCATACGGGCGTCTTCGACGCCGCCGTCAAGGCCGTCGAAACGGTCGACGAGTGCGTCGGTCAGGTCGTGGAGGCGACGCTCAAGATGGGCGGCATCGCGATGATCACCGCCGACCACGGCAACGCCGAGCAGATGCTCCAGGCGGACGGCAAGAGCCCGATGACCGCGCACACGACGAACGTAGTGCCCTTCATCCTCTGCGGCGCGGGCACGGAGCTGCGCCCCGGCCGCCTCGCCGATATTGCGCCGACGATCCTCGACGTGATGGGCCTTGAGCAGCCCGCGGAAATGGACGGCAAGACGCTGATCGTCCGCTAAAAAATCGAATCTGCCATGTTTAGAAAAAGCCCTGACGGTACACACTACCGTCAGAGCTTTTTTGCTCGCAATTTTCGCACGAGCCGCAAAGCGGCGGAAAGGATGAAACATGGCAGGATCGAACGGCCGCGCAAAGCGGCACTTCTTCGGCGGGACGGGCTTATACATAGCCCTGTTCCTCGGTGTGACGGCGCTGGCCGTCGCGGGCTATTGGACGCTGCTGCCGAAAAATACGACGGACAAGGACGCGGAGAACGTTTCCTCGCAGGTGGAGCTGCCGCTTGAGGACGAAACGCCGCAGATGCCGGAGGCGGAGCTGCCGCAGGAGGCGGCAAAGCCGGTAGAGCCGGTGGAGGAGCCGCCCGAGGACCTCACCGTGATGGATGAGGCCACGGGCGTGGAGGACACCGTCCCCGCGATGGAGAGCGAGACGGACGCGCAGCCCGTCGCCCCGCGGCTCGTGGTCGCGCCGCTCGTGGGGGAGGAGGTCGCGGCGTTTTCGGTCGACGAGCTCACGTATAACGAAACGCTCGGCGACTGGCGCACGCACGACGGCATCGATATCGCCGCCGAGGTCGGCACGCAGGTGATCGCCGCGTGCAGCGGCGTTGTGACGGCGGTGCGCGACGACGACATGATGGGCACGCTCGTGACCATCGCGCACGACGGCGGGTATGAGACGACGTACGCGAACCTCCGCAGCTCGCCGGGCGTCGGCGAGGGGCAGTATGTCTCCGCGGGCGAGGTCATCGGCGCGGTGGGCAGCAGCTCGATCGCCGAGTTCTCGATGCCGGCGCATCTGCACTTTTCGGTCAGCAAAGATGGGGTACCATGCGACCCGAAGGAATTCCTGAATTAAAAATAGAGGCCGCTCAGCTATGGCTGAGCGGCCTCTATTTTTAGGGAGATCACAGCCCGCTGCGCGCATAAATCGCCCGCCAACGGCGGGCGATTTCCACACTTGCGGGCTGAGAGGTGTTTTTTGTCACGCACGTGTCGCGACAAAAAACGATTAAAATTATTTCGCGCCTGCGGGCGGCAAAATCTGCGATGCGTTTGGCGTGATTTGAGAGATTTACTCCTTTTTCGCCTTGGGGATGGGAGAGAGCTCGTTGAGCAGGGTGAAGCCTAAGATCAGGGCGCCGCCGATGACTTGCATTGCGGTCATGCTCTCGCCGAGCAGGCTGACGGAGACGAGGACGGCGACGAGGGGGTCGATGTAGCTTAAAATCGCGGCCTCCTGTCCGGGCAGCTCCTTGAGCGACGAGAAGTACAGGCAATATGTGACACCCGTGTGGACAAGGCCGACGATGAGAAGATTGACCCAGCCGACGGCGTTCAGGCTGCCGAGTGTGATGCCGCTCGTCGAGAGTACGTAGGGGATGAGCACGACGATGGCGGACAAAAACTGCAAAAACGTGCGGTGGATGCCCTCGACCTGATGGATGGACTTGTTGAGCAGGATGACGGTCGCGTAAAACACCGCCGCGCCGAGGCCGAAGAGAATGCCCTTGAGGTCATCTGACCCGCGCGTGTCGCCGATGCCGGTGATGAGCACAAGGCCGAGCGTGGACATGACAAAGCAGAGAAATTTCTTTCCCGTGAGCTTTTCGTGGAAGAGGATGGGGCAGACGAGCGTGACGATGACGGGCGCAAAGTAATAGCTCAGCGTGGCGACGGAGACGCTCGTATAGCGGTAGGCCTCAAATAAAAGAATCCAGTTCACGCCCATCACCGCACCGGAGAGAAGCAGCAGCGGCACCTCCTTTTTGATGCGCGCGAAGGGGATCTTCTGCCTGCTGACAAGTAAGTATACGCCGATCAGCAGCGCGGCCAGCACGGCGCGGTACAGCGCCAGCTCGCCGGACGAGACGGGAATATTGCGCACAAAAAGCCCCAGCGTGCCGAAGACGGTCATCGACATAATGAGCATGAGACGGGGGTCGGCCTTTTTCATAAAAATTCCTCGCGATCTGACAGAACATGCAAATGGTAGTTGCCGACTATCATAGCACGCGGACTTCCCGCCGTCAATCGGGAAAGTAAAAAGAGAGGGGCCGCCCAAAAGAAAACCTTTCGGACGGCCCGGAGGAGAGAGATGGGAGAGCTAACGCGTCAATACGCGGAGCAAAACAGCAAATTCGCCAAGTCCGAATATGGACAAAAGCGCCACGCCGCGCAGCTGCGGCTTCTTGACGCGAATCGGTGTGATGTACAGCACGCCGAGCAGAAACAGCCCCAGCGCGTAGACGACCGCGCAGTTCAGGGAAAAGTGCAGCGAGAGCAGATAGAAGAGCGGCGCGAGCACGGCGCTCGCCGTGACCGGCACGCCGAGGTAGTAGGCGCGGTTTTCACTCGTCTGATCCTGCCGCTCCTCCTCCGTCACGTTGAAATAGGCGAGGCGGATGAGCGCGCAGAGCGCGAAAAACGACATCGTCGCAAGGAACCAGAGTCTATCGCAGTCCATGCTCCAGCCGATGGCGGCGGGCAGCACGCCGAAGCAGACAAGGTCGTTGAGCGAGTCGATCTGGATACCGAAGCGCTTTTCCTGTTCGGTGCGGTCCTTTTTCGTGCGGGCGATGCGCCCGTCGAAGGCATCGAGCAGCCCCGCGAGCATCAGGCACAGCATGGCGTCGAGCGGCTCGTTTTGCGCGGCGGAATAGAGGCCGCCAAGCCCCAGCAGCAGCGAGAGATAGGTTGCGATCACGGTGTAGTCGTAAACTCCGATCATAAAAAACCGTCCGATCCTTTTGGATTGCAGCACCATTATACCAGACGGCGGCGGGGAAGTATCGCTAAAATGCTGACAAGGTTATTGGCTGTGGTGTGAACGCTCGATGACGCGCGCAAAGCGCGCTTCGTCGTAGATGACCGGCACGGGGTAGACGGGGTTTGCCTCCTGCGCGGCCCAGGTGGCCATGAGGGGGATGTCCTCTTCGCGGATGCAGTTGAAGCGGTCGGGAATGCCCATGCGGGTATTCATCGCGCGGATTTCGGCAATAAACGCCTTGGCGAGAGATTCTTCGCTCTCGCCCTTGAGGCCGACAAGTGCGGCAAGACGGGCAAGGCGCGGACAGGCCGCTTTGCCGTAATCTTCGAGCACGAGAGGGAGAAGCACCGCGTTTGCAAGGCCGTGGGGTACGCCGTAGAGCCCGCCGAGCGTGTGGGCGATGGCGTGTACATTGCCGACGCTTGCGCGCGTGAACGCCGCGCCTGCGTCGAACGAGGCCTGAAGCATCGCCGCGCGGTCGGGGAGCGACGTGCCGTCGCGGTACGCGCGCTCCAAATGCGTGAAGATGGCGACGACGGCATGTTCCGCGAGCAGGCGCGTCTGCTTCGTGTTGTAAAAGCGGCTCAAATACGCCTCGACCGCGTGCGTCAGCGCGTCCATGCCGGTCTCCGCCGTGATGTGTGGAGGCAGGCCGACGGTCAGCGCGGGGTCTAAGATCGCGTAGCGCGGAATGAGGCAGAGGTCGGAGATCGCATACTTGTGGTGGTCGCTGCCGGTGACAACGGCGGCGATGGTCGTCTCTGACCCCGTGCCCGCCGTCGTGGGCACGGCGATGAGCGGCGGAATGCGGCGGCGGACCTTTAAGAGCCCCGCAAGCTGCGAAAGCGGCTTGTCCGGCCGCGCGAGGCACGCCGCGGCGGCCTTGGCTGCGTCCATCGGCGAGCCGCCGCCGATGACGAGAAAGCAGTCGCAGCAATCGAGTTTGTACTGCGCGGCGATTTTTTCGACCGTCTCGACCGACGGATTCGGCTCGACCGAGGAGAAGATGGAGAGCAGGATGTCCTGCTCGTCAAGTTTTTCCTGCAAGGCGCGGAAGTGCTCGTCCGCGCACTGGCGGCGGCTTGCGATGACGAACGGGCGGCGCAGGCCATTTTCGCGCAGAATGTCCGCGGCGCGCAGCAAACTCCCCTCGCCCGAAAAGACCTCCGGCGTGCGCCAGGGGAGAAAGCGCGCGCCGACGGCAAAGCAGCACTGGAACGCGCGGCAGAAAAACGTGTTCATAGGACTTCTCCTCTTCCGAAAAATACAGACTCAGTATACCACGGAAAAACGCACAAAAAAAGGGCTGAGCATTCGCTCAGCCCTTCTATATGCTTTCTGAACGGCTTACTCCTCGTCATCCTCGGTCTCGATGATGCCGTAGCCGCCGTTGTTGCGGCGATAAACGACGCAGATCGCATCGCCGAAATCGGTGTTGCGGAAGACGAAGAAGCTGTGGCCCAGCAGGTTCATCTGCAAAATGGCTTCCTCCACGCTCATGGGCTTGACGGTGAAGCGCTTGGTGCGCACGATGTCGAACGCGCCCTCCTCGTGGGCTTCGAACTCCTCGGGCAGCTCCGGCATCACGGCCTCGGCGCGCAGGTTCTTGGCAAGGCGGGTCTTGTTCTTGCGGATCTTGCGCTCGATCTGGGCCGTGGCCTCGTCGATCGCGCCGCGCATGTCGCCGTCCGGGTCCTCACATACCGCGCGGAACAGCGTGCCGTTGGCGCCGCGGAGCATGATCTCGGCGACACAGCGGTTCTTCTTCTCGACGGAGAAGGTGACAGAAGCCTCGGGCTCCTCCTTGAAAAACTTCTCGAGCTTGCCGACCTTTTTCTCGGCATAGGCCTTGACGGAATCGTTCAGGGAGACTTTTTTGCAGGTGTAGGTGAATTTCATAGTGTTGGCTCCTTTCGTTGGTGAGGAAGGAAAGAGAAGTGTTTTGCCCTTCTGTTTCCTTTTTTATATCATAGCACGAATGAACGAAAATTTCAAATGAACGATATATGAATTGAGCATTCTTGTACATATTGACAAAATATAAGGCACACGACGCGAATTGACAAAAGGCGGCAGAATGCGGCAAAAGCTCCCATTGACGTTTTGGCGGACGGGCGGTATCATAAGCATCGGAAGCTTTCCAATATCCCACCCATTTGAGCCGCGGGCCATCTTGGCCGGCGGCTCCTTTTTATTTCACGCAAGAAAAAAGCGCCCTCAACGGGCGCTTCAATAATGTTCTCTTTTTAGTTGCTGACGTCATAGAATGTCTTTTCTCCCGGCGTTACGTAGCCGAGCTGATCGCGCGCAAGCTCCTGCAAAAACTCAGGGTCGTCGGCCTTTTCGAGTGCCGAGGCGAGCGCGTCGTTCTCCTGCTTGGCAGTGTCAAGATCGCTCTGCAGCGCGGTGAGCTGGCTGCGCGCGTCGTCGATCTGGCTCCGCAGATGAATGAGCTGCACCCCCACCAGCGCGATCAGAATTGCGATGACGAGCATCGTGAGAAAGCTGGTGCGCTTTTTGCCTTTTTTGGCCTGCTCTGCCATGCCGATGAGCCTCCTTTTTCCTTGCGCGGCGCAGCGAATAACGGGCGCGGCGCTCATACGACTTTATTATAAGCCGGTTTCTGGAAAAAAGAAAGTATCTTTTGCAAAGTTTGGCAAGTTCGCAAATGCTATCGTAAAACCCGAAGGATGAAACAGTCCTTCGGGCTTTATTTTT
>ERZ827101.396-NODE-396-length-70339-cov-14.706747_pt1 | contig 70339 bp, 53 predicted proteins | sample MGYA00519869_ERZ827101 | MGnify/ENA primary metagenome ERZ827101 (study PRJEB31778, sample SAMEA3449256) | human gut metagenome | biome: human gut; feature: human-associated habitat; material: faeces | place: United Kingdom | collected 2010/2012 ...
GCAGCTCTCCTTGAGATGGCGGCCTTTTTATACGCGGGGAGGTTTGACGCTTACGATTGATTGGCAGTCTCGGGCTTGAATGACTTTTATGTCTCCGGAATGGAGATGCCTGAGCGCGGCAAAGCCGCGTTGGAACTGCTATACGACTTGTCTCTGCTCCTACTATCCGCTGCCGCTCTGCCCATCTTGTAGAAGTTCGCAGTAATCTCCGTCTACCGCCAGTCTTATCAATGCGGCGAGCGCAGCAATGCCGCATTCGGTAAGCAGTCTGCCGTCCAACTACCGTCACTCGCGCCTCACGATAGTAAGGCGCGGTTGTAATCGGTGACGACTCGCAGAAGATTCATGGCGAAGCCATGTACACCGCACCTACACTGCGCAGCGCGTGCAGCTCTTCAAGCGCCAGACCGGCAATGTCGGGGGTCAAGGGGATCTCCCCTCGCATTCTCTTGGGGGTCTAAGGGGGCCATTCTCTCACGTGAGAGAATGGCCCCCTTATCCGCATCCCCTGCACGGTGCAGGGAAAAACGCCCCCCTGCGAGTACGCAGGGAACAATACAACACAGTGTGTTAAAACAATGTTAACTGGCTTGTTTCAGGCAATCCCGCAAACGCGCCCAGCGCGCGCAGCTGGTCGATATGCGTCTGCGACAGCTTGTTGCAGCAGAGGGAAAACTCCTCCACCGATGTAAAGTCCTTCCCCTTGCGCTTCTCGACGGTGTCGAGCGCTGCGGTCTCGCCGAGTCCGCGCACGGACGTGAACGGCGGCAGCAGGCCGTTTTCCGTGACGACGAACTTCGTCGCATCGCTGCGGTAGATATCGATGGGCTCAAAGTGGAAGCCGCGCAGGCAGAATTCGTAGCAGACTTCAAGCGTCGTCATCAAGTCCTGCTCCACGGCGGTCGCGTCCTTGTTGTTTTCAATCTCGCGGATGCGGCGGCGCAGCGCATCGGCGTCCTTGCAGCACTCGGCGGCGTCGAATGCCTTGGCGCGGATGGAGAAGAACGTCGCGTAGAACGCGAGCGGCTCGTGCACCTTGAACCACGCGATACGGAACGCCATCATAACGTATGCGACCGCGTGCGCTTTCGGGAAGAGGTAGCCGATCTTCGCAAGCGATTCGATGTACCACTCCGGTACGTCGTGCTTGCGCATCTCTTCGACCCACATCGGCCAGTCCCCCGCCTTGCCGCCCTTGACCTTGCCCTTTCGGACGGCCTCCATGATCTTAAAGCTCATCTTCGGGTCAAGCCCCATAGAGATGAGGTAGAGCATGATATCGTCACGGCAGCCGACGGTCTCCAGAACGCTCGCCGTGCCGCTGACGATCAGATCCTTCGCGTTGCCGAGCCACACGTCCGTGCCGTGGGAGAAGCCTGAAAGGCGCAGCAGCGTGTTGAAGTCCTTCGGCTGCGTGTCGACGAGCATCTGGCGCGTGAAGCGCGTGTTAAACTCGGGGATCGCGACGGCGCCCGTGGGGCCGAGCACTTCGTCGTTCTCGTAGCCGAGCACCTTGGACGAGATGAAGATCGACATCGTGTCGGGGTCGTCGAGCGGGATGGCGCGGGCGTTCACGCCCGTCAGATTTTCGAGCATGCGGATCATCGTCGGGTCATCGTGGCCGAGCATGTCGAGCTTTAAGAGGTTGTCCTCCATGCAGTGATATTCGAAATGCGTGGTGATCGTGTCGCTGTCGGGGTCGTCCGCAGGGTGCTGTACGGGGCAGAAATCCTCGATATCCATGTCGTCCGGCACGACGACGAGTCCGCCGGGATGCTGGCCCGTCGTGCGTCGCACGCCGACGCAGCCCGCCGTCAGGCGGTCGATCTCGGCGTTGCCCGCGGCGATGCCGTTTTCCTCAAGGTATTTTTTGACGAAGCCGTAGGCCGTCTTCTCCGCGAGCGTACCGATCGTACCCGCGCGGAACACCTGCGTCTTGCCGAACATCTCGACCGCGTGCGCGTGGGCGCGCGCCTGATATTCGCCTGAGAAGTTGAGGTCGATATCCGGCACCTTGCCGCCGCCGTAGCCGAGGAAAGTTTCAAACGGGATGTCGAAGCCGTCCTTGACGTACTTCGTGCCGCAGACGGGACACATTTTATCGGGCATGTCCGCGCCGCAGCCGTACTCGCCCGCATGGAACTCGACGTTGCGGCACTTGGGGCAGCGGTAGTGCGGCGGCAGGGCGTTGACCTCGGTGATGCCGGCCATGTACGCGACAAGCGACGAGCCGACCGACCCTCGCGAGCCGACGAGGTAGCCGCACTCGAGCGAGCGCTGCACGAGCTTCTGCGCCGACATGTAGACGACGTCGTACTTGCCCAGAATGCTGCCGAGCTCGACGTTCAGCCGGTCGACGATCAGCTGCGGCAGATCGTCGCCGTAAAGCTCGTGCGCTTTCCCCCACACCATGCGGTTAAGGTCTTCTTCCGAATTTTCAAGCCGCGGCGGGAACAGCTTCCCCTTGGGCAGAAGCTCGATATCCTCCACCTGCTCGGCGATGGCGCGGGGGTTCGTCACGACGACCTCGTAGGCTTTCTCCCTGCCGAGGTAGTCAAATTCCTTGAGCATTTCGTCCGTCGTGCGGAAGTAGAGCGGAACGGGCTCGTTCGCGTCGGCGAATTTCTTTGACGCGAGCAGGATATGGCGATAAACCTCGTCTTCGGGGTCGAGGAAGTGGACGTCGCCCGTTGCGCAGACGGGCTTGCCGAGCTCTTCGCCAAGCTTGACAACAGTGCGGTTGAAGTCCTTGAGGTCTTCGTCGTCGCGCACCGTGCCGTCGCGCACCATGAAGCGGTTATTGCCGAGCGGCTGAATTTCAAGATAGTCGTAGAACGAGGCGATGCGCTTGAGCTCATTCCAGTCCTTGTGGTCGACGATGGCTCGGAATAGCTCGCCCGCCTCGCAGGCAGAGCCGATGATCAAGCCCTCGCGATGCGCGACAAGCTCGCTTTTCGGGATGATTGGCACGCGCTTAAAGTATTTGAGGTTCGACGCCGAGATGAGCTGGTAGAGGTTCTTGAGGCCCACCTTGTTCTTGGCGATCAGAATGATGTGCTTTGGGAAACGGTTGCGCTTGACGCCGAGCGGGCGGAGCTTCGTCATCTCGTCGTTGATCTGCTGGAGGCGCGTGACGCCGCGCTCTTCGAGCATGACGAAAAACTTCGCGAGCATCTGCGCGACCGGGACCGCATCGTCGGACGCGCGGTGGTGGTTGAACTGCGGGAGCTGCAAGTGGTCGGCCACGATGTCGAGCTTGTACTTGCCGAGCTCGGGCAGGAGATTCTGCGCGAAAATCAGCGAGTCGAGATACGTCGGCTCGAACGGGATGCCGCACTTTTTGCAGCCTGCGCGGATGAAGCTGATATCAAACTCCGCATTGTGCGCAGCGAGCGGGCGGCCGCCCGCAAAGGCCAAAAACGCGTGCAGCGCGTCCTCCAGCTTCGGCGCGCCGCGCAGCATGTCGTCTGTGATGCCAGTCAGGCCGATGATCTCAGGCGAAAGCCGGCGCTCGGGGTCGACAAAGGTCTGGAACGTGTCGACGATCTCGCCGTCTTTCAGAATGACTGCACCGATCTCGGTGATGGCATCGTGCGCGACCTTCAGACCCGTTGTTTCAATGTCGAAGCAGCAGATCTCGGTCGAAAAATCGCCGTCCTGCGGGCCGTGCACACAGATACGGTCGTCGATGTTGTTGAGAAAATAGCCCTCGCAGCCGTAAAGGAGTTTTATTTTACCCTCGCCGGTGTGCCAGGCGTCCGGGAAGCTCTGCGCTACGCCGTGATCCGTGATGGCGATGGCGGGCATCCCCCACTTGATTGCGCGCTTGACGACCGCGGCGGTGTCGGTCAGCGCGTCCATGTTGGACATACGGGTATGTAAGTGCAGCTCGACGCGCTTTTCCTCCGCCGTGTCCGTGCGCTCGGCGTGGTCGATCTGCATGATGTCCTGCGGGTTGAGCTGCATATCCTTACCATCGTAGGAGAGCTCCATGCGGCCGCTGACGCGCAGCCACATGCCGACGCTGATCTTGCCGAGAAGCTCCGTCGCCTCGCGCTCGGGCATGCTGCGGCGGATGAAGAGCGAGCCTTCGTAGTCCGTCATTTCGAGCAACATCGTCCAGACGCCGGCGCGGCGCGTCTCGTGGCAGTCGAACTTGAAGACCTTGCCCTCAACGACGACGTGACCGGCCTTTGGCGTCAGCTCGCTGATGGGGAGCACTCTCCCCTTTGCAATCTCGCGGCCCATGATGACACTGCCGCCGCCGCTCACCTTGCGGCCAGCGTTCTTCAACATGTCGGGAAAGGCCTCCGCCGTTGATTTGACGTGGATGTCCACGCGCTTTAAGTCGTAGTTGCGCGCAAGAAGCTGCTCGACCGTTTCGCGCGTCGAGTCGTTCATCTCCGCGCGCACGGTCATGTCGAGCGTCATCGTGCGCTTTTCCGGCTCGAGCACCATGTTCGTGACCATCGCGGCGTTGAGCGGGACGCGCAGGTCAAAATCCGGCGAAAAGTCGGTGAATAATTCAAAAAAAGGAATCTTTTGTGCCATAGCCACAACCTTATCTCAGTATCGTTTCCGCTCGGTCAGAGTTTTTTGATTTCCTCCATCAAAGCGTCGACTAGCTTTTCCTGCGGCACTTTGTAAAGGACTTTTCCTTTTCGGAAAATCATGCCCTCACCTTTACCGCCGGCCACGCCGATATCGGCGGCCGAGGCCTCACCTGGCCCGTTGACGACGCAGCCCATCACGGCGACCGTGATATTCTTCTTGCAGTCGGCAAGACGGCGCTCCAACTCCTCGGCGATCGGGATCATGTCGTACGCCGTGCGGCCGCACGTCGGGCAGGAGACGAGGTTCACACCGCTGCGGCGGATGCCGCAGGCCTGCAAAATGCGCTTGGCGGCGTAGACCTCTTCCACGGGGTCCGCCGTGAGTGAGACGCGCATTGTATCACCGATGCCCTCGCACAGAAGGCCGCCGATGCCGATGGCGGACTTCAAAAGCCCCATCGTGGGCGTGCCCGCCTCGGTCACGCCGAGGTGGAGCGGATAGTCTACCTTTTCGTGCAGAAGGCGATAGGCCGCCATGTTGAGCGGTACATCAGAGCTCTTGACCGAGATGCAGATGTCGGTGAAGTCGAATTTTTCGAGCAGCCGCACATGTCTGAGCGCGCTCTCGACAAGCGCCTCGGGCGTCACGCGGCCATATTTTGCGAGCAGCTCCTTTTCAAGTGAGCCGCCGTTCACGCCGATGCGGATGGGGACCTTGTGTTCACGGCAGGCGTCAACGACCGCCTTGACGCGGTCGTCTCCCCCGATGTTGCCGGGGTTGATGCGAATTTTGTCCGCGCCGCGCGCCGCCGCTTCGACGGCGAGACGGTAGTCGAAGTGGATGTCCGCGACGAGCGGGATGGAGATATTCTCCTTAATTTCACTCAGCGCATGCGCGGCCTCCATATTCGGCACCGTGACGCGCACGATCTCGCAGCCAGCCTCTTCGAGCGCGTGGATCTGCGCGATGGTGGCCTTGGCATCCTCAGTGTGCGTGTTGCACATCGACTGGATCGTGACCGGCGCGCCGCCGCCGATAGCGACGCCGCCTGCGATAATTTGCTTGCTCATAAGATCATCCTCCTCACAGGAGCTTGACAATGTCGTGGAACGTGACGAACAGCATCAGCGCCATTAAAAGCGCAAAGCCGATGCCGTTGATGACGTTCAGATATTTGGACGAAATTTCCTTTTTGAAAAGCGCCACGGCGATGCCGTTGACGAGCAGGAACAGCACGTGTCCGCCGTCGAGTGCGGGCAGCGGCAGCAGGTTCATCACGGCGAGGTTCACCGCGATCATCGCGGCGAAGTAGAGGATGCTCTCGAGCGCCGCGCCGAAGCCCGCCTCGGCCTCGGTCTCCTTGCCGACCTCCGTGATGGTCGAGACGATGCCGACCGGGCCGCTCAGATCGTTGACGCCCGCCGCGCCCGAAAGCAGCATTTGCAGGCTCAGTCTCACGATGCGGACATAGTCCATCGTCTGGTACCAGCTGTATTGCAGGCGCAGAAGCGGCGTCGCCTCGACGATCCCGCCGTAGGTAAAGCCGTAGGCCTCGTACTCCTTACCGTTTTCGTCGGTGTAGACTTGCTTAGTGAGCGTGCGGTCGAGCTTTTTGCCGTCGCGCAGGACGGTCATGTCGATCGTGCCCGTGTCGCCAAGGCCCATGATGAGCGACACATCGCTCTTTAAATAAATGCGCTCGCCGTTGATGGCGTAGATCATGTCGCCGGGCATCAGGCCGTCCTCTCCCTGCTGCGGGAAATCGGGGTTCAGCTCGACGATCTCCGTCGTGTAGAACGCCTGCGCGCCCGCGTACAGGCAGATGACGATGATGAGGCCCGTCAGGAAGTTCATGAACGCGCCCGCGACAAAGATGATGAACTTCTTCCACCAGACCTGGCGGCCCAGCGCGCGGTCGTCGTCCGAATCCTCGTCCTCGCCCTCCATGGCGCAGTAGCCTCCGATGGGCAGGAGCCGCAGGGAGTATTCGGTGTCTCCTTTCGTCTTATGGAAGAGCTGCGGGCCCATGCCGATGGAAAATTCATTGACGCGCACGCCGCAGGCCTTGGCCGCCAAAAAGTGGCCGAGCTCATGCACGGCGATGAGCACGCCAAAAATCAGGATCGCAATGAGAATATAAACCATGGTCTCTCCTATCAGAAGGTCAATGTAAGCGCTTGCACACGACCTCGCGTGCGCGGCGGTCTGCTTCCAGAATATCCGAAAGCTGCGGCTGATATACCGTCTCGGTTTTATCGAGCGCCGCTTCGATGAGGTCAGGGATGGCACAGATGCCGATCTCATCGCGCAGAAACGCCGCGACGGCCTCTTCATTTGCGCCGTTCATCGCCGCGCAGTAGACGTTCCCGACGGCGGCGCATTGCTTGGCGATCTTCAGGCAGCGGAAGACCTCTTCATCGGGCTCAGCGAACGTCAGCGGCGGGCATTTGAGAAGATCAAGCGGCTCCGCGGGCGAAACGGCCCTGTTGGGGTACGTCATCGCGTAGCGGATGGGCAGCTTCATGTCCGGTGTGCCGAGCTGGGCGAGCATCGCCCCGTCGTGAAACTCGACGAGCGAGTGCACGATGCTCTGGCGATGGATGACCGCGTCGACCTGACGCAGCGGCAGACGGTAGAGGCGCATGGCCTCGATGATCTCAAGGCCCTTGTTCATCAGCGTCGCGGAGTCGATGGTGATCTTCGCACCCATTGTCCAGTTCGGGTGCTTGAGCGCGTCGGCCTTCGTCTTAGTCGCAAGCTCCTGCAGGCTCAGGCCGTAGAACGGCCCGCCCGAGCAGGTCAGAATGAGGCGCTTGATCTCGCCGCGGTCGCGGCAGCCCTGGAGGCACTGGAAGATCGCGCTGTGCTCGCTGTCGACGGGGACGATCTCCGCGCCGTATTTTTCCGCCGCGTCCACCACAAGCTCGCCCGCGCAGACGAGCGTTTCCTTGTTCGCAAGCGCGATGCGTTTTTTCTTCTCGATGGCGGCAAGCGTCGGCTGGAGACCAATCATGCCCATCACGGCGGTGACGACTGTGTCAGCGTCGTCCGCCGTGGCCGCGGCCAGAAGGCCCTCCATGCCGGAGAGCACTTGGGTGTTTGTGTCGGAGAGCCGCGCGCGGAGCTCATTTGCCGCGTCCTCGTCATAAAGCACGGCAAGACGCGGGCAAAATTCCCGCGCCTGCTGTTCGATGAGATCAACACTTTTGTTCGCCGTCAGCGCGGCGACGGAAAGCCCCAGCTCGCGCACCACTTCGAGCGTCTGGCGGCCGATGGAGCCGGTGGAACCAAGTAAAGCAATACTCCTTGTCATAATAGGCCTCCACAGACCGCAGCCCACACGACCGGCGCGATGAAGAGCGTGGAGTCAAAGCGGTCGAGCATGCCGCCGTGCGTCAGGAAAAGGTGGCTGTAGTCCTTGATACCGGCCTCGCGCTTGACGAGCGACATCGAGAGGTCGCCGAGCTGGCCGAAGATGTTGGCCACCACGCCGACAAGAATCAGCATGAGGTAGTCCGGCGCATAGCCGAGCCACGCCTTGCCGACAACGCCGAGCAGCACCAGCGCAAGCGCGCTGCCGATAGGGCCGCCGATGGCGCCCGCCCAGGTCTTGTGCGGGCTGACGTGCGGTGCCATCTTGCGCTTGCCGAACCACATACCAAAGTACATCGAGAGCGCATCGCCCGCAAACGCGACGCAGAACGGCGCGAGCACATAGACCTTGCCATAGTTTTCGTCCATGCGCAGCAGGAAAATGCAGCTGTACATCGCCGGGAATACGATGCCGCCGACAATCGACACCGCCACATCGTGGAACGTGAACGGTTTTTCCTTTCCGTAAGAGATAACCGCAAAGAGGAACGCCATCATCACAAGAATCCAGCGGAAGATCGTAACGGTCGAAATCGGAAGATCGTATGTGCCGCTCATCTCTTCCTTAAAGAGCCATATCTCCTGCATGACGACCGTTGTGACAAGTCCCCAGTAGAAATTCGCTGGGACGTTCTCCCCTGCCGTGTGCAGCAGCTCATAGGCCGCGATGCCCGCGATGCCGCAGACGACGAGCATCGTCGCCCATGCGGGGCAGGCAAGCAGCACGGCGAGCAGCGCCGGCAGGCCGACGACAACCACCAACCATCTTTGTTTCATTTCTGTTTCTCCTGTTTCAGTCCGCCGAAGCGCCGCTCGCGCTGCTGATACGCGACGAGCGCCTTGTCGAATTCTCTTTCCGTAAAGTCGGGCCAGAGCGTGTCGCAGAAGTAGAACTCACTGTACGCGCACTGCCACAAAAGGTAGTTGCTGATGCGCTTCTCCCCGCCCGGGCGGATGAGAAGGTCGGGATCGGGAAGTCCGCTTGAATAGAGGTAGCGCGAAAAGCCCTCCTCGGTCAGGCTGTCCGCGTCCTGCTCCCCTGCCGCGCAGTCACGCGCAAACGCGCGGGCGGCGTGCAGAATCTCGTCGCGCCCGCCATAGTTGAGGCAGACGTTGGCCTGAAAGCCTTCGATGCGGGAGGATATCTCATTTGTTTCGTCGATGAGCGCTCTCAGCTCCGGCGTCAGCACGCTGAGGTCTCCCAGAAAGCACAGGCGGTTGCCGTCCTTTTCCATCGTGTCGATGCACTCGTGCAGATATTGCTCAAGTAAGTGCATGATGCCGTCGACCTCGTCCTTCGGGCGCTTCCAGTTTTCGGTCGAAAAGGCGTAGACCGTCAGATAGTCGATGCCCAGGTTCTTGCAGTAGGTGCCGAGCTTTCGAAACGTCTCCGCCCCCGCCTTGTGACCGGCCGAGCGCGGGAGGCCGCGCTTTTGCGCCCAGCGGCCGTTGCCGTCCATAATGACGGCAACATGACAAGGCAGGTTGTTCAAATCAACCTGCCCTGTCTTGTTCTCTTTGGAAAAGAGCCCCATATCAGACCGCCATGAGCTCCTTCTCTTTCTTCTCGAGAAGGGCGTCGACCTCTTTGCACATGTCGTCGGTCAGCTTCTGCAGGTCCTTTTCGGCGACCTTCAGGTCGTCCTCGGTGATCTCGCTGGCCTTCTGCTTCTTTTTGAAGGCCTCCATCGCGTCGCGGCGGATGTTGCGGATGGCGACCTTGCCGGTCTCGGAATACTTATGGATCTGCTTGACGAGCTCCTTACGGCGCTCCTCCGTGAGCTGCGGGAAGTTCAGGCGGATGGACTTGCCGTCGTTCTGCGGGTTGATGCCAAGGTCAGACTCCTGAATGGCGCGCTCGATGGGTTTGAGGGCCGTGCCGTCCCACGGGGTGATGACGAGCTGGCGCGGATCGGGAGAAGCGATGGCCGCGATCTGCTGGATGGGCGTGGGAGAGCCGTAGTAGTCGACGCTGATGCGGTCGAGCACAGAGGCGTTGGCGCGGCCTGCGCGCACAGAGGCAAAGTCCGCGTTCACCGCGTCGATGCTCTTTCTCATTTTGTCGGAATAAACCTTGTAATCTTCTTTATTCATGGGGATACCTCCTCAAAAATTTTTATCGTAAAACCGCAGATGCGGGGTCGCTCAGTTTTCGCCGACGATGGTACCGATTTTCTCGCCCTCGACCGCACGGATGATGTTCTCCGGGTCCTTGAGCGCAAAGACGAGCACGGGAATGTGGTTGTCCATCGAAAGCGACGTGGCCGTGGAGTCCATGACCGCAAGGTGCTGGGCCAGCACGTCCTCATAGGAGATGGCGTCGTACTTGATCGCATTTGCGTCCTTGGCAGGGTCGGCATTGTAGACGCCGTCGATGTTCTTGGCGAGCAGGATGACATCTGCGTTGATTTCCGCCGCGCGCAGTACCGCCGCCGTGTCGGTCGAAAAGAACGGAGAGCCGATGCCGCAGCCAAAGAGCACTACGCGGCCCTTTTCCAAATGCCGGATGGCGCGGGCGCGGATGTAGGGTTCGGCGACTTCTTTGATCTCCAGCGCCGTCTGCACGCGCACGTCGACGCCCTTCTGCTCGAGCACATCGGCGACCGCCATGCAGTTCATCGCCGTGGCCAGCATGCCCATGTGGTCGGCACGGGTGCGCTCGATGTATCCCTCGCCGTTTTTCACGCCGCGCCAGAAGTTGCCGCCGCCGATGACGACGCCCATCTGCACACCCATGTCCGTGCACTTTTTGATGACGTCGCACACCTTGGAAACGACGTCGAAGTCGAAGCCGAAGTGCTTGTCGCCCGCCAGCGCCTCACCGCTGATCTTGAGCAGCACGCGCTTATACTTGAGTTGAGCCATGCTCATAATCTCCCCTTTCAGGAACAAGTTCAAATTTTCACAGCTATTATTTTAGCGTATTTTTGCTCTTTTGCATAGGGGGAAAGCGTAAACTTTTTTCACAAATTCGCTCTTTCCTTTTTCGTCAAGTTGAACCGCCGTGAATAGCGGAAAAAAGCAGCCGTTTCATACGGCTGCTTTTTTAGATTTTTCGTTTACTTGATGCCCTTGATGCGGATAAGGTCCTTCAAAAGCTCGACCGTGCCATCGATGCCGAGCAGGCTCGAATCGATGCAGAGGTCATAGCTCTTGGCATCGCCCCAGTCCTTGGCGGAATAGTAGTTATAGTAGGAAGCGCGGGACTTATCCGTCTTCTTGATGCGGTCTTTCGCCTCGTTCTCGCTGATGCCGTTGCGGGCGGCAACGCGCTTGATGCGGTTTTCGAGCGGAGCCGTGATGAAGAGATTGATGACGTCGTCGCGATCCTTGAGCGCGTAGTCCGCGCAGCGGCCGATCAGGACGCAGGGGCCCTTGTCGGCGAGCTTTTTGATCGTGTCGTAGGTCGCCAGGTACACCTGCTGTTCGATGGAGCCCTTGGGCGTCACATGGTTCATCGAGAAGGAATAGGGGTCCATCGCGATGGAATAGAGAAAGCTCTTCGGGCGTTCGTCAAAGGAACGGAACAGCTCTTCGCAAAGTCCGCTCTCCTCTGCCGCCTCCTTGAGCAGCATGTCGTCGTAATAGGCGATGCCGAGCTGCTTGGCAAGCATCGTGCCGATCTCGCGTCCGCCGCTGCCGTATTGTCTGCCAACCGTAATGACCATAAAGATTCCTCCTTTTTCGCGCCTTGAAACAAAATCGGTGCTATTTGGATTATAGCACCGATTTTGTAAGAAGACAATATTTTTTCCTGTTTCGATTTTGTAAAGGCTCGGCCTTATTCCGGAAGCGGCAGGCCGAGGCGGCGATACATCGTCTTTTTCACCGCGCGCAGAATATTTTCATAGCCCGTGCAGCGGCACAGATGGCCGGAGAGGAGCTTTCTGAGCTCGTCATCGGTGTAGAGGCGGTTCGTCTCCAAGATCTCGACCGCAGTCATGATGAAGCCCGGCGTGCAGAAGCCGCACTGGACAGCGGTCTCTTCAATGAACGCCTGCTGGATGTCGCTCAGCTCGCCGTCGGGCCCCATCAGGCTTTCGAGCGTGCGGATGTGCTTGCCGTCCGCCCAGACGGCGAGGTAGATGCACGAGTTGAATGCCTCGCCGTCGATGATGACGTTGCAGGCGCCGCACTCGCCGACCTCGCAGCCCTTCTTCACGGACGTCATATGGTAATCGTTTCGCAGCATATCGGTCAGCGACGCACGCACGTCGACCATTTTCTCAACGTCCTTGCCGTTTAAGTTGAATCGCACCAGCTTGTACTGACTCATTTGATGACACCTCCCGCCCGTTTGATAGACTCGATCAGGCAGCGCTTGGCCATTTCGACCGCGATGTGTTCGCGGAACGCCTTGGAGGCGCGCCAGCTGTCACGCGCGCGGATATCGTTGAGCACGGCGAGTGAGAACTCTTCCGCCGTCGTAAGTGTCAAGGGTTTATCCTTGGCAGCTGCCTCCGCGCTCGGGCAGCGCATCGGCACAGGACCGGCAACGCCGTAGGCGATGCGGGCGCGCTCAATAGTCTGCTTGTCGGGCGACAGGCGCACGTTCACGCTGCACCCGAGCGTCGCGATGTCCATCGCGTTTCTCATGGCGTACTTGATGTAATGACCGAAACAGTTTTCGTAGCTTTCCTTCGGGATGAGGATGGCGGTCTGAATCTCGCCATCCTCCACGCGGATGTCGACCTGACCGGCCTTGATGTAAAAGTCTTTGATGGGCAGGCGGCGGATGCCGTCCTTCCCCGTCAGCTCCACGATGGCCTCCCACGCATGCAGTGTGGAGGCGGAATCCGCGCTCGTCACGCCGTTGCAGGTGTTGCCGCCGATGGTTCCGATGTTTCGAATCTGCGGGCCGCCGACCATGTCGACCGCCTCGCCGAGGACATTGATGTACTTTTGGATGATGGGGTCGCGCGTGATGTGGGAAAAGCTCGAGAGCGAGCCGATGCGGATGTTTTCCTCCTCGTCGATGCTCACGCCGCGCAGCTCGTCGAGGCCGTAGATCGAGATGAGCTCCTTCCCGGCGCGCTTGCCCTCGCGCATCTGCACGAGCACGTCGCTGCCGCCGGCGATGATCTGCGCCTCGGGATGCTCCAAGCGGAGGGCGACGGCGTTTTCGACGCTTTCCGCCTCATAGAGTGCTTTCATGTCATACATGGCTCACTTCTCCTCCTTCCAGCTGTCTTGGATGAGCCCCGCCTTGCTGAACTCGGCGTACAGAACGTGCGGGGTGATGGGAACGGTGTCGATGGCGACGCCGGTGGCGTTGTAGATGGCGTTGCGGATGGCGGGCGCGCCCGAGCACGCGGGCGGTTCGCCGAGCGCCTTCGTGCCGAACGGCGACGTCGGCTCGGGATTTTCGATAAACTGCGCCTCGAGATGCGGGTGGTCCATGAACGTCGAGAGCTTGTAGTCGAGAAGATTATTGTTGAGGGGGCGGCCCGTCTTCTCGTCGAATAAAAGCTGCTCGCTCATGCCAAATCCGATGGCCATGGACATGCCGCCGTGGACCTGCGCCTCGGCAAGCGCGGGGTTGATGAGCTTGCCGCAGTCGTGGACGTTGATGATCTTCTTGAGCGTCACCTTGCACATCGGGATATCCACCTCGACGTCGGCAAAGGTGCAGCCAAACGAATAGGCGTTGTTGCGGATGGTGTAGGTCGACTCGGCGGTGATGTGCTCGGAGTCCGCGGCGTTGTACTGCGCGGTCATCGCAAGGTCTTTCAGCGACATGAGCACCATGCCGTCGCCCTTGCGGATGATGTTGCCGTCGACGATGTCCATATTGTCGACCGCCTGACGGGTGAGCTTTGTCGCGTACTGAAGAATTTTCTGCCGCAGGAGCGTCGCCGTCTGGCGGATGGAGAAGCCCGCGACGTAGGTCTGGCGGCTCGCGTAAGCGCCGAGGCCTGTGGGCGTGATGTCCGTATCCTGACACGAGACGACGCGCACGTCGTGATAGCTCTTGAGGCCGACGGCCTCGGCCGTCATCTGCGCATAGGCCGTGTCTGCGCCCTGCCCGATCTCCGTCTCACCGCACTGCATCGTCACCGTGCCGTCGAGATTCAGGAGCATGCGGTTCGAGGACGTTTCAAGCGAGATGGGATACACCGCCGTGTTGTACCAGAAGGCCGCCACGCCGATGCCGCGGCGGACGGGGCCGATGTCCTTGGCATACTCCTCGCGCTTTTTGTCGTATTCGATGTACTCCTTCCCCTTTTCCAGACATTCGCGGAAGGAATCGTAGTAGTTCGTGTTACCTGAGAAGCCGTCGTGGAAGCCCTTGGGCATGATGTACTTCATGCGGTATTCGAGCGGCTCTATGCCGACGGCCTTCGCGCACTCGTCGATGTTCGCATCGTCCGCAAACGAGGCCTGCGGCATACCGTAGCCGCGCATCGCGCCTGCGGCGGGACGGTTTGTGTAAACGGTGTAGGCGTCGCCCTCAAAGTTATCGCAGGGATAGATCTGCGGGAACGAGCCCATGGCCTTGGCGACGATCGAATGGCCGTGCGAGGCGTAAGCGCCCTGATTGGAGAAGCACTCGACCTTGCGCGCGGCAATCGAGCCGTCCTTATGGAGCCACGTGATGATATGGAAGCGGATCGAGTGGCGCACACGGTTACTGACGAATGTCTCTTCACGCGAGCAGTCGATGCGCACGCATTTTCCGTGCACCTGCGTAGAGCACCACGCGCACAGCGGCTCATAGAGCGCATCCTGCTTGTTGCCAAAGCCTCCGCCGATGTAGGGCTTGATGACGCGGATATCCGCCCACGGACGCCCGAGCGCCTGACCGACGATGCGGCGGATGATGTGCGGAATCTGCGTGGAGGACACGACGACGATGCGGCCATTTTCCTCGTAAGCGTAGCAGCCGTGGTTTTCAATGTGGCTGTGCTGCACGGTGGGGGTGTTGTACCAGCCCTCGACCTTGATGAGGCCGGGCTCTTTGATCGCCTGCTGATAATTGCCCTTGCGGATATCGGTGTGCTTCAGGATATTCCCCGGGAAATTTTCGTGGATGCAGGGCGCGTCGGGCTCCATGGCCTTCTGCACGTCGAGCACAAACGGGAGTTCCTCATATTCGACCTTCAGCGCGCGCACGCCCTGCATGGCCGAGACCTCATCCTCCGCAATGACGACCGCGACGTCGTCGCCGTAGTAGCGCACATGGCGGTTCAAAAGATTGCGGTCGGCCACGTCCTGATGCCCCGGGTCCATCGACCAGGGATGGCCCGCCGTCGGAAAGCAGTGCTCCGGCACGTCGAAGCAGGTCAGCACCTTCACAACGCCGGGGATGGCCTCCGCCGCGGACTTGTCGACTGATTTGACAAATCCGTGCGCGATGGTGGAATGCTTGATGCGCGCGTACAGCGCACCGGCCGGCATCCGATCCTCATAGTATTTCGTGCGTCCGGTGACCTTGTCGAACGCATCGACGCGGATCTCGCTTTTTCCTACCTTGCTCATCTGTCTACCTCCTGTTCCGAGCAGCCGCTTTGTCGGTTTTGCTCGAAATCTGCAACTCCTTTGCTATTATTTTAGCACATTTCGCACAGCGTGTACAGTGCTGCATGCGTGATATAATACAAATGATCGCGGATGTACCATTTTGTCCGCTTTTTTCTGCCGATTGGTGAAAAAGAAACGAATGACTGGTGATTTAATAGATGGATAACACGTTGAAAATAGGATGCGTGGTCATGGCGGCGGGCAATGCCGCGCGCTTTGGCGAGAACAAGCTCACCGCGACGGTAAACGGAAAGCCGCTTATCGAGCATGCGCTCGATGCGATCCCGCGGGAGAGCTTTTCCCGCGTGCTGGTCGTGACGCAGCACGAAAACGTGGAAGCGGCCGCCAAAAAGTTTGGCTTTGAAACGCTGCGGAACGAACATCCCGAGCGCGGCCAGAGCGAGACGATCCGCCTCGGCACGGCGGCGCTGTCAGGCTGTGACGCGCTCTGCTTCATGGTGGCCGACCAGCCGATGCTCAAGCGCAAGACCGTCGCGCAGGAGCTTGAGTTCTTCCGCGCGCACAGCGAAAACATCGTCGGATTGGGCCACAACGGCGTGCGGGGCAACCCCTGCCTCTTCCCTGCCCGCTTCTTTCCTGAGCTTTTATCGCTTGAGGGCGATGTCGGCGGCAGCGCAGTCATCAAGAGGCATTTAGATGATCTGCTGCTCTTTGAAGCGCTGGAGACAGAGCTGCGCGACGTTGACACGAAGGAAGCGCTCGAAGCGCTTAAGAAACGCTGATCTCGCCGCGGAGATCCTCCTCCATCGCCTGCTTGATCTTCTCCTTGTCGTAGCCGCAGGAGAAGAGATAGTAGAGCTTGGCGACGGCGGCCTCGGTCGTCATGTCAAGTCCGCTGACCGCGCCCGCCTTTTTGAGCGCGCTGGACGTTTCGTAGGTGCCGAGCGACACCGCGCCCTGCGGACACTGCGAGCAGACCGTGAGCACCGTGCCGTTCTGAAACGCCTTGCGGATGATGGGCAGCAGCGCGTTCCCGTCGCCGGGGATGTTGCCCGCGCCGAACGTCTCGATGACGATACCGCGGAGCTTTTCGGTCATAATGGCCTCGAACAGCGAAAACTGAATGCCCGGAAATACCTTGATGACGCCGATGGGGATGTTGTCAAGCGTCTGGAGCTTGAGCCCGCCTTCCTGCCGCGGCAGGAGGGCGGCTTCGTTATATTTGATGGAGATGCCCGCCTCGGCAAGGCTGGAGTAGTTGGGCGAAACGAAAGCGATGAGCCCGTCGGCGGAGTATTTTGTCGCGCGGTTGCCGCGCAGCAGTTTTCCGCCGAAGTAAAGGCACACCTCGCGCACGATGCCTTCCCCCGCAATCAGCAGCGCGGTGATGAGGTTGTCGCGCCCGTCGCTACGAATTTCGCACAGCGGGATCTGCGAGCCCGTGAGCACCACGGGCTTGTCGAGCCCATCGAGCATAAACGACAGTGCCGAAGCCGTGTAGGCCATCGTGTCCGTACCGTGCAGAACGACGAAGCCGTCGTAATCGTCATATTTCTGCGCGATCAGCTCTGCGATGCAGTTCCATTCGCGCACGGTCATGTTGGATGAATCCAGCAGCGGCGAGAGCTCGTAGAATTCCCACTCCGGCATCTCCGGCGCGCGGAGGTCTGGAATGGCATCGAGCGCGGCGCGGAAGTAGCCTGCGCGCGGCGCGTAGCCGTTTTCCGTGCGCGTCATACCGATGGTGCCGCCGGTATAGATGATGAGAACTCGTTTCATAGCTCTCTCCTGATTGTATTACTTTTTGTACGGCGTATGGTCGAGCGGCAGGCTGCGGCGGCGCTCGCCGTCGTAGCGGTAATACGCCTGCGCGATGGCCGGCGCCGTGGGGATGGACGTGATCTCACCGATGCCGATGGCGCCGTTGGCGAGGTTTAATCCCGGCTTGTCGATGACGATCGCCTTGATCTCGGGGATCTGATGCGAGCGGAACAGGCCGAGCGTGCCGTATTTTGCCGTGGGCTTGCCGTGGTCGAGCGGGTACTGCTCTGTCAAGGCGTAGCCCATGCTCATCACGACGCCGCCCTCGATCTGCCCTTCGCAGGACAGCGGGTTGATGGCCTTGCCGACATCGTGCGCGGCGACCATCTTTTTAATTTTGCCCGTCTCCTTGTCGAGAATGCACATCTGCGTCGCGTAGCCATAGGCGACATGGCTGACGGGGTTCGGCACATTTGCGCCGAGCGGGTTCGTCTTGGCGTAGTATTCGCCGTAAAACTCCTGCCCCTTCAAATCGCTCAGCGAGCGGTACTCCATCGCGTCGCGCAGCAGCAGGCATGCGCGGCGGCAGGCCTCGCCGGTGACAAGCGTCTGGCGCGAGCCGGAGGTATCGCCGCTGTCAGGCGTTATGAACGTGCTGTTGCCGTCGTAGACGACCTGATCGCGCGTGAGCTTTGCGTTTGTCACGACGAGCTGCACCAGCACCGTGCCGAGACCCTGACCGATGCAGGACGCGCCCGCGCGGATGTGGACCTTGCCATCATCGCCGATGACGAGCTTGCAGCGCCCATAGTCGGGAAGACCGACGCCGACGCCCGCGTTTTTCATCGCGCAGGCAAGGCCGACCGGCTCGCCGTTTTTGACCGCTTCGTCATAGTAGGGCTTGATGGCCTCGAGCGTTTCGACAAGGCCCGTTTCGGGGCCGACGATCTGGCCGTTCGGCAGCACCTCGCCCGGGCGGATGGCGTTGCGGTAGCGAATTTCCCACGGGGAGATGCCGACAAGGTCGGCCATCTCGTTGAGTAGCGTTTCAGTCGCAAAGCAGGTCTGCGTCACGCCGAAGCCGCGGAACGCGCCCGCGGGTGGGTTATTGGTATAGTAAGCGTGGCCCTCGATCTCAAAATTCTCGTAGTAATATGGGCCCGCGGCGTGCGTGCACGCGCGCTCGAGCACGGGGCCGCCGAGTGAGGCAAAGCCGCCCGTGTCGGACACGACGCTCGCCTTTACGCCCTGAATAATGCCGTTCTCGTCGCAGCCCATCGTGAAGTCCATCCACATCGGATGGCGCTTGGGATGGACGAGCAGCGATTCCTGCCGTGTGAGCTTCACCTTGACCGGCACGCGCGCGATGTATGCGATGAGCGCCGCGTGGTGCTGCACGGACATGTCCTCTTTCCCGCCGAAGCCGCCGCCGACAAGCATATTTTCGACCTGGCAGTGGGCAAAGTCGACGCCGAGCATCGCCGAGCACTCGTGCTGGGTGGTGTGCGCGCTCTGGTCGGTCGTGAGCAGCTTCACGCCGCCGTTTTCAAGCGGGAGCGCCACGCAGCACTCGGGTTCCAAAAAGGCGTGCTCCGTCCACGGGGTCTGAAACTTTTCATGTAAGACGTATTTGGAATGTTTGATGGCCTCGTCTGCGTTGCCGCGCACAACGTGGCGGTGCGCCTGCAAATTGCCGCGGTTGCCCATGATGACCTCGGGCGCACCGGGGGCGGACGCCTCCTCAGGCCCGTAGACCGCGGGGAGCTCTTCGTAGACGACACGCACGAGCTTTTTCGCCTTTTCAAGCGTTTCCTGATCGCGCGCGCAGACGAGCGCGACTGCGTCGCCAAGGTACTGCGTGATCTCCCCCTCGCCGATGAGCGTCGGCTGGTCCTTCTGGATGTGGCCGACGTTTTGCTGGCCCGGAATATCCTTTGCCGTCAGCACGCAGACGACGCCGGGGAGCTCTTCCGCTTCTTTCGTACGGATATAGAGCACGCGGGCGCGCGGGTACTGGCTGCGCACCGCGCCGCCGTAACACATGCCCTCAATATAGACGTCGTCGGGGTACTTGCCGTAGCCCTGTACCTTTTCGGCGACGTCGATACGGTGCACGCGCGAGCCGACCTGAAAGTCTTCCTTCTTTTCGGGAATCTTCCCCTCGCGTAAAATCTTCGCCGCAAGCAGGATGCCGTCGATGATCTTGACATAGCCCGTGCAGCGGCAGATATTGTTGCGGATGGCAAAGGCCGCCTCTTCGCGTGTCGGGTCGGGGTTCTGGTCGATGAGCCCCTTGGCCGAGATGACCATGCCCGGGATGCAGAAGCCGCACTGCACGGCTCCGGCCTCGCCAAAAGCGTAGGTAAAGGCCTCCTTTTCAAAGTCGGAAAGGCCTTCGACCGTGACGATATGTTTCCCCTCCAGCTTGTCTGTCTGAGGGATGCAGGCTTTCGTCGGCTTGCCGTCGATGAGGACATGGCACGTGCCGCACGCGCCCTCACTGCACCCGTCTTTGACGCTGGTCAGATGCAGCTCGTCGCGAAGATAGCGGATGAGTTTTTGATTTTTCTCCACCGTGACCGGTGTACCGTTGACAACGAATGCAGCCATTTCAGATCTCCTGTTCACGAGAAAATCACAAATATCACAATTATTTTGGTTGCCTAACTAATTTTATTGTAGCACAGGCACAACAAAGACGCAACACAAATTCTAAATTCCGATATTCTATTTTCGGAATCACGCTTTTTACCTCAAATCCTTGACAAATTTTGAACATTGGACTAAGATATCGCCATACCTGCAAGGGGCGCTGGCGCAAGCTGGCTGTGATGCGGCGTATCGCCGTCGCTGTCCCTCGGACCTGATCCGGGTAATGCCGGCGTAGGAATGCAAAGAGTATCTTGCCTGCCTGAACTTTGCACCGTGACGTCGACGCCGCGGTGCTTTTTTGTGCCGCGGCGCGGACAGGGGCACATTTCACTTCAATAGGAGGAATCTCACATGAGCAACACGTCCACCCACTCCAGCACCCGCCGCTTGGCTGAAGGCGGCATCTGCATCGCCCTCGCGCTCGTTCTGAGCTACATCAAGATCCCCATCGGCCTTTCGTTCGGCGGCTTCGGCGGCTCGATCACCCTTGTGATGGTCCCGCTCATCCTCTTCGCCGTGCGCTATGGCGCGCCCTGGGGCATCCTCGCGGGCGTCGCGTTCGGCACGCTCAAGTATTTCTTCGCCGAGGGCTTCGCCGTGAGCTGGGTGTCCATCATCTTCGACTATTCCGTCGCCTACGGCGCGGTCGGCCTTGCTGGCCTTTTCCGCGTGAAGGGCAACGACTATTCCAAGCTCCCGCTCGCCGCGTTTGTCGGCTGCCTCGGCCGCTTTGTCATCCACTTTATCTCCGGCGTGACGGTCTACGCGCAGTATATGCCCGAGGAATTCATGGGCATGACCATGACGTCTCCCGTGTTCTACTCCGTGCTGTACAACGGCACGTATATGCTGCCGAACACGATCCTCGCGATCATCATCTGCGCGTTGCTGATGAAGCCCGCAGCGAAGCTGCCGAGCGCAGAGTAAAAAAATAATATGGCAGCGCGACAGCGCTGCATTTGTTCCCTGCGCCGCGCAGAGGTGCGATGCTTGCCGATTGCACTTCCCTGCGCGCGGCGAAGCCGCGTTAGCATTGCTATACGATTTGGCCTACTTCTATCATCCGCTGCCGCTCTGCTCATCTTGTTTTGGTACAGCCTAATCATCTGACAATGCATATCGTCTTGGTAGTGCGTACTGCGGCGAGCGCCAGCAAAGCCGCCTCGGCAGGCAATAGCAAATCTGTACAAGTCCAAAGTAGGCGGAAATTGCGTAAGGCTACCGAATCGCAGGCAAAGCGACAGCGAAGATAGAAGCAAACCAAGTCGTTTAGATACAACACCCGGCAGGCACCTGATTCCGCAGGCCGCGCAGCTCTTCAAGTGCCAATCTGCCAATGCAAAGCCTTTCTCTTGGGGTTCCAAAGGGGCCATTCTCTTTTGCGAAAGAGAATGACCCCTTTGTCCCGTTCCCCTGCGCCGCGCAGGGGAAAACACGCTCCCCGCGCAGCGGGAATGTTGTATTTACTTCTTGCGCTCCACCAATTTCTGGTATTGTTCCGAGATTTTCTTTCGGATATTTTCGATCTCGCGGCTTCCTTCCTCCTGCGTGTCGAGGACGAAGTTCTTCGTGCCGAGTTTGAAAAACAGCATGAACGCCTCAGTCACCATGCGGCGGGTCTCGCGGTCGAGGTTTTTATAGGTCTTGAGCATCGCTGCGGCGCTTTTGAGCTTTTCCTCGGTGAGCTCGCTGAGCGTTTTTGCGCCCGAGGCGGTGAAGACGCTGTACAGCGCGTCGGCCAGCGCTTCGCGCTGCTGGGTGTTGAGCGAATCGGCCCAGGACGAGAGCGTTTCATCGACGAGCTTTCCCTCGCGGGAGAAGTCGTCGAGGTGGACAAACTGCGTACCAAGCACCTGCCAGGAAAACCCGTCATGCTGGTAAAGGCCGTCATAGGTCGAATGCACGACCTGATAGCGCTTTTCATGCTCCATCAGCATGCCGACGACAGACGACTGCGGCAGGATGGTATGGATGCGGCTTGCGATGCGCTTGTGGCCCGGCATCTCGCTGATGTCCCATGCGAAGCCGGGGCCGTCGTTATTGTGGACGGCGACGATACGCTCTTGGATCTCGCCGCTGCTCTTGGCCGCGCTGTAAACGGCGAGGTTGCCGCCCTTGGAGTGCCCGCCGATGCGGATGGTCTTGTCGCCATACTGCCGCGCGACGCGCGCGACGTATTCGACCGCCAGCTTCTGCGAGGGGATCTCCTCCAAAAAGCCCATGTTGAGGTCTTCCTTCCACCCGACGATCGTATCGTCCGTGCCGCGGAACGAGATATAGATGCTGCCGTTGCCAAGGTCGATCGTCAGCGCCGCAAACTGCTGCTCGATGGAATCGTCAAGCAGCGCCGTGTAGCCGTTAAGCGTCATATTGCGAAAGCGCGGGCTCGTCATCAGCTTGCGCAGCATTTTCGAGATCGTGTCCGGCACGAGGACACCCATGGGAACGTCCTTCCCGCCGTGGCGTGCGAAAAATGCCTCCGCCGCCTCATTCAGCGGCAGGCCGCGCCCGAGCTCGGGCGGCGGCACGATGCCGTCAAAGTCGACAAAGCTTAGCTCTGCCAGAATCAGCGCGTCCACCTCGTTGAACGGCGAAATTTCGAGCGTCAGATCCCCGCGCCAGTCCAGATAATCCATCAGATTTGCCATATCGTTAACCTCCGTCAATGGGTCTCGTTTTCTTTCATCGTATGGCGCGCATAGCCGCTGCGCCACAGCCGCACGGCGCGCGCTTGCAGCGCCTCGGGCTTGTTGGGGAGTTTTTCCGCCGCGACCTCGTCTAAAAGCCGCGCAAGCACCGCGCCGATCTCACGCCCGTGGTAGCCGAGGGCGGCGAGGTCTTCCCCGCTGATCTTGAGCTCGTGGATCGAGCAGCACGCGCCCTCTGAGATCAGCTCGTCGTAGATTTTCTGCGCTTCGTGCCACGGTGCCTGCGCCCGTTCCAATCCAGCGGGCGTTTTGGCGGCGTTGTCCGCCTGCTTGGTGTAAAGCAAATTCTGTACCGTCTCCGCGCCGAGACGCGCCATCTCCTTATGGATGGCCGCCCGCTCGGGACGGAACATGTCGTCGAAACAGGCGAGCTGCGCTCGAATTTTGCCGCGCAGCGCCTTTTCAAAGTGCAGCCGCGCCATGATGTCCTCCGCCATTCGGGCGGAAATGGCCGTGTGGCCGTAAAAATGTCCGATACCTTGCTCGTCAAACGTCCGGCACAGGGGCTTGCCGAGGTCATGGAAGAGCATCGTCCATCTCAGTTCCCGCTTTGGCGGCACGGCGGCGACAGCGCGCGCCGTGTGACCCCAGACGTCGAAGCAGTGGTGGTAATTGCACTGGTCAAAGCCGACGCAGGGTGAAATCTCCGGAATCGGCACGCCCAGAATGTCGGGAAAGGTCAAAAGCGTCTCCCCCACGTTTTCGCCGAGCAGGAGCTTGTTCATCTCCGCATACACGCGCTCGTGCGCAACGTGGGCGAGTAGGCCGCGCGCCTCATGCGCGGCGCGGGCGGTCTCCTTCTCCGCCGAAAAACCGAGCACGGAGCAGAAGCGCACGAGCCGTAAAATGCGCAGCGCGTCTTCCTCAAACCGCCGCTTCGGCTCGCCGACGCAACGCAGGACGCCTGCTTTCAGGTCTTTCTGCCCGCCGTAGGGGTCGACGAGCGTGCCGTCCGGCGACAAAGCGATGGCGTTGACCGTGAAGTCGCGGCGGGCAAGGTCCTCTTCAATGCTCGTGCCGAACGTGACGGAATCTGGGTGGCGGTTATCCCTGTACGCGCCGTCGCGGCGCATCGTCGTGAGCTCGATGGGCAGTCCTCCGCTCACAACTGTCACCGTGCCGTGCTGCAAGCCCGTCGGATGCGCGCTTTCGCTGAAAAGGCGCAGCACCTCCTGCGGTGGAGCGTCGGATGTCATGTCGTAGTCGGACGGTGCTTTGCCTCGCAGCATTTCGCGCACGCAGCCGCCGACTAAGTACGGCGAATAGCCCGCGCCTTGCAGCGTGGTGATGACCGTTTCGACTTCCTTCGGTAAAAAGAGCATGGAACCCTCACAAAAAATCAAATTTTTAGCATTGCACTCCGTTCGCCGCTATATTATAATAGAAAATCCATAAAAAGTAAATCTCCTGTGCTTCGCACAAGGAAAGGATTTGATACAATGACTAATCAGAAGGATATTTTCTCCTATCTCGTCCCCGGCAAGTGCGCGCATCTGGCCGGTATCGGCGGCGTTTCGATGAGCCCGCTGGCAGAGGTGCTGCACGGCATGGGCCTCAAGGTCCAGGGCAGCGACATGAACGACGGCCCGTCCGTCGAGCATCTGCGTTCGCTCGGCATCCCCGTGGCCATCGGCCACGCAGCGGATAACCTTGGCGAGTGCGACTTTGTCATCCGCACCGCCGCCATCCACGACGATAATCCCGAGATCTCCGGCGCGGTGACGCGCGGCATCCCCGTTTTCGAGCGCGCGCAGGCCTGGGGTGCTATCATGAAGGGCTATAAAAACGCTCTCTGCATCTCCGGCACGCACGGCAAGACCACGACGACCAGCATGGCGACGCACATCTTCATGGCCGCGCAGAAAGACCCGACCGTCATGATTGGCGGCACGTTACAGCTGCTTCATTCCGGTTATCGCGTCGGCAAGGGCGATACGATCATTGCCGAGAGCTGCGAATACTGCAACTCGTTTTTGAGCTTCTTCCCCACCGTCGCGGTCATTTTGAACGTGGAGGCCGACCATCTCGATTTCTTCAAGGACTTAGCGGATGTGGAGCACTCGTTCCGCCGCTTTGCCGAGCTCGTTCCCATCGGCGGACATGTGGTCGCCAACATGGATGATGAGGGTGCGCGCGATGCGCTCAGGGGCATTTCCCAGCCGATCTTCTGGTTCAGCTATGACGATCCCGCCGCGCAGTGCCGCGCGGAAAACGTCGTCTGGACGGACGGGCTTCCGAGCTTTGACATCTATATCCGCGGCAGTTACTACGCTCATGTTTCCCTGCGCGTGGGCGGCAAGCACAACGTGATGAACGCACTGGCCGCGGCGAGCGCCGCATATCTTCTCGGCGTCAGCGGTGAGGCCGTCGGTCTCGGCCTTGCAACGTTCACCGGCGCGGGCCGCCGCTTTGAGTACAAGGGAAGCTTCCACGGCGCGGACGTCTACGACGACTACGCCCACCACCCCGGCGAGCTGCATGCGCTGCTCGAAATGGCGAAGACGCTGCCCTACAAGCGCATCATCTGCGCCTTCCAGCCGCACACCTATACGCGCACGAAGGCGCTGTTTAACGATTTTGTCAAAGAGCTGCGCGTACCCGACGTCGTCGTGCTGGCGGAGATCTACGCCGCGCGCGAGCAGAACGACATCGGCATTTCGTCTATGGACCTGAGCCGCGAGATCCCCGGATCCGTTTACTGCTCTACGCTCGACAAGGTGACTGCCGCGCTCGCGCGCATCGCCTGCCCGGGCGACCTTATTTTGACCGTCGGCGCGGGCGATATATTCAAGGCCGGTGAAAAACTGCTGAAAGAAGAGAAATAAAGCAACATGGAAATCTCCCCGATCTATCACAACTCCCGCCCCGAGGGTGAGCTGCCCGCGCAGGAAACGGCCGCGTTCGACTTTTTAGATTCCCTCGGCATCGACTATGAGCGCGTGACGCACGAGCTGGCCGACACGATGGAAAAGTGCGACGATGTGTCCGCCGTGCTCGGCGTGGACGTCTGCAAAAACCTCTTCCTCTGCAACCGGCAGAAGACGAGCTTCTATCTTTTATGTATGCCGCCGCACAAGGCGTTTCATACGAAGGACTTGAGCCATCAGATCGGCTCGGCCCGCCTGTCGTTCGCGCCGGAGGAGCAGCTCTGGGAGCTGCTGCACTGCACGCCGGGGTCTGCAACGATCCTCGGCCTGATGAACGATGATGAGAACCGCGTACAGCTGCTCATCGACAAGGAGACCTATGAGGCGGAGTACTTCTCCTGCCACCCGTGCCTCTGCACCTCGACCATCAAGCTCAAAACGAGCGACGTCAAAAACGTCCTGCTGCCGAAGGTACACCATGAGCCCATCGTCGTGGAGCTGTAAGAGGAAAAATCAAGCAAAAAAGGTTCCGAAGAGACTTCTTCGGAACCTTTTATATGAGCTCTTTTACTGTAAGGTATATTAACTTGTCAACGTCCGCGTCAGAGCAGGTACAGACGCCGGCGGTGTAGTCGGGGAACGGTTCGAGCGCGAAAACGCGCTCATTCGGGAAGCTCGGCACTTCCCTGTCCCGCAATGCGACGGCGCTGATCCCCGCGCGCTTGCAGCGGCTCTCCCGCTGCACCCAGAGGCGCCAGAAATCGGCGTCATTTGCCGCGTGAAAGCGCGTGCGCATCGCGCCGCTCACAGGGCGAAGACACTCGATATCCGCGCCGATTGGCTCGTTGTGAACAGCCAGCAGCGCAGCGCAGCGCGTGTGGCTCAGGCTGAAATGAACGTCCGGATGCGAAGCAAAGTACGGCTTGCCGTGCTCGCCGTAGGAAAGCTGCGGTAAGTCCTCCAAGCCGTAAAGTTCATGCAGTGCACGGCAGAGCAGCGCGTAGGCGCAGAGGGGTTCCGATGTTTTGATGCGGTCTTGCCGCTCAGGTGGCAGAAAACACGCGAGCGTGGACCGTTCCGCTTCTGAGAGCGGTCGATCTAATTTTACCGCATACAACCGGATATTCACGATGTTCCGCCCCCTTTGCGCAGCGATTCCTGCGGAAATTATAGGAGAAATGGCACGGCCTGTCAAATTTTCTCCGCACATGGAAAAATTTTTTGAAATTTTTCCGTCAAAAAAGAGGAAAGCAATCATTTTCGGCGTATATATACCATAGACAGAAAAATGTTCCGTGCGCAGAAGTGAGAAAGGAGGACGCCATGGCCTTTGACCGTCAGTTTTTGGACGAGCTCATCGCCCGCAACGACATTGTCGACGTTGTCAGCAATTATGTCTCGCTCCAGCCGCGCGGCGGGAGTCTGTGGGGCTGCTGCCCCTTTCACAGCGAAAAGACGCCGTCGTTCCACGTACTGCCGGACAAGCAGCTGTGCTACTGCTTCGGCTGCAAAAAAGGCGGCGGCGTCATCAACTTCATCATGGAGGAGGAGAATCTCTCCTTCCCCGATGCGGTGCGCTTTCTCGCACGGCGCGCGAACATGCCCGTGCCGGAAGAAGAGCACAGCGACGAGAGCCGGCTGCGTTCGCGCATCCTGTCGCTCAACCGCGACGCGGCCCGCTTTTACTACGATCAGCTCTACTCGCCCAAGGGTGCGCCGGTGCTCGAGTATATGAAAAACCGCAAGATCACGCGGCGCAATGCAACGAACTTCGGCCTCGGCGCATCGGCGGACGAGTGGGACGGCTTACTGACCGCGATGCGGAAAAAGGGCTATGGCGACGGCGAGCTGCTTGCCTCGGGTCTTGCCATCCGCGGCAAGAACGGCGGGCTGTACGACAAATTCCGCAAGCGCCTCATCTTCCCTATCATCGACGTGCGCGGCGACGTGCTGGGCTTTGGCGGGCGCATCATCAGCAAGGACGATCCTGGCGCGAAGTATATGAACACGCCCGAGACCATCGTTTACAGCAAGCGGCGCGTTTTATACGGGCTGAACCTGGCCAAAAAGAGCAAGCGCAGCAACATTATTTTGGTCGAGGGCAACATCGACGTCGTGATGCTGCATCAGGCGGGATTTGACAATGCTTGCGCCTCGATGGGCACGGCGCTGACGACGGAGCAGCTGCAATTACTCAGTCGCTACACGAAGGAGATCGTGCTCTGCTACGACAACGACGACGCGGGCAAGGTCGCGACGCAGAAGGCGCTGACGCTTCTCAATAACACCGACTTTCAGGTCAAGGTGCTCGAGCTCCCCAAGCGGCTCGTCGACGGAGAGTACATCAAACAGGACGCGGACGACTTCATCAAGTTCCAGGGTAAGGACGCCTTTGAGCATCTGCTTTCCGGCAGCGAGAGCGGGATGGACTTCCGCATGGCGCAGCTCAAGTCAAAGTTCGACCTCAAAAGCGACGAGGGACGTATCGGCTTTGCCGAAGCGGCAGCAGGATTGCTCTCCACAGTGCCGAACGCGGTTGAGCGCGAAATTTACACCGTGCGCGCGTCCGAGGCCGCAGGCATCACGCCCGACGCGATGAAGCTCGAGGTCGAGCGCGCGCGAAAACGCGCCCGCTACAAGGAAAAGCGCGAGCAGGAGCGGCGGGACCTGAATCCCGCGGCGTCCGCCCAGCCGCGCGAGCGGTCGATCCGCTACACCGACCTTCGCTCGGCGCTCGCCGAAGAAGGCGTGCTGCGGCTTTTGACGCTGGACGATTCCCTCTTTGGCGAAAATCCGCCGATCCGGGAAGAGGACTTCTCCTCTCCCCTCCTGGGCCGGTTCTTCACGGCGCTGCGCGCGCAGCTGCGCGAGAGCGGGCAGGTGAACATCCCAGCGCTGGCGGAATTTTTCACGTCGGAGGAGATCAGCCACTTGATCGGTATCCTGCAAAAGCCGGAATCGCTCAAAAACGGCGCACAGGCGCTCAGCGACTACTGCAATATCATTTTAGACGAAGCGCACAAGCGCGCGGCCGTCAATGAAGACCCCCTGATGGCCGCGATGGAAAAGAATAAATATAAGGGTAACGGAGGAAAGCAAACATGGAAGAAAAACAGCTGACCAGCAGAGAGCTGGAGGAACAGGCCAACGCGCTGCTCGCCGAGGCGGATTTTGAGGAGATCAAACTGCCGAAGAAAGCGAAAAAGGCCGCAGCGGCCAAGAAAGCGAACGAGGATACCGCGCAGGCGGAAAAGCCCGCGGAGAAGTATCCCCCGCTGGATGAAAAGCTGGTCGCCTCCCTGCCCGCGGCGGCGCTGCTGCAGGGCAACGAAAAGCTCATGGAGATCTTTGCCAAGGGCAAGGCCAAGGGCAAGCTCAGCTCCAGCGACCTGATGGAGACTATCGACGAGATGAACCTTGAGAGCGAGCAGCTCGACCAGATCTACGACTCGCTCGAAACGCTCGGCATCGACATCGGCACCGCCGAGGCCATCGACAGCAGCATCGACGATGTGGAGCCGCCGATGGAGGAGATCGCCGAGATCGAAGAGGAAGAGCTCGTCGACCCGAACGAGCTGGTCGACAGCTTCTCGACTGACGACCCCGTGCGCATGTACCTCAAGGAGATCGGTAAGGTGTCGCTGCTGTCGGCGGACGAGGAAATTTTGCTCGCGACCGCGATGTCCGCGGGCGTGGAGGCCAAGCAGAAGCTCGAAGAGGCCGAAAAGAACGGCACAGAGCTGAGCGAAGAGGAAAAGAAGGAGCTCAAGGCTGCCGTCAAGAAGGGCGAGCGCTCCAAGCAGCGCTTGGCCGAGGCGAACCTGCGTCTCGTCGTGTCCATCGCTAAGCGCTACGTGGGCCGCGGCATGCTGTTTCTCGACCTCATTCAGGAGGGCAACCTCGGCCTCATCAAGGCCGTCGAAAAGTTCGACTACACCAAGGGCTACAAGTTCTCGACCTACGCGACGTGGTGGATCCGTCAGGCCATCACTCGCGCCATTGCTGACCAGGCGCGCACCATCCGTATCCCCGTTCATATGGTCGAGACCATCAACAAGGTCATCCGCGTGTCCCGTCAGCTCTTGCAGGAGCTCGGCCACGACCCCTCTCCCGAGGAGATCGCCGCCGAGATGGACATGCCCGTCGACAAGGTGCGCGAGATCCTGAAGATCGCGCAGGAGCCCGTCTCCCTCGAAACGCCGATCGGCGAAGAGGAAGACAGCCACCTTGGCGACTTCATCCCCGACGAGGGGGCGAGCGAGCCGAGCGAGGCCGCGTCGTTCACGCTGCTGCAGGAGCAGCTCGTCGACGTGCTCTCCACCCTCACCCCGCGTGAGGAGAAAGTCTTGAAGCTGCGCTTCGGCATCGAGGACGGCCGTCCCCGCACGCTCGAGGAGGTCGGCAAGGAGTTCAACGTCACGCGCGAGCGCATCCGCCAGATCGAAGCCAAGGCGCTGCGCAAGCTCCGTCACCCCAGCCGCAGCAAGAAGCTCAAGGACTTCCTGAACTGAAAAATCGAGAAACGAAACAGGAGACCGATACGAAAGTATCGGTCTCCTGTTTTCATTTGCTCATGCTCACGGCTCCTTGCAAAAACAGTGCGCGATGGCTGTGACCACCTCGTTGATCTGTAAGGGCTTAGCAAGATGCGCATTCATGCCTGCGGCGAGGCAGCGGTCAGTGCCCTCCTTGAAGGCGTTCGCCGTCATCGCGATGATGGGAATGCTCTTCGCGTCGGCGCGAGGCAGCGCGCGAATCGCGCCTGTCGCGGCGTAGCCGTCCATCACAGGCATCATAATATCCATCAAAATTGTGTCAAACGTGCCCGGCGCGCCCAGCTGAAAACGATCCACCGCCTGCCGCCCGTCGGAAACGGTCGTGACCTTCGCGCCCTAATCGGACAAAAATACCTGCGCGATCTCGGCATTCAGGTCGTTGTCCTCGGCCAAGAGCAGGTGCAGGCCGCGGATATCGCCCGCTGCTGCGGTCTTTTTCGCCGGATGGACCTCCGGCGCAGGCGCGATCTCGAACGGAATGGCGATGACGAACGTCGAGCCCACACCCACTTCGCTCGTGATGTCGATGGTACCGCCCATCTGGTCGAGCAGACCCTTTACGATGGGCATACCCAGTCCTGCGCCCTGATAGGCGCTGCGCGCGTCGCTTTTCTCCTGCGCAAAGGGCTCGAAAATGTGCTGCAAAAAGTCCTGGCTCATGCCGATGCCCGTGTCGATGATCGTCCAGCGGTAGGTGCACATGCCGTCATGCTCTTCGAGCACATCCACGATCGTCGTGATCTTTCCGCCGGGGCGGTTATATTTGATACAGTTGCCGTAAATATTGAGAAATATCTGCCGCAGATGGACGGGGCTGCCGTAAATATAAGGGTACGGGATCACGGCCTTGCCCTTTTCATAGTCCCATTCGACGCCCGCCTCCACCGTGCGGCCGATGATGATGCTGACGATGTCCTGCGTCAGGTCGATGAGGCTGATAAATTCATGCGTCAGCACAGCCTTACCGTCCTCGAGCTTGCTCATCTACAAAACGTCGTTGATGAGAGAGAACAGATGGTCCGCCGCCACGGTCATTTTCTTGTGGTTCTCGCGCACGAGCGTGGGATCGTCAAAGTGCGTCTCGTCGATCTTCAAAAGGCCGATGATGCCGTTGAGCGGCGTTCGGATATCGTGACTCATGCGGCGCAGGAAGTTTGTCTTAGCCTCGTTGGCGCGGTGCGCTTCCGCCGCGGCCTCCTCGAGATTTTTCTGGTATTCGAGCTCTTTCGTCTTCTGCTCGTCGATGTTGCGGGCGGAAACGAGAAGATGCGTTACATTGCCGTTTTTGTCGCGGTTTTTCGCGATCAGCGTGACAAGGTACCATGCGCCGTTTTGCCCCTTGAACTCGCGGGCGATGAAGCGCTTTTCGCGCAGGCGCTCCGCCGCCGTCGAAAAATCCAGAAATACCGCGGCTTCCTCATGCTGCGCGGGCACGATGATCTCATGCAGGATAAAATCTCTGAATTCCCCGCTCGGCCCCGTGCTCCCCTGATACTGCTCCGATTTGCCGCAGCCGGAGACGAGCGTCTATCGCTGGGCCTTCAAGTCGATGACACTGATGTCCTGATAGACCGTGCCCAGCGCACGGATGATCTCATAGCGCTCCTCCGAGGCTTTGAGCAGCCGCTCGAGCTCCGCCTCGCGCTGCTCCCGCTCCGCCACAAAGCGGCTGACGTCGGAGAGGATGCACTGCAAAAACGTTCCGCCCGGCAGCTCGACCTTCATGGTCGTGTCCAAGATCCAATGGTAGCCGTCCTTGCCAAGAATGCGGTAGATCACATCCTCGTCAGGGCTGGCGAGCCCTCCCTGCAGGATTTTGTCAAAGTAGTTTTTCGTGATGCTTCGATCCTCGGGACAGACCATGTTGGCAAATTTGTTGTCGAATTTCGTGCGGATCTCGTCCTCCGTCCAGCCGAGCATCTCTAAAAAGCGCTCGCCGGTATAGAGGAACGGGAACCCCTCGTCGATCGAGCAGCGGACATATCCGTCCGGCAGATTGCGGAAGAGATAGTTCGAAACGGAGTTTTGCGATTCGAGCTCCTTCTGCCGGTGCAGAAAATCGCTCATATCCGTGCAGACGCTCAAAATCGCGAGCCGCCCGTCCTCGGCGCGCACGACCTTACCCTCATCCACAGTCCAGAACCACGAGCCGTCCCTGCGCAGCATGCGATATGTCGTCTCATAGGTCATGCCTTCGTAAAAGCGGCCACCGAGATCATTTTCCACCTGCGCCATGTCGTCGGGATGGATGGTGTTCACCACCCTGCCGCCGATGGCCGCGGCCAGCTCCTCCACGCTTTCATAGCCGAGCAGCGCCGCCATATCCTCGTTGGCATAGTACAGCGGAAAGCCCTCTTCACAGTAGCCGCCGATCATGCCGAAGCTCTGCCCCTGATAGGCAAACTCCAGCTTCAGCGTGTTTTTCTCTTCCTGCGACAGATATTTGTTTATGTCGGAACCTCCGTGCGTTGGCATGATAGAATAGCGCTCTCTGCGGTCCGGATGCGTCAAAACAGGCAAAAGCGGAGGATGCTGCTATGGAAGACGCACAAACCTCCACTTTCTTTCACGTTTTCTTTATTCTACTTCATACATGCCTTGATTACAAGCCTCAAATCCGAAACACGGAAAGGGCCGGTCACGTACATGACCGGCCCTTTCCTATGTTGAAGGTTCTATGGCATTAAGTTTTTATTCGCCGTCGGCGAGGAACTTCTCTTCCAGCACGAGCTGATAGGCCTTGTTGATGTCGTCATAGACGCTGCGGTTGCTCTTCATCTCGGGAACAACGGCTCGCAGCACATCGTAGGCCTTCTGCGTACCCTTGCCAAGGTGGACGTAGTCGCCGTTATCGTCGCTCTTACGCAGATCGACGGCCTGAGAGGCGAACAGCGCCTCCATACCGACGAGGTAACGCAGGTTGTCGACCATCTGGCGGCACTTGGTCACGGCCAGCGGCAGGTTGCTCGCGTGGTCCTCAATGGAGCCCTGCATGGGATAGAAGTCGACGGACGACGGGGTCGTGAGATAGCGGTTCTCCGCATCGAGGCAGGAGAGCACATTCTGCACCTCGTCATAGCCGTGGGCGCTGCCGTTGCGCGGGGCAAGGAAGCGCGGCAGGTGTGTGAACTCGGGCATGCACATGCGGATCAGGCGGTAGTTGACCGCGCGGGACAGGTGCGCCAGCGCGATAGCCAGCATCTCGACGCCGATGACGAGCGACGTCGTCTCAAAGTTCGAGTTGACGAAGACGTCCTTCTTGTCGAGCATGATGCAGGGGTTGTCCGAGGGGGAGTTGATCTGGATGCTCAGGAACTTCTTGACGTAGTCCAGCGCATCCTCGACCGCGCCCGTGATGATAAAGCCGCCGCGGAAAGTCAGCGGGTCCTGCAGCGCGTGCTCGGGACGGTTGTCGCTGTAAAGGTAGCTGCCCTCGAGATCCTCGCGGCAGCGCGCGGCGCAGCGGATCTGGCCGGGCAGGCCGCGCAGCTCGTTCACGTCCTCGCGCATCGGCTCGATGTTGCCGTTGAGGCCTTCATAATCGAGGCAGAAGATGCGGTCGGACATCTTGACGAGATTCTCGACCTCGTGAACAAGGATGGCCGCGGTGCCCTCGCCCTGGCTGTTGGAGAGCATGATGGTGTGCGTGTCCTTGAGCTGGAGATGCAGGGGCTTGAGGCCTTCCTTCTCCATAGCTTCCTTGGCACTCACGACCTTGCCCCTGTAGTTGACGTCCTCCTCGCCGATGAAGGCAAGGCCGATGTGGGTGATGGTGGTGATGTCTGCCTCGCCGACGGCGCCGCGGCGCGGGATGCGCGGCGTGATGCCGTGGTTCAGAAAATCGCGGTAGCTGTTTGCCAGGTCATCGGACGCGCAGGACGCGCCGATAAGCATGTTGTTGAGGCGGATGACCATCATCGCGCGCACTTCCTCGTCCGTGTTGAACGGCGGAAGGCCGAGGGAATGGGAGCGCAGCATCATGCGGTTCTGCGTCTCCATGAAGTCCTCGTCGATGGTGACGTCCTTGTTCTGGCCGACGCCGCGGTTGAAGCCGTAAATGGCCTTGCCACCCTTGGAGAGCTCCTGCATGATCTCGCGGCCCTTGGCGAGACGCGCGTAGGCATCGGCTGCGATCTCGACCTTGCGGCCGTCGTAGGCGACGTCATAAACGTCCTGCAAGGTCAGGTCGTGGCCGTTCAAAATCAAAGTGTCCATACTGCTTGTCCTTTCGTTTTTTTGAAATTCAGTGATCTTGTTCGATCAGTGTGATTGTTTCTTCGTCGGCGTTGATCTCGATTTGATCTCCGGTTTTTACTGCATTGTAAAATTCGTCCTCCACGCGGTCGACCATCGGGATCTCCATGATGATGGCCGTGGAGACGAGCACGGTGTCGGGCTCGCGCACAATAAAGCCAAGCGGCGCGGCGCCGTTGAGTTCAAGCTTGTAGAGCCCGTCCATCTGCACGACGGAGCTGCCCTTCCCGCCTGGGAAGACAAGAATTTTATCCTTAACGCTCACGCCCTCGAGCGCGTGGCCGACTTCGGTCACGACGCCGGTCTTCGGGTCGGTGTGGTAAAAGAGGATCTGGTCGGTGCAGGTGAGCACCTCGCCTCTCACCTTGCCCGCGGCGATCTGGCGGCAGGAAAATGTCTTTTTCATCAGCACACCCTCCCCTGCTTTGCCCAGCGGATGCAGGTGGCCGTGTCGCGCACGGCCATGCGGATGCCCGCCGTTTCCATGTAGTATGCGCCCTTGGGCGAATCCGTCACGCCGGGCTTTCCGGCAAGATAGCCCCAGCAACATGCCTCGTCCACGCAGGTGTCGGCGATCAGGTCCGCGCTAAGGTCCAGAAGCCGGTCCTCGAGGCCGCTTTCTTTCGCCTCGCGCTTGATGGCGGCAGACGTCAAAATATGGATGTCGGCCTTCGCCTTCTCGCCGCCGAGCAGTCGCTCGACTTCTTCGATCTGCGCATACGTGTAGTGCGGGCAGCCAAGAATGCAGTATTCGATGCTGCCGTCCGCCGAGGGAGAGAACGCCTCAAGCGTCTGCTCCAAGTCAGACTGTGTGATGATGACCTCCCTTTTCGGCGCTTTGCCGCCAAAAAGGTCGAACCCGTGCGCGGCCTCCGCCGTGACATTTGGAATGTGGTAGAGGTCGTAGCTGCCCGAAACGTTCAGCTCCGCGCCGAGCGCGATGAGCGCCTCGGTGCTGATCTTCTCGGGAAGGCCAAGGAACGCCGGAATGCCCTTGCCGATCTTCTTGCCGCAAAGGCCGAGGACGGCGTAGTCAAAGTCCGACTCCATCTTCGCGTCCACGCGGACGGCGATGTCGGCGAAGCGATTCTCGCTCAGAAGCATCCCGTATTCGGGCGCGTAGCCTGTCACGGCAGCGCAGAGAGCGCTGGCCGCGCTCTCGCGGTTCGTGCGCGCGCCGAGAACAGCGTTGGCGTAAATCGTGGCGTTCGTCTCGGAAAAGGCGATGATCTCGCCATACGACGGGACGTTGTCGGCAAGATACGGCGTGCAGCAGTACGTCAAACGCGCGCCGAGGCCGCGGTAGATACGCTCGGTCTTTCGCATGTTTTCGACGGCGGCATCAGTCAGCCGAGAACGAAAATAGTCGACGGAATAGCCGGGGTTGACAGTCGGCGCGATGGCGCAGGAAGCCCCCGCGTCCAGGAGCTTGCCCGCAAACCAGATGTCGGCCTCCTGCGCGCTGAGGGATACGTGCGCGCGGCTGACGGGAACCAGGCGCTCCGCATCAAAGCACTTGCCCACGCCGATCTGGATCTGCATGGCCATGGCCTTGCCCTTGCCGAACGCGCCGTCCAGCATTTTCTGCTGGTGATCCGTGAGTTTCATGGATCTCTCCCCTGCTTACTTCTTGCCGACGTCCAGGTTACCGGCCTCGGTGTCGTAGCCGGAGTAGAAGCCCTGGCCGGTCTTCATGCCGAGGTGGCCCGCGTCGATCATTTCCTTGAGCTTTGCGGGCGGCTTGTCGCGCTCATCGCCGCTGGCGGCGTAGTAGGAATTTTCGATGTTGTAGATGGTCTGAAGGCCGATGAGGTCCATCAGCTTGAACGGGCCGATGTTGCTGTGCCACTCGGTCATCCAACCGCGGTCGAACTCGGCGACGTCGGTGACATAGCCGTTGGCCCACAGATACAGGCACTCGCGCTTGACGGCGCGCCACACGCGATTGATGGAATAGCCCTTGATCTCGCGCTCGGTGATAACGGGCTCAAAGCCGAGGGTGTGATAGTGCGCGATAGCGGCCTTCTTCGTCTCCTCAGACGTGCTGGGGTTCCACATCATCTCCAGATAGCTGTTGCGGATGGGGTCGTCGTGGTCGACAGAGAAGGTCATGGCCTTGCGCTCGTCGCTCACATCTTTATAGATATCGCTCATCAGGAGCGAGGAGGTGTTCGAGTTCAGATAGCAGTGCTTCGGGCAGACCTCGTCGAGCTGCTTGAAGACCGCCTGCTTGACTTCGATCTTCTCCGGCACGTTCTCAACGACGAGGTCGGCGTCCTTGCAGGCCTCTTCGAGCGTCGTCGCGTAATGGATGCGGCCGCGGACAGCGTCGGCCTCGTCCTTTGTGAGCTTCCCCTCTTCGATGAAGTGAGCGAGCCACTTGTCGATCTTATTCTTGCAGGTGTCGATCGACGGCTGCGTGCGGCTGTAACCGGTCACGTTCTTGCCGTAGAGCGCGTTGCGGAAAGCGATCATCGACCCCTGCGTGCCGATGCCGACGATGGTGACGTTTTTGATGTGATCTACTTCAGACATATTGCACCTCTTAAATCCCGGAGGGATGTGTCTCTGCGCCTCCGTTGTGATGATGGCAGTATAACACGCCATCGTTGAATTTGCGTTTATCTTTCAACGCTATCAATATAATTTTTTTAGGTGCCGCTTTCGGCCCGTTTTTAAGGGAATGACCTGCTCTATCGCCCGCCAGATCAGCGAACGATAGAGCAAGAGAAGGCAAACCCGGAAAGGTCTGCCTTCTCTTGGAGCATTTGAATTACTTCTTCTGAGCGGGAGTCTTACCGAAGGTGAAGACCTGATACAGATAGCGCAGGAAGATTGCGGTGGTGGAGATACCGGCAACCAGCGGGGCGACCCAACCGATGATCCAGTCGATACGGTTGATGATGCCGAAGCTGTAGAAGCCGGCAAGCGCCACGTAGACAAGGCACAGAGCGCCATCGATGCCGAGCCACTCGACTTTGATCTCCTTCTTGTACTCTTTCTCGCTGACGGGGCCGGAGGAGGTCATGATCATGCCCTTCTCAAGGTTCACGCCGTCGGGCTTGGCAAAGCCGGTGTTGAGAACCTTGCCGAACTGGTTGCCAATGAGGAACGCTACGAAAGAAATAGGCAGAGACACGAGCATCGGATCGACGTTACCGCCGAGGGCTTCAATGCTGAGGGGATTAAAGTCAAACCAGAGCCAAGAGAGGATACCAACGATCATGGAACAGAGGCCGGACATGTTGGTCTTCTTGCCATCGTACATGATGGCAGCCATCATGGGAACGAACAGCGCAGACATGGAAAGGCTCGTGACAAGGATCATCGCATCATAGACCAGCTTGAACTTGAACGCAACGCTCAGGCCGATCACACCGAACACCACACAGGCAATACGGGAAATGAAGATGGACTGCTTGTCGGTAAGGGGCTTTTTGCGCAGGACGCCGATGATATCGTTGGACACGATCTCGCCGCCGACCAGATAGTAGGTATCCATCGTGGAGATGATGGCGCCGAGCATCGCGAAGACGAACAGGCCGCGGCCAACGGGAGGCAGACCGCTGAGAACGAGCTGCATGTAAGCAACCTCGGGCTGGACGGTCAGCGCGGGATCCATCGCGCGGATGACGATAGCGGTGAACATCAGGCAAACGTCCATGCTCAGCCAGATGGAGAAGCAGGTCAGCATCGCGCGCTTACCGGTCTTGGGACCGTTGGAAGCGGTGAAGCGCTGATAGAACGCGGGATCCTTATAGACGTTGATGCAGATGAGGATCAGCACGATGGCACGGCCCAGAGGGATGCCGCCGAACGGGGTCATCATCGAGGGATCAACCGTGCTAAAGATCTCGTCGAGAGCAGCGAAGCCGCCCACGCCGTAGAACGCACTGGGGAAGACAAAAGCGACAGATACGATCATCAGGAAGAAGAAGATCATATCAGTGATGGCGACGCCGAGCAGGCCGCCAACGCAGGAAAGGCCGATGGAAATGGCAATGACGATGGCCGCGGCGAGGAATTTGTTCATGTTCCACGCAGCAACGCCGACATAGCCGCAGGCGCCGATCTCAGAGATGGAGAGGCAGGTCGCCAGCAGGATGATCGCGCCGATAAAGGAAGCAATGCGGCCGTAGAAACGGTCGAGCAGCTCGGTCATCGTGGAGTTGACCTTGACGGAAATGCGGGGAGCGACCCACAGAGCCAGCGGGAAACGCACAAGGTGCGCGCCGATGGACCAGATAAAGAATGCGGAAAGGCCCATGGTGGTAACATAGCCGACCGTACCGATCGTACCGTTGCCGCCGTACCAGGATGCAGCGATCGTACCGACCGCGAGAGACCAAGGCAGAGCCTTGTTTGCGTGATAGTAGGCTTCCATATCAGTGTTCTTCTTGCTCATGAAGACGCTGATGGCGAAGATGCCGACCACGCACAGGACAATAGTAATATTGTCAATCAGTGTAAGCATTTTCTCCTCCTGTTGTTTCGCTGCGGAGTGATCTGCCGTCTCTCCGCAAGGTTTTGATACGGGATACACATCTTCTGCGTCTTCCTTACCGCAAAATTCGTTGCCTTTCCCGCGATGACGACACTATAGCACAGTAAAGTTGGAAAAACGTTGAATCGTTTGAACGGGGTAAATTTTTTTCTTTCATAATTTTCAACGCTGTTTTGACGGCTCACTATTATAATATAAACAATCAAAGTGACAACAATTTGTTTTATTTACCGCAAGGAGGTTTTTACAAAATGAGCGAAACTCTGATCTTAAACGGAAAAGACCTGACGCTGGAGGATCTTTACTCCGTCGTTTATGACCGCCGCCCCGTGCAGATCGACCCTGAGGTCATCCCCCTCGTCGACAAATCCCGCCAGGTGCTTTTTGACATGGCGGCTGACGGCAAGCCCGTCTACGGCCTGAACCACGGCGTGGGCTGGAACAAGGACCGCGAATTCAGCCAGGACTTTTTCGAGCAGTACAACCGCAACCTCATCAACAGCCACTCCCTCGGCGTTGCGCCGTTTGCCAGCGTCGAAGAAGTGCGCGCGATGATGTGCATCCGCCTCAACACCGCCCTCTGCGGCCGCACGGGTATCGCCTCGAACATTCTTAAAATGTATGAGGAGTTCTTAAATCGCGGCATCCATCCCCGCGCCATGCGCCGCGGCGCCGTCGGCGAGGGCGACGTGAGCACGATGAGCATGATCGGTCAGGCCATGATCGGCCAGGGCGAGGTCGAATATCACGGCGAGATCATTCCCGCGATCGACGCCATGCGCGCCGAGGGCATCGAGCCCGCGATCCTCGGCCCGAAGGACGGCCTTTCCATCGTCTCCTCGAACGCGCAGGGCGAATCCATGGTGGTCCTGCTCGTCAAGGAGGTCGAAGAGCTCATCAAGCTGAGCGACGCCATCTACTGCCTGCACCTCGAAGGTCTCAACGGCGGCCTTCAGCCGCTCGGCGAGCGCGTGAATGAGGTGCGCGGTCTGCCCGGTCAGATCCACTGCGCCGCGGAGTGCCGCCGCTTCCTTGAGGGCAGCTATCTTGAGCACCCCGATTCCAAGCGTGCGCTGCAGGATCCCCTCTCCTTCCGCTGCGGCGCGGCCATCAACGGCTCTGTCTACGATTCTCTTGAGTACGTCAAGAACATCCTCGAGCTCCAGATCAACCGCACGGACGATAATCCCTGCATCCTCTATGAGGAGGGAACCACATCCGTCAGCCCGAACTTTGAGGTAACGACCCTCTCTCTCGGCGTCGACATGCTGGCCGCGGCGCTGTGCCACATGTCCCACGCCATTACGAACCGCCTCTACAAGATCGTCGACCCTGGCTTCACGGGTCTCAACCGCTTCCTGACCCCGCACGAGGTCAAGACCATCGCGTTCTCCACGATACAGAAGACCTTCGCCGCGCTCGACGCCGAGAACCGTTGGCTCGCCAACACCACGACGCTCGATATCACTTCGTTTGCCAACGGCATTGAAGATCACGCCAGCAACCTGCCGCTTGCCGGTATGCGTTCTCTCCGCATCGTCGACAACTTGCGCTACATGCTCGGCATGGAGCTCATGCACGCCGCTCAGGCCGTCGAAATGCGCCGCGACCAGCGCGCTGACAACCTGCTCAAGCTCGGCAAGGTCACCGGCCCTCTCAAGGACGCTTACCGCAAGACCGTCCCCTACTACGATGCCGACCGCAACCTCAGCATCGACATTGAAAAGTCCTATCAGGTCATCAAGGACGGCTCGCTGCTCAAGGTCATCGAAGAGGCCGAGCGCGCGTAACATACAATCGCAAATGAAAAAGGACGCATCCGACCGGATGCGTCCTTTTTCTATGCAGTTTTTCGCGTTACAGGCGGCTCATCAGCTTGGCGAAGGTATCCGCCGTCAGGCCGCGGGCGGCCTCAGTCTTATAGAGGCGGTTTGCCGGGCGGCAGTTGTTGTGGATGGTCTCGGCAACCATCGGCGTGATCTCTTCGACGAGCTTTTCATCGAGCACGCGGCCGCGCATATACTCCTCTGCGTCCGTCACGCGGATCGGCGTGCCGCCGACCGCGCCGAGCGACAGTCTCGCCTGTTCGACCTTACCGCTTTCGTCGAGCCTGACGGCGGCGGCCAGTCCCTCGCGGGAGATGGACACGCGCTCGCGCGAACCGATCTTATGGAACGCGCTGACAAAGCCCTCAAACTGCTTTAAGCCGATCAGAATGGCCGTGACAGCCTGATCCGGCCGCAAGATCGTCTTCTGCGGGCCGGTGATAAAGCCGTTCACCGGCGTCACGCTCGCCGTGCCGTTGGCGTTCATCAGCTCAAGCTGCGCATCATACAGCCACGAGACCGGAAGCATGTCGCCCGCGGGCGAGGCGTTGCAGAGGTTGCCCGCCATCGTGCCCTTGGCGCGGATCTGCGGCGAGCCGACGTCGGACGCCGCGTCCGCGATGGCGCAGAACGCCTTGTCGTCCTTGAGTGCGGCGGTGATGCCGTTCATCGGCACGGCCGCGCCGATGCGCAGTACGCCGTTTTCTTTCGTGACGGTGTTCAGCTCGGGAATGAAGCCGGGGTAGATCAAAAGGTCGGGCGCGAACTTGCCCGCGCGCTCCTTGATGATAAAGTCTGTGCCGCCTGCGATGATCTTCGCCTTTTCCGTGGCGGCGGAAAGCGCCTGCTCGAGCTCGGCAAGCGTTTTGGGCGTTAAGCTCTGCACTGCGCTTCCCTCCTCTCCTTCGCGGCGCGCTTGACCGCGCGCACGATCTGGACATAGCCGCTGCACCGGCAGATATTGCCGGAGAGCGCCAGACGAATTTCATCTTCCGTCGGGTCAGGATTTTTGCGCAGCAGCGCCTCGGCAGACATGATCATGCCGGGCGTGCAGTAGCCGCACTGGATGGCAAGCTCTCCGACAAAGCAGGTCTGGATGATATCGAGCGAGCCCATCTCGGCAAGGCCCTCGATCGTCGTGACCTCACGGCCTTCGAGCTGGATGGCGGCGGTCAGGCAGGAGTGGACGGCTTCGCCGTCGAGCAGCACCGTACACGCGCCGCATTCGCCCTCTGCGCAGCCTTCCTTCGTGCCTGTGAGGTGCAGGTCCTCGCGCAGGATGTCGAGCAGGCGGCGGTCAGGCTCGGTCTCGAGCGTGACGTGCTTTCCGTTTACAATAAAATTAAGCGTCATGCTTCTCTCTCACCTCCGCCAGATATTTGAGAATGCAGTCGGGATCATACGGCAGCACCGAGAGGTTCGCGTGCAGCGCGTCGTTCACCGCGCCGCACACCGCCGGAGCGACCGGCACATAGCAGACCTCGCCGATGGATTTCGCGCCGAACGGGCCCTCCTTCGAGCGTCCGTCCTGCAAAAGCTCCACGCGGATGTTCGGCAGGTCGTTTGCAAGGAACAGATGATATTTGGACAAACTCTCCGTGCAGCGGCCGTCCTTCTGCATGGTCATCTTTTCGCGCAGCGCAGCGCCGCAGCCCATCTGCACCGCGCCCTGGATCTGCGCCTCGCAGAGGCCGGGGTTGATGGCCTGACCGATGTCGTGCACGGCGAGATAGTCGAGCACCTTCGTAAAGCCTGTCCAGGTGTCGACCTCGACATGGGCAAAGTGCGCGCCCGTCACGCCGGGGTTCGTCACGTTCGAATAGCTTGCGTAGGCTGTCAGGTTGCCGGCGTGGGTGTGCATACTCTTTTTGGCAAGCTCTGCAAACGAAAGAAGCGGCTCGTCCTGCCCCACGCGAAGAATATGGCTGTCGTTTAAGAACAGCTCATCCTCGGGAACGTCTAAAAGCTCCGACGCCGCGTGCAGCATCTTCTTTCTCAGGGCGTTCGCCGCATCCTGCACGGCGCGGCCGACCACATAGGTCGTGCGGCTGGCAAAGCAGCCGTAGTCGATGGGCGTGACCGCGGTGTCGCCCTCGGTCATGTGAATTTTATCCTCGGGCACCTTCAGCACCTCGGCGGCGATCATGCGCATGGCCGTCACCGTGCCGCAGCCGTGGTCATGCAGGGTGAAATTCGCCTGCATCGAGCCGTCGGCATTTAAGCTGATGCTGCCCTCGCCGTAGTCATTGAAGCGCGGGAAGTATGTGTTGCCGTGACCGCCGATCCCGATGCCGACGCCCCTGCGGTAGCGCTGCTGGGAGGCGTTGAACGCCGCGTCCTCAGCTTTCAGCTTGTCCCAGCCGAACTTTTCGCTGCCGAGTGTGATCGCATCGCCGATGCGGATGTCTTCGAGCAACAGGTGGAGTTTCTTGTCCTCTTCCCCGCTGCGCGCCACATTCTTGAGGCGAATCGCAAGGCGGTCCATGCCGAGCTTTTCCGCCGCGGCGTCGAGCTGGCGCTCCATCATCAGCGCCTCTTCTGCCGCCGACCAGCTGCGGAACGCGCCGGAGACCGGCGAATTCGAGCTGATGACCTGTCCATGATAGTGCATGTATGGAATGCGGTAGCAGCGCGTCGGCTTACCGGCCAGCGCGCGGACATAGTCGCCCGCGTTGCCGATGTAAGCGCCCGCGTCGAGCGTCACATCGCAGTAAATTTCCTTCATCTCGCCGTCGGGCGTGTAGTAGCCGCGCGCGCTCATGCGCATCGCGCCGCGCACGATCGTGTCGGTCATCGCCTCGCCGCGGGAATAGACGAGCTTGACGGGGCGGCAGAGTTTTTTGGCGACGAGCGCCGTGACGGGCTCTAAAAACCACTCCTGCTTGGCACCGAACGAGCCTCCCATCGTCGCCTTAACGACGCGTACATGGCTCTCCGGCATCTCCAAAAAGTCCGCGAGCACGGTACGAATGCCGTGCACGGCCTGGTTTGGGCAGTAGACGGTCAGCATGTCGCTATAGGGGTCATAGTCGGCAATGCAGGCGTGTGTCTCCATCGTGGCGTGATGCAGGCGCGGCAGCTCCATCGTACTGCACACCTCAATGAGCCCTTCGGTGCTCTCCTGCTTTTTGCCGACCTCCAGCGTGTATTCGTCTCGTACGGGTGTTTCGCCCTCCAGGCAGTTCTTGCCCGCGAGCGTATCATCAAAGCCGATGGAAAACGGAAGCTCTTCATACTCGACTTCGACAAGACGCGCGGCTCTCTCCGCTGTTTCCTGGTCGCAGGCCGCGACCACGCCGATCTTGTCGCCCACAAAGCGCACGTAATCGTTGAACGCACACTCTTCGTTCGGTAAGTATGACTGGTCGAAGTTCGAGCGGTAGCGGTTATACTTGCGGTCGGTGGTGTTCAGGCAGTGATAAACGCCATAAACCCCCGGAAGCGCCAGCGCCTTTTCCGCGTGGACCGCCTTGACATAGCCGTGCGGGATCTTGCTGTGGAGCATGCAGAGATACGCCATATTGGGCAGTGAAATGTCGCCGGCGTATTTGCTATACCCCGTGGCCTTGCCCTTGGCGTCGTGGATCGGACGCGCTGTTCCAACGTAATTCAAATGGATGCCTCCTAAACTAAACGGGCAGCAAAAGGCAGACCCGTACTATTTTGATGCTTCCTTTATATCATACGCGCGTTGAATTAGCGTTGAGGTATTCGACCATAGCGTTATTTTTCGCTTAGAATATCGCATTTTCGTCGAAGTACTTGCTATTTTTCAACGGTTTGAGTATACTATCTTCGTTTACTGCACTAACGTGTTATTTCTGTTGGGAGGCCTTGACATGCCTGAGTTAAACGCAAAATTGTTCGGTACGCCCGCCGTTTCCGTCGACGGGCGGGAGATCACGCTCCCCTATAAAAAAGCCGACGCTCTTTTGTACTATTTGATCCTCAAGCGCAAAACCACCCGCAGCGAGCTCATCGGCCTGCTCTACGAGGATACCGATTCCGCCACAGCGCTCAAAAATCTACGCCACGCGATCTACACCATCCGCAAGGCGTTTGCCTTCGATCCCTTCGTCCCCGGCCAGCGCTCGATCGTTGAATTCTCCGCCGACGTTGAGATCGCCTGCGATGTCTACGATTTTGAGCGCGGCGACATGCTCAGCGCCTATCACGGGGAATTTCTGAAGGACTTCAATGTCTCCCACTCCTCCGCGTTTGACGCATGGCTGAGCGATCAGCGCAATCTCTATCAGTCGCAGTACCTCCACCAGCTTTTGGCGGCGGAAAAGGAGGCCTATTACGCCGGCAAGCTCGACCTTGCCGAAAAGTACGGCACGGAGTACATCGCCATCGACCCGCTGGAGGAAAGCGCGTTCTCCACGCTCATGCAGGTCTACCGCGACCAGAAGAAATTCCGTAAAGCACTTGGCCTTTACCATACGCTCTGTAAGAACCTTTCCGACGAATTCAGCATCTCACCGCTCAAGGAGACCTCCGCGCTCTACTATCAGATCGTCGACGCGTGGAACACCTCGACCTACAAGCTCGAGGTCGGCAGCGACCAGCAGCTCATCGGCAAGGACGCGGTGCTGCACAAGCTCGTATCGCTGTGCAACGGCTCGCGCCTTGAAAGCGACAAGATCTGCGCGCTGATTCAGGGCAAGACGGGCGTCGGCAAGACATACCTCATCAACTACATCCTGCACCAGTACGATTTTTCCGGCTGGGCGATCTGCCAGGCCTCGTGCTACCAGTCCGAGATGAACACCGTGCTCGCCCCGTGGAACACGATCATGCTCCAGCTCATCCCGAAATTCGAATCCGAAAATATCCGTATTCCGGATGTTTACATTAAGACCGCCGCGGACCTCTTCCCCTGCTTGTCCGTTGAATGCCAGCACAATTTCTCCGGCATTTCGAGCGACTATCCCGCGGGCGCAGATTATCTCGCCGCGCTTGAGAGCACGCTGCTCATTTTGTCGACGGTCGCCAAAAAGGTGCCGGTGCTGCTCATTTTGGAGGACATCCACTGGATCGACAACAACAGCGCCGACCTCCTTTCGATGCTGCTGCACCGCCTGCGCAGCACGAACATCACGATCATCTGCACGAGCCGCGACATTTTGCAGCCTTACGCCCAGCAGGTGCTCAACAACGCCGTGCGCGACAAGCTGCTCGACGTGTACAATATCGACGCCTTTTCGCAGGACGAGACAACGCGCTTCGTCAACTTCTACGCCCCGGGCCGCTACTCGCAAAAGGAGATCGACAACCTCTACCAGAGCACGGAGGGCAATGGCCTCTTCCTCGTGCAGCTGCTCGACTCGATGCACGAGTCGAATGGGCTCAAAAACATCCCTGCCAGCGCGGACAGCATCATTCAGATGCGCCTCGCGGGCCTTTCGTCCGATGAATTGCAGGTGCTCGACGTCATCTCGGTCTTCCGCGACTGGGCGCCGTTCGACATTCTCACCTCTCTTCTGACAAAAACGCCGCTCGAGCTTCTGTACCTCTGCGACCAGCTCAAGCAGAAAAATCTGCTCACCGAATCCACGCGCGGCAAGGTGCTCGGCTATTCGTTCACGCACGAGCGCGTGAAGGCGATGCTCTCGCAGCGCCAGTCCGAGTCCGCGCGCCGCATCCTGCATCTGCGCGCCGCGCAATATCTGGAGGCGCAGCTCGGCAGCGACGGTTCGACCGACCTCTACAATCAGCTCGTGCAGCACTTCACCGCAGGCGGCGACACCTTCAAAGCCTTCAAGTATAAAGTGCTTTCCCTTGACGCATTTGCCGGTATGTGCTATGAGCTCATGCCGATCCTGACCGACGGCTCGGACGCGCTGACGGTCAAGGAGGATGGTCTGACCGGCTACTTTCAGATCCTCGAGCGCGAGCTTGCCTCGCTGCGCTCCACGCAGTTCGGCGCAAACGCCAAGGAGCTCGACCAGCTCGAGCGTCAGCTCTTGTACGTCGAAAGCCGCTACTACATCCACGGCGGCGAATACGACGCGGGCCTCCCCGTTGTCGGCCAGCTCCTCAAGAGCAGTACCACCGCGGGCGACTGGCAGATGGCCGCGAACGCGCATTTGCAGTTCATCTACTATGCCATCCAGACCTATGATCTTCCCGTCATGCGTGAGCATCTGCGCCTTGGCATGCAGTATAAATCGCGTTTGGAAAATACGCCGGACTGGGGTAAGTTCCTGCGCCTACAGGGCCTCATGTACCTGATGATCGGCGAATACGACAAGTGCCGCAGTTGGCTTGACCGCTCCATCAGCTTTTTTGAATCACTCGACGCGGACGGCGAGGGCCGCTATGTCATCAGCATCGCGGGCGCGTATAATTACATCGCCGAAACGTACCGTCTCGAGCGGAAGTTCGACAAGGCACTCGAATACTACGACAAGGCCATCCTCTTCAACCAGCGCCGCGGCTCGTACCCCGGTGCGGCCATCATCTACACCGACTACGGCGTCGCCGCCTATCAGAGCGGCGAAAAGGAGGTCGCGCGCGAACTGCTCTCGTACGCCGAGGAGCTCTATCAGTCCTTCCACGAATACAGCCAGATGCCGATCGCGCTGTCGTACCTCGCGCTGTTCGACGTGGAGGACGGTCAGTACGTCTCCGCCGCCGCGCGGCTGAGCAAGGCGCTTGATGTCGGACGCAAAATGGGCTCCCCGTGGTGGAATGGCATTACACTTTACATCACCTGGAAAATAAGACTCTTGCTCGAGAAGCAAGCCATCAACGTGCCGGAACTCAGCGCCCTTTGGCCGCAGGACAAGCGCAAGCACTGCATCGAATGCCTCGACTGCCTGCACCGCCTTGAGCCGCGCACCGAAACGGCCGAAATGGAGCAGGCGCTTGAAGCACTGAACGCTGAAAAGGCCGAATCGTGACAATTTACAATTGATATTGTAATAGAAAAGACCCGCCTCAGTAAGGCGGGTCTTTTTGATTGAGCTCTGTCAAAAACCGTCCCAGTGCGGGGTTCTGGTTGCCGCTCTGCCAGGCGGCGATGATCTCTTCCTCCTCCCCTTCGCCCACGAGCGGGACGAAGACGAGGTTGTCGGCATTGTAAAGGCGGTCGGTGCAGTAGTCGGGCAGGAGCGAGATCCCCTCCTCCGCCGCGACCATCATCAGGATGCTTTCGGTGTCCGCCGAGCGGAAGAGAATGTTCGGCTTGTAGCCCGCCTCGGCGTAGCGCTGCATGAAAAAGGCGTCGCCATAGGAGTCGGGCGCGGCGTCGGGCGACATATATAAGATATTCTCCCCGCGCAGTTCTTGCCGCGTGAGCTGTCGGCGCTGCGCGAGCGGATGGCCCGCATAGAGCGCGACAACGAGCCGAGCCTTTTCGACGGTCTGAAACGTGACGCCCTCCTGTGTGCGCAGGTTTGTCGAGTCCCAGGTGAAGACGATGTCATACTCCTGATGGAGTAACCCCGCGGCCAGCACATCCGTCGAGCAGCGGTAGAACGAGATGAGCACGTTTCCGTTTTTCTGGTGGAAGTGGCGCATCAGGACCGAGAGGTCGCTGCGCTCGTAGCCGCGCACGTAGCCGACGCGCAGTGTGCCGGTCAGGCCCGTCGCCGCGTCGTGCACGCGCTCCTGCGCGCGGCTCATGCGCTCTAAGATCGCTTTTGCGTCCAAAAGGAACGACTTTCCCGCGCTCGTCAGGCTTACAGGACGTGTGCTGCGGTCGAAGAGCTCGCAGCCGAGCGTCTGCTCAAGCTGCTGGATCTGCTGCGTCACCGCGGTCTGCGAGATGTAATACTGCTCCGCCGCCTTTGTGAAGCTCCGGTACTCCGCGGCGGAGACAAAATAGCGTAGCTGATTGCGATTCATGTACTCATTTCCTCATAACATAAGTTTTGCTTATTATATCATCCGATAATCGGTCTTGTAAAGCCCATCTTCCTGCGGTAAGATAAGCACATCGTTCATAAATCTTTTACAAATGAGGTCGATCAACATGAAACGCGAATCGTTCCGCTCCCGTCTGGGCTTCCTGCTCGTCAGCGCGGGCTGCGCCATCGGCATCGGCAATGTCTGGCGCTTCCCCTATGTGACGGGCAAAAACGGCGGCGGCTATTTTGTTCTCTTTTACATTCTGTGCCTGCTCATCATGGGCGTTCCCGTGCTGACGATGGAGCTGGCCGTCGGCCGCGCGAGCCACAAGAGCGCGATCCTCGCCTACAAGACGCTCGAAAAGCCCAAGTCCAAGTGGCACATCCACGGCTGGTTCTGCCTGATCGGCTGCTACCTCTTGATGATGTACTACACGACGGTCTCCGGCTGGATGGTGAGCTACTTTGGCAGGTTCCTGACCGGTAAGTTCTACTCTGGCATGCCCGCGGAGGACGCGTCCGCCGTGTTCGGCGAGCTGTTGGCCAATCCTGTTGAAATGGGCATTTTGGCGGTCGCCATCGTCATCGTCGGCTTTGTCGTCTGTTCGTTCGGTCTGCAAAAGGGTCTTGAGCGCGTATCCAAGGTCATGATGATCGCGCTGCTTGCGCTCATCCTCATTCTCGCCGGTCACAGCCTGACGCTCTCCGGCGCGGCAGAGGGCATGAAGTTCTACCTGCTCCCCTCGATGGATTCCATCCGCGAAAACGGCCTGCGCAGCCTCATCACCGATGCGATGAATCAGGCCTTCTTCACCCTCTCGCTCGGCATTGCCGCGATGGAGATCTTCGGCAGCTACATGTCCGACGATCACACTCTCGTCGGCGAATCCATTCGCATCTGCGCGCTCGATACGTTCGTTGCGCTCATGGCCGGTACGATCATCTTCCCCGCATGCTTCTCCTACGGCGTAGCGCCCGACAACGGCCCCTCCCTCCTCTTCGTCACGCTGCCGCAGGTGTTTGTCAACATGGCGGGCGGCCGCTTCTGGGGCACGCTGTTCTTCCTCTTCATGATGTTTGCGAGCATGTCTACGGTACTGGCGGTATTTGAGAATATTCTCGCCGTCTGCATGGATACCTTCGGCTGGAGCCGCAAGAAGGCCGTGCTCATCAACGGCCTTATGCTGATGCTCCTGAGCCTTCCCTGCGTGTTCGGCTACAACATCTGGAGCGACTTCCACCCCATTCTCGGCAAGGACGTGCTCGACAGCGAGGACTTCCTTGTGAGCAACCTCCTGCTGCCCATCGGCTCTCTTGTCTACCTTCTGTTCTGCGTCACCAAGTGGGGCTGGGGCTTTGACAAGTACATTGCCGAGGTCAACAAGGGCGCGGGCGTCAAGCTCTCGCCCAAGCTCAAGCCCTATTTCCAGTGGGTGCTGCCGATCCTGATCGTCATCATCCTGCTCCAAGGCCTGCTGTAAATTTGCTATTCTCTCATCTCTCATATCTCTCAAAAGGGAAAAGCCGCAGTGAAATTCATTGCGGCTTTTCCCTTTTTCCGCTTCCTTTGCAATTATGAACTCCGTGTAAATTCGCATATAACTCGTAAATAAATTTATATAATTCTATTGACAAAGTTTGTTCTTGTGCTATGATAGCATCCAGAAAGAAAAAGAACCCCAAGGAGGCGCATGATGAAAAAAAACCTGTACAGTCTGACGCTGTCAGATGATGTGGTGCGCGAGGTCGACGCGCTGGCCCACCGGATGGGCACGAACCGTTCGGCGCTCGTCAACCAGATTTTGGCCGAGTACGTCTCCGTGCCGACGCCTGAACGCCGCTGGAACGATATCTTTGAGGCCATCGAAGAGTTGATGACGCCCACGCGCGAGCTGGTGCCATTCTTTGCCCCCGGCTCGTCCACGATGTCGCTCAAGTCGAGCTTATCGTACAAATACCGCCCCACGGTCAAGTACGAGGTCGACCTGAGCAATGGCGACGCCCAGACGATGGGCTCGCTGAACATCGTGTTCCGCACGCAGTCGGCGGCGCTGATCTCCGCAATGACGAGCTTCTTCCGGCTCTGGGTGCAAATCGAAGACAAGTGCCTCGCGCCGCTTCTCGGCAGCTCCATTTCCTGCGCGCTGTACGACGGGCGCTTCGTCCGTCCGCTCGCGATGCCGCGCGGCAAGGCGCTGACAGCGGACGACGTTGCCGGTGCGATCAGCGCTTACGTCCAGCTCTTCGACCGGCTGCTCAAGGGCTATCTCGACGGTTCGCTCAGTGCGAGCGATGTCGAAATGGCCTACCGCGGCGATCTGCGAAGCAGAACGCTGCTGATTTAATCACTTAATTGTAAAAAACACGAATTTGAGGTGAACTTGAATGAATGCTGAAAAATATACGCAAAAGGCTTTGGAAGCCGTCAAGACCGCGCAGAACATGGCGCAGGAAAACGGCAACCAGTATGTAACGACCGAACATTTGCTCTATGCCCTGCTCGATCAGGACGGCGGACTGATTGGGTCACTGTTCGGTAAGATGTGCGTCGATTGCGACGGCTTACTCTCCGAGCTCGACACGCTGATCCGCAATCTGCCCCGCATCTCCGGCGGCAGCGGCGAGGTGTACGCCTCGCCCGAGGTCGGCAAGATCCTGAACCTTGCCGAAAAGACCGCCGAAAAGCTGCACGACGAGTATCTCTCCGTTGAGCACTTGATGCTCGCCATCTTCTCCGAGGGCTCGCAGAGCGTGCGCCAACTGCTCTCCGACCACGGCATCACGAGAAGCCGCTTCTCGGACGAGTTGGCAAAGGTCAAGACCTCCCCCGTGACGAGCGACAATCCCGAGGATTCCTACGACGCGCTCAAGAAGTACGGCACGGACCTCGTCGAGCGCGCCCGCACGAAGGAGCTTGACCCCGTCATCGGCCGTGACGCAGAGATCCGCAACGTCATCCGCATTCTGTCGCGTAAGACGAAGAACAACCCCGTGCTCATCGGCGAGCCGGGCGTCGGCAAGACGGCCATCGCCGAGGGCCTTGCCCAGCGTATTGTGCGCGGCGATGTGCCCGAGGGCCTCAAGGACCGCACGATCTTCTCGCTCGACATGGGCGCGCTGATCGCGGGCGCGAAATACCGCGGCGAGTTTGAAGAGCGCTTAAAGGCCGTTTTGAACGAGGTCAAGAAGTCCGACGGCAAGATCATCCTCTTCATTGATGAGCTGCACACCATCGTCGGCGCGGGCAAGACCGAGGGCAGCATGGATGCCGGCAACCTCTTAAAGCCGATGCTGGCTCGTGGCGAGCTGCACTGCATCGGCGCGACCACGCTCGACGAGTACCGCCAGTATATCGAAAAGGACGCCGCCCTCGAGCGCCGCTTCCAGCCCGTCATGGTCAACGAGCCGACGGTCGAGGACACCATTTCCATCCTGCGCGGCCTGAAGGAGCGCTATGAGATCTATCACGGCGTTCGCATCCACGACAACGCGCTTGTCGCCGCCGCGACGCTCTCCGACCGCTATATCACCGACCGTTTCCTGCCCGACAAGGCCATCGACCTCGTCGATGAGGCCTGCGCGATGATCCGCACGGAGATCGACTCGATGCCCGCAGAGCTCGACGATCTGCGCCGCAAGATCATGCAGCAGGAAATCGAAGAGATGGCCCTCAAGAAGGAAGACGACCAGCTCTCGCGCGACCGTCTCGAGGAGCTCAAGAAAGAGCTTGCCGATGAAAAGGAACAGTTCAACGCCATGAAGTCCCGCTGGGAAGCGGAAAAGAGCGGCGTGGACAGCGTGAAGCAGCTCAAGAGCCAGATCGAGCAGATGCACGGCGAGATTGAACGCGCGCAGGCAAACCTCGAGTATGAAAAGGCCGCAAAGCTCAAGTACTCTGACCTCCCTGCCCTCGAAAAGCAGCTCAAGGACGCCGAGGCCGCGGCCGAAAAGCACACGGGCGACAACTCCATGGTGCACGACACCGTAACCGAAAACGAGATCGCCGATATCGTCGGCAAGTGGACGGGCATCCCCGTCAGCCGTCTGATGGAGGGTGAGCGCGAAAAGCTGCTGCGCCTCGACGAGATCATTCACAAGCGTGTCGTCGGTCAGGACGAGGCCGTGCGTCTCGTGACCGAGGCCATCCAGCGCTCGCGCGCGGGCATCGCGGACCCGAACCGCCCGATCGGCAGCTTCCTCTTCCTCGGTCCCACGGGCGTCGGCAAGACGGAGCTTGCAAAGTCCCTCGCCGACTGCCTGTTCGACGATGAACACAACCTCGTGCGCATCGACATGACCGAGTATATGGAAAAATTCTCCGTCTCGCGTCTCATTGGTGCCCCTCCGGGATACGTCGGCTATGACGAGGGCGGCCAGCTCACTGAGGCCGTGCGCCGCAAGCCATACAGCGTCGTGCTGTTCGACGAGGTCGAAAAGGCGCACCCGGATGTGTTCAACATCCTGCTGCAAATTCTCGATGACGGCCGCATCACCGATTCGCAGGGCCGCACGGTGGACTTTAAGAACACGATCATCATCCTGACCTCGAACCTCGGCTCTTCCGAGCTGCTCGACGGTATCCAGCCGGACGGCAGCATTTCCGAGAGCGCCCGCGCCGCCGTCATGGGCGAGCTGCGCCGCGCGTTCCGTCCGGAGTTTTTGAACCGTCTTGACGAGATCATCATGTTCAAGCCGCTCACGAAGGAGAACCTCAGCGGCATCATCGACATCCTGATGGAAGGTCTCAAGAAGCGCCTTGCCGACAAGACTCTCAAGCTCGAAGTCACGGATGCGGCCAAGAGCCTCATCATCGAGCGCGGCTTCGACCCGATCTACGGCGCGCGTCCGCTTAAGCGCTACCTCCAGAGCGCAGCGGAGACGCTGATCGCCAAGGAGATTTTGCGCGGCGACCTCGCCGCGGGCAGCACGCTCGTGCTCGACGCCGAAAACGGCGAGCTGAGCTGCCGCAAGAAGTAAACACGCGCGAAAAGCCGCCCATTCGGGCGGCTTTTTCCGTTTCGCTACCGATAGTAGCGGAATACTTGGTGGACTTTTGCGCCAAAAACTGCTACGATAACGCCATCAACACAAAGGAGACTTTCTATGGACAACGAGCTTGGCGCGCGCATCCGCGCACTGCGCAAGGAGCGTGGGCTGTCACAGGAGGCGCTGGCGCAGGCACTCGAGGTCTCGCGGCAGGCCGTAACGAAATGGGAGGACGGCTCGTCGCTGCCGAGCACGGCGAACCTCTTCGCACTCTCGGGCTTTTTCGGCGTTCCGCTCGCAGAGCTGACCGGCACGCCGGAGGGTACCGCTTCCCCGTCGAGCGCGTCAGCCATGTCAGAAAAGGCACATGTCAAGCGCCCAAAGGCCCTGCGCATCAGTGCATGGGTTCTGCTGGCTATCAGCGTACCAACACTCATTTGGTGCGCGGTGCAGCATTTTACTGCCGAGCCATTCATTCCAGAGGAACCGGTTCCGCCCAACGCGATTATCGGTTACGCTGATACCACAACGTACATCTATACCGTCAGCAAATTGCCCACTTATCTGTTTTGGGGTGCGCTGCTGCTCTTTGCCGTGGGGATTGGTGTGCTGCTCGCGCCGAAAATCAAGAAGTGGAAAGGAAAAACACATGACAGGTAAATACAAGATTTTACTGCCGCTGCTGCTCATTTTTCTACTCGTCGGCTGCGGCAAAACGAACGATGGCCTGACTATCGATGGCCACGACTGGACATACGCAAACGCCATCGACAGCGCAGGTCAGCCGCTCGACCTCTCCGTCCTCACCTGCGCCGCACAGGACGGAACGCTGACGCTCACGGATTCAGACGGCAGCACGCAAAGCGGCACATATACCCTCACCCAGCACGATGCGAACGACGTCCTCTATGATCTTACGCTGGATAGCGAGACCGGTACGGCGCTTGTCGGCGTCACGGAATACACTGACGCCGTGGGCGGGAAAAGCAGCGAGTATACGCTGATCTTATCGCTGCCGGAGCAGACGGTTTATTTTCGTGCCGATATGGCACAATGAATCAAAGTCACCCGAAAGGGCGGGATTTTCCCTGCACCGTGCAGGGGGACGATTAAGGGGGATATTCTCTTTCCACGGAAAGAGAATATCCCCCTTTGACCCCCAAGAGAAAGAGATTCGCATTGCAAGCGAGCAGCTCGAAGAGCTGCAATGCTTGCCGATTGCACTGCCCATAGCGCGGCGAAGCCGCGTTGGCCTCTGCTATACGACTTGGCTTGCTCCTACTATCCGCTGCCGCTCTGCCCATCTTATAGAAGTGCGCAGTAATCACCGTCTACCGGAGTGCTAATCAATGCGGCGAGCGTAGCAATGCCGCATTCGGCAGGCAGTCTGCCGCCGAGGTAACGTCACTCGCGCCTCACGATAGTAAGGCGCGGTTGCAACATGCAACGAAACGCAGGGGTTCATGGCGAAGCCATGTACACCACAGTGCAATCCGCAGGCTGAGCAGTTCTTCAAGTGCCTGACTGCCAATGTGCGGGGTCAAGGGGCAAGGCCCCTTGCGTTCTCTTGGGGGATCTAAAGGGGGCCATTCTCTCACGTGAGAGAATGGTCCCCTTTGCCGCACCCTGCGCCGCGCAGGGAATCCCATTGCTGCCTTCAGGCAGCAAAAGCCTGTAAAGCACTATTGCTTTAATAATCTATTGATCTCACGCTCTGCAAGCGCAGTGGCCCCCTCAAAATCCACGCAGGGATGGTATGCATTCTCCAGCGCATCGTGCGCTTTTTTGGCGTCCGACAGTGCGCCCACAGCCTCATCTAAAAGTGACGCCTCCACGCGGCGCGTGAAGCGCAGCTTCGCCTTCTGCGCGCGCGTAAGCTTCTCCTCCGCCATCGCGTCGAGACGCAGGCGGCGGTAGGGCTTCCCGCCGTACGGGTTGCGCGCGTTCGTTGTGATAAACGCCAGCCCTTTTTCCGGGATCAATACGTGATGGAGCTCCCGCGGCCGGTCTGGATTCGGGCAGGCGATGATGTCGAAATGCTTCGCCTGTGCCGCCTGCACGACGGTCTCAAGCATTTCGTTTCCCAGCCCCGCACTGTCGATAATGGCATAGATGCGCGGGCAGAGGGCTTCGACGGTGTCGAACCGACAAATCTCGCCCCGATGCGTCACACCGCCCAAAAACGCGCGGTCGACACGCCCGCTGCCGGTTCCGTCGCCGCGCAGCTCGCGTGCGAGAATGCCGTCGGTGCGGCGGCGGAGCTTCGAAAAATCCATCTGCGCGTGCATCGCCACGCGGCGTTCGCTTTCCACTTCACCCATCGCGTGCAGGATGCGGTAGGCACTGCGGTAGTGCGCGCGATACTCGTCGCTCAGCGCGATGATCTCCGTGCGGCGTGCCTTGGCCGCCTCCACGTCGTAAAAGCGCGTCAAATCGACATATCGTTCGCTCGCGACCGCGTAGGTCGGCTCGAGCACATGCGGGCTGGTACCGTCCACGATAGCAGCGTTTCGGTCCAGAAAGATTGTGCCGTCGAGTGAATTGGGGTCGCCCGAGCAGTTGATGTACACGACGCGCTCGCCCGCGCGCTCCATCGCCGCGCCCACGCGGCGCATGAAGGTCGACTTGCCGCAGCCCGGGCCGCCTTTCAGAATCATCAGATCGTCGAGCCGACCGCCCAAAAGCTGGTCATAGAGCGAGAAAAAGCCCTCTTCGCTGTTTGCGCCGAGGAAAAAGTACACCGGTTTCATAAGATCCCTCCCAAAATTGGTGCTTTCTCCATAGCGTATGCGTGCGTGGCTGTCCCCGCTTCCCGCCCTTCCCAAATTTTGTTTGTAAGGCAGCAACGTTCCGTCATTCAGGAATGAAAAAAGCTCCGTTTGGGATTCCCAAACAGAGCCTTTTTATGTACTTTCTTACGCCGTGAAGATCTTGTCCTCCGCTCTGCGCGTGTAGTCGCGTTCGAGCATCGCGCGGTGCGAGAGGAACGCGGGATCGTCGAAATACTTCGCACCCATCGGGCAGTTGCGCACGCAGGAGTGGCATTTGATGCACACGCCCACGACCTCGGTGACATCATCGGGATTGATCGAGCCCATCGGGCAGAGTGAGGCGCACACACCGCAGTGGATACACTTGTCGAGGTCGGTCTTGGGCTTCGCCTTCAGAAACACCTTCGGTTCGCCATCGAGGCCCAGCGGGCGGTAATACGGCGCGTCGGCATCACCGTCGACCGTGACGGGCGCGGGATACTCGGTCATCCGCACGATGCGGCCCACGACCGCAGAGCCAAGCTTTGCAAGCTCCGCCATATCGTCGGAATCGGGTCTGCCGTTGGCAAGCGCGTCGGTAAAGGCGTGGCGGCAGGCAAAGGCGCCCGCGCCGATGGTGTGGAAGCCTTCCCCTTCCAGGCAAGCGCAGAGCTCGGCAAGGGAATTATCAAAGCTGCGGTTGCCGAACGTCACGACCGGTACGGCGAGCGCGCCGTTTCCGTGAAAGCCGGACTTCACAAAGTCGAGCAGCTTATTCGGAAGCTTGCCCGCGTAGGTTGGCATACCGAATACGACAAGGTCGCCCACGGCAAACTCATAGCTTTCCTCGCGCGCAGCGGGCAGCGTGAAATCGCGCACCTCGAGCGGCACGTCGAAGCTGACGGCAAGGGCATTTGCAAGCGTGGTGGTCACCTTTCTGGTGTTGCCGGTGGCGCTGAAATAGACTGCGTAAACCTGAGAAATGTTCATGGGAATCGGCCTTCTTTCTTTATTGTTCGGGGCGCTGCCCGGCCTTACAGGGAAAAATCCTCGGAGGTATACTGATCGCGCAGCGTGGCGGGTCTCGGCGGCACACGTTTGAGCGGATCATAGCAAAAGTGACGGCAGTGGTCAGCAGAGTCGACCACGCCGCGGCGGGAGCAGATGACCTGCCCTTCGTTGATGACAGATCCGCTCTTGCAGTAGGCGCAGTGCTTTTCAATGTCCTTGCGGAACAGATGGAACATGGTCTCCCTCCCCTTTCTTTTACAGGCTGCGGACGACGAGCTTGCCGTCCTCCATCGACGCATGGATCTGCGTGACGGGGTGCTCGTAGGAGTCGATGATCTGCGCGGCCATGACGTCTTCGAGCTCTTTCTGAATGGTGCGGCGCAGATTGCGCGCGCCGTAGGTCGCGGAGTAGGACTTCTTGACGAGGTAGTCCTCAACATCCTCGTCCCACGTAAAGTGCAGGCCCTTGTCCTCAAGACTCTTTTGCAGCTCATCGAGCATGATGCGGGCTATGCCGGCGAAGTTCTTCTCGTCAAGGCGGTTGAAGCAGATGACCTCGTCCACACGGTTCAGGAATTCGGGGCGCAGGAACTCGCCGAGCGCCTTCATCGCGCGGTCGCGGTTCTGCTCGTTCACCGTGTGGCCGAAGCCGACGGTGCCCTCCTTGCGCTCGCTGCCCGCGTTGGATGTCATCACGATGACGGTGTTTTCAAAATTGACCTTGCGGCCGTGGGAGTCGGTGATCTCGCCGTCGTCGAGAATTTGCAGCAGAACGTTCATCACGTCGGGGTGCGCCTTTTCAATCTCGTCGAAGAGGATGACGGCGTAGGGCTTGCGGCGGATCTTCTCGGTGAGCTGACCGGCCTCGTCATAGCCGACGTAGCCCGGGGGCGAGCCGACGATGCGGGAGACCGAGTGCTTTTCCATAAACTCGGACATATCGAGGCGGATGAGCGCGTCGGGCGAGTTGAAGAGGTCCTGCGCCAACTGCTTGACAAGCTCGGTCTTGCCGACGCCCGTGGGGCCGACAAAGATGAAGCTCACCGGCTTATGCTTGGGCGAGATGCCCACGCGGTTGCGGCGGATAGCCGCAGCGACAGCCTCGACAGCCTCGTCCTGACCGACGATGTGCTCTTTTAAGCGCTTGTCAAGCTCGCTCAGACGGCGGAACTCGTCTTCACGGATGCGCGAGGCGGGAATCTTCGTCCAGAGCTCGATCACGCGGGCGAGGTTGTCCATCGAAAGCTGCGGGTCACCCTGCGCGCAGAGCTCGTCAAGCTCGGTCTGCGCCTTGATGGTAAGGCTCTTGAGCTCAGCCAGCCGCTCGAAGTCGGGCTCTTCTGCGCCCTGCAACAGCTCGCGCTCCTTGTCGTAATCCTCGATCTCGCGGCGCAGCTCCATGCGGCGGTTGATGTTCTTGTCGTGCAGGTTCAGATCCGAGCATGCCTCGTCGATGAGGTCGATGGCTTTGTCGGGCAGGAAGCGGTCGGTAATGTAGCGCTCGGACAGCAGCACCGCCTGACGCAGAATGCCCTCGGGAATTTTGACGCCGTGGAACTGCTCGTAGTAGTGGGCGATAGCCTTCAAAATTTTGAGCGTGTCCTCCATGTTCGGCTCGTTGACCGTGACCGGCTGGAAGCGGCGCTCAAGCGCGGTATCCTTTTCGATGTGCTTGCGATACTCGGTGAACGTCGTCGCGCCGATGACCTGAATTTCGCCGCGGGAGAGCGCAGGCTTCAAGATGTTGGCGGCGTTCATGCTGCCCTCGGCGTCGCCCGCGCCGACGATGTTATGCACTTCGTCGATGACAAGGATGACGTTGCCCATCTTGCGGATCTCCTCGATGAGGCCCTTCATGCGGCTCTCGAACTGGCCGCGGAACTGCGTGCCCGCGACGAGCGCGGTGAGGTCAAGAAGATAGACCTCCTTGCTTCTCAGCTTGAAGGGCACGTCACCCGCGACGATGCGCTGGGCGAGGCCCTCGGCAATGGCCGTCTTGCCGACGCCCGGCTCGCCAATCAGGCAGGGGTTGTTCTTCTGGCGGCGGTTCAAGATTTGGATGACGCGTTCGATCTCCTCCTCGCGGCCGACGACCGCGTCGAGCTTGCCGTCGCGTGCGCGCTGGGAGAGGTTGATGCAGTAGGAGTCGAGGAATTTGTGCTTGCTCCCCTTTTCGACCTTCTTGTTGCTGCGCGGGCTCTGCGTCTGCTCGGCCTCGTTGCCATTTTGTGCGTCGTTCGCAGTGGGATTTCCGCCGAAAAAGCGGCTCAGGAACGGGAATGTGGCGGTCTTGCCGTCCTCGTCCTCGTTATCGGCGTCCGGATCGTCGGCGTCGGTCAGACCTTCAAGGTTTTCCGCGCCGCCGAAGGCACCCATCATTTCATTGGAGATATTGTCAAGGTCCTCATCCGTGATGCCCATGCGGCGCATCATCTCGTCCACCTGCGGCAGTCCGAGATTTTTCGCGCACTTGAGGCAAAGTCCTTCGTTGACGTTCTGCCCGTTTTCCTGACGGGTGATGAACACAACGGCGATATTCTTTTTACATCTGGAACAAAGTTGCGGCTGCATAGTATTTCCTCCTTGGGGTAAAGATCAGGGTAACAGCGCGGCGACAAGCCCGCGCGGAGTATGGCTCATAAAAAACGATAACAGATACGTGCCCTCGTAGTCGGCAAAGGCCCTGATGCCGAGCTTCGGTGCGACATCGCAGACGAGAAACAGCAAAAGTGCGCCCTCGATCAGGCCCAGCGCGCCGCCGCCGATGGTGTTGAGCGCGTTCAGCACTGGCAAGTCTAACACCTTGTCAATGCCGCCTGTCACTAAGCGGAGCAGCAGCGTGAGCACCAAAAAGCACAGCACGAACACGAGCGTCCTCACCACGCTGCCGAGCAGCGTCCTTACGGCGGCAAGCGCTGCGTCGCGCGCGGCATTTCGAAGCGACTGACGCACCGCGCCGTCGAAATCGAAGCGCAGCAGCTTTTTGAGAAGGCCTGTCACCGCGAGCGGCGAATCGTCCTGCCGAACGTTTTCCGCGTCCTGCGCGGCGTCGCCGTTTGGCGTTTCACCCGAGACGTCGCTCTCCGCCGGGGTCTCCCCCTCGATCTGCGGGACATCCCCCTGCGGTGTCTGCGATTCGGTATCAAACCACTCCTCCACGCTCTTTTCAAGGCGCGGCATCAGCATGTCGGTCACGGGCTCGGTCAAAGCGTCGGTCAGGAGCGACGCGCCGATCAGCGCGAGCACGATCGCCGCCAGCGCCATAAAGCTGCGGAACAGCCCCCGCTTGGCGCCGAACACGACGCTTAAAATGAGCACGAGCGCGAAGACTGCATCGATCATAAGACCATTATTCACGTTTCCCGCGCTCCTTTCAAGTCATAAATTGTAACATTTTTAGCGTTTTACAGAAATTACGGAATATAAAGCCAGGCGGACGACGAGCCGATCAGCACCGCCGTACCATCCTCGCGCATGATGACAGAGCGCGCGTACTCCGTGCCGTCCAGCCGCGCGTATTCCTGCAGCTGCGGCGTGTAGAGCACCAGACTGTCGCTGTACAGCACGGCGATATACTTCCCCGCCGCGGACATCGACAGGACCTCCTGGCTGCTGTCAAGGCTTGCCATCTCTGTACCGTCGGATGAGACAGTCACGAGCTTCATGGTGCTGCCCGAGCGGTAGCGGCTCAGCAGCAGCGCCGCGTAGTTGTCGCCGCCCATGCTCGAACCGCGCAGATACGGGTATTCGTAGCGATAGCTGCCGGAAAGCGTACCGTCCGATGAAAAGAGCGTCAAGCTCTCGTCCGTCAGGCACGAGAGCGTACCGGCCACGCTGTCGAGCGATAGCAGGAGCGAGCCCGTGAGTGTGTTGACCGAGTCCGCCTTATCGCTGCCGAGGGAATAGATGCTCACCGTGTCGGCGAATGTGCCGTCCGACTCGCCGAGCGTCACCGCCGCCATGCGCTTGCAGTCGCGCATGACGACCGCGTCGATGACATAGTGCTCCGAGGAGTTGAAGGCAAACGTCTTCTCGCCCGAAGCGTCGTACACCGTAACAGCGGACTTGTAGCCGCTCTTTTCGGCGTTGAGCGCCAGATAGTCCGAGGAATTGACGCTGACCGACAGGATATTGCCGCTGCACTCGCCGCTCATATCGCGCACAAGGCCGCTTGCAGAGTAAATAAGAAGCGTCTGCCCGCCGATATCATAGACCGCGGCGGTCTGGCCGCCGACAGCGATGGCGGGATTCGTGAGCTTCACGCTCATGCTGTCCACCACGCTGCCGCTGCTGCTGTAGATCGACACGCCCGTCGTCGAAGCGACGATCAGATGGTCGCCGAGCAGCGCAAAGGTGTTGCTGCGGTCGTTGCTGAACGAGTACATCTCCACCTTGCCCTGCTCATCCTGCGTGACCTTATTGTAGGAGAAAAGGCGGCGCACACTGTCGAGGCTGCTCAGGTCCTTCCACGCCGCGGCGACGACCACGGCCAGCACGACCACAAGCGCCAGAATCACCATCAGCGCCCGCTTGAGCCCGCCGCCGGAGCGGCGCGGGGCCGCCTGCGAGCGCCTCAGCTCCTCGCGTGTTCCCTTTTCCTCTTTGAGATCATTCATTGAGCCGTTCATCCTCATACCAAAGTCTCGTCATGTACAGTCCGCCCGGCGGCACCGTGGGGCCGGCGAGCGAGCGGTCGCCGGAGGCCAAGATCTCGGGGATGTCCTCTGGCGTGAGCTTCCCCTCGGCGGCGTAGAGCACCGTGCCGGTGATCGCCCGTACCATGTTATACAGGAACCCGTCCGCGCAGACCTTGAGTTCCAAAAGATCACCCGAGCGCGACACGCGGCAGTAGTGCACGGTGCGCACGGTGGTCTTCGTCTCCGTGCCGACAGAGCGGACGGCGCGGAAATCGTGCGTGCCCTCAAAGGCGCGCGCCGCTCGGTCCATCACCTCTTCGTCGAGGTGCTTGGGGTAAAAGTACGCCCGATTGACATAGAACGGGTTTTTGATGCGGGAATTATAGATGCGATAGGTGTATTCCTTTTTTTGACACGAGAGGATCGCGTTGAAATCATCCGCCACCTCAAGCGCTTCGCGCACGACGATATCCTCCGGCGTGTGCGTATTGATGGCAAACGGCAGGCGCTCGACCGGAATGCGCGACTCTGTGTGGAAATTGGCGATATATCGCTCGGCGTGCACGCCCGCGTCCGTGCGGCCGCAGCCGACGAGCTTGACGTTCCCGCCGCAGACCTTTGAGAGGCCCTTTTCCATCGTCTCGCAGACGCTTGAGACCGTCTTCTGCACCTGCCAGCCGTGATAGGCCGTGCCGTTATACATGAGCTTGAGGGCGATGTTTCGCATAAAAGCGTCCTTTCTTCTTATCGCAGCGCGATGACCGCGGCCACGAGCACGGCATAATAGCCGAGCACCAGATAGTCGCGCGTCTGGTAGTGCAGCACATTGAGCTTCGTGCGGCCTTCGTCGCCGTGGTAGCAGCGGCATTCCATGGCCGTCGCCAGCTCGTCGGCGCGGCGGAACGCGCTGACAAACAGCGGCACGAGCAGCGGCACGAGCGCCTTGGCGCGCTGCATGAGGCTGCCAGTCTCAAAGTCGGCGCCGCGCGCCTTCTGCGCGGACATGATCTTATCCGTCTCCTCGATGAGCGTCGGGATGAAGCGAAGCGCGATCGACATCATCATCGCGAGCTCATGCACAGGGACCTTGATCTTCTTGAGGGGACCCAGCAAACTCTCCAGACCGTCCGTCAGGCGGATGGGAGAGGTCGTATACGTGAGCAGGAACGTTCCCATGATGAGCAGCGTGATGCGCAGCATCATCGTGATAGCGGCGCGCACACCCTCGATCGTGATGCGGAAGATCCAGAAATGGCACAGCTCCGTGCCGGGCGTGTAAAAGAGGTTCAAAAGCGCCGTGAACGCGATGATGAACAGTACCGGCTTTAATCCCTTGAAAAGCGCCTTCGCGCCCACGCGCGAGATGCGCACGGCGACAATCAGCGTCAGAATGAGAAGGCCGTAGGCAATGTAGCTCTTCGCCGTGAAGAGCGCCACGACGTAGAGCACCGTGACGAGGAGCTTTGTGCGCGGGTCGAGCTTATGAGCGAGCGTGTCGCCCGGGAAAAACTGGCCGAGCGTGATATCCTTCAGCATTTCTTGCCGCCCCCTCTCTTGAGCGCGACAAGCTCTTTGCTGAGCTCATCGACGGTGTAAACGGCGGGGTTGATGGCAATGCCCTTATCGCGCAGCGCCATCGCGACGCGCGTGACCTGCGGCACGTCGAGGCCCGCGGTCATCAGCTCGTCGCCGCGGGCGAAGACCTCGCGCGGCGTGCCGCTCATGAGCACATGGCTGTCCGACAGGACGACGATGCGGTCGACGTTTTTCGCGATCTCTTCCATGCTGTGGCTCACGAGCACAACGGTCGTGCCGCGCGCGCGGTGGAATTCGCGGATGTTTGAAAGCAGCTCTTCCCTGCCCTGCGGGTCAAGGCCCGCGCTCGGCTCGTCGAGCACGAGCACCTCAGGCTCCATCGCGATAACGCCTGCGATGGCGACGCGGCGCTTCTGTCCGCCGGAGAGGGCAAAGGGCGACTTCTCCAGCAGATCGTCCGTCAGGCCCGCAAAGTGCGCGGATTCGCGCACGCGGCGGTCGATCTCGTCTTTGGGCAGGCCCATGTTCGTCGGGCCGAACGCGATATCGCGGTAAACGGTCTCTTCAAAAAGCTGGTATTCCGGATACTGGAACACCAAACCCACGCGGAATCTTACGTCCCGAATTTTCTTTGGGTCAGCCCAGATGTCCTCCCCACCAAGCAAAATACGGCCTGAGGTCGGCTTGAGCAAGCCGTTCAAGTGCTGGATCAGCGTCGACTTGCCGCTGCCCGTGTGGCCGATGATGCCCAAAAATTCGCCGCGATAGATCGCGAGCGACATATCCTGTACCGCACTGCGGCAAAAGGGCGTACCCTCGCCGTAGGTGTGCGTCAGGTTTTCTACACGAATGATCTCTTCCAAGGTTACAGTCCTCTTAGGTAAAATTTTTCGCAATGGCGTCTGCGCATTCCTCTACGGTGATGGCGTCCACAGGGACGTCCATGCCCGCCTCGCGCAGGGAAAAGAGCAGCGAGACCGTGTCCGGCACGGCAAGGCCGATGTCCTCCAGCTCTTTTTTGCGGGTGAAGACCTCGCGCGGCTTGCCGTCCATGACGACAAGGCCGTCGTTCATCACGATCACGCGGTCAGCGTGCTCGGCTTCGTTCATGTGGTGGGTGATGAGGACGACCGTGATGCCCTGTTCGCGGTTGAGCTTTTCGACGGCCGCGAGCACCTCGCGCCGGCCGATGGGGTCGAGCATGGCGGTCGCCTCGTCGAGCACGATGCACTCGGGCTTCATCGCCAGCACGCCCGCGATGGCGATGCGCTGCTTCTGTCCGCCGGAGAGCAGGTGCGGCGCGTGCTTGACAAACTGCGTCATGCCGACGGCCTCGAGCGCATCATCCACGCGCTTTCGGATCTCTTCGCTCGGCACGCCCAAGTTTTCCGGTGCGAACGCGACGTCCTCTTCGACGACATTCGCCACGATCTGGTTGTCAGGGTTCTGAAACACCATGCCAACGCGCCTGCGAATTTCGAGCAGGAGCGACTCGTCCATCGTGTCCATGCCCTCGACATAGACCTTGCCGCCGCTTGGCAGCAAGACTGCGTTGAAGGTCTTGGCAAGCGTCGATTTTCCGCTGCCGTTGTGGCCGAGGATCACGACGAAGCTGCCGCGCTCGATCTCTACATTCACGCCGCGCAGCGCGCGCGTATTGCCCTCCCCCTCCGCGCCGGGATAGGTGAAGGCGAGGTCCTGTGTTTTTATCATTTTCATATCGGTGCGTTTCCTTTTGTTTATTCGCTGAACCAGCGGCCCGTCGCGCCGCAGGGCAGCGCGAGCCCCGTCTCCGTCACGGGCAGGCCCAGCTCGTCCCACGTGACCTTGCCGCCGTACTTTTCCGCAACGAGCAGGTGCAGCATGTAGCCGAGCACCGAGGGAGCGAGCCCCGTCGTATACGAGTTGATGATGACAAAAAGCGGCTTGTCCGATAAGACCTGCGCGCAGAGCTTCACGAACGGGAAAAGATTGTCCTCCAACTTCCAGACCTCTCCTCCGGGGCCGCGGCCGTAGCTCGGCGGGTCCATGATGATGGCGTCATACACCTTGCCGCGGCGGATCTCACGCTCGACAAATTTCGCGCAGTCGTCGATGATCCAGCGCACCGGCGCATCGGAAAGGCCGCTGACACGCGCGTTCTCGCGCGCCCAGTTGACCATGCCCTTTGCCGCATCCACGTGGCAGACCTGAGCGCCTGCCGCCGCGCACGCGACCGTCGCGCCGCCGGTGTAGGCGAAGAGGTTCAGCACGCGGATGGGCCGGCCCGCGTTTTTGATCTTCTCGCGCGCAAAATCCCAGTTGACGGCCTGCTCGGGGAACAGGCCCGTGTGCTTAAAATTCATGGGCTTGACCTGGAATTTGAGATCCTTGTAATTTACCGTCCAGCTCTCGGGCAGCTTCTCCTTGTCCCAATGTCCGCCGCCCGAGGACGAGCGGTAATAGCGGCCCTGCGCGTTGCGCCAGCCGCGGTTCGTGCGCGGCGTCTCCCAGATCGCCTGAGGGTCAGGCCGCACCAGAATTTGCTTTCCCCAGCGTTCGAGCTTTTCTCCGCCGCCGCAGTCCAGCAGCTCATAATCTTCCCAACCGTCCGCGATCCACATACATTTTCTCCTTTGCCGCATGGGCATACTTGTTCATAATAATCAATGTATTATACTACGCATTCGATTGAATAGTCAATGTATAAATCGTGAACGATCCTGCGCCATTCGCTTAATTTTCTTTTCCCGTGGACTTTGCCGCGCGCTTGTGGTATGCTGGCAGAAACGACACAAGGAAAGCTGGTCTTTTTTGATGGATAAACTGCTGCTGCACTCCTGCTGCGCCCCCTGCTCGGTCTACTGCGTGGACACGCTGCGCGCCGATGGGATCGAGCCCACGTCACTCTGGTTCAACCCGAACATTCACCCCTGGACGGAGTATGACGCGCGCCGCCGCACGCTGCTCGAATACGGGGAAAAAGAGCATGTAGAAGTGCATATTTTAGAGGATTACGGCCTGCGCGACTTTGTCCGCGCCGTGAGTGCGGATATCGACCACCGCTGCGCGCACTGCTACACCATCCGCCTCGGCACGGCGGCCAAATACGCCGCCGACCACGGCTACGACGCGTTCACATCGTCCCTGCTCATCTCCCCGTATCAGAACCACGAGCTCTTAAAGGCCGTGGGCGAGACGATGGGCAAGAAGTACGGCGTCGAATTCTACTACCGTGACTTCCGCCCCGGTTTTCGCGAGGGGCAGGCCAAGGCGCGCGAGATGGGCCTCTACATGCAGAAATACTGCGGCTGCATCTTCTCTGAAGAGGACCGCTATTCGACCAAGATCGAAAAGGCGAAAAAGCGCTACGCCGAAGAATAAGCAGCTTGCAAAAGGCAAGACCCGTTGGATGCTCCAACGGGTCTTTTTTCATTCTTTCGCGGCGATCAGCGCGTCGTGCACGAGCTGCAAGGCGTGCTCTGCGTCGTCGCGCAGGACGTAAAAGCTCATGAACCGCTCCCCCGCCGCAACGGCGAAGACGGTGATCTCCGCCCGTTCGAGCGCCGTGACGGCTATCTTCTCTTTCTCGATGCTCGGCAGCGCGCCGCCGACCGCCGTGATGGCCGCAAGGCGGCTCCGGTCACTCTTTTTCTGCGTCACGCCGACGACGCTTGCGTCTTCATCCGTTTCGCAAACGATGCTGTCCGCGCCGCCTTCCCTGCACGAGCGCACGGTGATGGGCACGCCGCCCGCCTGCGCGAGCGCCACGCTGCGGTCGTGAAGCACCTGTGCGCCTTTCTGTGCGAGCAGCAGCATGTCGTCATACGAGATCACCTCGCGCCGCACAGCGTTCTTGCAGATGCGCGGGTCAGAGGAAAATATCCCGTCCACGTCTGTGTAGATGACGAGCTCATCGGCCTTCAGCGCCGCGGCGAGCGCCACTGCACTCGTGTCCGAGCCGCCGCGTCCGAGCGTCGTGATGTCGCCCCGCTCGTCGACGCCCTGAAAGCCCGCCGCGACCACAACGCGGCCCTCGGCCAGCTCCTTCCGGATACGCGCGGTGTCGATCAGTTCGATCTCCGCGTTCCCATGTGTACCGTCCGTTTCGATGGGGATCTGCCATGCGCAGAGGGATACCGCCTCCACGCCGATGGACCGCAGCGTCATCGCGCCGAGCGCGGCGCTCATCTGCTCGCCCGCGGAGAGCAGCATGTCGAGCTCGCGCGGCGACGGACACTCGCTGATCTCCTTTGCCTTTTGCAGCAGGCCGTCCGTCGTATCGCCCTGCGCGGAGAGAACGACGACCACGTCGTCGCCTTCGTCCACCCGCGCTTTGACGATGCGCGCCATGCGCAGAAGATGCGCATAGTCGCACACGGAGCTGCCGCCGAATTTCTGTACGATCAGGCTCATAAGAACCACTTCCAACAAAAAATGGATTGACAGCGCTCATCTCAGCCGCTGCCAATCCATCGTATGAACTTGTACGAGCCCGCGTGACTCAGGCCGCGAGGATATCGAAGCGCACCACGCCCTCAAGCGCGAGCGCCCGCGCCATCATCTCTTCGATCGACTCCTGCATTTCGGACGTCTCGGCCGAGATCGTCACCGCGGCACAGCCGTTGGTGGGAATGCTCTGGTTGATGGTCAGAATATTCGCGCCCGAACCGGCAAAAATAGAAAGGACGTCGGACAATACGCCGGGGTTGTTCTTGAGCATCGTGTAGAACGTGATGATGCGGCCGGTCTTCATATCGTTGAAGGGGCGCACCGCATCGCGGTACTTATAAAATGCGCTGCGGCTGATGCCGACGGCGCGGGCGGCGTCACCCGCGGTGCGCACCTCGCCGGACTGGAGCATGCGCTTCGCCTCCGCCACCTTGATAAAAATTTCCGGAAGGGCCTCTGCCGAGACCAAATAAAATTTCGTTGCAGGCGCCATAATGTTTCTCCTTCACGGTCATCTGTCTTTATATGGCAGGATTTTAGCATATCTTAACGCATATTGCAACACTTTTTTCGATGGGAGGTCTGCAAAATTTGACTGAAAAACGGCTAAGACGCTTCCTCACTTTATCGCTCGCGCTTTTCATGGGCGCATCTCTCTTTTATGTCTGCTTTCGCTATGTGCTGCCGTGGTGTTTGCCGTTTCTGCTCGCGCTGCTCGTCGCGGCGCTGCTGGAACCGGTCGTTTTGTATCTGCGGCGGAAATTTCACTTTCAACGTGGCTTTTCCGCGCTGATCCTGACGCTGACGCTGCTGTTTCTGCTCGGCGGGCTGCTGTCGCTCCTGTGGTCTACGCTGCTTTCTCAGACGAACGCGCTGCTCGCCGCCGCGCCCGCGTTTTTCGACGCGATTCCCGCCGCAGCAGACGATCTGCTCTCCCGATTGGAGCAGTTCAGCGCGTCGAGTCCCGAATGGCTCAGCGGCTATCTGCACGAGCAGCTTTTCAGGGCCGTCACGGACGCGGACAGCCTGCTGCGCTCGCTGTCTTCGCGCGCGATGGCGTGGCTCGGCTCTGCCGCCGCGGCGCTGCCGGGCGGCGTGCTCGCCATCGCGACGGGCGTGCTTGCGATCTTCTTCACCTCCGCGTCGTACCCCGAGCTCTGCGCGGCACTCGAACACGCCGTGCCGGAAGAAGCGATGGCAAAGCTGCGGCTCTTTCGCGGCGGCGTAATGCGCTCGCTTGCGCGGTGGCTGCGCGCGCAGGCAACGCTGTCGCTCATCACGTTTTCAGAGCTTCTTATCGGCTTTCTCCTCATGCGCCAGAGCTATTCCCTGCTGCTCGCCTTTCTCATCACACTGCTCGACGCGCTGCCCGTCTTCGGCACGGGCACGGCGCTCGTGCCGTGGGCGATCTTCACGCTGCTGTTCGGCTTCCCGCCCAAGGCCATCGTGCTCCTCGCGCTCTACCTCTGCACGCTCATCACGCGCAACACGCTTGAGCCCAAGCTTCTCTCCGCGCAGGCGGGGCTGCCGCCGGTCGCGTCGCTTTTTGCGATGTACCTCGGCTACTGCACGTTCGGCGTGGCAGGGATGGTGCTCTTCCCCTTTCTCCTGCTGCTGTTCGCGCAGATTCGAAACGCAAAAGCGGAAGCTGCCGCATAAAAAAGAGAACGGTGAAAACCGTTCTCTTTTTTGGTACAAAATAAGCATAGCACCCGAAGCGTATAGGAGGCCTCGGAGACTATGCTTATTTTTGTTATAATGGGAGGGCAATGGATGGACGGTCTCTTTGATGAGCCAAGCGCTCGAGCTGTAAACAGTCCTCCGCCCTCTTGTTATAAAGATTCGATTGAGCAGGTTGCTCCGGCTATGCCGTGTGCGTGTCACGAACCAAATTGAATCGTAATAAGCCGGTGCGAAAGCATTGCAATATTTTATCAGGAAAGAAGGAATGCCCATGCTCAGTATCGGGATCGATGTGTCCAAAGGAAAAAGCACCGTGTGCGGAATGAAGCCAGGGGGAGAGATCGTGTACGCTCCGTTTGAAGTTCAGCACACAAGAGAAGGAATGTCGGAGCTCGTATCACTGCTGCACAACAGCGGCGAAGAGGTTCGTGCCGTTTTGGAAAGCACCGGCAGCTACCATTGCCCGGTGGTGGCTGCTTTGTTGGAGAACGGAATATTCGTCTCCGTCGTCAATTCGCTGCGGATGAAGCGGTTTTGCTCACAAAGTATCCGCAAGGTGAAGACCGATCGAATCGACGCTATGCAGATCGCTTTGTACGGTTTGGCTTATTGGCAGGAGCTTCAACCGACCAGACTGCCGGAGGATACATATCGGGAGCTTCAGCTTCTGGCGCGGCAGTATTACCAGATGACCTCCCTTCTGATCAAGGCAAAGGTCGATTTTAACGCCATCTGTGACCAGGTTTTGCCCGGTATGCAGGAGCTCATGAGCGACCATGCCGGACGGCACAAGCTTTCGGACTTTGTCCTGCAGTATTGTCACACCACTCACATCCTCGAAATGGGAGAAACGCGCTTTCGGAAGGATTATTGCAAATGGGCGGAAAAAAAGGGATACCGCAATTGCGAACGTATG
>ERZ827101.405-NODE-405-length-69265-cov-59.881766_pt1 | contig 69265 bp, 66 predicted proteins | sample MGYA00519869_ERZ827101 | MGnify/ENA primary metagenome ERZ827101 (study PRJEB31778, sample SAMEA3449256) | human gut metagenome | biome: human gut; feature: human-associated habitat; material: faeces | place: United Kingdom | collected 2010/2012 ...
TTAATTCTATTTTTGATTGTTTTAAGTTCTTATTTAAAAATACAGTTGTATTTTTTGCTTGCTTTTTCTCGTCTAAAGTGAAAATATACAATTATTATTTGTGGAATTCATATTTTCTTACACTTATAAGTATACCAACGGAGCAACGCCAAATGAATCAGCTAATTGGTTTCTGGAAATCTTTTTTCTTTATATTTCTTTTGGGAAATATTCTTATGGGGGTATTTGAAATATTTACCTATGTCAATATCTACCCGTATATAGAGAATTCAATAAATTTATCCAGCATGGAAAAACGTTTTTTGATCTTATTTCCATTTTTAAAATACTTTATTGTTTTATCTTATGCTATTTATTCTTTTTATTTAATGTATCAATACATTGACATTATCCAACATAAATTGTTTCTTAAATTTTTTCTACTTTTCTACTACATCTTTTTCGTTTTTATTTTAACATATGTACAATATTGCACACCTCTATCCTACCTAACAAGCTGTTTCTATACAGGAATAAGGTATGGAAAATTTGTAGATATAAAAACTTTTATGTGGAAGCATTATAGGAATCAGCCTTATGAAGATATCAATTAAATCCTCTTTAGTTCAAAGAAAATTTTATTTTAATTTATTTTTCATTTTTATTGTTCCTCAATTTCTGATAGGAATTATCTTTTCTTATCATCCGATCGGAAATGAAAATACTATCAAGTTATACTATTTTATCAGAAATCTTTTATCTTTAAGCTTATTTATATGGAGTTATTTTTTCTTATTAAAATTAGCAAATACGATAGGACACACATTTTATATAAAAACCAAGAAGTTCCTTTTTATATATTTTATAATAAGTTTAGTAATCACATGTTTTTACTATGGAACCCCATTTACTCTCTTCTCTTATTTAGGGTATTGCATAACCGAAATATTTGTTTATCAATCTTACTATGGGCCAATTTATTTTACCTTAAATTATTTGTTTACCGAAACTTACATATAGGAGAAAAAATATGACCAAAACAGCAATTCGGTTGGGAGGTTTTTTCCCAAATCAAGCAAAATTATTTGCTCCCATATTTACAAATCCTCAACATTCTTACCCTGTATCATTATCTATCACAGCAATTAATGAGCATATAAAAAATGTCAAAATTACTATCGTATATTGGGATGGAGGACAACAAATAACAATAAAAGATTATCTTGCAGGAGGAGCTACTACACCAATAGATTTCACAATAAAAAATCCAACAGCCCTTCCTCCATTTATTCTTTATTTAGAAGCAGATGGGCTTCCGGGTTCTGTAGATATTGAGGTTGATTATGGAACACAATTACTTGTGTCCACATTAAATGATAATGACTTTAAAATTCTTTCTGAAGATGGGACAACTCTTCCATCAATTAATAGTAACGATATCTCTTACGATAAAGGAATTGTTGATATTATATCTAAAATTAAACAATTTTTTGGAACGGCGGAAGAAGTTCGTTCGCCGCTGGTGGTTGATTTGGACGGTGACGGTGTGGAAACGGTTACCGCGGAAGGCGGCGTTTATTTTGACCACGACGCAAACGGCTTCAAAGAAAACAGCGGATGGGTCGGACAGGATGACGGAATTTTGGTCCGGGACATCAACGGAAACGGAATTATCGATAACGGAACGGAATTGTTTGGCAACAATTCCGTTCTTTCGTCCGGGGAAAAGGCCGTCAACGGCTTTGAAGCGTTAAAAGATCTTGATGACAACAACGACGGTATTTTCGACCACAACGACAAAGCTTGGAACGAAGTCAAAATTTGGAAAGATGCTAATGGAAACGGCATCGTTGACGAAGGAGAACTGCTGACGCTGGAACAGGCCGGCATCGCCGGAATCAACCTGGATTATGACAACCAGGAAAACGTCGACGAAAACGGAAACGCACACAAACAAACCGGAACATTCATCAAAACCGACGGAACAACCGGAACCATAACCGACGTTTGGTTTGACACTAACCCGGAAGATACCGTTAATGACATATCCGTCGAAATAACAGACGACATTAAAGCGCTTCCGAACGTCAGCGGTACCGGAAATGTTTATGACCTACACACAGCAATGGCTCTCGATAAAAGCGGCGAACTGCAACAGTTGGTGGAACAGTTCCAGGCAGAAACGGACATTGACGCCCGCAACGCGCTGCTGCCGGAGATTATCTATCGCTGGGCCGGCGTTTATGACATGGATCCGGAAGGACGCAACCCGAGCCGAATTTACGGCAACGTGCTCGGAGACAGCCGCAAGCTGGAAGCGCTGGAAGAATTTTTGGGGCGGGAATTTCTCGGCACCTGGTGCAGCGGCGAACGCGATCCCAATCCGCACGGACACGCGGCGCCTTACATTTTGCAGGCGTTTGACCTGTTGCAGGATTATGTGAAAGCCTGTCTGCTGCTGGAAGGAAACTACAAAAAATATGTCAACGGCATTTTGCTGGTGTATGACACGGAAAGCGGCGTTTGGTCGGCAGACGCCAAACAGGCCGTTTCGCTGCTGGCTGATCTGTACCGGGAAGACGCCGGGCAATGCCGGCTGGTGATCGGCGAGTTGTCGGCGGCGCTGCGTTATTTTGACAATTTCGAACAAATTGTCACCGCCTTCAAACAGGCATCGGAAACTTTGTATGAAGAAGGCTTTGCGGAAGACCTCGGCAAATATTTCGGTTATAACGTCGACGGCAGCAGCGGCAACGACACCATCTACGGCACCGATACGGAAGAAAACATGAACGGCCGCGGCGGCAATGACAAAATCTATGCCGGCGGCGGCAACGACGCCGTGCTGGGCGGCGAAGGCGACGACTACCTTTACGGCGAGGACGGCAACGACGTTTTGCAGGGCGAAAGCGGCAACGATTATCTTATCGGCGGTGACGGCGACGATATTTTAACCGGCGGTACGGGCAACGATTATCTGGCCGGAGGCAACGGCGCCGACCTCTATCTTTTCAACAAGGGCTTCGGCCATGATACGCTTGACAACATTGATGCCGACGCGGACGGAACGGCGCCGGACGTTATTCGTTTCGGCGAAGAGATTTTGACGCAAAATGTCGAATTGAAACGACAGGGATTTGACCTGATCATCACGGTCGGCTACGATGACGGCAGCGAAGAAGATTCGGTTCGCATTCTGAGCTATTTTGACCGGCAGGGAACAACCGGCACGGTGGTTGACCGGATCGAGTTTGCCGACGGCACCGTCTGGGACTACGACTATGTTTCCGAACACTGGAACAGCGTGCCGGGCGAAGGCGGCGGCGAAACGATCGACGGCAATGAGCAGGACAACAGTCTTTCGGGAACAGACGGCGACGACATTCTGCTCGGCTATGACGGAGACGACTCTCTTTTCGGCAACGGCGGCAACGACTGGATAGAAGGCGGCCGCGGCGACGATTTCCTTTCCGGCGGAGCCGGCAACGACACTTATTTCTGGAGCCCGGGCGACGGGCTGGACACCGTCAACGACGGAGAGAACAACGACACCATTATTTTCGGCGAAGGAGTTTATGCCAACGAAATCAAATTCCGCTGTATCAATGATCATGATTTGCAGATCATGGTCGGAGGCAGCGACAAACAGGGCATTATCATCCGCAATTTTTTCTACGGAACGTCACAAATCAGCAAAACGCTGCAATTTGCCGACGGCAGCAAAATGCGCCTTTCGGACAAAGGGTTTGAACTGTGGCAGACGGACGAAAAGGAAGAAATCACGGCCGGCGGGTTTGACGATATTATCCATGCCGGCGGCGGCGACGATCGCGTGAATGCCGGGCACGGAAACGATACCATCATCGGCGGCAGGGGGAATGATACTTTGCACGGCGGCGAAGGCGACGACGTTTACGTCTGGAACAGAGGCGACGGACTGGACGAGATATGGGAAGATGCCGGCAGCGACACCATCCGTTTCGGCGAAGGCATTGCCTTTGACGATCTGACGTTTGTCTATGAAAACGGCTATCTTCTGATTACCGTTGACGGAGACGACACGCAAGGCGTGAAAATCAGAGATTTTTTCGGCAGCCAGAAAGAACAATACATGGTCGAGAAACTGGAGTTTGCCGACGGCAGCAGTTTCAACCTGGCCGAGAGCGGACTGACGCTCACCCAGAAAAATACGGCCGAACAGGTCGAAGGAACCGATTTTGACGACATCATCTACGGCAACGGCGGCAGCGATACCATCCATGCCAACGACGGCAGCGACATCATCATCGGCGGCAAAGGCGATGACATTCTTTACGGCGACGAACCTTTTCTTGGAACCGCCGGCGACGACATTTACATCTGGAACAAAGGCGACGGGTTTGACGAACTGCACGACGATCTCGGCAGCAACATCATCCGCTTCGGCAAAGAGATATGTTTTGACGACCTCATTTTCCGGCAAAACGGCGACAATCTGGACATTTATGTCAACGGCGACCGCACTCAGGGGATGCGGCTGATCAACTTTTATTACAGAGATCAGGGGATCCACTATACGCTGGAATTTGCCGACGGCACCAACGTCAACCTGGCCGAAAGCGGACTGACGCTCACGCAGTCCGACAAATCCGGCTCGTGCAGCGGCACCAATCATGACGACGTTATTTACGGCGGCAGCGGAAACGACGTTATTTACGGCAAAGACGGCGACGACACTCTGATCGGCGGCAAGGGCGACGACGAGCTGTGGGGCGAGGAAGGAAACGATATCATCGTCTGGAACAAAGGCGACGGGTTTGACACCGTTATCGATTACAATGCGGGAGTGAACACCGTCCGTTTCGGCGCGGGCATCACCTTCGAGCAGCTGGTTTTCGAAAGGGACAACAACAATCTCAGCATCTTTGTCGACGGCGACCGGACCCAAGGTCTTGAACTGGTTGACTTTGTTTCCAAATACAAACTCGAATTTGCCGACGGAACGGTTTATTCTCCCGACGAAGACGGCCTGTTTTTAAGCCAGTCGGACAAAGATGACAACGAATCCGGCACACAGTTTGACGACGTTCTGTACGGCAACGGCGGCGACGACTCCCTGCACGGAAAAGACGGCGACGACATTCTCTGCGGCGGCAAAGGAAACGACAACCTTGACGGCGGCAACGGCCGGGACGTTTACATCTGGAATAAAGGCGACGGATTTGATACCATCGGCGACTACGGCGAAAACGTGATCCGCTTCGGCGCGGGCATCGTTTATGACGACCTGAGCTGGCAAAAAGACGGCGACAACCTGCTGATTTTTGTCGGCGGCAGCACCTCTCAGGGGATGAAACTCAGTGATTTCTTTTATGGCAGCGGCCAAAGTTACATACTTGAGTTTGCCGACGGCAGCAGCCGGACGCTTGACCGCAACGAACTTGTTTTCGGCAGCGAGGGCATTCCGCAAAACATTGACGGCACCGCCGGCAACGACACGCTCATCGGCGGCAGCGGGCATGACACGCTCAGAGGAAACGACGGTAACGACCTCCTCACCGGCGGCAGAGGAAACGACACACTTGACGGCGGCAACGGCGATGACGTTTACATCTGGAACAAAGGCGACGGATCGGACGTCATCAAACCGGGCAAAGGCACCGACACCCTTCGTTTCGGCGAAGGCATAGCCTCTGACGATCTGCATTTTGCCCGCAACAACAATTATCTGTACATTTATGTCGGAAGCGAAAAAGACGAAGGCGTCAAAATCGAAAACTTCTTTTACCAATATGATCGTGAGCGGGAAACCGTCCGCTTTCTGGAATTTGCCGACGGAACGGTCAAAGACCTCTGTGCCGGCGGCTTTGTGCTGGAACAGTTTTTCCCCAACACAGGAATTGAGGGAACCGACAACGACGACGTCATTTACGGCAGCAGCGACAGTGATCGGATCAACGGTGAGGACGGCAGCGACATCATCATCGGCGGCAAAGGAAACGACGTCCTTTACGGCGGCGAAGGCGATGACGTTTACGTCTGGAACAGAGGAGACGGACTGGATCGTATCAGCGATCCCGACGGCACAAACAACAAAATCGTCTTCGGCGAAAATATTGCTTTTGACGATCTGACCTTTATGAACGAGAACGACAATCTGCACATTTTCCTAAACGGAGACCGTTCGCAGGGCGTTGTCATCGAAAATTATTTTGCCAACAGTCGATACCGGAACGAAACGCTGGTATTTGCCGACGGCAGCAGTTTCAATCTGGCGGAAAACGGATTGACGCTGACCCAGACTAACGGCGACGAAAGCTTCAAAGCCACTGATTTTGACGACGTTATCTTTGCCGGCGACGGTAATGACGAAATCAAAGCCGGCAAAGGCTGTGACATACTCGACGGCGGTTTGGGCAACGACCGGCTGGAAGGCGGCGAAGGCGACGACATTTACGTTTACAAACTCGGCGGCGGATTCGATACCGTTTACGACAAACAGGGGAATGACAAAATTGCGTTCGGCGAAGGCATCACCCTTGACAACCTGTCGTTTACCGAGGGAAACAACGATCTGAAGATTGTCGTCAACGGTGACGAAGGACAAGGTCTTTTGATTAAAAACCATAACGGCAGCGGAAAAATCGAAGAATTGCTTTTTGCCGACGGCAGCAGCATCGGCATTGCCGAAGCCCGGCAGCTGATCCAGGCAATGAACGCTTTTGCCCCGGAAACATCTTCCCGGACCGACGAAAACGGCAGTCTGTCTGTCACCGACGATTATATCGGTAATTTGGCCTGCGGTTTGCCGGAAAAAGACTTTAAAAACGCCGTTTAAAGGCGTATTAAAGTTATGAGAAGCAAAATCTGCTGCCAAAGGAGAACGAAAATGTTGAAAAAAGCCGTCCTGATCTGTCTGTTGACCATGCTTGCCGCCGGCTGCTGCCATATAGAAAGAAACCGGCACACGGCATATGTCCGCCACCACGGCGCAACTGACAGTGCCGCCGTTTATACGCACGGCGGACACGGATATTACGTTCATTACTGAAACAATATCCGTCAACAAGCCGCATTCCTCTCCGCATTTGCGGCCGGGAATGCGGCTTGGCTTTTCCCTGTTCCGACGACCGCCCTCACCTCTCCCGCATACTCTCATCAAGATATTTCATCACCGGGGAGAGCAGATATTCAATCACACGGCGTTTGCCGGTTTTGATTTCGGCGGTTACGCTCATACCGGGCTTTAGTTGAATTATTTGCCCGTCTGCTTTGATTTTGTTGTCAAGCAAAGTCAGCCGGGCGTTAAACACCAGCCCGAGCTTTTCGTCCTGTATCGCATCGCCGGAGATGTTGCGGACTTTGCCTTTGATGGTGCCGTATTTGGTAAACGGAAAGCTGTCGATTTTGATTTCCACGTCCTGTTCCGGCCGCACAAAGCCGATGTCTTTGTTCAAAATCTGCACTTCCGCCTCCAGTTTATAATCTTCCGGCACAAGGTTCATAATCGGCTTGGCGGTTTCGACCACGCCGCCCTTGGTATGATAAACCAGCTGCTGGACATACCCCGAAAGCGGCGCTTTAACCACCGTCCGCTTTAATGCTTCCTGATATTTAATCAGTTCTTGCTGATAAGACGCCAGTTTCTCGCGGCTTTCGGTCAGCTCCTGCATAATATTCTTGTCAAATTCCGCCAGATATTGCCGCTGTTCTTTTTTGAGCGATTCAATATTCGCCTCGGTTTCGGCCATTTTCTTGGCCTGTACGTTGCGCTGCTCCTGCAAATTGATCAGTTCTTCTTCCTGTTCCAGAAAAGTCAGCCGCGCCAAAAGTTTCTTATCGACCAAAATCCGTTTTTTCTCAATCCGTTCTTCAACACTCGGCAGCAGTTTTTCAATCCGGGTCAGGTCAGCCTGAATAGTGTCTTTTTCTTTCTCGGCCTTGGTAATCTGCCCGTTCAGAACTTCAATCTTGGCCGCTTTCTCAGTCAGCTGGCTTTTAAGCAGATCCGTATGCATTTTAATTAAGTATTCGTCAATTTCTTTATTATAAGTAAAATTTTCTTCCGGATTGTCTGTCAGCAGCGCCTGTAAACGGGCAACGGAAATTTCCAAGGCTTCCATTTCATTTTCCACCCGGCTGATGTTAGCCAGAACCTCGGTCTGGTTAAATTTAATCAGGTCTTGCCCCTCTTTGACATATTGCCCTTCCTGAACATAGATTTCTTCAATCTCGCTGTCGGTCAGGGTCTGGATGGTTTTGATGTTTGAGGCCGGCATCAGCTTTCCGGCCGAAGTGGCAATAATGTCGATTTTGCCCAGGATTGACCATAAAATCAGCGTTGTGAACATCAGTATGATGACGTATGTCAACAACCGCGCGGCGTGCGACGGCGGCATTTCGGTAACTTCCAAGACTGCCGGCAGAAACTCTTTTTCATGCTCGTTCATGCCTTTGATTTTGCTGTCTTTGGCGGCTTTTTCCTGCAGCAGAGCCAGCTTGGCAATTTCCCAATATCTTTTAAGCTGTTCCATCATGCCGCAACCTCCTCGTTGGCGGGCACAATCGGCGCGGTCTGGCTGTTCCACAGATAAGCATAACGACCGCCGCGTTTTAAAAGCTCTTGATGGGTGCCGGTTTCGGTAATTTCGCCCTTTTCAATGGTGATAATCCGGTCGCAGTCCCGCACGGTAGATAAGCGGTGCGCAATCATAAACACCGTGCGCCCTTTACAGATGGAAGCCATATTCTGCTGAATAATCCGCTCGGATTCATAATCAAGCGCCGAGGTCGCCTCGTCAAAAATCAAAATCCGCGGATTGTTGACCAAAGCGCGAGCAATCGCAATCCGCTGCCGCTGTCCGCCGGATAACGATGAGCCGCGTTCCTCAATAATCGTGTCATAACCGTGGGGGAGTTCGGTAATAAAATCGTGCGCACCGGCCAGTCTGGCGGCGGCAATAATCCTGTCCATCGAAATCGCCGGATTGGTTAAAGCGATATTTTCCCGCACACTCTTGTTAAATAAGTAGTTCTCCTGCAAAACGACGCCGATTTGCCTCCTTAACCATGCCGTATCGACGGTGGAAATGTCAATCCCGTCAATCAGCACTTTACCGCTTTCCGGAATATACAGACGCTGAATCAGCTTGGTAACGGTCGATTTGCCCGAGCCGCTCGGTCCGACAAAGCCGATTTTCTGCCCGGCCCTGACTTTAAAGTTCATCTTTTTCAAAATCTCCGGTCCGTTCGGCACATAGCGGAAAGTAATGTCCTTAAATTCCACGTCGCCTTTAATCTCCGGCATCGAGCCTTTGGACAGGGTTTCGGTATTTTCGGCCGGATTATTAAGAATGTCAGACAGCTTTTCAATAGAGATTTTAGCCTGCTGGAAATTCTGCCACAACTGCGCCAAGCGCAAAATCGGCTGCGTTACGCGACCGGAAAGCATATTAAAGGCAATCAGCTGCCCGACCGACAGCTCCCCTTTCATGACGAGAGAAGCGCCAATCCACAAAGTTAGAGCCATTGTGATTTTTTGCACTAACTGCACCAACTGTCCGGCAATGTTATTGATATGCGATGCTCTGAAAGAAGACCCGACATAAGCCGCCAGCTGCTGCTCCCAACGACGCTGCATCTGCGGCTCGACTGCCAGCGACTTAACCGTTTCCACGCCCGAAACCGCTTCCACCAGAAAACACTGGTTTTCTGCCCCGCGGCGAAACCGCTCATCAATCCGCGAGCGCAAAATCGGGGTAAAAAACAAGGACAGCAAAACATAAAAAGGAATGGAGAGTAAAACCAGCAGCGTCAAGGTCTTGGAATAAAAGAACATTACCGTAAAAAAGATAATGGTAAAAAAGAAATCGATAATCAGGGTTAAGGTCGAACCGGTCAGAAAATTGCGGATATTCTCCAACTCATGCACCCGCGCCACCGTGTCGCCGACCCGCCGCACACCGAAATAAGACAGCGGCAGCCGAATAAGATGCTTAAACAAACTCGCGCCTAACTCCACATCAACACGAGTGGTGGTGTGCGAGAAGGTATAAGTACGCAACCCGCCAAGCAAAGTTTCAAAAATACCGATACAGATTAAAGCCACCATAAGTACATCAAGACTTGAAAGACCTCGGTTAACCAGTACCTTGTCAATCACCACTTGGAATAAAAGCGGTGATACCAATGCAAAAAGCTGTAAAAAGAATGAGGCCAGAATAACCTCGCCGAACAGCCTGCGATATTTGACTACCGCGGGAATAAACCATGAAATGTCAAACTTGCGGTTTTTACCGTTGATAAACTCACGGCAGGTCATCATTAAGAGCCTGCCGTTCCATCTACACATAAATTCTTCTTTGTTCAAAACCTCGGGGTGGTTGCCTTTGGCCGGATCCTGGATTAAAGCCTTGTCATCCGCCACCCTACCGAGAATAAAATAAGCACCGTCTTTACTCTGAGCGATTGCCGGCAGAGCCGTCTTGTTTAAACGCTCCCACTTGGTCTCGACAAAACGGGCTTTGAAAGAAAATTCTTTTGCCAATTGCAGCAGTTCATATTCTTCAAAATGCGAATTCTGCCGGTCATATTTATGCCTGATTTGGTCAATGGAAATCGGTTTTTCAAAGAAATTCGCCATAATCGCGAAACAGGCCAAGCCCGTGTCTATCATTTGGGGATTTGAATTTTCTTCTGTCATAAATTGCTCACTATCTTATGAGTTGCAATATTTATTTTTAGCAATTTTAAAACGAAACAGAATAAAAAGCAAAGAAAATTTCCAGTTAATATTAACAGAAAATTAAAAATAAAGAAAAATATTGATTTTATCCATAGGACTCAACAAAGCCAAAAAGAACAATTCTTCTTATGTTAACAGATCAATTAAAAACAATAAAAGCATTCAGTTTATACACCGGCCACAATACCGTAAAAACAAAGCACCTCAAAACGTCAAAAACCAAAGCGTTTAACCTTTCCTTTCAGAATCAAAATAGGGTACTCGGAAACAAACCGAAATAATTGCTTGTAAACAAACACCGCTCCTGTAAAATACATATGCAGGAATTTCACGGAAAGATACAGGCAATGCAATATACAAACAAATATTCATCTCCTCTCGGGGAAATGTTGATGGCGGCCGATGACACGGGATTGACCGGCTTGTGGTTCATGGGGCAAAAATATTTCGCACTGTATTTAGACAGGGAACACAAAGAGAAAGATTTGCCCGTTTTCAGAGATACAAAACACTGGTTAGACATTTATTTTTCCGGGAAAGAACCAAACTTTAAATTGCCGCTTCATTTTACGGGAAGCCCTTTCCAAAACGAAGTTTGGAAAATTTTATATTCCATCCCCTACGGGAAAACGATGACTTACGGAGAAATCGCCCGAATCATAGCTCTGCAAAGAGGGCTCGCACAAATGTCGGCTCAGGCGGTCGGCAGCGCCGTCGGACACAACGAAATATCAATTATTGTTCCCTGTCACAGAGTTGTCGGCAGTTTCGGAAATTTGACGGGTTATGCAGGAGGAATCGACAAAAAGGTAAAACTGCTCAAACTTGAAGGCGCCTGGCAGGAAAGATTTTTCGTTCCGAAAAAAAGCACGGCTCCCTGAAAAACAAACGTCATCCTGTAACCGAGGATACTCTTTTATATAAAAACAACCAAACGAATGCCTCCCAAAACCGGAAGCGAAGGCTTTTCGATATGATACGTAAATATATTCCCCGCTGACAGGAATCGATTATTGCGTCCCCTCTCATTTTTGCAACATTTCTTTGGCTTTTTCAGACGCCTCAACCTTTTTTCAACGATCCTTGCCGATTATCTCAAAAAACATTTGCCAAATATTCCGGCAAACCGTTAACAAATATGTTAAATATCAGTCCGGTTCGATTGAGTTCAGACCATGCCTGCTCTTTACTCATTTTATCAAATCTGCCGGTTTACGGAACAACGGAAAATGTTTCAGGCCTGTTTATTTCAATATCAACATCATAACGATCATTAATCAGGATGTAACAACAATTATTTTGCTTACATAATTCTAAGTTTTTTATATTTTCTTCCAATGCCGTTTCTTTTGTAAACCATGTATCATCAAAACGTTTTTCAATAATATCGGCATATTTTTTTATATCCGCGAAATGATTTCGTATATAGTTTCGCGTCATAACCAAACAATAAAACAAAATATGTCGCAAATACGGCACATCAAAACCTTTTTTCCAATCAAAAGGAATATAGGCGCCTTCAACAATAAGATTTTGTTTGTTTTCTATGGCGGTTTTTATCATTTCTCTGACAATCGGCCATAAATATTTTTCTAACTTTTCATCATCTTCCGGAGTTAATGACGTATTGTTGCTGCGTATCAATCCCATTTTTAGCAAATCTATTGATAAGACAGGATATTTATATTTTTCTAACAGCTTTTGGGCTAATAAGGTTTTGCCTGTATGGGACGCCCCGGAAATCAAAATTATCATTTTGCCTAAAAGAAAGATTGTTGGTCAATATTTATGAAATAAGCATACTGCTGAACAAATATGTTTTTCAAGCTTATTTAAATAGTTATCAGTTCCTTTTGAAATGTCACATTTTTTGATCGGCAAACCTCTCAATTCACGGTTCTGATTTAACATGTTTGTATCAAAGGTTAACAGAAAAATAGTTCTGCGTCGATATTGAGGCGCTAAAAAACTGCTTTAATTTTCTTAACCGACTACTTTATAAAAAAAACGGCAGTTCTGACTGCCGTTTACATTGATGACGCTTAACCGACGGTTTACGAGACAATTTTTTTATTACCTGATTTCTCGGTTGGCTGTTGAGTGCCATATCTACGGGAAACACTGTCACCATAAGCCTCATTGACAATTTTTTGTTGAACCTCTGCACGATGCCTGTCAACAATGCGATTAGCTTTAATAAACATGACAACAAAAAAGATAATGCCAACGACAGCCAGAGCAGCAGGAAACCAAATTGGATGATTAACAAAATCCCAAATCAAATTTAAAACGTCTGAAAACTTGTCCATACTTAGAAATATTTTAATTGTTAAACATAATTATATAACTTTATTGCAAGTATAAATACTCCAAAGTAAAAATCAAGAAAATTAAATTGACAATTAATCCAAATTTCCAAAAATTCAATTTTGAAATCTGTAATATCAAACTCTGTTAAGCACTTAACTTACAAAAGAAAAACGGCAGCTTTTATACCTGCCGCTTGTAGTGGTGATCCCAACGAGATTGTCCGCGACATTGCTTCGCAATGCTTGTTCCACGGCGCTCATCGGCTATGGCCGACCGGCGTTCTTACGCCCGCCTTTCGCTTGTAGTCGAACTCGTCCCCACGAGTTCAAATCTCTCTCGGGCTCTTTACAGCTACAAAAAAAACCTCCTTTACGGAGGCTTTTTTATAGTGGTGATCCCAACGAGATTGTCCGCGACATTGCTTCGCAATGCTTGTTCCACGGCGCTCATCGGCTATGGCCGACCGGCGTTCTTACGCCCGCCTTTCGCTTGTAGTCGAACTCGTCCCCACGAGTTCAAATCTCTCTCGGGCTCTTTACCACTATAAAAAAACCTCCTTTACGGAGGCTTTTTTATAGTGGTGATAGTTTCGCAACGAATTTCGAACTTTGGCTAACCAGAGACTATTACCAAGCTACAATGGAAACATACCAGTTAGCCAAAGCATTTTTACAAAATAATCAAGAATATCAGCACTTATGCCAACCGAGAAATTTACCATTCTCGTCAAACTTACACTTATAATGTTGCCGCTTATTCTCAGAGCTACGCCAAAAGACAAAGTCACTCACTTTTTTTGTTCTTAAAACATCAGGGTAAATAATAGAAGTAAATCGAGCCTTATACCCGCCTTTTTCAAATTCAATAAAAAATGGTTGGAGTTCTTTACAAAAACGTCCAAAAAATGTTGAAATTGATGTGTGGGGTTTTGCAAATGGACATTCACACCATTCGTTAACTTTATTTTGAGCTTGTTCCCAAAAATCCCTCAGCAATGATTTTGGGTAACTTTTCGTTGGTTTTAAGTTAACCCTGACTTCAGCATCAATTCCATTAAATTGAAGTACAAAATCCCATTTTTCGGTATCAACATAAGCTTTAATTGCCCAATCTGATGCCAAAACGGAAGCTACATTAAAATATTCCGGTTTCAGAATATCAATGATGTAGCGGCAAATTTTGTGCTTCCATTGTAGCCAATTTTCACGGTCTTTGTAAATTTTTCGAGACCGAGCAGCCTGTTTTATACAGATAACTCCCAAATTTTCCAACATCCACAATTCATCAAAAATTTTAGAATTACTTGCACCTTGGTAACATTCCTTAATCCTTTTTGTAGTTAAAGGAATGTTTTCAAAACAGTTTGACCGAATTTGATGTGAAATAAATTCTTTTAAGGTTTCTTTCATACTTTTTTTCCTTTTCTAAAAAATGTTTTTTTCGTCAAAGGAAGAAAGTCTGAATAAAAAATACCGAACCATTACCCTTGACGGGATTAATTTAGTTCGGTACACAACAAACATGAGCCTAATCGAGCTTTTACAATTTTCGTGCGTAAATTCATTAAAAGACCCAAAGCATCTATAATAAAGCATATTTCGTACAAAAAGTCAAGTAAAATTCCTAAAAATATCGATTCCCGTTATTTCCCTGACCAGGCAATGCGTGCTTTAGTTTTTGATGTATCATTTACCGTGCTTTTAAATTATCATTTGCCTGAGCAGAAAATAATTATTTCCACAATCACTTGCTTTTCTACAACTTTTTACCTATGTAAATACTAGTATACATATTTACTGAAAGTGCCAAATTTGACGACAATATTAGATTTTTCAGAAAAAAAAGCTAAAGATTTTCTTCTAAGAGAAGATAGTTATTCAAATATTGATTTACCAGAATATTTTACATTTGGTGACGTGCTCAACAAAATGGATACTTTGTTACAAACACAGCGTCTTTCTGATAATTATAGTACAATCAAGCCAGAAAATTGTGACGGGGTTAATTATAAAATTATTGCCAATAAAGACGGTATGTATGCTTGGCGTCCTTTTCAGCTTATTCATCCCGCTTTATATGTAGATTTGGTAAATATAATAACAGAGCCCAATAACTGGAAAACAATCTGTGATAGATTTTCTAAATTTAAACAAAATACAAAAATACAATGTGTTAGCATACCTGTTGTTTCCACAGATCCGAACAAAACCCAAAAGTCAAAACAAATATTAACTTGGTGGCGGGAAGTTGAACAATCCTCGCTAGCTCAATCCCTTGATTTTTCATATCTTTATATGACCGATATCACAGATTGTTACGGTTCGATATATACTCATTCAATTGCGTGGGCTTTGCACAATAAAGATGTTATGAAACAACCCACAAGTCGCAAAGATAAGAAATTAGTCGGAAATAAAATTGACCAAAAACTACGGGATATGTCTTACGGACAAACCAATGGTATTCCTCAAGGATCTGTTCTTATGGATTTCATCGCAGAAATAGTTCTTGGTTATGCTGATTTAGAATTGTCAGATAAATTAAATGAAAAAGGTATTGATGATTATTATATTATTCGGTATAGGGATGATTATAGAATCTTCGTTAATAATCAAACAGATGGAGATAATATTACAAAAATTCTAACAGAAGTACTAATTAATTTGGGTTTAAAATTAAATCCATCAAAAACCTGCTCCACTAAAAATTTAATTTTAGGTTCAATTAAAAGAGATAAATTAGATTTATTAACTTCCTTGTTAGCTGAACGATACTTAAAAATTTCGGAAGATGAAGAAGATTATTATGGAACTAACAAAGGAAAAATTAGCACTCAAAAACTATTGTTACAAATTTATGATTTTGCAGAAAAGCATCCAAATTCTGGGCAATTAAAAAGACTACTATCTTCTTTGTATGAAAAAATGGAGATAGAGTGCAAAAAAGATAATGTAGCGGTCTTAATAAGTATTGTTGTTGATTTAGCCTATAACAATCCATCGGTTTACCCTTTATGTACAGCAATTATTAGTAAAATTTTTGAATGTATACCAGGAAAAGAAGAAAAATTAAATTATATTTCAAAAATAAATAAAAAGTTCCAAAAATTACCTAATACTGGCTTTATGGATATTTGGCTGCAACGTATCAGCTATAAAATTTCACCAGATATTACTTATTCTGACAAATTATGTGAAGTTGTTAAAAACAATAGCACACAAATTTGGAATTCGGATTGGCTTAATAAAACATTTCAAAACGCTATTCTTCAATGCAAATTAATTAACGAAAAAGTAATAGAAAAGATGACCCCTGTTATTAGCCAAAAAGAAATTGATGCCTTTCAACCTCAATATGACGATTTTAACTGGGAGGATATAGGAAGTTAATACAAGCATTTACGTTTTTTATTGGATGTTTATTGAAACTTATCTCCCACAAACTTTACAAGCCCTTGCTCCTTAAGCTTGGGCTTTTTGTTTGGTGGTTTTGATACAGTTCTTTGTGCATTTTTTAGCCCACTTACAATCGGGGCTATGATAAATATAGGTTTCCGTATTCATAACCACCGTTTGATTATCTGCCGCCAAAGCTGGGGATACCAAAAACAGAATTATTAATAAAGAAAGTAATTTTTTCACAGTAACCCTCAATTAATTAGTTTTAGCATCAATTTAGTCCCTTACAAAATACATCATATCGGCTTATTTATTCAAATTCCAGAGGGTTTTTGATGATTTCGCTTGATTCTAATGAATATGCCTTATAAAGTAAATTTGAGCAGATTTTCTGCTTAGGGCGTCGAAAACCCTTTTATATCTACAGTCGTGTGCACACGACTTTAAACAGTGCCGGCCTCTTGTCTATGGACGGATGTCGGTGAATAAGGTCTTGGCCAAATAAGCCGAGCCGTTTGTAGATATACGGTTTTCGAACATCCGCCCGCCTTTCTTTATGAACGGTGGGTTTTGTTTAACTAGTTAACAAGGATGTTTAATCGTATGAAAAAATCTTTATTAATGACAACCGCACTTGTCGCCGCTTTTTCGGCAACAAATGTTTGTGCGGAAGATTGGACAATCAGTTCCAAAGAAACAATCACAGATGAATTCATCTCCAGAGATAATGTTACCGTTGCAACTGGTGGAGATATAACCATTTCAGGAAATAACAGTGGAATTATTTCTAATGGTAACTTTACAATGGAAGACGGTAGTTTGACTGCTTCTTCCAATGGCGGAAGTGCTGACACCGGCGTATTTGTAAGAGGTGTAAGTTCTTCTGCAACCATTGAAAACGGTACTATAAATTTAACCGAAGCCCGTATTGCCAAAGGTGAGGAAGACACTGATACAACAGGTGATGTTAATATCTCTGGAGGAAAAATCACCTTAAACAATCAAGCTTATATTGAAATGTATGATACCAACACCGGAAGTGTCAATTTAAGTGGTGGTGAACTCAATATTAATGACAATTCTGGGATATTGTTAGACGGTGCTAACGACTTCACAATGACGGGCGGCTCTTTAACCGCAACATCAAACAGCAACAGTGCCGATACCGGTGTTTTTGTTAAAGGTAACGGGGCTGATGTTAATATTCAGGGCGGTGACATTAATTTAACCGATTCCCGCATTTATAAGGGCAACGATACCGCTACGACCGGTGACATCAATATCTCCGGTGGTAACATCACTTTGAATAAAAATGCTTATATTGAAATGCGTAAGGAAAATACCGGTAACGTTAATATGACTGGCGGCAAATTGGTTTTGAACGAAAATTCGGGATTATTACTTAATACCAATGACGACCAGGGAATTGACGGAAATGCTATCAAACTTATTGTAAACGGAGATGACGCAACTATTACCGCAAACGGAAGCAACCAAATTAGTGGTGATATTGACTTCACTAAAGGAACAATCACGGTAACCAACGGGGCTAGTTTAACCTCTGGCGATATTGCAATGAAAAGCGAAAATGCCAAAATTGACCTGTTAGGCAAACTCAATACCAATGTCAATGGTTCCGGCAATCTCTGTTTCAAAAACTCTGCCGCCAATGTCAGCGGTAATGTCACCGGTTCCAGTTTGTCTTTTGACACCGACCATTCTTTAAGCAAGGCAATTGGCGGGACAATCAGTAATATAACGGCATTGAATGTCAACAAAGGTACTTTGACTTATGACAAAGATGCTGGTTCAATCGGTAATGTATCGGTTGCCGGTGGAGCTGGTTTAGATATCGGAACCAACAAATTATCTGCAACAACGGTTAATTTTGCCGATAATTCAACACTTGGTTTGAAAATTGCTTCGGCCGATAATTACGGTCAAATCAATGCAAATACAATCAACATCGGTAATGATACTACAATGAAAGTTACCTTGGATAGCGGTGTCGTTGCAAATGGTGAGACCAAAGATTTTGACTTTTTACAAGGTTCTGTAACCGGTGATTTTACCAATAAAATTGCCGACAATAATCGTTATGATATTAGCTTTGAAGACGGTTCATTCAAAATTACGGGAACAGCCTCGGCTTCCGATGTTGTAGCTAACGCCGGTGGTTCTGCCACAAACGCAGCCACAGCCGAAGCTTGGGATACTTTAACATCTTCATCAACGGCAAGCCCGAAAGCCAAAGCAGTTGCTTCGGTACTAAGTGATCTTTCACAAAATAATGAACAGGCTTATGTCGCAGCCTTGACAGCAGTTGCTCCCGAGGTTGCGCCAATGGTCCAGAAAACTCAGACTGAAACCGCTAATCAGGTATTTGGCGCTGTATCAACTCGTTTAACCGGAGGTTCTGTTTCTACCGGTGCACAAGGTATGTCTTCTGGTGACAATATCTTCAAACGTGGTGCAATGTGGGTTCAGGGTATGTTCAATAAATCCAAATTGGACGATACTTCTAAAGCTAAGGGTTTTGACGCAGATTCTAATGGTATTGCATTCGGTGCCGAGAAGTTTGTAACCGATGATACGAAAGTTGGTATTGGTTATGCCTACACAAATACCGATATTGACGGTTTTATGCGTGATACTGATGTTGATACCCACACCGCTATTTTGTACGGCGAATATAAACCGTCTAACTGGTATGTAAACGGTATCGCAACATACGGTTGGTCTGATTACTCCGAAGACAAGAGTGTTGCCGGCGTTGGCGTCAAAGCTGACTACGATGTCGAAACATTCGGCTTACAAGCAATGACCGGTTATGATATGAACATCAACGGTGTTAACATTACACCAGAAACAGGTTTGCGTTATGTCCACATTAAACAGGACGCTTATAAAGATTCTGCCGACCAAAAGGTTTCTGGAAATGACAGCGATATTTTGACCGGTGTCATCGGTGCAAAAGTCAGCAAAAACTTTGAGCTGTCTAACGGTATAAACATCAAACCGGAAGCCAGAATTGCCGCAACCTATGATTTGATGAATGATGATGTTAATTCGGTTGTAACTCTGGCCAATGGTTCGGCTTATACTGTTGACGGTGAAGTTCTTGACCGTTTCGGAATGGAATTTGGTGCCGGTGTAACTGCGGAAGTCAACGACAATGTCGAACTTTCGCTTGGTTATGAGGGTAAATTCCGTCAGGACTACCAAGACCACACCGGCTTGATTAACGCTAAATATAAGTTCTAAAAACAGACCAACCAATTTAAAGCTCCATACTTGATAGTATGGAGCTTTAATTAATTTGCTTTGATTTCAAATACAAACTGTTACCTTGAATATATACTATTAAACTTCTTATGCAAGCATAACGTAAAAAATGTGATAAATAAAGACTTCTTAATTGCAAACTCTAATTGTTTATGTAAACTAGTCATCATTATATAAAATTACATAAATTTAAAATCTGGAGATCTTCTGATGAGTGAATATATATTTAGAAATAATACAAATATTGGAAATTTGGAAGCTGAAACAGATTTATTTTTAAATAAGTGTTTTATAGAAACAGAAGCTTACAAGACGTTATCATCATTTAAGGATGATAACGGAAATAATTTAAAAAGAATTATAGTCGGAAGAACTGGTTCAGGCAAAACAGCTTTACTTGAATATATAAGAAAAGATTCAGTTATATCAGACCAAGCAGAATTAGAAGCAGAAACAACTATTTTTGATTATATAAAGAATAATAAATTTATTAATAATTTAATGCAAAATAATGTTGATTTAAAAATCTTTTTTAAAGCTTTGTGGAATCACGTTATTCTTGTAAAAGTACTCACTTTATTAAAGGAAAATAAGACTTTTCTGACTCAGTTGAAAAATAAATATAAAGAACTTGAAACATATATTGATAAGTATGAACCAACTTTCTTTACAGATGATGCGTTAAATATTATAACTGAAACTTTTCAAAATGATATGGAAGCAAAGCTGAATTTTAAGGTTTTGGGTCTTGTTGGCTCATCAAGTAATGATAGAAAAAAAGAAATTCAAGGGCAAACAAATGCTTATGTAAATCAAGAATTATTATCAAAACAACGTAAAATAATTAACTATTTAAAATCTGATTTCAGATGGGATAGACAGAAAAAACTTTTTATATCAATTGATGATTTAGATAAAAGTTGGATCGCAGATTTTAAAATTAAGTATGGCTTTATTAATTCTTTGATGGATTCTATCAGAGAATTCTTATCTTTACAAAATCTAAAAATTATCATTTCAATTCGCACTGATATCCTAGAGGGAGTATATGAAAATAATTTTAGGCAAGAAGAAAAAGATTTATCGTTATTAATGCCTTTAGAATGGTCAAAAGATGAAATTCGAGATTTACTGGATAAACGAATTACTTATCTTTTAAAAGATAAATATCAGAAACTTGTTTCTCCTAAGTTGAAAGATATTTTCAATTTTTCTATAAATGGAGAAAAGGCTGATGATTTTATTCTAAATAGAACAATGCTTAGGCCTAGGGATGCTATAGACTTCGTAAATAAATGTTTTTGTGCTGCAAATGGTAAAACAACAATAAGCTCGGAAGATATTACAACAGCTGAAGAATATTTTTTTGATTCTAGAAAAAAAGCATTGAAAGATGAATGGAAAGCACTTTATCCAGAAATAGATACCCATATAGACATTTTATTAAAATTCATAAAAAAGCAAACCTTCAATATAGAAATGCTGATAAAAATAAAAAATGATATAAAAGAAAAGCTCATCGCAACTAACAATATGGAAGACGTTGTTGTTGAAAAAGCGATTGGAGACAAAGAACTAGTAGAAACGCTTTTGGCAATCTGGTTCAAAATAGGCATTATTGGAATAAAAAAAGATAAAAATGTTATTTTATATTCGAGTTTTTCTAAGAGATATCTAAATGTGACTGATTATGAAAAAGATTTTTACATTCATCCTTTATTTTGGAGACGGTAATAATTGAATATTCTATGTAACAAATTCTATTCTATAAGAAATGCTTTAATAAATTCGTGGCATTTGTTGGGGTGCGGGCTGTAAGGACATTTTCCGCCGTGGGGTTTGGGAGCTTGCTTGCCACAATATCGGCAGACATAGCCCTTTTTATTCAACTGTTCACGGAGCTTTTTCATCTCTAGTCGGAAAACCGCCAATAAATTTGCAAGTTCTATTTTTTCATTCGGGTCTGTTAATTTTTTCATCGGTAATAAACTCCTGATATATTGTTTTTTATACAACTAAATTATCAACTAATTACCTGATTTTTCATAATATTTTACTTGCAATTTGTAGTAGAATATGTTATATTTAATCATAATAAAAATTGATTCGATTCGTTTTTATTATAAATCACAAAATATACAAAACCGAGTATAGCGCTGTTTTTTAGCAAGGGCAGCAAAGGTTTTGTATGTTTGAAAGTGAGGTGTAATAATGTGGCTCTATACTGATGAACTGAAAATAAATTGGTTAGAGTCGATTACATCTCAATCCAACAATCGGAGCTTCAACCCAGTGTTGAGGCTCTTTTTTTATTTTAAAGGCGAGAAAATGAATATAGAAAAAATAAGACAATTAAACGATTCGTTTCGCAAGTCATTTAACGGTGGACGGATGATTATTACCCCTTGCGTGCAATCATTAACCGATGATGTCCGAAATGAGCTTATGAAACAAGTTCAGGAGTTTGATAATTTTACCGAGGACAATGATCCATACGGAGAACACGACTTCGGTGCAATAAATTTCAAAAACGATACGTACTTCTGGAAAATCGACTATTACGACACCGATTATAATTATTTCAGTCCTGACCCCAGCGACCCGAATGTCACAAATCGGGTTTTAACCATAATGAGAGGGGACGAATATTGACGGCAGTCATCAGTCAGGGATTTACCTATTTATGTGGATGTTTTGCAAGTGTCATTTCTACCACAAAAGCCGTAAATGGAATAAAGCACCTCAAAACAGATTACCAAAGGGAACTCCTGCATACACTTTATGAACATTTAGACAACTGCCGAGAACTGCTTGAGGTTCATAAAACAGGTTCAACCAATGCACAACTGGAAGACTACCTTTTTTGCATTGGCGAAAAGTTAAAAACTGATTTCGACATATCCATTAAGGTTTCCCGCCCTCTGTTAAGAAAGAAAATATCGGTCGATGAAGTGATAAACCAGATTAAACGATATTCAGAAATGCCTGACACTGCCGTTTTAATCGGGCTAGAGGGCAAATACTCACATTGGACGACCGTTGACAAGGTTATGAGTTCAATCAAACTCCTTGACAGCGGCAGTATTAAACAAATCCCCATCCGCAACATTCCGCAAATTCACCAAATCAGCAAGAACGATGTGTATGTTATCAAAGCGAGGGTATGCAAATGAAGTATACCGTGCTTTCACAGATGATTTTATGTGCAATCTACATCAAAAATACGGTTCATTGTACAGGTGTAAACCAAAGTTACAAATATCAATTTCACACAAAGGAGCAAAAAATATGATTTTTAATTACAAGAGAGTATCGACCACCGACCAAAGCACCGAACGCCAACTTTTAGATATTGTGTGCGACCGTGCCTATATCGAAAAAATCAGCGGTAAAAATACCGACCGTCCTGAATTGCAGGCTATGTTGCTGAATATTCGTGCCGGTGATGTTATCAATGTTCATTCAATGGACAGACTTGCCCGCAACACTAAAGACCTGTTAAATTTGGTTGAGGAGATAACCAGTAAAGGGGCTAAAATTGTTTTTCACAAGGAGAATTTGACTTTTGCCGCCGACAAACAAGATCCTTATCAAAAAATGATGATGACGATGTTAGGAGCGGTAGCGGAGCTTGAGCGTAATTTAATCCTTGAACGCCAACGAGAGGGAATTGCCCTTGCCAAACTTCACGGCAAATATAAAGGCGGTCAACCTAAACTAACCGCCCAACAAGTTGAGGAAATAAAAGCGCTCATTACCAATCGCACACCGATTACCCAAATAGCCAAACAATATGGCATCTCCAGACGTACCGTGTATAATTACCTGAATAATTAACTCCCATTTTCAATGTCTCTAATAATATTGCGTAAAATTTCTTTACCTTTCCCACCTGCAAAAGCTAAATCATATATTTTGAAACGCTTAAGATGAGTGAAGTTTGTATAAATTGCTTTATACGTCATACTCGTATTTTTTAATCCGACTGTTAAATCTCTTCTCGTAAATGTTCTTTTCCCGCCAAATAAGGCTTTAAAGCTATATTGAATTGCAGATTCCAAATCATATTGAGGCCTCACAACAAATGGTCTGATACGACTTTCCGGAAAATATTTTTTTATTGCTTTTGCTAACTTTGACTTTTCCCAACGTGTCAATGTACGAAAAAATATTCCGTGAATATGCGGTGTCATCAAAGTACCGTCTTGCTGAAAAGATATCCGAGGAAATTCATCTAAAGCAACATTAGCGATATAATCATATCCTTTAAAAATCTTTTTTATTTTCTTTTGAAATGACTTGTATTGAAAATTCCAGTTATCCTGTCCGAAGTTATATTTATCGACAACAACCGTAAACATTGAGATGTTATCGCTACCGATAATTGGTTCCAAATATGAATAAACAACATCCGAAAAGTTTTTGAGGGCTAATGGTTGCATCATTCCAAACCCTGCTTGACTACTAACATACCGTATCAACTTACTTTTTATATAAACATTCTTAACATACAAATCGATTGCTCTTGTTACTTTTCTTAATTGTAAATTTGCGTTCTGTTCAAATTTTTCTGAAAAAGTTTTCATTTGTAATCCCTTTATTTTATTTAACTGCATTATGTTTTGATTATGTTTGTATACATAATTGCGATTTTTTAACCAAAACGTTGTAATACAACGTTTTGAAAAAGGGGGATTGGCTTTATCCCCCTCTCAAAATTTTCACTTCAATTTTATAAAATCAAAAGCATCAAGTCGCTTGAGCAGAGCCATATCTATACTTTTATACACTTCGTTACCCACAACCCAAATGACATAATTTTTATCTTTGATGTTGTTTGCTTGGAAGAATTTGACGGTTTTATCTCCCAAAGACTGCTTTTGAAATTCAGAAGTCGAAGTCACGGTGTCCGCATTGTTATTGTCATCCTCGCCAATGTCATCGTCTTCCGCCTCCTCTTCATCATAGTCTTCTGTATCATCGTCGTCATCTCCAAAAGGTAATTCTAACTGTTTGTCACTATCGTCATCATCATTATCATTCACATTGTCTGTATCATCCTCATTTTTCGAGCGAAAATTAGCAAAATAATCAATTCCATATTGCCTTAAGTTTTCTTCAGCTGTGTCCAAATCATAGCTCAAGCTGTCAAACCGTTTCAAAACCCTAACATACGTTCTGATTCTTGCTTTAACACGTTCATCATCGCATTTATCAGATACCCCCAATGCTAGCATTAAAATCATTTTTATCGGTTTTTTAACCTTGTATTTAATACCTGCCTTTGTACATCTTTTTTTGATTAGCTTTGGGTTGTAATGAAGATAAATGTCATAACAACCAAGAATAGCTTCTTGTATATGTTTTCGACCCTTTAGCTCAATTGTATCAAAAGCTTCAAAAGCCTTTTTAATATTCGTGAATTTCTCTTTCAGTTGTTTTTTATTAAATCCTGACATCAGAATTCTCCCTATTTTCTTTATCCGCATAGTAGAGGGTGAGGTAAAGTTTCAATAAACGGTCATAGATAGCCAGAGCTTCGTCGTCAGACAAAACTTCATTAGGATACCACGATTTGATTATATCAGCTTTCTTCATCTCTATTATTTGGACAAAATTAAAACACAGTCGCCTGACTGGAAAGACAACTCATTTGCCTTACGAAGACGAGAAAATCACAATAACCACCATCATTCAATTTGTTTGTTTATAAGGATTTTATTGCAATTGCCTAACGATATTGAAACAATTATTGAATAAATCTAATAATCATCATTAGAAACAAACAAATTGCTTGTTTTGTCTAAAATGACATAATATTATTGTTTTTAACAATTGGAGATTTGAAAATGATAACAAATGCCGTTTTATTCAGACGAGTTTCAACCACTATGCAGGAACGCGACGGAAACTCTCTTCAAAATCAACGGGAGATGCTAACTGAATATTGTCAGAGAAAAGGGCTGACTATAATTAAAGATGCAGAAATAGTTGAAAGCAGCACCAAAGGGGAACGCAAAAAATTTATGGAAGTAATAAAATTCTGCCAACACCAACGTGGTGGTGTTGCTTTAGTTTGTTTGAAGACTGACAGATTGTTCCGTAGCTTCAAGAATTATACATTGATTGATGAAATGAGACAAAGCGGGCAACTTGAACTTCATCTGACTCAAGATAACTTGATATTAAATAAAACTTCCAAAGCCGGAGATTTAACCATACTCGGCTTAAATGTCGTTATGGCTCAAAACTATACCCTAAGCTTACGAGATAATGTGATTTACGGTATGGACTATTCAGTCAATCAAGGGCGGTGTATGTCGAAAGCTCCCGTGGGTTATTTAAATATAAGAACATCAGACGGGAAAGCCACCGTCATTGTCGATAACGAACGGGCACCGATTATTCAGAAACTTTTTGAACAATATGCAACGGGGCTTTATTCAGTTAAGGATATGATGAAAAAATGTAAGGAATGGGGACTGGTCAACCGCTCTTCGGGAAAAGCGGTTAACACAAGTACGATTCACCGCATACTAAACAACAGATTTTACATTGGGGAAATGTTATATAAAAACCAGTGGTACAAACATAACTACGAAACTTTAATTGCTCCCGCACTATTTAAAACGTGTCAGGACATTATGCACGGTCGCAAACCGGAAGAACCTAAACACTTCAAAACCACCGAAAAGCCCTTTATCTTTCGGGGATTGATAACTTGTGGGGAATGCGGTTGTATAATTAGCAGCGACCGTAAAACAAAACCCAGCGGTAAAGAATACGTTTACCTCAAATGTTCGCACTTCAAAGGGAACTGCAAAAATCCTCAGGTTAATGAAAACGTTGTTTTACAACAAATCGAAGATGAGTTAAAGAATCTGTCCGTACCGCAAGAGATAATGAGCTATCTCAGGTCAGATATGGAGAAAATTATAAACCGACAGAATGAAGCCCATAACCGTGAGGTAAAAACCATTCGCAAGAAATACGATGACTGTCAGAATAAAATCAAGCGTCTGCGGTCTTTGTTATTGGAGGGGCATATATCACCGGAAGAATACCGTGATATGAATGAAGACCTCAAAAACGAGCAATACGAACTCGAGGGGAAGTCGGAACTACTGACCGAAGCCGATGAAAAGTTTTCAATCGCTGTCGCCACCATACTTTCCTTGGGTAATAATGCGTACCAAATCTTCCAGAGTTCGAAAGTAGAAACAAAAAGAGAGATTTTACACATCTTACTTTCGAACTTGAAATTGCAAGACCGCAAAATCTCTTATACGCTTAGAAAACCTTACGATTACATCAGGTCTTTAAACAAAAAAATACCCTCAAAAACTGAGGGTATTGCAATTGGTGATCCCAACGAGATTCGAACTCGTGTTACCGCCGTGAGAGGGCGATGTCCTAGGCCACTAGACGATGGGACCGTGTTTTGTTTGTGCTTTTAACCCATATTTTCGTTTTTGGCAAGCTTTTTTATTAAATTTGTATCATTATCGGCAAAAGATTTTAATCAAAAACCTCTTTCTACAGCAACATGGTACCCCTTCAAACATTCGCCGCAGCAATATCCGCCCCGCCGAGACAAGGGCATGATTATCTTTCCGCTTGGTTCTCAATTACATTTGTGATCTTTTTAAACAGGCCGGCTTCAGGCATTTGATTCATAGCGGCATTTTTTTCTTTAATGCTCTTAATATTCTTGGCGCGATTGATAGCTATTTTGCGCTGAAGCATCTGCTCACTGTTAAGATACCGTTTTTCCTCACATGCTCCGACTTTAAAATCGACAAAATCAATTGCCCATTTTCTAAGCGCTCTCTTACATGGTTCATAAGCAGCGGCTTGTTCAACCAGTGCTGCCTGCTCCTTGCTCAACAAATAGCTTTTACTGTGTTCGCCCAACTTTACAGAATCGACGTCGCAACCCGACCAGCTTTCCGTATCCACCCTGATGCACGCAGCATCGCCCTCATTTAAATATGTATATTTGGTAAATGAATCGGCGCTGTCCCTGCTTCCCAAAAAATGTTGTTTTGACATATGTCACCTCCTTATAAAACACTTCTGTTTCATGCGCCGGCCGTATCAGCCAGCGCCTTCTCCCAGGTGCTGAGACCGATCAGGCTCCAGTCAACGGGAATATGATCAACAATTTTCATATCGGCAAAATAACTGTCCTTGATATTGTCGCCGAGCAGCGTTTCTACCATTACCACTTCTTTGGCCTTTTTCAGCTTGTCGCGAATATCGGGATGGATATAATCCAAAATGATCTTTTGTTCGCGGTTACGCAGAAAAACGGCATGGTCTTTGCCGTCATAAATGATTTGCGGCGCAGCGGGATTGTCTTTTTTGGCGGTGAGAAAAATATAAAGTTCGCCGCCGTCGCCTTCTGCCACCACAAACTTTTTTTCGGTTACGTATTCGCTCACCGGCCGTCTCCGCCTATCCGTTCTGCTTTTTGGCGTTCATGAACATGTTCTGCACATTCTTCGCCACTTTGCGCATTTGCGACTTTGCCGCCTCTTTCACTTGATAAACCGGCACGGAATCAATGATTTTTCCGTCACGGTCATAACGGTTGACCACCGTCCCCGTATAGCGGCCGTCCTTATCGTACAGCTTTTCGCCGTTTTCTGCCTGTGCCACCATAAAATGAGTCGCGGAAACGATCATCGTATTCAACGCCGTGCGATCACTGTTCTCCGGACCGTCGAAATGCTTTTCGCCTATCATGCCGAAAGCGCCGCCCATTGAGGCAATTGCCTGCAGCCCGCCGGCATAAATCTGCCCGGCGGTTTCGGCATTTTCAACTTTCCCCATACCTTGCAGAGCTTTATAGGCCAGAAAAGCCGCGGCCAGATGCTTCACTTTGACGTTTCCTAACACTTTTTGGTTTAAAACATGCCGGTCGAGGTTATCCATAAACTCCTGCATTCTTTTGATGACGGTTCTGCTTTCGCCCGCTCTCATTTTACGGTGCTCCTTATATTATCCTGTTTGTCAACATATCACGATTGGACAAAAAAGTCAACAACAGACACTACCAGTTGATCAGGTGGTTCAAATAAGCATCGACAAAAGCGGCGCGCTGATTCTGGTAGTCGAGATAATAGGCATGTTCCCATACGTCAATGGTCAGAATCGGCGTAAAACCATGGGCAACCGGGGTATCGGCATTGGAGGTCTTGACCACCCGGAGCATACCGTTGTCCTCAATCAGCCAGGCCCAGCCGCTGCCGAACTGGGAAACGGCCGCCGCCTTAAATTCCTCTTTGAACTTTTCCACCGATCCGAAATCGCGTTCGATTTTGGCCTTCAGCTCCGCGCCCGGTTCGCCGCCGCCGTTTTTGCGCATGGATTTCCAGAAAAAGGCATGGTTCCAGGCCTGTGCCGCATTGTTGAAAATGCCCGCGGCCTCCGGCTTGCCGACGGTCGAACGGATGATGTCGTCAAGATCCATGGACGCATACAGGGTGTCTTTGATCAGGTTATTTAAATTGTCAACATAGGCCTTATGGTGCTTGCCGTAATGAAACTCCATCGTCTTTGCCGAAATATAGGGTTCCAGCGCATCCATGGCATAAGGCAGTGCGGGTAATTCAAAAGACATTTGATCCTCCTTGAAAACAAATTGAAACACAACCATTATATAAGCACAATCGGCGCCGTTTCATCAAGACAAATCTGCAGATGCGCCGGCAAATAAAAAAATCCTGTTAATAAATGTTAACATTTCCGAAAAAAAGTTAACATTTATAATTTTGTCATATATGATGACAGACAAAAGAGAATTTTAGCGGCAAGGAGGCTCGAAATGCGTGTTTTATTGGTTGAAGACGACTATGCGGTTTCTCAAAGCATTGAAACCATGCTGAAAAAAGAAGGAATGATCATAGATACGACGGATTTGGGCGAAGACGGACTGGAAATCGGCAAGCTTTATGACTATGACATCATCATTCTCGACCTGATGCTGCCCGACATGAACGGATACGAAGTGCTCAAACGCCTGCGTTCGGCCAAAATCGAAACGCCGGTGCTGATTTTGTCCGGCCTGACCGAACCTGACAAAAAAGTCAAAGGGCTGGGTTACGGCGCCGACGATTACCTGACCAAGCCGTTTGACCGGGCCGAACTGCTGGCCAGGATTCAGGCTGTTGTCCGTCGTTCCAAGGGGCATGCCAACTCCGTCATCCGCACCGGCGACGTCGAAGTCAACCTCGATACCCAGACCGTCAGCGTCAACGGGGAAACCCTGCACCTGACCGGCAAAGAGTACGGCATTATGGAGCTGCTTTCCCTGCGCAAGGGTTCGACGCTCAACAAAGACCAGTTCTTAAACCATCTTTACGGCGGCATCGACGAACCGGAACTGAAAATCATCGACGTGTTTATCTGCAAACTGCGCAAAAAGCTGGAAAAGGCCTCGGGCGGCAAAAACTACATCGAAACCGTCTGGGGGCGCGGCTATGTCCTGCGTGATCCGGACGAAAAAATTTAAGCGTTTCGTTTTCATCAAAAAAGCCCCGTTTGCCACGGGGCTTTCGACATTTTATACGGATGTCACGCACAAGCGGCGGCAACGCTCTTTCAGGCACGGCCGGTATGCAGGCTGACGCGGTTGACGTCAAAGCCCAGCTCGTCCACCGCCCGCTGCCACTTTTCCTCGTCTTTGGTCTTAAACAGCAGGTCCGGTGACGGTTCCACCACCAGCCAGTTGTTGTAAATGATTTCCTGTTCCAGCTGCCGCGGGCTCCAGCTGCTGTAGCCGAGCGCTATCAGGTTATAGCGCGGTCCTTTGCCGAAAGCGATGTCGTTCAACACGTTGACGGAGGAAGAAACGGCAAATTTGTCGTCGATCGGCAAAGTTCCCTCTCCGCGATAGTCCAGACTGTGCAGGACAAAACCGCGGATCCGTTCCAGCGGACCGCCCTGATGAAGGACGATCGGCTCAACCGGCGCCGTGCAGCCGATGTTAAACTGGCTGATGAGGTCGGAAAAATAAAACTCTTTCAGCTGTTTGTTCACCATAAAGCCCATGGCGCCTTCCTGATTGTGCATGCAGATATAGACCACCGAACGCGAGAAAACGTCGTCATCTATATGCGGCATGGAAACCAGACATTTGCCGGTAAGATAATTGTTGACCATTTTCACCCGCACCATTACTATTTGTTAAATCATGGTATATATAATAACATGGATCGGGGTATTTTTAAACTGCCAAATAAACGGGAACAATGAAAAAATTTTTTAAAGTAACGGTATTGCTGACGCTTCTTCTGCTCCGCTTCCCGGCGGCGGCGGAAGAAAAGCCCACGGTCATTTTGAACCTTGAGGAAAAGCCGCAGAGCCGGCCGGTCAGCCTGGAGGAAACCGTCACCCGTTTTCTTGATTCCGCAAAATACTTCGAACAAAAATACCCCGGCGAACTGATCGACGGCGACATTCACGAAGACATTGCCCGGCACCATCCCGAATTTACGCCGCAGGAAGTTTACGACTATCAGCAGTATCTGCGCGGCGGAATGAAAGTTTACCGCTATATCTCGGGGCTGATCGACAAATACAAACAAGCCCTGATTACGCCGGAAGAGCCGCCGCTTGTTGCCGACGACAGCGAATATGACCTCAGTTCTCCCGATTTTGACTATATCGACGCCGACGGCACGGTTGTGGTGCAGGACTTCAAAAAAATCATTTCTTACAGTCAAAATCCGCGCGAGATCAAGGCCTATCGGGCCAAATTTGCCAGCGAAGGCGCAAAAACGGGAAAAATGAAAGACTTTGAGGAGCTCGGCCACATCTTTTCCCGACTGGAATTAAAAAAAATCCTGTTTTATGACATTTTTTACGACAATCCGCTGACCGGCAACCGCGGAATCGGCAAATGGCAGACCAAGGACGACTTCAAAATCCGGCTGATCACCGTTCAGAGCGGCGTCAACAAAAAGCAAAAAACGGAAGGACTGCTGCATCTTCTGATTCCCGACGGGTACTTCATAACCGCCGTTGACAGCGCACAATACACGAAGCCGGAAATCCGTTTTGACAACTCGGAAAACCTGAAAAAGGCGGAATATACGCTGCCGCTTCCCGCCCGTCTTGCCGGCAGCCGGGAAGACTGGACCGTTTACGTCGGCGAAACCGCCGTTCCCTTTACCGCGGAAGCGGCCGATCCCTCGCGGCCGATGACGCTGAGAGCGGACGTCAAACTCAATTTGTGCCGCAGCAAAGGCCAATGCGAAACCGTTCGGCTGACTCCGGAACTGCAGCTGCAGCCCGGCCATACCCGCGACAGTTCGGTCGCTACCTATGTCCGCATGATGTCCGGCTTCCTGAGGCCGCAGCAGCAGTCGGAACTGAAAATCGGCTCTTTCTCCCTAAAAGAAATGCAGACCGGGGGACAAGTGCTGACATTGACCGTTGACAGTCCGGAAACGATAGAATCGTTTAACATATTCGTCGGCAACGATGCGGGACTTGCTTTTGAGCGTCCCCGGGTTCGCATTGACGGCAGCCGGGCCACCGTCCGCCTGCTGCCGCTTGACGACAAATCTGACGCCGAGGGAAAAGAATTTGAAATTACCATTGAAGCCAACCGCAAATATGTTTTGCGCCAGACGCTTTCCCCCGTCCGCGGCAATGCGCCCGAACCCGACCGCAGGAATCTCCTGACGGCAATGTTTGCCGCAGCGGTAATCGGCGGTCTGCTGCTCAATTTCATGCCCTGCGTCTTTCCGGTGCTGTCGCTTAAGCTGCTTTCGCTGACGAAATTCGGCGCCCGCAACGTTTCTTCCGTCCGCCGCAGCTTTGCCTTTACCCTGCTCGGCATCTGGCTGTCGTTTGCTTTGCTGGCCGTCATGCTGGCCGGGCTGAAACAACTGGGAGAAAACGTCGGGTGGGGCATGCAGTTTCAAAACCCGTGGTTTGTCAGCCTGATCTTTTTTGCCGTCCTCCTTTTTGTCGCCCAGATATGGGGTATCGTCGAAATCAGGGTTCCCCGCTTCGTCAGCCGCACGACAGACAGCGAAAACCGTCTGCTTCATTTTCTGACCGGCATCTTTGCCGTGCTGATGGCCACCCCCTGCACGGCGCCTTATCTCGGCACCGCGATCGGTTTTGCCCTGGCCGGAAACTATGTTGACATTTTTGTCATTCTCGGCGGCGTTGCCCTCGGATTGTCGCTGCCTTATCTGCTGCTGTGGCTGTTCCCGGGGCTGGCGCTTATTCTGCCGCCGCCCGGCGGCTGGATGAAAAACGTCAGCCGTTTCATGCTTTTCATGCTGATGCTGACTCTGTTCTGGCTGCTGCATATCGCCGCCAGCCAGTCCGGTTGGTGGCCGGCCGTTCGTCTGGCCGTGTACGCCCTGCTGTTCTGGCTGTTTTTATGGCTGCGGCATCTCAGCCTCAACCTCGACTATGAAAGCCTGCCGCCGGCCGTCAGGAAAAAAGCGGCGGACCGGATGGGGCTGATTTTTGCCGTCTGCGCCTTTCTCGTTTTTGCCGGCGCTTCGGTCGACAACCATTACGCCGCCGCCCGGAAGGAAGAACAAATCAGGCGCGACAACCTTGCGTCGATTACCATGGAAAAGGTCGGACAATATGTCCGGGAGGGCAAAACGGTCATCGTTACCGTCAGCGCCGACTGGTGCCTGACCTGCCGTTTCAACGACATCATGGTTTTTGAAAACCCGGCAATTAAACAAAAAATCCAAAACCGCGGGGTGGTTATGCTTAATGTCGACTGGACCGTCAGCAACTCGGAAACGGCGGAATTCATGAAAAAATTCGGCCGCAGCGGACTGCCGTTTTACGTTTTGTTCAGCCCGCTCGTTCCCGACGGCATGGTGTTGCCGGAAATTTTAAGCGAACAGGAACTGAAACTGCTGATTGACAACATGAGCCTGTTCAGACCAAATTCCTGATCGCGTTTCTGGCCAGTTCGTCCACCCGTTCGTTTTCCGCATGGCCGGCATGGCCTTTTACCCAGATCCAGCGGATTTCGTGCCCGCCGGCCAGTTCGTCCAGCCGCTGCCACAAATCGACGTTTTTGACCGGTGATTTCTTGTTGCTGGTTTTCCAGCCGTTTTTCTTCCAGTTGGGCAGCCAGCGGGTGATGCCGTCCATTACATATTTGCTGTCGGTATAAAGGGAAATGTCGCACGAGGTTTTTAACGCCGCCAGCGCGCTGATGACCGCCGTCAGCTCCATCCGGTTGTTGGTGGTTTCCTTTTCTCCGCCGGAAAGTTCCTTTTCAACCCCGCGGCAGCGCAGCAACGCCCCCCAGCCGCCGGGGCCGGGATTGCCGGAACAGGCGCCGTCGGTAAAAATTTCAACCCGGATCATTCCAGTTCCCCGCTCAAAAACTCGCTGAAAAACTCATTTAACAGCAACGTCGGATCGGCGTCTTCGCGCATGGTTCTGGCCACAAACGAACGCAGCCGGTTTTTGGGAATATAAATGCGAAAGTTGCGCGGCGCGGTACCGTCGGCGCCAATAACGCCGTCCAACAGAAAATCGCTTTCAATATAAGGCGACAGAATAATTTCCACGTTGGTGAAACGGACGATGCTGCGCGGCGGCACCCTCAGTTCCGGCCGGGTGATCAGGTTCAGCTGCCCTTCCAGCCCGGGAATGCTGTCCATCTGATTATAATTCAAGAAACGCACTTTGTTATATTCGCCGCCGTCTGTCGTTACCGTGCAGGAAAGATAAAGCTCGCGGGCAATAACGTTGCTCTGATTGTGGCCGCGGACGGAAAAGCTGATTTTCAGATACCGGTCGGGCGGCGAATCTATGCTGCTCGGATACAAAATGTCCGCTTCGCTGTTTTCCAGAACCGACAGCTGCTTGTCGGTAACCATCAAGTCTATCTCCGCCTGCGGCCGGCGGCCGAACATGCCGGCCAGCACCGAATACGGCGCCGGTACGTTGTTAGACCCCGAGCGGATGTAAAAAGTATTGCCGACGGTTGTCATCAGCGGCGCGATCTCCGACTTGGGAATATAGGTGGCGACAAAGCCGTCGCCGTTTTCGTCAACGCTGACGATATGGTTGCGTACGCGGTTATGGCTGGGAATGGTGCAGCCGGAAATGGCGTTTTCCAGCCAGCTCAGAAAACGATGAACGTTCTGCACTTTGACCTTGGCCTGCGCCACGTCGCCCACTTCCGAACTGCGCGAACATTCCACCCCCCAGATCAGCACCCCGCCTTCGGAGTTGCCGAACCCGGAGATGGCCTTGGCCAGATTGCGGCGGTCGTCTTTATGCAGCGCCAGACCGTTTTTGCCGGTAGAATCCGCACGTTTGAAGTCGAGAAACAGCTCTTCGGTCTGCGAATTGACGATATAATCGTCAATCGCTTCTTCCCCGAAATAGATCAGCTTTTGAAAAATATCTTCGGCGCGCGACATGGGCTCCTCCGTTGTCCGTTAACTTCTTCCGGCATTATAGGAGCAAAATCTTAATTTTACCATAATTTTGTCAGGCTTTCAGCAGCCGGCAGATTTCATCATACCTGTAATGGCCGTCAACGTTGCCGACCAGCGCATAGGTCGGTTTGGAAGCAAAAATCGTTTCCGCCGCGGCACGGACATCTTCGACCCCGACTTCTTCTATTTTGGCAATAGTTTCCTCAATCGGAATCGAACGATTGAACAGCAGCAGCTGCCGCGCCAGTTTTTCCGACACGGCGGAAGAACTCTCGAGTGACATCAAAATCGCCGACTTGACCTGTGCCTTGGCCCGTTTCAGCTCCGCTTCGCCGACCGGAGCCGCGGCAATTTTTTTGATCTCGTCAATCATCACCGGCAGCATCTTGTTGACCTGTTCGTTGTCGGTGGCGGCGGCAATTCCGGTAAAGCCGGCGCCGGTATAAAAAGTGGGAAAACTGTAAATCGAATAAACCAGGCCGCGCTTTTCCCTCACTTCCTGAAACAGACGGGAACTCATGCCGCCGCCCAAGACGGTCGACATCAGCATTGCCGCATAATAACGCTCGTCGGCATAGGAAAAGCCGTCAAAACCCAAAATTACCTGCGCCTGTTCGGTATCTCTTTTTTCGGCAAAATAACCGCCGGTATAATGCTGACGGTCGGCGGCAAAAGAAGTTTTGGCCTGCAAACCGGACAGCCTTGTTTCCACCATTTTTACCAGCTGCCCGTGGTCAACATTGCCGACCGCGCAGAAAACCATGTTTTCCGCCGCATAGTTGGTTTTCATGTAGGCACGCAGCTCCCCGGCGCCGAAGCTCCTGACCAGACCGGCGGTGCCGAGAATCGGCCGACCCATCGCCTGACCGGCAAAAGCTTCCGCCTGCATATAGTCAAAAACGATATCGCCCGGATCGTCATAAGTCTGTTTGATTTCCTGAACTACCACTTCGCGTTCTTTCACCAGTTCGTCTTCGGCAAACTGCGGCGAAGTAACCAGTTCGCACAAAACGTCAACCGCCAGTTCCAAATCGTCCTTCAGCATTTTGGCATAAAAAGCGGTAAATTCACGGGAAGTATAGGCGTTGGTCTGTCCGCCCACATTTTCGATATCTTCGGAAATGGCCGCGGCCGAACGGCTGGCGGTGCCTTTGAATACCATATGTTCAAGAAAATGGGAAATACCGTTCATGTTTTCCCGTTCATAAGCCGAACCGGTATTGACCCAGATCCCGAGAGAAACGGTTTCAAATTGCGGATACTTCAGGCTGACAATTCTCAATCCGTTGTTTAATATGCTGATTTCAGGCTGCATTTCATTTCCTTTGCAAGTGTTGGGGCATAAACGTTAATTGTGGTGTAACACAGTTTTCAACACATCGTCAAGCCTTCTTTCCCTAACCTTTATTTTGTATTTTTTCTGATTTTCAACAGCGGGACAAAGCCGAACAGATTTACCCTGAACGTATCCTGAAAAGGTTCTTTTCTGATTTTCAGCAGCACCAGAAAACCAAACAGCTTCACCGTCCAGCACACTTTTTGACCCGCCCGGTTTGCGGCCAGTTCTTCCGTCGTATAATAACGGGCGATGATTTTTGCCTTTTCCGCCTTTGTCAGCCGGCTGCCGGAACTGGAAACGCCGCCGGCGTCAAAGTCGGCAACGACTACCGGCAAATGCCGGAAAACCCGGCCGGCCTTCATCCAGACAATCCATTTTTCGACATCCGACAAAACCCGGTAATTTTCGTTATAACCGCCCTGCTCGCGGAACAATGCGGCACGGATGAACGACGACTGATGGTTGATGCTGCCGTTGATAAAGAAATCGGCGTCAATGGCAACCGGCATTTTGTGTACCTTTCCCCGGCACAGCATGTCGCCGTACAAAACGTCCGCACCGTCACGGCTGCTGCCGCCGCCGAAAACCTGCTCCAAAACCGTTTTGTCGCAAAAGGCATCGCCGCCGTTCATGAAATTCAGCCATTCTCCCCGGGCGCGGGCGATGCCTTTGTTCATGGCGTTGTAAATTCCGTTATCCGGTTCGGAAATCAGCACGTCAATACGATCCCTGTATTCGTTCAGCACATCCAGCGTGCCGTCGGTCGAACCGCCGTCGACCACGATCCACTCAAAATCCTGCCAGCTTTGGCCGACAATGCTTTCGCAGGTTTTGCGAATGTTTTTTTCATTATAGCATATGGTAATAACAGACAATTTCATACAAACGTTTCCTTATCCGATAGCAAAAAACTCTCCGGCCGGGAGAGTTTTTTTTGCCGTTTAGAGGAAATATTCCCGCAGATAATTCGGCAGGTCGGCAATGTTGACACGGGTTTGTTCCATGGTGTCACGGTCGCGGACGGTTACCGACTCCGGCTGATTTTCAATCGTTTCAAAATCCACCGTCAGGCACAGCGGGGTGCCGATTTCGTCATGCCGGCGATAGGCCTTGCCGATGTTGCCGGTATTTTCCAGCGCTACCCGGCCGATACCGAGCTTAAGCAGGTTTTGTTTGATTTCATGGCATTTGGCCATAATCTGCTCGTTATTCTTTTTAAGCGGAATAACGGCCACCTTGATCGGCGCCAGATGCTTCTTCAGTTTCAGCACGATACGGCTGTTGCCGCCGCCCAAGTCTTCTTCGGTATAGGCTTCCGTCATCACCGCCAGGACACCGCGGTCAACGCCCATCGACGGCTCGATCACAAACGGAACCACCCAGCGGTTGCTTTCTTCGTCGCGGATGCAGAGCTTTTGCGTCGATTCCGGATTTTCATGGCAATGAGAAGTCAGGTTAAGTTCGTCCTGGCCTTTGGTGTGGTTGCCGAGGTCATAGTCGGTGCGGTTGGCAATGCCTTCCAGCTCTTCCATACCGTGCGGGAACTGATATTCGATATCATAAGTTGCCTTGGAATAGTGCGCCAGGTCTTCTTTGGGGGTGGTGTAAATGTTCATGTGTTCACGCACCAACCCCTGGTCAAGCCACCATTTGATGCGAATGTCTTTCCAGGTTTCATGCCACTTTTCGTCTTCGCCCGGCATCACGAAATATTCCAGCTCCGCCTGTTCAAACTCGCGCACGCGGAAAATGAAGTTGCGCGGCGTGATCTCGTTGCGGAAAGACTTGCCGATCTGGGCAATGCCGAACGGCAGCTTGCGGGAAGTGGCGTCAACCACGTTCTTAAACTGGGTAAAGATAGCCTGTGCGGTTTCCGGCCGCAGATAGCCGAAAGAAGAACCGTCGTCGACCGGCCCGATCGCGGTTTTAAACATCAGGTTGAACGGCCGCGGTTCGGTCAGGTCGGTCGAGCCGCAGTTGGGGCACTTGCCGTCTTTGATGTGGTCGGCGCGGAAACGGCCTTTGCATTTGCGGCAGTCGGTCATGGGATCGGAAAACGTATCTTCATGGCCGGAATAGTGAAGAACCTTCTGGTTGGTGAGGATGGCGGCGTCAAGCCCTTCCACGTCGTCGCGTTCGTAGACCATCGCCCGCCACCAGGCGGCCTTGAGGTTGTTCTTCAGTTCCACGCCCAGCGGACCGTAATCGTAAACCCCCTGCAATCCGCCGTAAATATCGGCGTTTTGAAAAATAAAACCGCGGCGTTTGCATAATGACACCAACTGATCCATGGATGTTGCAGGCATTTTTTTGTCCTTCCGGTAAAGATAAATGTTGTTGATTAATTACTTTCCTTGTCTTATAAAATATCTCTGTGAAAATAGCAAGCGGAGATGATATAAAGATGGCAAAAAAAGTAAAAGTAGCGCTGATCTACGACTTCGACGGAACCCTGAGCACCACCGACATGCAGAACTACGGGCTGATCCCCACTTTCGGCATGTCGTGCAAAACTTTCTGGAACAAGGCCAACACTTTCGGCGACCAGAACATGATGGAGCAAATCACCAGTTCAATGTATTACGTGTTTAAGACCGCCAAAGACAAAAAGATTCCGCTGACCCGCGAACTGTTTTTCGAATGCGGCAAAAATATCCAGTTTTTCGAAGGCGTGGAAAACTGGTTTGAGCGAATCAACCATTACGGCGACATGCTCGACCTTGAGATCGAACACTATGTCATTTCCGCCGGATACGAGGAAATTATCGAAGGCTGCGCCATCCGCAAATATTTCAAGGAAGTTTACGGCTGCGCCTACGCCTATGACGACAAAGGCGAAGCGGTCTGGCCGGCGCGGGTGGTCAACTATTCCACCAAAACCCAGTACCTGTCCAAAATCAACAAAGGTCTGGGCAAGCTCGACGACCGCGGGGTCAACGAATTTATGCCCGACGAAGAAAGGCCGATCCCCTTTACCCGGATGATCTACTTCGGCGACGGCATGACCGACATCCCCTCCATGCGGCTGGTCAAAAAAGGCGGCGGCTACTCGATCGCCGTTTACAAACCGAAAAGCCAGGACAAGAAAAAAGCCGTCAAAATCTTAAAAGACGGCCGGGTCAATTTCGCCCTGCCCGCCAACTACCGGGAAGACGAACAAATTGATACCGTGGTCAAGACCATCCTGGTCAAGCTGGCCACCGAACGAGATCTTAACATTTTGCAGGAAAAAGAAGAAAAAAAGAAACTGGAAGGCTAAGCTTTCCCCGGCTTACGCAGGCAGCATCAACCGTTTCAAGTTGTAACCCGTTCACAAATCCTGCATATCCGCGACCGGGAAAAAAGTCTGCCCCGCCTGTCGGCGCAGGCGTCCGGATCATAAAAAAAGCGGCCGTCCGGCCGCTTTTTTTACTTCGGATCAATCGTCAAGATCCTCAACCTTTTCAACTTGAAAATCCGGTGTATAAAAATAACGCCTTTTGACATACTGCCCCGACAATATAAGCGGCAGGAAGTCTTTGTCCGCCGCCCTCATCCGATCATAGGGAACGGCATTTTTATCCTGCCAGAACACATCGACTTCTTCCGCACGCGGCGTCAGCTTTCCCGAAAACTCCGTGCTTTTGAAAACATGAACGTAAAAATCCATGGTCGGAAACTCGATATACCCGACTTCCACCGGATTTTTCACGGTAATGCCGGTTTCTTCAAAAGTTTCTCTGATCACGCAGGCGCGCATGTCTTCGCCGGGTTCCTTTTTGCCGCCCGGGAAATTAAGGCACCCCTTATTGATGCCGCGATGATTGCGTATCATCAGGTAACGGCCGTTTTCAACATCTTCGACAATCGACAGCGACGCTTCTTTCATTTGCTTTCCCCCTCAGACCTTAACCTGAGAGAAGGCTACAAATTTCCTTTGCCGAAGTCAATCTTTTTCAAATTTTTTCCGTTGGGCGCAAATGTAATTTTCCCGCTTTCTCCGCAATACCCTTAACAATCAATTAAACAATTTGCGATAGCATTTTCCCGTTGAACGACAAAAAGGAATTGAATCATGAAACTTATCCGGCTTGTCCTGTTGAGCGGATTTTAGCTGCTGTGCGGCTGCCCAAACAGCATCGGTGCCGATTATCTTGACCAAAAGACATACGCGCTTGAAGACGAAGCCTCCTATGCCGTTCTGATTTATGACATTCATAATTCGTTCATCCTCTCCCTGCTGGGCGTGCAAAGCGACGGCCCCGACCAGGCCGGACAGATTGAGGCACTCAGAAAACGGGACGAATACGCCGTTCTTGACCAGGAACTCTTTGCCGCGCTGGTCAAAGGAAGCATGAATCTGCCGGCAATCAAAGAACGCACCATCAGGGAAATCCGCAAACAGAAGATCAGCATATGGAAAAGAAAATTCTCTTTCACAAAACTCGCAAAAGCCGCAAGTTACTACAATCAGGAACTCGACCAAAAACTGAAAAGCTTCAATAAGGCCGGAAGCCTCAACCTGGCGGAAGCTCTCATCGACCGTTATATTTTTGATCCTGACATTGACTACGGCCTGTTTGAAGAAGGTCTGCCGATCCCTTTGGTCAACAGTGCGGTATAAATCGCCGTTACGCGCTTTGACAACCGCAAATGGCACGAAAAAATTTTCAAATGCGGCAAGGAACAGGCGGCCCGCAACAAAGACTCTTCTTTAGACGAGCAACTGCTTCCCTGTTTCAAAGACTATTCCCGCGCTGTTTCGAAAGAAGCGGCAAAAGTTGCCGGAGAGCTTTTGCCGTATCGAATCTATTTTGAAAACATACAACCGGTGCCGGACAAAACCGAAATGGTCAAAAAAACATCCGAAGACGGCAAGTCTTACATGTGGGTTCCGAAAGAATAACCGTTTTCCGGTATTATGCCCCCTGCTTTAAACGGAACCGCCGCAAAAACGAACCCTGCGGCCGGTTCCGTTTTGCCCTCCACCAAACCGACATGCGGCGTTTCCCGCCCGCCGGCATTATCAACTGCCGTTCAACCGCTTTCACCGAAAAACAAAAACATATTTTTGCCGGCCGGCAAAGTTTTCGTTTAAATCATCCGCCCGTCTTATATTTTTTCTTTTAACATTTTTTTGACATGTCATAATCGTTGTGGTAGTTATTTTAGACAATCAATGATGTGAAAGGTAAACGGATATGAACATCGACGACAACGGTTTTATAAACTTAAGCAACGGCCTGGCCGAATGCAAAATTTCCCTGTGGGGCGCCAATATCGTATCATACCGCCCGAAAAACGAAGAACATGACATTTTCTGGCTCGGCGAACTTAACAAATTCGACAATGTTCAGGCTATCCGGGGAGGCGTTCCGATCTGCTGGCCGCGGTTCGCGGAAGAAAAACTGAACGGCAGGCTTCCCCGCCACGGCTTTGCCAGAATCTCCGGCTGGAACCTGAAAAACGTTTCGGTCGACGAAAACAAAATAGAAGCGCGGCTTTTCCTCCTGCCCGATGCGAAATACGACGTCAACATAAGGGCAGATCTTTTCATCAAAATCACCGACAAGCTCGAATATCGTCTGGAAACGACAAACGACGGCGACCAACCCTTTGAATTCAGCGAAGCCCTGCACGCCTATTTTAACGTCAGCTCCGTTGACAACGTCAAAATAAAAGGCCTGGCCGGCCATGACTGCAAAAACTCACTGGACGGAAACAGCTATACGCTGAAAGGCGATCTGACGATCCGCGGGGAATTTGATTCTGCATTCACAAACCATAAAGGAACCGTGGAAATCGAAGACAGCGCGTTTAACCGCGTCATATCGATAGAAAAAAGCAACTCAAACACAACGGTCGTCTGGAATCCCGACAAAGACCTGGCCGAAATGAGCAAGGGACAATACAAAAACTTCGTCTGCGTGGAACCTTCAAACCAGGGAGACGCTTTTGTCCGCCTGAATCCCAAGGAAAAACACGAAATAGCCATGACAATACGAACCAGAAAACTGAAATAGGCGGACCTTTCCACCCACTGCGGCAGAAACCGCTGCCGCAGACATCTCTCCGTTATGGCCGGAACCGCTGCCCGAAGCGGCGGCGGGCGGTTTAAATGCCGGACATGCAAACGGCATTCTCCCGACAAAACAAGTTTCCGCCTAAATCTCCCACCGGCACCGATCCAAATCGACATGATCGTCGTTTTTGAAAAACACTCCTTCGCCGAGCAGCAGACGTTTTTGTTCTGCCCAGCCGGGAACCAGCCTGCCGCAGTGATTGACGATCCGATGACAGGGATAATCGCCGTAATATTGCGCGCGTCTGAGAACCAGACCGACCAACCGGGAATTTTTACGCCGGCCGATCAGGCGCGCAATCTGCCCGTAGGTTGCCACCCTGCCTTCCGGCACTTCTTCAACAACCGATAAAATTTCATAGGCAAGCTCTTCGTCCAATATACGTTTCATATCCGTTTCCGATAAAACATGCGCGTTTATCATATATAACGGGAAAACAAAAAACAAGCACAATCGGCAAAAACCGAGTTGATTTCCGCCGGACAACGCATTATGCTAAAAAAACGAATTGTTATCACAAATTCAGAGACACCTGCAAAATGCTGTCGGAAAAACAAACGGAAACATACTTTAAACAAGCCGTGGAAGAGCTGTACAAAAACGACGGATATCTGTTTGATCCCGATCACGGACTGCACGAACAAACCGTTTCGCACCGTCTGGCCGTCTATTTGGAAAGACGCTTTTTAAAAAACAAAACCTTCAGAACATGCAATTTGTCCGTTGACTGCGAATACAACAGAAACCGGGACGACTGCAAAAAACTGTACGGTCCCTGTATGGATTGCCGTGAATCATGCCGCATAAAAGAACTGAAAACGCCGTTTGTTTACGATCGCCGTTCATATTCCGACGCCCGTGATTTTGTCCGCAGCTATCCTGAAGGAAAGCCCTGCCGTCCGGATATTATCATCCATCAAAGGGGCGAAAATCATCCGACCAACATCCTCATCGTCGAAGTAAAGAAAAACTCAAACCGGGAAAACGGACACAAAATCGTCGATCTGATAAAACTGTCGGCCTTTACCTGCCGTAAAGGCGACAGCGAATATCAATACCAATCCGGTTTTTATTTTGAATACGGACAAACCGCGGCCGCCGCCGTCCGGTTTGAGAGCGGAGAAATCGTCAAAGAACTGAGATTCAACGTCTCAAACCGGACGTGGGAAGACCTTACCCCTGCTCTTTAGCCTCCAGCTCCGCGAACTTTTGAGCCATCGTCGGGTTATTTTTGGTCAAACGCTTAACGGTCAGATCCTGAGCTTTGTTGTTTGCCAGCCGCAAGTTGTTTTCCGAAGACAACAGGGCGTCTTTGGTTTTCTGCAAATGGTCGATCGTCTTGTCAATCTCCTCTATGGCTTTGCGGAATTTATCGCTGGCCAACTGATAGTTTCGCCCGAACTTATCCTTAAAATCGTTCATTTCCGCTTCGAAATTTGAAATGTCAATATTCTGGTTCTTATATTCAGCCAATTGTTTACGATATTGAACCGAATTCAAAGCTGCATTTCTGAGCAATGTAATCATTGAGATAAAAAACTGCGGACGAATGACGTACATCTTCGGATACTTGTAGGAAACGTCAACGATGCCGCAATTATACAGTTCGTTATCGGCTTCCAAAAGAGAAACCAGCACGGCATATTCACAGCCTTTTTCCTGACGGTCCTTATCCAGTTCTTTCAAAAAGTCCTCATTTTTATGTTTGGTGGCCGTCGTGTCCATCTCATTTTTCATCTCAAACATAATAGAGATAAACTCTACGCCCTCTTCCGTCGATTCACGGTAAATGTAGTCTCCTTTGCTGCCTGTTTTCGCATCATTGTCTTTTTCAAAATAGGCTTTTTGAAAACCCGTCGCCCGGAGCTTGTTAAACTCGATTTCGCAATGCTGTTCCAAAGTTTCCCCGACCATTTTGGTGGACATTTTGGCTTTCAGGTCTTTGTAGAACTCAATCTGCGTATCTTTTTCCTTGAGCTTTAATTCATAATTTTCTTTTAAGCTTTGTTCTTTGACGAGGGTATCTTTCGCCGTCTCCCGCAACTTAATGTTCAGTTCGGCAATTTGCCTGTCGCGCGCAACGATTTCATCGTTTTTAGAGGTTACGGCCGCGGCTACGGCAAGTTGCTTATCCTTATCACCGGCCAGAATTTGCGCTTTCAACTTTTCAATTTCCTGCTGCAAACCGGAAACACTCCGGGCTTTTTCCAAATCTTTATCTTTGCCGAGGGTAATAAGTTGTGCTTTAAGGTTAGAAATCTCCAAATTAAGCGAGGCCAGCGATTGCGCCTTGTCCATCTCCGCCTTGTTTTCCACCAATTTAAGCTCATTTTGTTTTTCCCGGTTGAGCTGCTCAATGCGCTCCCGGACAGCGTCATGAAATTCGGCGTCACGAACCTGCGCCACGATCGCGGCATAGCCGGACTCGTCAACCGTAAACACTTCTCCGCACTTCGGACATTTTATCTCAGGCATTATTGTTACTCCTAAAAATCTTAGCCTCAGATTAAAACATCTATGGTTAAAGTCAAACAAAAGATGATCCGTAATACCCTCATTACTTTTAATAACAACCTTTCGAATCCTGCAATTTCAGCTGATCAGGACAAATTCGGAACAGCTGAATTATAATTTCCCTCATCTTTTGGTTACAAGAATATTTATCCGGCAAATCGATAATTTGTCGTTTGCAATAAAAATACCCTGCAACCAATCGGCCACAGGGTATTTTGCGCTACGGATCAAACGCTTAAAATTTATATTTAGCGTTAATCAAACCGGTGTGGTCTTGGTAATCCTCACGGAATTTGCCTTCATAACCGAACGAAAGTTCCACCTTGTCGTTGACTTCCGCAGTTACGCCGGCACCGAATTCCAGACCGAAACGGTCAAGGGCTTCGCCTTCAACCGCATAAGCCGAACCGTTGGCCAAGGTTACGACCGAATTAACGTCATCGTTAAACAGGTCATAAGTCGCGGCAATTCTGGCTTCCGGCTTAATGTTCATACCATTGGACAGCTCAAAGTTTTTGCTGATTTTGGCTCCGATAACACCGGTCAAAATGTCGCTGTCATTGGCAGATACACGTTGGTCGGCAGAATCTTTATAAGCGTCCTGCTTGATATGAACATAACGCAAGCCGGTTTCCGGTGTAATGCCTAAGCCGTTGATATTCATATCGTAACCGGTCATTGCCTGTAAGCCAAAGGTTTCGACATCGTAATCAGCCTTAACACCAACTCCGGCAACATTCTTGCTTTCTTCATAATCAGACCAGCCATAGGTCGCAATACCGTTTACATACCAGTTGGACGGTTTATATTCGCCGTAAACAATTGCGGTGTGCGTATCAACATCGGTTGAACGCATAAAGCCGTCAATATCCGTATTGGTGTAAGCATAACCAATACCAACCTTGGTATCATCGGTTACAAACTTCTCGGCTCCGAAAGCAATACCGTTAGAATCTGCATCAAAACCTTTGGCTTTGGATGTGTTATCTAACTTGGATTTGTTAAACAAGCCCTGAACCCACATTGCACCGCGTTTGAAGATATTGTCGCCGGAAGCCATACCTTCGCCACCGGTTGAGATTGAACCACCGGTTAAACGGGTTGATACGGCACCAAAGACCTGATTGGCTGTTTCTGTCTGTGTTTTTTGAACCATCGGCGCAACTTCCGGAGCAACCGCCGTCAAAGCGTCAACATAGGCTTTCTGCTCGGCGGCATTTGTGCTGTTGGAAAGCTGTGCCAGTTTTTCCGTAACTGCGGCAGCAACCGGAGAGCTGGTTGAAGCACTGACGCTGTCCCATGCCTCGGCTGTTCCGGCATTGTTGGCGGAACCACCGGCATCAACAACAGCATCTGTGGCAGAACCGACAGAAGTAACATCAAAAGTTCCGTCGCCATTGTCCGTAAATTCATAACGGGAATTTCGGCTCAGGTTGGCAAACTTGCCCTCAACCTCTGCTTCGGCGGAATCTGCACCGTTAAATAATTTAAAAGTAGCTGTTTCACCTTTGGCCAAGGCGGCACCGTTTAAGGTCATATTCAAATTTGTATCGTTTTCGCTGATTTTGATATAATTGGCTTTGATTTTGCCATAGGTATCTTTATCGGTTACGGTAAAGGCCAAAGTTGAATTATCGGCAAAAATGACACCTTCGCCATCGGCTTTATCGCCGGTTGAATGCAGTGTTTTGTCGCCGATATCCAGCGTTGCGCCATTGCCGACCTGAACCGTTGTAATCGTATCAGTCGGCTCTTTGTCAAACGTCAACGTACCTTTGTTAATGGCTAAAATGTCCAAACCGCCGATATTGCCGCTAATTGCATTATTTAAAGAGTGGCTGTCTTCAAAAATCAGGCTGACATCTTCAACATTACCGTCGATTTTGGCGTTTGAGTTCTGAAAATGAATTTTACCGCGGTCATCACCGTTAATATTGGCAACTAACTTGCCGCCCAAATTAATTCTGGTATCGTTATCATAAACATTAAGCGTAGCTTTCTGAGCCTGGCTCATATCTTCTGTAAACGCTTTGGCAAACAATGTAGAACCCAAAGCAATATTAAGCTCTGCCCCGTTGGCAATTTTTATATTGCCAACGGAAGCGATTTCCGCAGAAGAGCCACTGACATTTATTGTTCCGCCGGTAATGTTTATGTTGCCGCTTGCCGGTTTGCCGTCCTCGCTTTGATAATCACCGCCTCTTATTATTGACGAATCTTTAAGAGAGATTGTGCCGCCGCTGATATTTATATCACCGGTTTCGCCGTCATGGAATATTGCGGAACCGTTTTCCAACGTAAACTCTCCGCCGCTAATGTCCAAATCTCCGGAATTTTCACGTCCCAAAGAACTTTCATTCATCTTAAACGTACCGCCGGAAACGGTCATTGCAGCACCTTTCTGGGAATTGTCTCCGTCTGACATAGCCGGATAGGTACTGATATTGGAATCATTCATTTCAAATGTTCCGCCCGAAATATTAAATTGGCTGCCGTCATCAGCATTGCCATATATAAAGATTTCGCCGGTATCCAGCTTTATCGTGCCGCTGCTGATATCTGCTTCTTTAGCGTTCAGCGTTGAGCGCCATCCGGCTCCATTCTCTTGTTTTAGCGTCAATTCTCCGCCCGTTTGGGTATATTTGCCGTCAACAAACATAAAAGGCTTTTCAGTCTCATCTGTCGCATCTGAATTGATTACCGACAAAGAGGCATCATCTGCCAGAGAGACATTTCCGCTAACATTCAAGGTCTTGGAAACATCGACCTCATCGGCTTCTTCTTCCACGATTGCCTGAGTTTTTACGTCTAATGAGGCTGTTCCTGATAAATTTATGTCTCCCGAGTGTGAAACCTGAGTATCCGAACGCTCAACGACATAGTTACCCGATGTCAAATTGGTTGCATCTTCCGGAAGATTTTCCGCATAAGCATTGCCGGACACCGAAAGCGCCACCAATGCCGTTGTAATTAAAAGTTTATTTTTCATACGATTAAACATCCTTGTTAATTAGTTAAACAAAACCCACCGTTCATAAAGAAAGGCGGGCGGATGTTCGAAAACCGTATAGACTTAAACGGCTCGGCTTATTTGGCTGAGCCTTATTCACCGACATCCGTCCAAGTAGAATCAGAAGTCGGCACAGGTTAAAGTCGTGTGCACACGACTAAGTCTATAAAAGGGTTTTCGACGCCCTAAGCAGCGAACTGCTCGGATTTATATTATAAAGCCTTTTGAAGACAATCAAGCTAAAAGTCAAAAACCCTCTGGAATTTTTATAAATAAGCCGATATAGTCCTTTTGTAAGGAGCCGAAAGTATCATAAAAGTATTGCCGTTTCTGACCGGGTGTACGACAATCAAGGTGCCGGCTGAATTTGTGTATAAAGAGGTTGAAACACGGAATTTTACTCTTGCCAGCTGGCAAAAGGTTACCAATCCGGCTGCTCCTTATAAAATATATATAGAAGGCGACGGTTATGCCTTTAATGCCCGAGGCAAAGCAACACAAGACCAGACACCTCGCGGAACTTTAGTCCGTGAACTGGCTTTTGGTGACGACAGCCAGAATGTCATATATTTTGCCCGACCGTACCAATATATTAAAAGTCCGATTTGTTCGAAAAGACATTGGACAACCGCTCGTTTCGCACTGGAAGTTATTAATGCTGAATATGAGGCAATTAAAAATATTGCCGACAACAATCCGGTTATTTTAATCGGATTTTCCGGCGGTGCACAGGTTGCCGGTTTAGTGGCTACAGCCAAACCGGGGCTGAATGTCAAAAAAATTATAACCATTGCCGGAAATCTCGACCACTTGGCATGGACGCAATATCACAATCTGCCGCCGCTTAATGAATCAATGAATTTGGAAAGCTACCGCAAACAGTTCGCTAAAATTCCACAAATCCACTATGTCGGCAGTAAAGATGAAGTCACACCACCAATATTGGCACGCGAATTTGTCGGAAAGGACGATTTAATTATTGAAGTCAGCGGAGCGAGCCATAATGAAGGCTGGGGAAAAATTTATAATAAAGTCTGGAGCGAAAGATGAAAAGAACCGTATGTTTATTAATTTGCTTGCATGAATTGAGTTAAATTAAACGTAGCATTATAAATCTCATAAGTCAAAAATATAATCGTTTGGTTGCATTTATAGAAAAATATCACTAAATACAGATTGGTTAGATAATTTAAGATGTTAACATAATGGACAATAGTAACTTGCCTTTTGAGTGGGCAAAATGTTTGATTTTGGGCAATGGAAACAAAGTTCAAAATTTAAGGATGCTCAAAAAGCTTACACCCGAAGGATTAGCCAAATCAGCTGATGTTTCCGAAGAAAGTCTTAAATCAATTGAATGTCAAAAGATAGAATTGATAAATACGGACTTAACCAAGATTGCCAATACGTTAAATGTAGATGTGGAATTATTGTTAGATTCATCAATGAGTATAGATAATCAGGATATGTATTGGTTGAGGCATATTTTGCAAAATCATAAGACAGAGATCAATTTTTCACAATTGCAAGCGCAAATAGTGAATTTGATAAATATTATTTTGTACAAAAACCGAGAGCAATGGAGTGAAACTCGTAAAGATTCGATTGAGTCATTATGTAAATGCGAAAGAAAAAATTGTGCCCGTAAGGCCAGAAAATTAAGAGATGAAAAATATGCTCCCTTTAGGGAATACTTCAGAAAAATACAATATGAAAAATTTATGCAATATCATGAGAACGGCAAAATATTATCGGCAAACTATTTTGCTATGTGGTATTTGACACATAAATCGGAAGATATGCCAATTCCTTATGTCAAACAAAATATTGCTAACAAGTTAGTGCAATTGGCACAAAACAATAACCGCGAGTTCAAAAAGCTTCTACGCGAAGAAGCTGATACGTCTATCGTTACGGAGGATTGATTTTAAGCTAAAATGTTTCTTAATCTATGCTTCTATTGTTAACAATAATGGAGGAGAAGAAACATGGATTTTGAAATCTATAAAAGAAAGTTATTAGAAGAAGATGAACGCAATCGTTTATCTGAATTGCAAACAAAATATAACGGGATTAAGACACCTGATTATGCTAATATGAGCTTGCGAGACGAATTACAAACAAGGTTTGACTTAGACGAGCTTAATAATTTACAGCAAAAGTACGGTGTTCAACAAACATCTGCTCTTAAGTCGCAAATCACGGCTTCGTCACCACAGTCAAGTTATGTGCAACCAATCTCATCTCAACAGCCTAATTCTCAACCATCAACTTGGGATAATACTTTGCGAAAAGCTGAACAACTGACTACCGCAGCTTTGGACGGATTGAGCCTTGGCTGGGCCGATGAATTAGAAGGAGCAGCAAGTGCTGTCGGTTATGGATTAGCAAGCCTAAATCCGCAATGGAATAAGACCAACGAAAGTTTCTGGGATGCAATGAAACGCGGGTATGTTAAAGGGCGTGACAATCGGCGTCAGGTTTTAGCCCAAGGTTTGCAAGAAAATCCAACGACAACAACGGTTACCCAAATGGCTGGCGCTTATGCTTCACCGATTAACTTGTTTAAATATTCAAAAACGGCACCTTTGGGAATTCAAAATAAGCTAAATAACTATGATGCTGTTGCAAATGGTATAGCTTATGGTATTGGCTCGGGGCAGGATAATTGGCAAAATTATGCTAAGCAAACTGTTATTGGTTTGGTAGGCAATCTTGCAGGAAATAGATTTGCAACACAAGCCTTTGGTCGAGCCGTCAATCCGTTAATTCGAAATGCCTTTAGTACGGCAAGCGGTGAAGCAACAGGGTATGTTATTGACGGAATTAAAAATCAGTATCATAATTACAACAAATAATAATTGATAAGTCGGGAGCTGCGATGTTTAAAATAAATATTATGCAAATAATGAAATTTATTACAGCTGTTGTTTGTTTCAGTTTGTTTGGATTTGCTGTTTACTCAATGAATCAATCTAAAGCATCGCCGCTTCCTGCTTTAATATGTGCTTGTATGCTCTATGTTGTTGATGGGATAATCTCACATATTTTAATCAAAAAAGGACATGAAAATTCGCCATACTTTGACCCCAAGCATCAATGGAAATATTTTGCCCCCATATATGCCGTTGGTTGCTTGATTATCATAGTGATATACAAGTATCTGTTATAATGCTGTAGGAATGTGTTTATGCCCAAGACTAAAAGTTTATTAAAGGAAAGTGGCAATGTTCAAAATAAATATTATGTCAATAATAAAATATATTTCAGCTATTGCATATTTTTATTTAGCTTACCATGCACTCTATTTAGTCGATAGATCTAAGGCATCGCCGCTTCCTGCCTTAATATTTATTTTCATGCCTTGTGTAAGAGGCAAGAGTGGAATGTTCGGTCAGTATATAGATATTATTTAGGATCCGTCAGCAAGATGATATTTTTTGCAATGCTCGCGATTAAAGTCTTGCGTCCGTTATGTGAGCATTTTCTCTTTATACAAATCGAAAAAAATAGCCATTTCTCAACCTCCAGTCATTGATGGCGAACGGTCCGTATTCTGTGGCTGGAAGAAAGGGCAATTTACATGGCAAAATTTAATTATAAATTATGAGCTGTTTCTTGAGTATCGTGAAGAAATTTTGATTATGAGAGAGTGTCTTATGCTGATTAGGAACTTGACCAAAAATGAAATGACAATTTAGTTACTTCACCATGTCACATTCATCTATTAAAATGAGTTTTTTGTTTTCTTTCGCGATGTCTCTCAAATGTTTTGTAAAGCCACTTTTAGAGAATATACCGTAGGTTAAATCATATCCTTTGAAATCGTCAACTTGGCATTTTTCCACCAGCTTTGCGTAAACATTAACATCAACCGGTTTGTCGTCTTTGTAATATTTACATTCAGCCGCCAAAATACGCTTGTGGCTTTCATCAATGGCAACCAAGTCTATCTCTTCATCTTTGTTCCAGTATGCGCCGATACGAGAAGGAACAAAATCGATTTCTTTACATTTGCATAGTTCCGCAAATATGTTGCGGCAGATTTCTTCATAAACAAATGCTACGTGATTATCAATAAAATTGGATTTCAGCTTATCTTGTACAAAATTCAGGTTATCCAGCTCAAGCTCTCCTTTATAAGGAAAGACAAACATAAACCAAAAGCGGATAAATATATCTCGAATAAAGTATAATCCTTTACGGCTTTTTTCCGGATTTTTTTCGGTTACCGGAACACGTTTTTCCAATAAGTATAACCCCTGCAAAGTTTCCAGATAGGGACTTAATTTGTTGCCTTCCGTGGACATTGCCGAGGCTATCTCCGATAGTTTGTGATTATTTTGAGCTATTGCTTTCATAACCGAATAATAGTTTACCGGTTCTTTAACTTCCTTATTGAGTAAAAACGCCGGTTCTTCGTATAAAAAGCCGTTTTTATTAAGAATAACACGTGATATATTATCCGTTAAAGAATTTTTGTTGTCAAAAAATTCCAAATATTTTGGAACGCCGCCGGTTACGGAATAAAGCTCAACCACATCGGAAAAAGGCTTATTTTGATAATGTTGTCTGATATCAAAAAAAGGAAGCGGTGCCAATCGGATTTGAGATGTACGGCGACCATACAAGGGACTGTTTTCGGCTAAAACCTGCTTTGCCATCATATTAATGTATGAACTGCAGATAATGACCATAATATCTTGCTTTGATAATATTTCATCCCATGCTTTTTGAAAGATTGAAGTGAAAGCGGGATTTGTGTTGAGCATGTACTGAAATTCATCAAGAACAAGCACTTTTGTATTTTTGCCAGGAACGGCCGCAAACAGTTTGAAGAGTTCAATCCAATCATCAAAATTAGCTTTGGCGATAAATTCCTGATTGGCAAATTGCGATAAACTTAAAGCAAACCGCTTCATACTCTGCGGCTCGGATTCTTCTGTCGCCAAAAAGTACAGAGCCGGCTTGTCTTTAATGAATTCTTGAATTAAAGCAGTTTTTCCGATACGTCTGCGACCATATATAACAACAAAGGAATGTTTGTTGTTATATTCTTGCTTTAAATCACTAAGTTCTTTTGTTCTGCCGATAAATTCCATACCATCACCGGTATAATCATTTCATTTAAGATAATATAGATTAGACTAATCTCAATTATGTTGCAAGAGAAATTTTTCAAATATAAAAATATCAAACAATGCACATTCTTTAACATTTTCTTTGAAATAGGCAGAAAATATAGAGGTTTGAAAATGCTCTTAAAAGCCCGTGCGGCAAAATGTTAAACTTTGTTCGGATTACAAACTTTGTTTAACATTTACAACGTTTTTCTACTTCACCCCAAGTTCTTTCATATATTTGCCATAATTTGCGAGTGCATCATCTGTTTGTTCAATGATAATGGCAACCTTTTTTTCCGAAAATCCGAAAGGCGTCGCGGTTTTGATCAAATCGCTGTCGGTAATATCCGTTCCTTTGCCGTTTACCATAGAGGTCTGCTCTCCGTTGATACCCTGTGAAGGGGTCAAATCATACGCCGGCGTCATTTTCCAGTTGTTGTTTTGATCCAGCATAAAAGAGAAGTTTTTACTATGGTCATCTTTGTTACCGGCTTTGGCGTTAAAAATCATCAATCGAACCATTTTCTCAACTTCCCGAATGTCTTTGGTAAGAATTGAGGTTAATTTTAATAAAGCGTCATAGTTAATGCTTGATGTTCGGTGGCTGGCGTGTAATAAACCGCAAGCCGTGTGAATATGCACCTTTTGGTTGCCAATCCGGTCAAAACGCTTGACGCCGAAATGCCCGATACAGTTCTTTGAGGGAAACAAATACGTTTCCGGCATTTCAATACCGGCGTCTTTGGCCATCTTTGAATAAACATATTCCTCAGCGCCGATGTTTTTATTATCAAGAGACGATGCAAACTTAATCAACCACGGACTATAACCGGGTTTAGCCAAGTTTCCGTGAATGAGCGTTTGCTTATCATCTGAAACTAACGCCACAATTTTGGGCCGCGCTCCGCCGGATGAGCCGTTAAGTGTTAAGAGCTTATCAAGTACTTCCGAACTCTTGCCGGCCAAAATATGATTAGCTTCCAAACAAAGTGAATCCAGTTCTATATCGCCGACAAATTCGCTGTCATTTTCGGTGATGGGTTCATATTCCAGTGCTCCCATAGCATTAAGCCCAATCATGGATAAACGCTGTAAAGGCGTGATTTGTTGCAAACTCAAGCCCTTCTTTTGTAATTGTCGGTCTAAAAGCAGACAACCCCAACCGTCGGGCAAACTATCATTAAACACGCCGAAAAGACCGTCAAAGGTTTGTTTGCTGTCTTCAAATATTTGTGATTTGAGCGGCAGCATAAAAGGGGACAAATTTATTCCGGTTGCAATAAACTCCGGTGAATATTCAAAAAAGATACGAGGTGCCTGTTCCTCTAAAATCCCAACGAAGTGCCGCTTGCCGTAAGCATTCAAAAAAACATTCAATCTCATTTGATGCTCCCCCGTTTGCGTTTTTTCTCTTCTTTACTTTCAAACAAGCTGCCGCGCGGCGCATTGTCAACAAACAGGGCGGAAAAGTCTTCCAGACATCCCAACGCCAAAGCAATATCAATCAGCGATTTCAAAGAAATCTCGCCGCTTCGTTCAAAACGCTTGATACTTCCCAAGCTAACGCCGGAACGCAACGCCAAACCTTCCTGCGTCAGATTTTGCTCTAAACGCTTAAGCTTAGCCCTCTCGGCAATCTCTTGCATAACCTCTTGCTGTGATTTTAATGTAAAAGACAATATATTATCTCCAAATGCGATTATTTGCTATTTGTAGATATTATATTATCTATTAAAATAAAAGTCAAGTACGCAATTTCCCGTCGGAATCACATTTTTCTAAGGAAGAAATGGCAAATCCTCACATTTTTTTAAGGAAATGCTTTATTCCTCATTTTTCAGTTCTGCAAATTTTTGCGCCATTGTCGGATTATTCTTTGTAAGCCGTTTAACGGTTAAATCCTGGGCTTTATTATTAGCCAAACGCAAATTATTTTCAGAAGATAACAGGGCGTCTTTTGTTTTCTGTAAGTGGTCAATAGTCTTATCAATCTCTTCTATTGCTTTACGGAATTTATCACTTGCCAACTGATAATTACGTCCGAATTTCTCCTTAAAATCGTTCATTTCCGCTTCAAAATTGGAAATATCTATATTTTGGTTCTTATATTCCGCCAATTGTTTGCGATATTGAACTGAATTTAAAGCTGCATTTCTAAGCAACGTAATCATTGAGATAAAGAACTGCGGACGAATAACATACATTTTGGGATAACGGTGCGAAACATCAACAATTCCGGTATTATAGAGTTCATTATCAGATTCTAGCAAAGACACCAAAACCGCATATTCACAATTCTTCTCGTTACGGTCTTTATCCAGCTCCTTAAAGAAATCCTCATTTTTATGCTTGGTCGCCGTGGTATCCATCTCATTTTTCATCTCAAACATAATGGATATAAATTCAATTCCCTCGGGTGTGCTCTCTCTGAAAATATAATCACCTTTACTTCCGGTTTTGGCATCATTATCTTTTTCAAAGTAAGCATTTTGAAAAGCTGTTGCCCGCAAACGATTGAACTCAATTTCGCAATGTTGTTCCAAAGTTTCTCCAACCATTTTGGTCGATTGACGTGTTTTCAAATCCTTATAAAAAGCTATTTCCGTATCTTTGGCTTTGAGTTGAACCGCAAAATTATCTTTTAGGGATTGTTCCTGAAGTTGCTTATCTTTTTCAGCTTCTTTGAGTTGGCTTTCAAGTTGCATAATTTTCTTGTCTTTTTCAACCAATTCATCTTTTTTCTCATTTACTGCCGAAGCAACTGCCAAGGTTTTAGCTTGTTCATTAGACTGAACCTGAGCTTTTAAGCGCTCAATTTCTTGGTTGAGGCTGTTTAAAGAACGTTCTTTTTCAATATCTTTGTCTTTGGCAACCGTGGTTATTTCAGCTTTTAAACGCTCAATTTCCTGTTTAAGCGCGTAGACAGACTGTTCTTGCTCCATTTTTGCCTGAGTTTTAATAAGAGAAAGCTCGTTTTCCTTTTCTTTGGCAAGCTGCGCTTCACGTTCATGCAACTCCTTATGAAATTCGGCATTACGAACTTGGCCGATAATCGCAGCATAACCGGACTCATCAACCGTAAAAACTTCTCCACACTTTGGACATTTTATCTCAGGCATTGCTTAGCTCTCCTAAATAATTTTCGAGTATATTTTAAACACAAACAAAATAAAAATCTATTAATTATCTTATTTTTTATGATGTTTTGTCGTCCTAATCCCTCTAATTTCTTTGTTTAGTATATTCATATGTTTTCGTAGTTGATGCTTAACCATTAGTTCAGGAGAAAAGATTGGGTTTAATTTTGTATATATATTTCGCATATAATTATAAAAATTTTGAGACCCTAAATGGGAATATTGATGATAAAGATATGTTTTAAAGACGATGCCTTTGTTTTTAGAACTATTTTTTGCTAAGTGGATTTTTCTGCGTACACCTCCTAGCATTTTTCTCATATATCGTGATACAGAATTAGATCTAATAAGAAGTCTTGTTCCATCATAAGTTAATCCTAAATATTGTAAACATAGTAATTTATTATCAGGAGTTACTTTGATTTTACCATCACAAAAGATGACTTTTTCTGTTTTCGTATCATTAATTTCAAGATTACCAGCATAAACTTTTAAGGTGTCTTTAATTTTTTCTTCAATATTTTCAAATAAAATTTCTATATCTTTTACAACAGGAACTACAATTATGATATCATCCGCATACCTTTTATAAATACCATTCATGCTATAAATAAAATCTTTAATTTGTACATCAAAATCAAGCATATAAATGTTAGACAATAATGCTGAAATTTGAGTTCCTTGAGGGATTCCATAAGATTCTTTATGTATATAAATTTTGTCTTTTAACTCTCTTAACTGTTTAGGGGAACATACAGGCTTATTTAATAAACCTTTTTCATTTTTAGGTAAATCGTCTCGTTTAATAGCAGAATAACAAGTTACAGCTTTATAAATTTTATAATAATCAGTTGGTAATCTAGAAACATTTAGAATTTTTAAAATTTGTTTTTTTAGTAAATTATGGTCTAGGCTATCAAAAAATTTTTTAATATCGTAGGCTAAACAAACACAATTTTTCGTTTCTTTGATAAACTTAAAAACTTGTCCTGCAATATCAATATTTGAACCAATGTTTTTTCTATATGCATTTACACACTCTCCAAGCGATAAAGATGCTATTTTCTTCTCGTATAACTTGGATAACTCCTGAGCATAATAAGAAAAAATATAGCCATCTTTATGAGAAGGATAATTAATAGTTCTAATTTTAGGGCAAGACTTTTCTCTATCAATAACTTTTATTTTATTATTGTTTTCTTGTCTCTTAGTTCTGTATCTACTTTGTTTAATATCAAATTGAATTAGTGGATAGAAGCCATAAGGTTTACCACTCTTATAATTACAAACAATATGCCATGCTTTTGTTCTACTTAAAGGGTTATCAAAATGAGGATAAGTTTTATGTTCAAACCAATCGTTATTATTTTTACTCTGCTTTTTTCTCAAAATCCACCTTTGTCGCACTCCCAAAGGACTGTTTCAGGCTACAATATGTCCTTTGGGGAATAAAAAGCTTATAGGCTCTCTTCAAACGATTGCTTTATTTGCAGAAAGCTTTCACCTGAGTTAGCATAATCTGTTATAATTACACAAGAGGTGCAACTATGAACTTATTGCAAGCTGCGACTATACTAATGATAGACATCAAATTCTTTGAATTCATAGAAGTTGATGAGCAATGCGTTCTATCATTAGTGCTTGACAGCATTAACAATAATCCCGTTGGCAGGATGTTCCCCCATTGGCTAATTGTAGAATAGTACTATCATTTACATTATCAAGGGAAATATTTATTTATGCACGTAATTAGAAATTATTTTCTAAAACTTTTGAAAATGTAATCATTTTAAAATAATTTCTCCGCCAGCTCTTCCACCGTTCTGTAATTATCCAATTCATCGGGCTGGTGGTGGCGGAGTTTTTTGAGTATCTGCAAAACTGGCCGTGACGGAATGTATAGTTCTTCCCGCGGTTGCCGGTAGGAATAGTCATAACTAATAACTTTCCTGTCTTTGATATAGGAAATGCTGCTGTAATCACTATTATGATATCTGCGGTAATGGATTAACGGATAACCTCTGAATATAAAGCCGTTATCCCATAGTTTTATTAGGTTACCGAGAGTTATTTTATCAATAGTATAGCCGTAATAAGGACATCCGGAGGAATTGATGACAAATCCTGTAAGCACAAAATTGGCACAAGGTCTATTTTTCAACCTATGCCGATGGTTATAAATCCATTCGCAATGGCTTAAAAACCAAACTCTATCTACTGTTTTCATCTTAAGCCCTAACGTTTTCCACGGCGTTGGCGAGCATTTGGTCGTTGTAATTAAAATAATGCTGCGTAGTGCTGATGTTTTTATGATTGGCCAGTTTCTGCACAATACAGATATTCACGCCGGAATTGACCAGTTTGGAAACAAACAAATGCCGTCCCAAGTGGCTCGCGCCCTGAATGTTGAATTTCCGGTAAACCGAAGCAAACAAACGGCTGATACTGGCGCGGTTGTAAGGCTTATTGAGCTTTTGGCTCGTAAATAAATAAGTCTCCGGTGTCAATCTGTCTTTCCATTTCCGCTGTAAATACTTCAAATATTCGCAAAATTCCTTTTTCAGCTGGCTGTTCATATAGTAGGAACATTTGTTTTTGCCTTTGTTCTTGTCGTAATCCAGGCAAATCACGTCTTTGATTTTGAGGTTGTCGGTAAAAACGTCTTTAACCTGCAAGTAAGCAAAATTGATGGAGCGCATACCGTTCAGGCTGCACAAAAACATCATGCGGATTTGTTCGGCATGCTTCATTCCGCTGATATAGGTAAGAATATCTTTGATTTTCTTATCATCCACAAAAACGTCATTGGTCATTTGATTTTCCTTTCACAACCGCCTGATAAAACACTTTGTAACTCAACCCTTGGGTTAAAACCCCGATGCCGCCTTGGCACTGCCAGCCGTCCCGGAGGTATACGTTCACGTACTCCACCAGCTTGTCTATGCTTTCGCTGCAAATAATATCATATTCCATAACGGCCTCCTAGTATTCGTCGGCATACATAACGGTCAAAACGCGATTGGTAACCTCCGGATTGGCAGCATCCGGCGAGGCAAATTCAAAATTGCGGTCATAGTAATCAATCTTCCAGAAAATCTTCTTGCCCTTAAAATCAAAAGCCCCGAAATCGTGTTCACCATACGGATCGTCGCCTTCGTTGAAATCCTTAAAAGTCCGCACTTTGTTAAGAATTGCCGCAACGTCCTGCGGCATATCCGTGAGAATACCGGCGGTTAAAACAAATGTCCCGAGCGAGGGATTAGCTCTGAAAGCATCGTTTAATGCGGCAATTCTGGCTGCATTACTCATCGCTCTTCTCCTCCAACAAACGGACACAGAGGTAATCGCTTAAGCCTTCCTGTTCAGCGGCATAATCCCAAACGGTTTTGCTGTGTTTGTTTTTGATATTCGGATCGGCGCCGTTATCAATCATAAAATCCAAAACCCGAAGCCGCATCATTGCCTGCGGATGCTTCACGATATAAACAAACGCGGTATTGCCGAATTTATCCTGCGCGTTGATATCCGCTCCGGCCTTGAGCAAAACCGCCAGTGTCTGGGGTGAACTTCGGTGCTTGGCGACAATGATAAAGGGCATTTCCTCATATTGATTGCGAGAGTTAACATCGCCGCCGGCTGCCAGAAATGTTTCAATCGCTTCCGGTTCATAGAATTCCCGACATGCCCACATAAAAGGCGTCCAACCGTGCTTGTTATAGGGAGCATTAACATCCGCACCGGCGTTGAGTTCAGCTTTAATCCGCTCCCAGTCCATAGCATAAAGTGCTTGCATTAAATTGTTACTATCCATTTGAATCTCCATCAAAATCAACTAAGATTTAAAGATGGCACCCGGGTTACCATGCCGGGATTCTCAAGTCAAGCACTTTTTTAACATTTTTTCATGTTAATGCTTTGATTATTCATCATTTATTTTAAATTCAATGGGGAAATGCAAGAAATGATGATTGAACTTAGATATTTTGAATTTTTTCTGTGAGTTTATATATTCCGGCAAACTTTGCAGAATTGTATTCACTTGCTCCGGATAATGATATTTCCCATTGCTGGGCTTTTTGAACGGCTTGTGCATAATTAGGCATTTTAGATAGTTCAAAGTATGGATTCCTATCGTGTTTATACGAAGGCATAATTTCTTCTAACTTTGATTGTGCCATTGTCTGGGTTGTTACATTGTTTATATTATTGTGTAATAATGGCCAGATTTCAATGCAAGGTTTCATAAATGCAATATGGATATCTTTTCGGCTTTGTTTAATGATATCTATGGCTTCTCGCACTTCTCTTTCCCGCCCATCATGATCAAAGATAAGCCAAATCTCACTTTTTGGCATCTTCAAATCATTATAGCGGCCGATGGCCTCTTTTGCCAGATTGAGAGGATTAGGGTTCGTATATGTTTTATTCAGGCGAACTAAATTTGTCTTTTTTTGTTGTTGAATAAATTTTTGCAAATAATCAAGCTCAGTCAGACCTTCATAAAAAAGCTGAATAATGAGCTTAAATTTTTTCTGAGATCCAAAGTTACTCATTATTCCAGTCTCCAATCATCGGAATAGCTCCATATTTTCCTTGAATATACCCTTTTTGTAAATTCTTATCAAAGCGTGGGGAGAATTGATAGAGCGAATATAAATCAGTTGAACCGTCTTGACGTTTTTCCGTAAACCAAATCTCATCGGTTCGCCAGATTTCGTTCGTCATTAAATTCAAGTCATGAAGAGTTACAATAAGTTGTCCCTTCTGTTTATCGTTTTCCATATGTTCTTGAATTAAAAACTTGCTTAAAAAGGGATGTAACCTGCAATCAAGTTCGTCTATTACCAAACAAGTATTAGGGTTACGCAATAAAAAGAATGAAAGAGCTAAATCGATCAGACGTTTAGTTCCATCGGATTCTTCTTGAATCCGAAAAGCTATACCGTTATGGATGGTTCTGAGGGCAAGACCTTTTTTCTCATGAGAATTTATATCAATAGCAACCATATCTCCTTCTGAATTTATTGAGAAAAGCGTTCCAAATGTTTGTGGTTGTCCTGATGCTGCAGACATTCTGAAATGTGCTTCGGTTTCTTCTTTTGAAAGAGGAATCCATTTTATGTCGGAAATACCTAAATCCGCGATTTTTAATAATTTTTTTAGAAAGTTTTGAAAGTCGTGCTGGTTAAAATACATCCCGAAAGCAACAGGATTAACAAAACTTTTAGGTGTTGTAACAAATAATTGCTCAAAAAATGTAAACGCATTGACAATATGGTCAGCTCCGGAAAGTTTAGTAGAATTTTCAACAATTCCATCTTGGCGGAGCTTAAATAAAAATGTTGTTGCAGCCTGAAAAGTTCTGTTCTTATACCAGGTAGAACTTTTATCTAAAAGATTTCCCAGCTCAATCTCTGAAAGTTTTCTTGTAAATAATGGTTTTATCTTTCCGTTTTTTTGTAAAATGGATAATTGTTCCAAAGGTATTTCTATTCCATTTGTTACCAAACTATATCTAAAAGCAATTTCATTAATTTGAAAATCTATCGTAAACTCTGTACAAAATAAATTTTTAGCCAATTTGAACTGATTAGCCAGAATAAACTTTGTATTATCCATCATCACGCAAGCTTGTAATGCTTGTATAGCTTTTACAAAATTAGATTTTCCTGAAGCATTTGCTCCATAAATAGCGGCACCTTTTAAAGAACTGAAAGATTTATTTTCTAAAACATGATTGGGATGTTGCTTTGAAATCTTTCCCGGAAATAACGAAAAGGTTGCTTTTTCATTAAATGAACCAAAATTTGAAACCGAAAAATTCAAAAGCATTATTTTATCCTCAATTATTTCACTATATGCTGCATATATAGGTCATTTTTATTAAAAAATCAAGTTATTTTGTGAAAAAATCACATAATAACAGACTAAATGTATGTTTATGCAAGAAATCAATAAATATCCTTATAAAGCACAAGGACGTAAAATGAAAGTATTGATAGAAACTATAGCCCGCCGCAGGGGGTATAAAAACTTTGCCGATGAGGCGGAATTTGACGACTTTCTGGCACAAAATTATAACAAAATCACAGGTTATCAGATTTTACAGGAAGATGATGATGGCTTAAATGAACAACTGCAAAATGTTGCTAAACAATGTGAAATGTTGGAAAATCATCTTATTCAGCTGTTTTTTACTAAAGCCGATCAACATTCGGATTATAACAAACTTCTTTATGCGGCCGGTCGTCTTTGCGAAGCTGTTTCCGCTATAAAATCATGTATAAAATAAAAACCAGAGCGATATCTCTGGTTTTAACTTAATCACTCCATCCCATACGTTTGATAAATCGTCTTAAAGTTATTTTTTGTACCCCCATTATTCTGGCAATTTGGGCTTTGGGAACTTTCTTATCCAATAAATCTCTTATTCTTTTGGTATTTTTTGATAATTTTAGTTTTTTGCTTTCTGCTCCGAAAGGACGACCTAGTTTAATTCCCGCGGCTTTTTTAGCATCTAATGCTGTTTTTGTTCTTTGTGAAAGCAAAGAACGCTCAATGCTTACTCCTATAGAAAATACAACGGCAAGTAGTTGCGATTGCAAATCATTTTTCAGGTTATATGATTCTTTAATAGTCCATACCTGACAATTTTTCTCTAAACAAGTTTGTAAAATTCCCATTACTTCAAGTAATGACCTTCCAAGTCTTGAAATTTCAGTTGCTATCAAAATATCTCCGTCTTGTAGCTCTTCCAGCAATTTTCCTAATTGTCGTTTTTTAAGTTCTTTTCGACTGGAAATGCTTTCTTCAACCCATCGGTCTATTTTAAGGTTGTGCTTTTCTGCGTATTGTTCAATTTCATATTCCTGATGTTCAAATGATTGTTTATCAGTGCTTTTCCTTATATATGCAATAACCGACATCTTTTTCCCCTTTTTACATATTTATCGGAGATTCAAAGAGTTGATATAAAATAGGAGGGCATTTTTATTGAACGATAAAATCAACCCTTTTTTATGGTTATTCGTTTTATTTTCTTCCGCCAGTTTCAAAAATATATAATGGGCATAAATGTCAGGAAAACTAAGGTTTTCAAGGAGCTTGATAAAAGAAAAATAATTTCTTTCAAATAGATAAGAGCAGACAGGAACATAATCGTTGGTTTGTGTATCGTATAAAAAACACCTCTATTTTGAAAGAAATTCAAATGAGTAAATCCTGTGCTTTCTTTGGAAATGATTATAAGTGGAGAAGAGATGACATTATAGAAAAAGTAAAAGAGCAAGCTCTTCAGCTTATTGCCGAAGAGGAGGTAGATACTTTTTATGTCGGTTCAAAAGGTGCTTATGAGCGAGATGCTTATAATGCAGTTTTGCAAATAAAACAAAACAATCCCGGCATCCGGATAGTCTTTGTTGCATCCGGTATGAAAGCGGTTAATGACGGGGAAAGATATTTTGATAGTTTCATATATCCTGACCGAGCCGCTATCGGCTATAAACGTTGGTGCATTGTCCACCGCAATAATTGGATAATAGAAAATACGGATTTTATCATTGCCTATAACCAGCTAAAAGGCAGAGCTTTTGATGTTTGTAAAAGAGCAAAAAATAAAGGTGTTATGGTAATTGAATTGGCGGAGATAAATTAGGTTTAATTTCTTATGAAAGGTTAAAATTATGGATACACAGGAACTTGAAAAACTGTTTGAATTAAAAGAAAAAGGTATTATTACAGAAGAGCAATTTAACGAAAAAAAGAAACAGCTTTTAAATATTGAATCGGATGTTATAGATATACCTCAGCTTCCTAAACAAGGAGAAAGGTTATTTAATGCTGATTATGATAAAATATTTAATTCGGCTCAAAATGCAATAAAAGAATTTGATTATACAATCTCCAATTCAAATAAAAACAAAGGAATCATTATGTTTGATACACCTAAGACTTGGTTATCGTATGGTCAAACAATGTTAATTCAAATCTCAAAATCAAAACAATCTACATCTGTTTCTATATTTGGTAAATGTATTTCCTTTCAAGCTTTTGACTGGGGAGAAAAGAAAAAAATTACAAATAAGATATTTAATTATATTGAAAATAATTTGTAATTTGAGGTGTAAAAAATGATTACGGCAGAGGAATTAGAAAAACTTAACGAACTAAAAGAAAAGGGCGTTATTACAGAAGAAGAATTTAATCAGAAACGAGAAGAATTCTTAAATGATATAGATTCGCAGGTAGCAAAATATTCTGACGAAAATGTTGATATTGTTTTCAGTATTAAAAATAATATCTTCTTTAATATTAATATTGAAAATAAATCTAATAATGACATAGAAATTGATTGGAATAAAACATCATTTATTGAAAATCAAATAATGAATGGTAATTTTATGTATAATGGTATAGCTCCAATTAATAGTAATAATAAAAGACCTCCTGAAATTATTCCAACAGAATGTTCCATTAATAAAAATATTGTTCCGGCTATAAATTTAATTAATTGGGAAAATATTAAAGACTTAGCAGATGGAGAAATAGGGATTTATTTAGTATATAAAATAAATGAAGTAGAAAAAAGAACCAAGCTATTAATAAATCACAAAAATAAAATAGTGGCTTCTGATAAATTTAACGTTTCAGAAGGGATAATGATTATTCTTTCAATTTTAGCAGCCATTCTTGTTGTTCGTGGATTTATTGTTGTTCCAGGATACTTATTTGAATGTTTTGTTCCGGCATCTTTTTTTGCGTTTGTAGCAAAGTCCTTATTATCAATCTGTAAAGATAAAGAAATTGGAATTATTGAATTTCTATTTGGAATTTGCTTTGGTGGGTTGTTTGCTTTATTAACTTTATTAGCGCTTTTAGGTGTAAATCTTTGGCGTTTTATATAACCAATGAAATATAATATTCTTTATGACGTAAGTATTGACGGATTAATAAAACAAGTTAACGAATATTTAAAAAAAGGTTGGATAAACTAAAAAGATATAGGTGTTTTATTGCAAGGAGAGTATTATAAAGTATTCTATCAAGCCATAATTAAAACAAATGCACAGTCAATTTAGTTTATTTGGTTTTCAGAACTTTTATATAAAACGGCACCGTTATCAAGCAAAAAATTGGCAATATCAGGCTCTATACGCTCCAAGGTCAGCATTAATGCAGTTTTGCCTTGGCAATTAATCCAATTAACATCACAGCCCTTGTCAATCAGCATTCGCAGCACGGCTAATTTTGTTTCAGCGTCCATATTTTCGTTCAAAATCACAGACATAATGGCATTATAGCCGAAAATATCCGTTCGGTTGATTTCGCTACCCTGTGCAAGTAGATATTCCAAAGGCTCTTTATCGGAACAAAAATAACAGGCCACCAGAAACAAGCTGGCACGGCGGCGGTTTATCGGCATATTGATATTAAAATTTTCCGTTTTGAGTAATTCCTTTAATGCGTTAACATCATCAATATCAAGTTCATCCGTGCATTCTGTCTGATCAATCGGATTAACCGGCATATTTTGCAATCTTGCTTCCAGTTTCTTTATTTTCTCTTGCATTTCAGCCGCTTGGTCAATAGGGATAAATCTGGAGTAGCATTTGTCCTCTGAGTTATAAATCAACATAAAATCTCCTTTGTCTTTTTGTTACAAAGATATTTATCCGGAAAATGGCGATTTTAGTATTGCTTTCAAAATTTCTTTGTAATAGGCTCCTATATAAGGAGAAATAATATGACCATACCCAATTATCAAGCGTTTATGCTTCCTGTATTGAAATCTGCTGCCAAAGGTAGTGTTTATATTAGCGATGTTGTTAAACAGTTGGCTGATGAAATGCACATATCAGAAGAAGACAGAAAACTTACAATTTCTAATGGAAGCTCTTTATTATACGGTAGGATATCTTGGGCAAAAACCTATTTAATGCAGGCGGGATTGCTGGAAAGTGTTGGTCGAGGACAATTTACGATTACATCCGCAGGGGAAGCCCTTTTGGCGCAAAATCCTAAGCAAATAAACAATAAAATACTGGAAAAATATCCTAGTTTCAATGCGTTTAAGCAAAGAAGCAAAAAGAAAAAAGATAACACTGAAATAGCAGATGGATCTGATTTGGACGAGTTATCACCGGAAGAAGCCATTCATCAGTCTTTGGAAAGTATAAATTCATCATTAGCAAGCGAATTAATGGGAAAAATATTAAAGGCTAACCCGACTTTTTTTGAAAACCTGATTATTAAATTACTAATTGCCATGGGATACAGCAACAATACAGATGAAGGCTGGGAGCATACCGGAAAATCCGGAGACGATGGTATAGACGGGGTTATTAACCAAGATGTACTTGGCGTTGATAAAATTTATATACAAGCAAAACGCTATGCAGATAAACACCCGGTTTCTTCAGGAGAATTAAGAAATTTTATCGGAGCATTGGATATGTGCCGTGCAGTAAAGGGTGTTTTTGTTACAACCTCGGAGTTTACGACAGATGCAAAGAGTACAGTCAAAAAAGCATCTAAAAATATTGTGCTCATAGACGGCAAACAGCTTACACAATTGATGATAAAATATAGTGTTGGCTGTAAAACAAAAGAAGTCGTTAATATTCAAAAAATTGATGAAGATTTCTTTGAAGAAAGCTAATTAGGGTAAATTATTCATTTTTTATGGATAAATATCTATGTAGCAAATAGCTATAAATCTCATCATATTAATTTGTCTTTAGAGGGAATGCCTTAAATTGCATTCCTTTTTTATTGATAAGCTAAACTCCTCTCAACTGATTTATTTTCTTTCTATTTTAAGAGAAAAACAAAGGAGCTATTGTTAAATTCCCGTCTATTATAATAGCTATTTTAGTTTCTATTATAATACTATTATAAGGCACTAAAATTGCTCTCAATCCCTTTCTACGCAACACATTCCACAAAAAGCAAAGAAAATAACGGCTTCCATTTCGGGAAATAACGACTTCCGACAGCGGAAATAAAAGTTTCCATCGGTGGAAATAAGAGTTTCCGTTTCAAGAAAACCGGAAATAACGGTTTCCGGTGCCTAAAACAAGTGTAAATAACGATTTCCGGCAGGGATTTTGTTCAAATGAAAAACAGGCATTCTTCTTCAATAAATATTTGTGAGACAAATTTTTATGAGGAGAAAACATGAGCAAAAGCAAAGCTGAGCTATCCATAACCAAACGTTTGCTATTGGATTTCATTAAATACAAAACCAACAATAACCATACATTTTTTATGGGGAACGATAAAATCGCTGCCGCTCTCGGATTAACGGTTAATTCGGCAAAAGTGATGGTAAATGAACTGATCCGCGATGGATACCTTCTAAAATCTACGGACATCCACGGCCGCAGAGTGTTAAACTTCTCCGGCAAACCTTACTTAGCCATTTCTTGCGTTGATTTAAGCAATATAGATAAACGCATCCTCGCCCAAGAAGTCCTCAACTATCAACGTGACGCCGAATACTACAAACACCAATACGAGCTAGAAAAGGCTAGGGCTGATAGACTAGCGGAGGAATTAACACAGATAAAGTTAAGTTCTTTATAAAGTAATTTTTTTTATAAATTCTCTTAATGTTTCTCTATGTACTTTGAGTTTTTGGGCTATTTCATTTTTTGTATGACCTTTATTTAGCATGGTTATAATTACATCTTCATATCCAGAAAGTTTTAATTTTGAGTTTTTTGCCCCAAAGGGGCGACCCAGTTTCATTCCGTTTGCTTTTCTTGCAGACAAAGCATCTCGAGTACGTTGAGATATTAAATTTCTCTCTATTTCAGCAGCCAAACCAAATGCAAAAGCTAGTACTTTAGATTGTATTCCAGCATCAAGTCTAAAATTATCTTTGATTGTAATAACCGTTGCTTCTGTATTCATACAATAATGTAAAATGGCCATTACTTCTAATAGCTTTCTTCCCAATCTAGAAAGTTCACTTGCTATTACAATATCATTTGCATGTAATTTTTTAATTAGTCTTCCAAGTTTTCGTGCTTTTAAATCCTTGGTAGCACTTATTGTTTCCTCTATCCATTTATCTACAATGATATTGTGTTTGTTACAATATTGTTGAATTTCCCATTTTTGATTTTCTGTTGTTTGCTTGTTTGTGCTCACACGAATATATCCATATATCATTAAAAGTCTCCATTATTAAGTTTTCTTAATAATGCACATAAAATGACGAAAATAAACGACCGTATAAATCTTGGTTCAAGAGATTATTAAAAGGCACCAAGGATTTTGCTTTTTCAAACTTTCAGTATGGAGGTTTGAAATATGCGTAAAATAAAACTTTCTCAATGTGGTAGTTACGTTACAAAAGAACGAATTAACAGTAATAAATTAAATGTAAATAACTACATTACAACAGACAATATGTTACCTAATAAAGAAGGTATTTGCGATGCAGAAAAGATACCTACGAATATAACTGTTAATCATTTTCAAGAAAATGATATTTTATTATCTAATATCCGCCCGTATTTTAAGAAAATATGGAAAGCAGAATATGAAGGGGGATGTTCTGCAGATGTTTTAATTTTCAGAACCAATAGTGGGTATAATGCAGATTTTATAAGATACTGCTTATCTCAGGATGCTTTTTTTGATTATGATATGAAAGGAGCAAAAGGTTCTAAAATGCCTAGAGGAGATAAAAATCATATATTAAATTTTGAATTATATGATTTTTCATTGCCCTCTCAGACAAGCATTGCATCTGTCCTAAAAGTATTAGATAACAAGATTATTTTAAATAACAAAATCAATAATGAACTGGAGCAAATGGCTAAAACACTTTATGACTATTGGTTTGTTCAATTTGACTTTCCTGACGAGAAAGGACGACCGTATAAATCCGCCAATGGAAAGATGGTATATAATGAGGTCTTAAAGCGA